>Ga0111538_10001812_pt1 | contig 29962 bp, 52 predicted proteins | sample SoiMethybrSBSTD1_FD_79669 | JGI IMG/M metagenome (GOLD analysis project Ga0111538, IMG submission 79669) | Bulk soil microbial communities from a Populus tree surrounding site in Tennessee, USA - Soil MetaG P. TD hybrid SBSTD1 (version 2)... | ecosystem: Environmental > Terrestrial > Soil >... | reverse complement strand
CCCTAGGTTGATACGAACTAAATCGGCTTCCCGATTAGAAGCAGGTGCCTTCCTCGGCCGGGTTTTGCTATCGTTTTTAGGTGCCGTTTCAACCACCCCTCGTGCGCTTTTAGGGGGATTCGTTCTAGAGCCGACCACCACCACGGTTGGTCGATGAGATCCTCCACCCACAGGGGTTCGAGGATCCCACTCACCGTCCCGAGGAGCGAGAGGGTGTCGAAATGCCGGTAGTGCTTCGAGGGGACTGGAACATTCGTCGTCGGGACGGTTATAAGCACCATCCCATTAGACCGCTCGGCTAAGGTACGGACAAACCCACGCGCCTGAGGGGGAGGAATGTGCTCCAAAACCTCCACCGCGGTAACCAACCCGTATCGAATCGTAAGCCCCCGAGCGTCCAGGCAGTCGGCCTTTACCCCCACGGCTTTAGCCCACCTGATCGCCCGGGGCTCCAAGTCCACCCCGTACCCCCACCCGACTTCGCGCAGTAACCTCCCATCGCCGCATCCCACATCGAGGAGCCCATCGGGAGCGAGCGTACGAATCCACCACACCACCCTTTGCAGATAGACCTCATACTCCAGGAGGTGATTCCACCGGTAAAGCCTCGGGAGGTGGTGGTATGGAAAATCGTACTGAGCGGATTGAATCAATCCGGGGGACTCATCCAACACGATTCACCAGGTTCCTTTCCAGCCAGTATCGCCCTGATCGCTAACTCAGCCCGTTGAGCCCCTAGGCCGTCTGTGCCGAAGTATCTCGCCCCCTTGGGGGTGTCGCGGATCAGTTGGCTCATCAGGTTGGAGTCGGTAAGGACGTGTACCAGTTTCGACGCCACCTCACGGGGGTCGGTAACCACCACCATCCCCCTACCCGTCCACGGCTTCGGGTCGAAAAAGGGTCGAAACTCACACACGACTCCAGGCAATCCAACGTGAAGCCCCTCGATAATCGAACTCGCTTTCGCCCCTATCGCCACGTCCGCCGCGGCTATGCACAACGGGAGATTCTCATCGAGGATCGTGTAGTTCGAGGTGATCCCATACCGCTTTAGGATTTCCTGATACCCCTGAGGGGTTGAGTCCCGGTCTGCGGGGTGAAGGTTCACGATAAGCTGTAACCCTTCGAGAATCCCTTCGGCGGTTTTGTACGCCTTTAGAACCTCATGCTGTATCTCACGGCCGAAGTCCACCATCCCCCACGGGGTGCGCTCAAACGGGGCATCCTCCAAAAACAACACCACCGGAGCGGCTTCGGATATACGCAGGGACTTACGAGCGACCGACCGGGCAAGCGATAGGTTCGTACGCGACCACGGATCCATATGGGAGATCCCTGTCACAATCACCCGACCTGGGAGTCTATTCGCCACATGCCAATCTCGGTACTGCCAACTCCCTAGCTTCCACTTCGCCCACCCCGACGCATGTGGATCCCCGTGTTGGAACGCCCTAAACCCCCCGTGGACGAGTTCAATAGTCGGTATCCCCAGGTCATTCCCCGCCATCACGGCGGCACGGGTTTCGGGATACTCGTCGGTCCATACCAACACCCCCTCAGGCCTACGCTTGAGAACCCAATCGTAAACCCCCACGGCCCGTTGGAGCCTTTCACGGATCGTACCCCCCTCTTCCCCCATCCGCATCGTGCCCCACCGCTTGGAGAGTCTCGGGGTTAGGTCCTTTCCGAGAAACTTAACCTCCAAATCATCCGGCCAAAGGAAATCCCCCGAGGCTTTTAACCCCTCCCAAGGGATCGGTTCAAACGCCTCCCCAAGCGCATCCAAAACCCTTTGATCATTCCCCTTCACTATCCCCGCGAGAGGTGGTTTACCTGCCAGGTGATCAGGTCCTCCACCAACACCCCCCACTTCCTGAACGCTCGGTTCTCCGTCCCCGCTGACCACCCCACCACCGTCTCCCGAACAAAGTGCGCCGCCATGCATCGCTGACACGCCGAGGATTCCCCGAACCTCTCCCTGCATCCCCTACACACCTCCTTTTCGGCGTCGCTTCGGTAGTCTGCCATCAAGCGGCCATCTACGCTCCCTCGTGCGGTCGATGGTTTCGACAACCCACTCATACAACCCCCCGACAGTTTTATCGTACGCACGGTTCTCCCTCACCCAGTCTTTGGCGTTTGAGGCTAGTCGTTCCCGTAAAGCCCCATCCCTCACCAACGCTTCGAACTTCGTTTTAAACTCCTCGTGGGACGAGTATAAAAGCCCCGTCTCCCCGTCGATTATTTCGTCACTATAGGGTGGAACGGCAGCGGCTAGTACGGGTCGAGGGGTGGGTAGCGCACTCACCTCATACCACTTAATCGCACTCTTCCCCTCGTTGAACCGATTTTGCGCCAGGGGGATTACGGTGAAGTCAAAGTCCAACGTAGCTAGGCGGAGCTTATACGCATCGTACGGCACCCAGTCCACGTAGATCATTTGGTCCTTTGGGATGGTGGAGTGGACAAACGGGTAGACCGTCCCAAAGAGCATCCACCTCACCTCGGGGAACGCCTCACATGTCCACGGTAGTACCGGCCTCAACCCATACCAATCCCCATAGTGAGAATCCCCCCCTTGCCACATGACCTTCACGGTTCCTTTGGACCGAACGATTGGGATGTCGGGGTAGTCCTCGAAGATGACCGAATTCGGATATACAAATGTATTCTCCACCCCGAGGGCGGTTTTGAAGTAGTCCGCCAGTCGCGGCGTCGGGAAGCTCATCCCATCGACCGCTTTCCACATCGAATCGATCAGCCCGGTCTTTTTTTGCGCATCCTTCACATCCCACCCCCCCTCACCGTCCTTCCACAACTGATGCTTCCCCCCCTCATCGTCTACAATCCAAATCTCCTCACCGGGCTTAAACAAAACCCCCTTCTCATCCCTCGTCCCGAGGTCTTTGAACTTCGGGTTCATCGGGGAGACGAAATGGGTGTTATCATCCACATCGCCAAAGTAAACCGGTGGGTAGGAAACCGTCCCATTGGGATGCCGTTCGAGCCCCAACCGCCTCAGTTTCTTCATCCCCTTGAGGAGATCCGTCGCAGACATCGCGTAATAGAACACCGCATCGGAGTTGAGGTAGGTCTTAAACCGCCTGGCCGCATTCACCCCCATCTCCTCATGGAGACAAAAAAGCGTATGCGCCAGTCCGGCCTTTTCGAGGCTCCGAACGGGGACTTCTTGGCGGTAGTATGTGCAGGCGGATTGAGTCAGATGCTTAGGGAAAAGAAACCGAAACACGAGGCTTCCCTTTCGCCGGGACGTACTGGGGGTTTCGAGCGAGGAACCGTAGCATCGTTCGACCAGACGTATCGTGGAATATATCGGGGTTTTGTTGATTCAAAACCGCGGCGACGGGGAGTGGTATGGACGAAACCCATTTGATATTTTTCCACGTAGCCCCGAAGGTCTGGACCATAAGCCTAAACGACTCCTTGTCCATCCATCCCATTTGATTAAACCTCTGCATAGCCCTCGCGTGCGCCCACACTTTAGGGACGTATTCAATCGCCTTCTCGCAGACCTCCTCCACCATCGGCCGGCGGGCGCCCATTACGATCATCGCTAAACCTTCCCCTTGCGGATGTTCTCCTCCGACTGCGCGCCCCCTAGGGGCTGTTCGTTCTCAATCATCTGGTCCATGAAATCCCTCACCATCTCCCCCACGGGACTAACCTTATCGGGCTTAATCCCCTCCTCGCGAGAGAACTTCGGCCCTGGATTCAATTCCTTCGGCATCCCACTCACCTCCTTAGATCAAACGTCCGCCCGGTCGTCAATCGAAAAGCAAATAGAGACCTGTGGCGCTCCGGCGGTTACGTCGACAAAAAGCCCGTTCGAAAACGTCAACCCCACCGGGAAAACCGCTGATCCCCCATCCCCAATCACCGCGCCCGAATCTAACTGCCAAAGCGCCGTCCCCGCGACCGAAACTCCACTTCGAATCACCACCGAGGTCGCTACTGCCGTGGTGGCGAACGAACTAACCGCCCAAACCCTCCCTCGTTCCCCCGATCCTACCACCACCGTATCCACCAACGCCGTCACCGAGTTCCCCGGTCGATCCCTATACCGCCCGTCCTTTTTCATATCGTCGCCCCCGCATCCAAAGACCACGCGATGTTTAGAATCCCTACCCCCTGGACCTCCGTAAGCGCCAGGCCGTTGGTGAATGCTAACCCATTAGGAAAGTGAACCGTAGATTCCGCTCCCACCGTCGCCGGGGCGTACATGATCCAAATATTCGTCCCCCCCGACGACACGAGCCACGTACACGTCGCAGCCGTGGTGGGGGTGAGAGCAATAGACCAAACCCTCCCTTGCGATCCCGCAAGCGCCAAAGTAGCCGCGGCGCTGGCAGCAACAGATTGAACCGTCACCCGGTGGGAGTTCATCCCACGTCTAGCCCGCACCGTTAACCTCCAATCGGAAAGGGGGAGGGTTGTCCTCCCCCGCCCGACTACTGAACAGACGAAACCCCCCACAACCGCCCGTGGGAGTTTTGATTCATCACCTTAAGCGACAACTCACCAAGCGACATCCCGCGAACTCTATCACCATCATCCGCCAGTCGCTCAAACGCCACTGGCCGAAGGATCGCAACCTGAGTCCTAGGCATATCGATGATGTAGATGTGCCCATCTCGGTTAGTCCCCGTGCCACCCTTCGGTACGAACCGATCGAGCGCCACATTGACCAAACCGAAATCGGTGATATACGAGTTGACCGCTCGCTGGATCGTGTTCGAACTGGCGTTTTCGTTAATCGTCAACGCCGCCGAACCCGCAGACGCCACAATCGACCCGTCGAACCCGCTAATCGCCCTCTTCCCTGGGCCGGCAGTAAACACCCAATTAGGGTTTCCACCGTTTTCCCAAAGCCGCTGGATCAGCGTATTAAACACGGGCTCACGGAGGGTCGTTGCCGACGCCCCCGAAGCCGCATCCGTCCCACCGAGCGTGGTCGTTGAGACGATGTGCTTCTCGGAGGTAATGAAATCATCAAACGACTTCATCACCCTGGCCGTAAGAGCACTCACCGCCGTACCCGCGCCAGTCGCTGTCCCACCCGAGGTGCGGAAAAACGCTGCTTCAAAGTTCCGCATCGTCTCCCGCGAAGCCTTCATCGCCTCGTACAAAAACGCATTCGAGAACCCAATCGGGTTCACCGCAAGCTGCGTTTTAGAGACGATAAAATGCTTCCCCATGATCTGGGTCCAGTTGAAAACCCGCGAGGGGGAGGTAATGTTGTCCTGCGTAAACGCCTGACCTTCGGCTCGGGTCGTGGTCGCCGTAGCCGCCAAGGAGTCCTCTAGCCACTCCACCTGGGTGTGGTTCGCCGGACCCTTGGGGGCCATTTGGAAATAGGGGGTATCGTATGGGCTGTTATTGAAAACAGCCGCCATAATATCCTCCCTATTCGCACTAGCCCCCGTGAAGCCGTAGAGGTAGGTCGTTCCGAATTCCGCCATCTCTCACCTCTAAGCAAACGAACTACGGCTTGTACCCATGTTCGTTTGCGTAATTCTCCAAATCCTCCATGAGTTTCGTCCCCTTGAACCGCTCCTTCAAGGCTTCTTGGATTATTCCCGGATCCCTCGTCGCCTGGGCAGCGTTTTCAAGCTCACGAATTCGTTTCCAGGAGCCTTCATCCTCAGGCCCCTGAGCGGGTGGTCCCGCAGACACCGCCGGATGACCGGCCGAAGTCTTTTTACGCTCATCCACGGCCGACGACGGCGTGGGCCGGGTCGCGGCCCATGTGGTGAACGCATACGTATAAGCCTCCTCGGTGGTTTCGGGGTTTTTGAGAAGGGATTCGTAGGTTTTTCTAACGCCATCATTCGCGCCCAAAAACCTACTCATCTCCGCCTGGGAGAACTTGGATTTCTCCACATCCTCCCTCCCCCAAAACGCCGCACTGACCTGGGCTTGCTTGGTCACAGGAGCGAGTATAGACCCGAGCGTCGATTCAATCGCCTCGGGGATCTTTCCCATTTGCTCCTTGATGGGTCGTAGCTGCTGATCGATGAGGCCTAACAGAGCAGCCTCGTCAAGCCGCCCGTCCTCATCCACGAGCGCTCGTGGGGTAGGCGAGTTGGTCGGCCCTACCTTGGTAAGCGCCCCTTCTAGCTGCTTGGAGTACTGCTCATAGGCTTCCGCTTTCGCCGCTGCCTTGACGCCCTCCTCCTTAACCCTAGCAATCTCCCTCATCAGTTCCGAGTAGCCCTTTTCAAGCTCCTCGGGGCTTTTATACTTCCCCGCCAACAGAGGGTTGCCCTCTGCCATCTCAAACCTCCTCAATCCGCTCGTGAGGGTCGATGAAAGGGGTAGTCCCTTCGTCGTTTTCTGGGTTGTCCAGACCCCCAACGGCTTCTAAAATCCCACGGTACAGCTTTTGCTTCGATTCTAGCAAGTCCAATACCCACCCTAAGGTCGCCACCCGCGACGAGAGCATCAACTGTCGCTCGTGTGGAATCCCCTTGGTCCACTCCCCGATCGACTGGTTGACCTCCTCCACGCACCACCCGCGGATCAACGCCCACCCCGGATGCCCTTTGAGGGATTCGATATCCGGGAGCGCCTCCCGCGCCTCAACTTCGAGAGGATTAGGCTCCTCGGGCGCGGGCACATCGACGTGGCGCAAAAAATTCCTCAACCCCACTTACCCTCCTCCGGGAAACGGAATCACATTACCCGTCGCGGGGAGGGCGGGGGGTGATCCCCCTGCCCCGGTAGGCCCACCTGCCGCTCCCCCACCCAACGCCCCGGCGAGTGCATTCCCCACGGCCTGCATCACAATCCCATCCGTTCCCATTAGCTCATCGGGGTTAGGTACCTCAGCGAGGATCAAAAGCTGCCGCCAGAAGGCCATCCAATTGACCAGCTGGATCAAAATGGGATTCGACTGGGCGACTTGCATCAGGGTCAAAAGCTGTTGGAACTGCTGCCCGCGGGAGACGGAACTCATCAGCGAATAAGCCTGCGCGTCATAGTCCGGTAGCATGTCATTGACTGCGACCATTTCCAGTTCTGGGGGTACGGGGCGTAACAAAAGGGGATCAATAACGGCATTAGCCCCGATCATCCTCACGGCCTTGGGGAAGGTCATAAACTTCCGGTTCATCCGGACGAATTCCATCGCAAGGGGCTCGATCCACTGATTCGCCGCGATGCGCGCTTCCATAAGGAGCCTTACGGAGGCTGATTGCTGACGGCCTAGGAACCCCCGCGCAGTCTCACGGTCTGGCCCCGCGAGACCCTGAATCGCATCCCGGACAATCCCCGTCCCTTGCTCCATCCATTGCGCTTGCTGTTCGAGTTCGGTGTAGAGGTTCTGGACCCCCCTAAGGTCGGGAATCATCGCTTGGATATTCGCCGGGCCGACCTCGCCATCAAACGCATGCCATGCCCCAGGACGGGCAAATAGCTTTCGCGCAGGAGGGGCTGAACGTCGGTTATAGAAAAACTGCGGGTCGGCGAAAAGCGAAAGGATATCCACCTTCTGCGAAGCCATTGCGTTAGTCGAAACCTGTAGCTTCTCGGCCACCTCCACCTTCGACGGTGCATGCCAATGCCACGGATCGGGCATTGGGGAGTATTCCCCGAAAGGAATCTTATTGAAGGGATTCGCCTCAGCGCGCAGGAGGGTATGACGATTGGCTACTGTGATGACGAGATTAACCTCCCCATCCACCGCTAAGTCTCGTGGAACCCTTCCCCACCACTGGAGGATCTCAATCGGCCTCCGATGCTCCGGGGTCCTCCACTCATCCCCTCCATCCCCCACGGCAGGATTAGCCCCCGTGAGGTACTCATCCTTCGCCCCCGGGTGGCCCGAATACTCCACATCAGCCGCACCGCGCTTTAGATAAAACCCCGACTCCGCCAGGCGGTTCACATCCTCCTTGTCGAGAAAGAACCTCTCCACAAGCCACGACATCTCCCTGATCCGCACCTTCCCGGGCTCAGGGAAAATGTTCCTTACATCCATCGGCTGCCAGTTAGGCCCGTCGAACGATAGCTGCTCCCCCACGAACGACCGTTCCCCGGTGCCCAGGTCGGCCCTGAACTCAATCAATTCCTTCCTCACGTCCCAAAACCATTTGTATGCTGTCGTACCGAAGATCGAAGAGGACAGCAGGAACCGCGTGGACTTATCGAAAAGTTCCGCATCCGCAAACTGCGTGTTAATAAGCGCCGTGCGTCGCCGTGCGAGAATCTGATCCTCTGGCCCACCGGCCTTGAAACTAACCACCGGCCCTGGGCCGAATAGAAGGTCGAGCTTTTTCGCCACGTCCGATTGGCCTAGAGAGAAAAGGATCGGGATAGCTATGTTGGCTCGGTAGGGAGTGTACTTCCCAAGCTTCCACGCTCGATAGAGCTTATACGACCGATTATATCGCTTATACGAAACGGCGAACGTATCTCGGGAGGTTTCGAAGGAATTTACACATATCCGAACGAATTGATCCTCCCGCCCCGCGACCGTCCCTGCCCCTCGAAACTCCCCTTCACGAGCCATCCACTCTCACCTCCAACTTCCTCCCATCAGGGCCGATCACAAAGCCATACCGCTCAACGAATCGAAACAATTCCCTCGTCAACCACACGTCCTTGAGATTATAGGTAAACAACTCCCCCAACCGCCCCTGTTTCCACTTAAGCGGCGCGAACGCTCCGTCGGTGAGATCCTTCCCGCTCCCGAGCGTTCGACGGCAAATCGAATCAAGCTTCCACGCACCTTCGGGATACCTAACGCCCCCTTTGGCGGCGAGGACGATACGGAGCAAATCGATCGAACGGTGTATCCTAAGAGCAGGCAACCCAAGAGCCCCAATGAGCACCTGGTTATCAAACCTCTCCCCATTAAAGCTCACCACCTCGTCGGCCGATTCGAGCAGTCGCACGAGAGTATACAGGTCATATGGCTCCTTGTCCCCAGGGGTATAAAACCCCACCTCCTCCCCATCCCCCATCACACACGCCACACTCACCCCCGCGGTCGCGGCGTACTGCCCCCAGGACTCCCTATCCCCCTTGGTCCTCCCACACTCCAAGTCCCAAAATACTCGCCTCATCCTCCTCCAGCCCCTCTCGTCGCGGCCCTCGTTCCCTTCCTATCGTCTCATCGTATACCTCACGCACCTCATCAGCCGTCCACTCCCCCGGGGGGATCCAGAGGAGCTTATCGTACGGGCGGGCGCTGGGCGTAGAGGCCTCGGTCAACCCCCCCTTAACCTCGGGCATCCAAACCGACGGGTGGAAAACCGCCGAAGCCGCGTCGGCCATGTCGTCGTGGGCGGATACCCCTATCCGGCACATCTCATAAATGAGCGATTCCACTTCCTTCGCCCCGTGGACAAGCCGAACTTTGTTCGTTTTCCACGCAAAAACCGTCTGCCGGATGCGTTGCTCTTTACCCGTCCTGTTGACCGTGAGGTAGAGGAAATTGGGATACCGGATGCCTAAGCGGGCACACTCCCCCTTCAAAAACTCCTCCACCATCCCGGTCTTACCCCCCATCTCCCGCTCGTCCGTCACGACGAAAGGCCACTTACCCTCCTTATGCAACTCCACCAGCGTCTCGGCTAAGTGCTCTACGAACTCCTTCCCCGTCCACTCCTTCGACCGCTTGGCCCCGAGGAAGAAAACCCTCCCCGTCCCATACTCATGCCCCCAGACCTGGATGACGTTAAAATCCCCCTTACCCCGGCGGGTCTCGGCTTTGAACGCCGTGTCGCAATGAACCGAGACTTGCAATTCCTTCGGGAGATCGGCCTTGTCGATCCAAAGCCCCTCGATGTCCCCACGGTTAAGGGGTAAGTGCGACCCGCTAATGGGGTCACACATCATCTGCGCGGCGAAGTCGTCCGGATCGTCTCGTTCCATCTCCTCAAGGCGTTTATGCGGGTAGACCTTGGGGAGGACTGGCGAGCCATCGGCCTTACGGGCGGGAACGAAAAACACATTCCACCCTCCCCCTGGGGTCCATCGGTCCTGGTCGAGGGGAAACGAATGAGGGAGGAAGCGCCTGACCCCTTCCTCCTTCAAACACTTGGCCGATACGTCACCATCCGTATAGGGGGTTAAGTAGATGATCCTGATCCCATTGGTCTTAACGGCAAACCTCGACGCCGCTAAGTGCTCACGGGCTTTGAGAATCCAATTCCCCTCCACGCGCATCTTTTCTTTGACGATGGGATCATCCAACCGAAACACATCCGGCCGTGAACCCGTCATCCCCTTCCCGACCGAGGAGACTTTAAACGACGGATCACGAAGCGACCGGTTCGTCCGCATCACATGCGTAAGGGAGTCCCTACGCCACTCCGTCTCCTCAATCACCGGGGACCATACGCCATAAAGGTCCTTAAACAGTCCATAGGACGCATCCCCCTCCATCACAGTCCTATTGACGTTGAGGAATTCGATCGACTTCGACTCATCAAACGAGGAGATGCGCTCCGAGAGGTTAGGGTTCCTCACCTGAAGCCAGAGATCAATCGCACACCCTATGGTCGATTTCCCAAACCCCCTAAACGCCATAACAAGGATATCCATCGGTTCCCTAACCCCCGAGTGGAGATTAGCCTCCCATTCCTCCACACAAAGCTGGATGTCATCACACAACCCCCCGTGGATCTCCTCATCCCACCAATTGTCCCCAGGGTTTGCTGCACAATAGAACCTCACCCCAAAGGCCCATTTGACGAACCACCGAAGGGATCGTCTCCCCACTTCGCCCCAAAACGCCCGTTGGTCTGCTGGGGTCACTTCCCTTTACCCTTCTTCCCCTTCACCTTCTCTGGGAGTCCCTTGGCTGATTTGGTTTTCTCCACCATTTCGCAACCCCATTTTTCTCCTCGTCCACACGCCGCTCCGGCCTTACGGAGCTGGCTTTTCGATTTCGCTGGCATCCGTCTCACCCCCTTTTTCGAATAGCTCCTCGAATCGTTCCTTCGGTAGCAAAACGGGCGGATCAATTGGATTCCCATCCACGCCAAAAACTGCAAACCCCTCATCGAGCCATATCCCCTCGACCGACTCATTAACCGGAATTTCCCTCGTGCTGGGTGGCGTTGAGATTAAGGAACCTTCCTTCGGCTCGTCCGCAGGAGTCACACAAAAGCACCTCCTCCAGTGGGTGATGTTCGGCGCAAATAGGGGCTAAAGCCCTTTTGATGAATCCACAAAGCTCGCACGTATACGTCCCAAAAACCCACGGCCCACAAAACCCTCCTCGAACCATCTCCTCCATCGCCTCAAGGAGACTCACGTCTGGTGCCTTTTTAGATCGCCTAACCGGGTGGCCCATGTGGCGCACCTCCGTTGTTCTGATTCACTATACACCCGTCGTGGGGTTCTGCGAGCCACCATCGCGGTGAACTTCAACCCCACCTCAGCCTGGGCTCGTTTCTCCACCAACCACGGTAACCACACCCTCAACACCCGGTCTATCTCCTGCGCCTTGTGCAGATGCCACACCCACGCGGTCCTCCCCCCTCGCCACTTCGCGGGGATCAACTCCCCCCCGTACCTCCCCACAAGGACATAAAGCGGCCTGGGGTACTTGAGCGACACGCGGAGCCTCAACCCATAGCACTTCTTCCTCATGTCTCGCCGGAGGTCGATACACCCCTCCCCATCAAAAAGCCCCGCTGCCCAGGCATCGAGTCCTATCTCCCAATCTTTCGTTCGATGAGTGCCCGCCACCGTTTCACATCCCCTGGACTAAAGCCCTTTTTCCACAGCTCCTCCTCGATAGCGCGTATAACCACCTCCTCCAACCCCTCGTTGAACCCCACCAGGTACCGGTCGAGCACCACGTGGAGCGCCTCGTGCAAAAGCCCCTCGATCAACGAAGCCTTCGAGGGGTCTATTCGAAACCTGATGTTCGTGGCCCGACCGGCTGAGTCGAGGTCGTACTCCCCCCACGCGGTGGTCTTGGACTCCGTAACTCCCCCTAGTACCACCTCGCAATCCGCCTGGTTCAGTACGTCCTCACACGCCCTGAGTAGGCTCCGTCGATTCCACTTCGCCACGTCTGGACCCCCCCTAGCTAACTCCATTGAGGATAAGGGATTCCCCGAGCTGGTGTCAAACGGCCGAAATTTTTTTCGGCAAAATCCACACCTTCCTGGGGCCCCCGCTCTCCCCTTTCCCTTGGGGGGAGTGCCGCCCCCCGTGTGGTGTGGTATGTCTAATGGTGTGAGTGAGTTGCACGGATGTAGTCATAATGACACACCATAAGCCCAGCGCCCCACCGCATTGATGTAGTCATATTGACTACACCACGTGGGGTAATCGTGTAGTCATAATGACACGGGTACATATGATGCCGTGTCGCAGCGACTACGTAGTCGATCTGACCACTACGAAACTACACTGAATTGTCAAGATTACCGGGGCATTATGCCCCAACTCGGTAATTTCTACACTGGGCGTGGGTTTGCGGGCGATAGCGTGGGGTTTTGGTGCGCTTGAGCATGGGTTTCGCGTGGCACGGCGCGTGCAATGCCTCTCGATGGTTGTGGTTCTGGAAGGAAGGTAAAGCAAATGTCGGAACTATTGCAAGCTTATCTTGCAGACGGGACCATTTGGGTTGAAAATGGAACGTACTTCGCCCGTTGCGCGGACGGAACAATCGTGCAAATTGGAAACGACGCCCAGGACGTGGACAGGTATCTCCATGATTATCCTAAGCCCACAGACTGGTAAAGGGGTTTACAATGATCAAGATGAGAGTTTCGATCGAGGGTGGTAGGTGGGTTGTGACGATGCGTGGGCTTGAGTACATCGTCTCGGGTTCGCGGGCTGATGTGCAGAATGCAATCAACAGGCTTGCAGCTTCAGAGATCCGTACACGTGGAGGTGCGAAGTGAACCGCGCAACACCGTTCGTTCTCATCGTCGTGGGTGCGTACCTCGTGTTGGGTGGGCTTTTGGTCCAAGCGGCGCAAATGGCCGTCAAGGCTCGCCATGTGCATACGGTTGATTGCTGGGACCATTGAGACGAAAGGATTGGAAGCGATGAAACCTACGTTGTACGGATACGATGGTTTAGGATACACCATCGGTGACCGCGTAGAACTTCACCCAGGCACGGACCTTTGGGCGCGTGGTGCGCGCTTCGGGGTTGTGGTGGGTGTGAGCTTGACTCCAGATGACCGCGTTAGGGTAAGGCTTGATAAGCTCCCGCGTAGGGTGTTTGCTACCACAGAGGACACGTTGCGGAGGGTTGAATAGGTCGAAACGGGGCTTCAGGCCCCGTCCACCGGTTGGGCCGGTGCTGATGAGACCCTTTGGATTGGAAGGTGCGAACATGAGAGTACGAGACTTCGCAGCCCTAGTGGTTGCCGCGGTCGTAGCGGTTTCGTGGGCGTTTTGCCTTTGGTCGGGGTTGGCGTTTGAGTTGCATAGGAGGCTTCGATGATGCGCCTTAGGTTTGAGATTGAAGCGGCGCTAAGGCGTCATGGGATTCACCGCCGGGGGCGGAGGGTTCAGCAGGCTAGGGCTTACTACCTTAGCAGGCGTTTCCAGCACGGGGCTGTTAGGGCCACGTGGCAGACGGTCCTTTGGACCATTGACCCTAGGTTGACGTTTTGGAAGGGGTACTAGCCATGAAACCAGGATACGACAAGGTTGGGCGAGAGTACTTTTATCCCTTGGGTGATCACCACCCAGAAAAGCTCCATGCCGTTTGGACCGGTGACCCACCTAGACCCATCCAACCTGGGGAGTGGTATTTGTCTGGGGCGATCATCGCGGCGTACTGCGCGAAGGGTGGGACCACGCATGCCTACCACCCCGCGCAGTTAGTTACTGTGACGAAATACGAGCACTATGCCATAGGGGGTGACTAAATGGCACGAGGAGTGGCAGTTTGCACGGTTTGCCACGACATGGTTAGGCGTGGGCTCATGCGGAAGTTACTTGATCGGTATTGGTGTGTGGCGTGCCTGGTGATGGAGTGGTGGAGGATTCGGGCGAATACGAAGGATTTTACCGAAGGGGTTGGAGATGCTTCGGCTCAGGATTGATACGGACAACGATGCGTTTGGCTCCGATCCACGTCAGGAACTGGGTCGGATCCTGGTGAGGCTCTCTGAGACCATCCGGGATGCCGGGGTGCAGGAGGGAGATAGGTTCCTTCTCACCGATTCCAACGGGAATTCGTGCGGGTGGGCGACTTTCTCGACCGTGGGATGGCAGGCGCGGAGGATGGTTAGGGAGGAGGGAAGGGAGTGATGGCTACCAACAGGGAAATACACCGGACTCTGGAGCAAATTGACGAGATTCTCCAGTCGTTGGGTGAGTTGCAGGATTCTCCATGCTTCTCCAAAACGTCATGGGGGAATGACATTCGTGACATGATTTTCCGCTTGGAGGTTTTTCAGGGTGCGTTGCAGGAAGAGTCGGAGCCGTTAGGCTGACCGGGCATAGGTTCCGACGCTCACAGAAGCCCTAGGACGAACGCATTTGCACGGGGGGGTGTAGGATCATCCCCCCGTTTCGTATGGCCCTGTGGAGCGTTTCTAGCCCCTCTGGTGAGTTTTGCTCTCTAACCCCTTTATATCGCATCCTACCCACGCTTTAAACCCCTTCCTCTGAAACGGGGCGTTCTGGGGCATACGACGCGGGTTTAGGTGCAGGGGTTACGGAGCGGTAAAGGGTGAGGGTCTCACGGGCTTTTGATTGGGCCTCAGGACTCGATGCCCTGAACGCATCCGCTAGAGCCTCGGCCCACAGGGTCGGGTCGCTTGGGGGAGTCCAGCTTGACGCTTCCTTGGCCGTTTCGAGGCGGGCCACGGCGATGGCGCACTTGATTCGCTCGGTGATGGGGACGCGCATATCCGCCTGGACGCTTTTGAGGAAATCGATCGATCCCGAAGGGGTGGTTTCGTCAGGGGTGTAGGAGGGTTCGAGGTCGGGTGGAGGCGTGGGGTCAATGGGTGTTCTTGAATGGGGCGTTTTAGGAGCCGGGGGTTCAGCCCCTGGTGGGCCTTTTTTGAGGTAGGCGTAAACCCCTTGTCGCTGCATTCCCAACTGCTTAGCGATGTCGATCACACTTACCCCACTGGCTCTCAGGTCAAAAATCGCTTTCTGTCGTTCCCAGGAGGATCGCTCCCTAACCCCACGGGGTTTACGGGGAAGGCCACCGATCGTGTGGGCTTTGTCACGAGGCATCGGGGAATTTCACCTCAAAGTTTAGGCCGTCGAGGAATTTCACTTCTATCTTGGTTGATTCCTTCCAGTTAGCCGCGGCGGTGATAGCGCCGTCACATTCCTCATCAATCGCAGCCGCGATTTTAGGAATACGGGCTATAACGAGTTGGGCTAGCCACGATTCGATCAACTCGTTTCGCGTCACACCTTTAGCAATAGCGATATTCCCCAGTGCAGTCCACAACGAAGCAGAAATTCTAGGTCTTACGCTTCGGATAGGCATTTGCGATCCTCCTTTAGGTTTCAACTCAGCTTCGACTCCTGGGGAGATTAGGGTTAAAGGGATATTGGTGTCAAGGGAAAAAGGTCCGCAGGGAGCGACATCTTAATTATCCCTATTTTTTTTCTTCTATAATGTTAGATTTTGGGGTTTTTCCAGACACCTCCGTAAGTCGTTGTTGTTAAAATGGAGAAGTGTTACGATTCTCCTGCCCTTTTGCCACTTGACCATTTGGGTCGGTTGGGCCTATACTTGGGCGTAGTCAAAACGACACAAAGGAGGTTCAAAGGATGGAATGGATGGAGTTTTTTGAGGGGGTTTTGGTAGGGGCTGTGGTCACCGGGGTAGCGTCGAAGGCCGTTGGGCTTTTGCCCTTGTGGTGTAGGGTTTTTGGGCACGTTCGACCGAACTCGCGGAATGTGGTGATGACGGGGTATTATGGGTGTAGGATTTGTGGCGTGGGGCTTATTGCAGGAGGTAAGGGGAATGGCTTCAAAGAAACGCACCCTAGCGGACGACTTGAACGATCTACAGCGCAAGGAGGACGCGAAGGTTCGTTACGGTCAGCAACAGTCGTTAGGTTTTCGAGACACCGTAAGGGCGGGGGTCGCGCAGGCGAAGTATGAGCTTAGGCCGTATTTTGCAGGTACCTCACCTATGAAGGAAATGGGAGAGAAGGTTTCGTTCGAAGGGCGGAGGTTTGGGGCGGGGAAGATTCCTCAGAAGGGGCGTCGGCGCAAACAGGCATAGTTACCCACGTGGGTAGAAAGGGGAGTCGAGGTGAGGGTTCGACTCGCTCTCGTAGGGCTCGTTGGGTTGGTACTAGGGGTTTGTAGTACACCCGCTCGGGGTGAGGTTAAGTGTGACGATTCGTTTCTCGATGATTCGTGGGTTTGTAAGGCCTTTCGCTCGGGGGAGCGGACTGGGGTTAAGTGCTCGGTCCCGGGGACGAGGTGTGTGAGGGTTACGTGGGATGAGTCGCTTGGGGAGGTTACTGGGCAATCGTCCTCGGGGTGTTCGCGTGGAGGGGGCTCCATACCTGATAAACCCACGCTTAAACCCACGTGGGGTTTGGTGAAGGTTCTTTTTCGTTGATTCCCACGAAGCGTGGGGTGTAAGGTGTGGAAGGCTCTAACGGAGGATTCACTCAAATGCCCGTGTTGAACACGCAGCAAACTGCCGATCCGTTGACGACTAAGGGATCGTTTGAGTTTACCGCCGAGGACCTGAACCGCGCTTTCCAGGCGCCAAGTGATCCCGACGAGGTTTTGTTTTTCGATCTCTACGGGCCGGACTTCGAGTCCAAGCCCGTTAGCGAGAGGTTTCGGATTCTATCGGACGTTGCGCGGCTAGCCGAAGCGGCGCAGGACTTGGGTGTGGTTGTTAGAGGGGTTAGCAAAACCCCAGGGGGTTGAGGGAAATGGTTAATGTGACGCTTCCGGTTGATCAGGATCTCGTTGTGGTGTTGAACCCCGATGGGGCGTTTGAGGGCGGGCCGGTGGTTACCGGGGCCGATACGCGGCCGCTTCCCGTGGGGGATCCGGATGAGTTGAACCCTATGGCGGTGGCCGTTGTGTACCCGGGTGGGCTCTTTACGTTTAACGTCGCTCTTGATACCGACATCTCCGAGAACCAGCTTTTTATTAACGAGGACATCGTGATCACCCCCCAGGGCGCGCAGTCGCTTGGCGTGGTCGTTCGAGGCATCCCTAAGTAGGTTCCTAGGCCTACAGGAGGACAGGGCGATGTGGAGGTTTGGGTTAATCGTTGCGATCGTAGCGGGGTGTTACGCGCTGCCTGAGGGGGTTCCGGCTAAGCCTGAGTTGGACAGGGATCGGGTTAAGGTGAAGGTGGCGCTTTGTCACTTCCCGGGTTTGGACTCACTGGGGGTTCAGATTCCACCGCATGTGATCGTTGTGTCGGAGAATGCCGTAGATGCGCATTTGCGTAACCACGGGGATTGCGTGGTAGCTGATACGCTCCAGGCAGGTGAGGCTTGCGAGTGTGAGGGGCGTTAGGGGGTGGTGAGGATGCTAGGAGCGGTGCTCGAAGCATTCATCCCCATAGGATTGGCGATAGGGGTTTTGGCTTTTTGGCGTATTCGAAAGCGTGCGGGTAAAGGCGTGGGTAGGAAGGGTAGATAGGAAGGAAGGGTTTGGATATGTGTGTCGATACCACCCCTCCTCTCTCGGGGAGAGTGAGGGTTTATTTTAGGGTCCTTTGGGCGGCGCTCTTGGGGTGGCCGATTATCGCACGGGTGAGGTTTAAGGGGGGTATTACGATCAGTAGGGGCGTTAAGAACCTTCTTGTAATCGGTAATACGATTCACGGTGATGGGACTACGCAGGTGGGAATACGGGTGGAACAAGGGTTGATGTCACCCAAGCAAAGCCTTCTTGAACGGTTGGGGATGGAGCCATGACCGCCGAGGAAAGGCTGGGGCGTGCCACACCGGGATACTCCGTTGAAGGGTTCGGATTCCATAGTGCCGGTCATGTTGATGACGCTGTTGCCATCGCCCGCGAGGCCATCGCGCTGCTCAGGCGGTGCCAGTTCTATGAGTGGGATGTGGTGGAGCAGGAGATCAGCAAGTTCCTGGACGGCGAAGGCGGTGGAGGCGATGCGAAGTAGGGCTGAACTTGCGCAACAAGGGCTTGCTGAAATATCGCTTCTCTTCGCCGCTGACCTTGGTCTCATCCCACCGATGCCACCAAGCTATGAAAATCGTGGGTTGTTAGTTAAGCGTCGGGTTGAGATCCCAGGTTGGAGGGCTCGACGGGATGAGTGGTATGGGCATGGGGATGAGAATCACGTCCTTGTAGTGCGGGTTGATGTTATCAAAGAGGCATTGGCGAAGCGAGGTGGTGGAGAATGAACTGGCTGTGGTATGAGATTGGTGCGCGGCTCCACGAGCGCGCATTACCGCGGCGACTTCGTTGTTTGCGCCCTTTATGGTGGTGGGTTCTTGTGCGTGTGCCGTGTAATCGGAGGCCGCTTGCTCGTCGCCGCGTTAGGGGGTAAGGGGGATGAATAGATTTGTGATGGGGTTGGTGGTGGTGGGGTTAGGAGGGTGCGGGTCGGGGGATTCGATAACCCCACCCGATTGCGTCCCAGGGGATGGGAAGGCGGATTCGCTCGGTTTAGCGGGATTCGAACGAGTGTTTACTGAGGCCGATGGGCTTGGGCCTCTATTCAACCTCACGAGTTGCGTCGGGTGTCATGAGGATCCCGCGGGGGGGCCAGGTGATGAGGTGGAGTTGCACGCGCAGGGGGGAGATTGTACGCAGCTACCTGGTGGGCCTGTGTTCCAGACCGGTATCACCAAGCGTGGGTTAGATGCGTGGGGTTCGGGGGAGGTGCCACCGATAGGTTCCACCACTGCGGTTAGGTCGTCACCGGGGCTCTTTGCCTCAGGTTTGATCGACCGTTTGACTGATGAACAGATCCTTTCGAACGTTGATTTGTTTGATCTCAACGGCGATGGGGTCGAGGGTTTTGCGTCCTTTTTGGACGATGGGCGCATAGGGCGATTCGGTCGAAAGGCGCAGGTACCCACGCTCAGGGAGTTCGTCGCAGAAGCTTACCGTAATGAGATGGGGGTGACGACCGAGGGGTTTGGGGACCAGGGGCCCGGGGGGTTAGCCGTACCGTTTGGGGTTGATGTAGCCGCGGATCCTGAGGTTTCGGACGATGAGATCGAGGCGGTGGTGGAGTTCATACGTAACCTTCGGTTGCCTAAAAACCACCTAACCCCCTCCAAGGCGGGGAGGCATTTGTTTACCTCCGTAGGGTGTGCGACGTGCCACGTCCCCCAGATGGGGTTTACGGATGTTTTGATGCATTCGCTCGGGGAGGACGGGGCGGACATTTGTTTCTCGGGTGTACCCACCGCGTATTTTCGTACCGAACCGCTCCTGGGGTTACGACTAAAGTTCGGTGAGGGTGAGGGAGCGGGAAGGTTTATGCACGATGGAGGGGCGCAGGGGTTAGAGGATGCGATCTCACGTCACGGTGGCGAAGGGTCGGGGGCGCGTGGTAGGTTTAATGGGTTGGATCCGAAGGATCAAGAAAAGCTCCTGGAGTTTCTAAAGGGGCTCTAGCCCCGGAGGTTTCGGGCGGATGAAACGGTTTGGACTTTTGGTTCTCGGGCTTTTGGCCCTAGTCTCAGCCTCTCAGGCTTCGAAGTTCTATTGGGTCCACTACGGCGGGCCAAATATGAACTGCGCGATTGATTCGCTCGTTACGGGGCAGTGGACTAACGCCTCCTCGGCGCCGTGTTCGATAGGGTCTACGGTTAAGTGGTTGGCGGATAGGGCCACGGCGGTAGGGTTGGGGTCAGGGGGGTTGAACGCGCATGCTGCGAGGTTGGTGGAGTTGAACCCTTCGGTTATTGCCGCACGATACGAGACGATTACCGACCAGCCTTACGGGGATGGGGATTCGTGGCATGAGTACTTGGAGACTAAAGGGGAGTTGGACGAATACGACCGGAGTTTTCTCCATTGGAGCGAACAGACTGATGTGACCGTTGAACCAGCCCAGGGGACGTGCTTTTCGATCCGATACGCTACGGGGGATAAAGTGCCGATGTACTTTATTCCCGCGTTCCCCACAGGGCAGACGCCGGTGGATTCCGCTTGGGTGGCGTGTTGTTGCAGTTCCAACCGCGTCAAACGCGGGGTTTATACGGTTAATCAATTCTCCACCTCCCCCACGAGGTTTGCACTTTGTTTTGCCGACTCGGTGGATGCGAACAACGACCGGGGACGGGTGAGGCAGTTACACAAGGAATGGCTTTGCTCTGAGATGCAGTCCCAAGGGCAGATTGGGTCGAGTGGGGAGTGGTTCTCGGGGGTTTTCGGGGATAACTGTTCGTGGCAGTGGTACAATTGGGCGACGGGTGGGGTGAGTACCTCTGATCAAGCAGGTACGCAGCCACGTGGTGGGCACGTTAGGGAAAAGACTAGCGTAAGTGAGATGAGGTTTGAGGGTAGTTCGACGTTCGTGGGGTGGCACCGCGGGGGTAGGTTGGAGATGCTCGCGGCGTTGAAGGATACGTTTGAACTAGGGGCGAGTTGGTACGATGGGGATAAGGCCGTTAGGCTTGAACTGAACGTCGCGGACAGTTGGTCGTATCCAGTGGGGTCGAATTCGATTCCTTGGAGTGGATCCGAGGCGGATTTGTACATGGCGGAGTTGCAGTTTAACGTCAACGCGGCGTCGGTGGATATTGATGCGCCGATTAACTGGTATAACGCCGCTCAGGCGATTCCTCTTGCGCTTACCACGAACGCTCGACGGTGTTCGAATGGGGTGTTTTTCCCCTGTTCAGGTGGGTCTAACTGCTTGAATTATGGGCAGTTAGTCTATGGGGCGTATGCGTTCTATCGTGCGGTGGATTCGGGGGATGACATGTGGGGGATGCAGTACTTTACCACCCAAGGGGAGTTGTTCTCGGGCTCTAGTCACGAACCGCACGAGTGTGAGCCCGGGCACACGGGGGATTTGGTATTTGCCTCCGACAAACGATGGGACCAAAAGGTCTGGGGGGCGTTTATTGATAAGACTAATGACTCCAATGCGAGTGCGTTTTTGGGGGCGCCCACGGGGGCGTTGGTTTTGCACAAGTCAGGGACATATGGGTCCGGGACGGCATACCACATTTACCGTAGGCCGTTCGAGCGCGGGTGGGTGTGGGTGAGGGTGAGGGATGGGAGTTCGATTGATTCGGTCACGACGAGGGTTTTGTTTGACTTCAATGAAAACTCCTCGGGGGCTCCGTTGCAGCACATCGTTTTAGCTAATGGGACGATCAGTTCGAATGCGAGTTCGAGCGTTTATTTGCCTGCTGCTAGGGCGTTGATGACGATTAACCAAAACGCTCCCGATTGTTGCTCGAAGTCCTGGGCGTGTTGTGAGGAGATTAGTGATCCGTGATGGAGGATAGGGATCGGTGGGTGCGGAACGAGGTGCTGTTGGGGGGGTTAGACCCCCCTTACAGCACGAGGTTTGAGGATGTGGTTAAGGGGCTTGAGAGGTGGGGGTGGAAGCCACGGGTTATGGAGACGCGACGGTCGTTTGCACGGCAGGTTTGGTTAGTAGCTAAGGGGGCTTCGAGGACTTTACGCTCCAAGCACCTCACCGGTAGGGCGATGGATTTGATTGATTCGCGGTATGCGTGGGATTCGACCCCCTTGGAATTCATCGTGGACCTGATGATCCTCGCCGAGACAAATGGGCTCTTGACTGGGGGGCTGTTTGGGCTTACGTTTGATGAGAAGGTGGAGCGAAGGATTCAAGCAAAGGCAGGACAAGCGGGGGAGCTGAAGGCGCTTTTACGCGTACGGTGTGGGTGGGATCCGTGTCACGTTGAGGTACCGGGGGTTTAGGGATGACGTTACAGGAGATAGGGATAGGGTTGATAGTGTTGGTCGTGGCCTTTGCGGGTTTTGTATTGATGGTGGCCGGTGGGGTGATGATAGGGGAACGGAAGTTTGGTGCTAATGGGATTAATCTTGGGGCGATAGGTGGGGGTCTTGCGTTCCTTTTAGTCCTCGGTTTGACGTTGATGGTGGTTTCAAAGTTTTAGGGCGAGAGGAAGGTTTGGGCTTTATGAAAACCGTTTTGCTTGTGCCCGCTCGTGGGGGTTCCGATAGGCTTCCCCATAAGCATCTCTACCCCCTGACCGAACAGGGGGAGAATGCTTTATCGATCCTATACGACCGGCTTCGTCCATGCGGCCTACCGATGAGGTTGGTAGTGGGGGCGGGCGATAGGCTTTATGAGTCGGTCGGTAGGTGCATAGGGTGGGAGGTTTTACGGACCTCGTGGGTTAAGGAGGGCGATTTACTGGGGTCGTTGAAGGAGGGGGTTCAGGGGTTCGATCGGGCGGTTGTGGTTTATGGGGATTCGCCCCTGATCGATTCGAGTCTCATTAACCTCCTCCCCGACGCACCGTTCGCACATTTGATCGCACCGCCCGGTTTACGACCCTTCTCGTTTACCGCGAGGTTTTTGGACGAGTGGATCAGGGAGCTTTTGAAGGAACAACCTATGCCATTTACGTCCCTTCGGTTCCCCAAAGACTGGGCGAAGGTGGGGGTTAGGTGGGCTCTGGGGGTTGAGGAGGAGGAGCGGTATACGCTCGATACGATTTCGGATGTGACGTGGCTTAGGCACCTGTTGGCACCGGGGTTAAATGCTTCGGTTGAGGAGCTAGTGCGGTATGCGAGGAAGTCTCGGGGAGGTGAGGGTGAAAAGCCCGAGCTTGAGCGTGGTGATTCCGACGATGGGGCGGACGAGTCTAGCTGATTCGCTCGAATCGATCGCCCGACAGACCATCCAACCGGATGACGAGATTTTGGTAGTGGGAGATGGATGGCAACCGGGGGCGCGGGAGGTTTGTGCGTACTTCGAGGGGCAGTTGCCGGTGAGGTACGTCTCGCATGGGCCTACGAGGAACTTCGGTAACGCCCAAAGGACTTTCGGTCTAGGGATGGTTCATGGGGATTATGTGGGGTTTTTGGACGATGACGACGTGTATGCGCCTGAGGCGTTTACGCAGATACGAAAGGCTTTGGTGGCCGAGGACAGCCCAGAACTGGTTTTTTTCAAGACAGTCGCCCCGTGGGGAGAGGTGGTTTGGACTGACGAGGGTTTGTACGAACAGGGGAATATTTGTACGGTTCAGATGGTCGTTCGAAACGCTCGTCCGTTTCCTCCGTGGCCGCTGAGGCAAGGGGGGAATGTGGGGTGGGCACGGGTGATGGCGGAGCGAGGGAGGGTTGTGTGGAGGCGGGAGATCACTACCATTTGTAGGCCAGTACGGAAGTGGTGGGAGGTGCAGGATGGTTAGGGTTATCGCTGAGGTGGGGTCGAACCACTGCGGGGATTTGGAATTAGCAGGAAAGCTGATCTCCCAAGCCGCGGCAGTGGGGGCTGATGTGGTGAAATTTCAGGCGTTTGATAGGTCAATTTGGACCTCGGATGCCGAGTGGGAGAAACGGAAGGCGTTTGCGGTGGGGGAGGAGTTTTTGCGTGAGTGCTGGAGGTACGCGACCCAGGTCGAGGGGTTGGAGTTTATGTGTACCCCGTGTTACCCCGAGGCCGTGGGGTGGCTCAATCTTTTAGTCAAACGGTGGAAGATCGCATCGGGGGATATATATCGGAAGGAGCTTATAGACGCGGTAAAGGCCACAGGGAAACCAGTTTTGTACTCCGAAGGGGTATGGGGTGGTAGGAGGGTGACTCCTGACTGGGTGCCGATGGTTTGTGTCTCCCGGTATCCTGCGAAGATTTCGGACTACCCGTTGAAACGATACGATGGGTTTTTGCACAAGTGGGGGATTTCGGATCACACCACCTCGCATGCGGCGGTTATTGCGTCGGTGGCAAGGGGGGCGCAGTGGGTGGAGAAGCACCTCAAGCTCACTGACCAACCGCCTAGTCCCGACTCGGGGCCTTATGCGTATACGCCGGGGAAGTTTGCCCGGATGGTTTGGGAGGTTAGGGAGGTTGAGAAGGCGTTAGGGCACTCGATACCTGAAAGTGAACAGTTGAGCGCGAAAGGAAGGTTGGTATGGCATCCAGGCGTATAACGGTTTCAGAGCTTCTCACGCACCAGGATTGTCCCACCAAGTGGAAGTCCTTGTATGTGGAGCGCAGGGCGGGTAGGAAGCTCTCCAGGGCGCTCCGATTGGGGACGGCGTTTCACGAACTTCTCGCCGAGGCGCTACGAGCGTGGCAGTTGGGAGTGCTCGAAAAGGATCCCACGGTTTGGGAGGAGCAACTCGCACGGCGGATGGTGGAGGGGCTTACGGAGGATGAGATCGCGGCCTTGGGGCCAGGGGTTGTGAGGGAGGCGCGTACGTTGGGGTTCTATGCGTGGACTTTCTTTCAAGGGCCCCTACCGTTTCGGGAGGTTCTCGCCGTAGAGGAGGCGATGGAGGTACCGCTTTCGGATAAGCTTACCCTCGTGGGGACGGTGGATGCGGTGGTGAGGGATGAGGAGAAGCGCATATGGCACCTACAGTGGAAGTCCCTAAGGGCTACGACTAACCCGGTTCATTACGTTCGCAGGATCAAACGGTCTTTGCATGAGGCCGCGTATGGGGTTTTGATCCGGCAGGCTTTCCCGGGGGAGGAGTACATGGGCACGCGCCTACAGGTGTTCCGTAAGCTCCCTCGTACCACCCGGGCGTCGGGGAAGTTGGTGGAGCGTAACCCCCACGAGGCGATTGTGGGGTCGGATCTTTGCGTTAACCCTGCGCAGGAAGCGCGGGCGTTTAGGGACATCTATGGGATTATCGGACGGATGGCGGGGGAATCCAGTCCGGGGGCGTGGACTGAGCAACGGGAGAGGTCGTGTTTTGGGGCCTTTGGGAATGCCCCCTGTGCCTTTTTGGATGTGTGTGATGGATACACCACTTTAGCCGATCCCCATTTGTTCGAGGACTGGGATCCGTGGAAACGGTATAATGTGGTAGAGGAGGATCTGGTAAATGGCTAAACATTTGCAGGGGGCTCAGGTGCCCCCAGGGCGGATCACGAGTTGCCTTTACGGCCTTACGGGGTCGATGAAGTCAACTCTAGCAGGGCATCAGCCTGGTAAGGGTCGGAACATCCTCCTAGCGTACGATCAGAACGCCCCAGGACTGGACTCCATCGCAGTAGCCGAGAGATCCCGGTTCGAGGTGTTCTGTCCCGATGGAGGGGCGGTTGAGCGGCCTGATGGGGAGTTGGTGACGAACTGGGAGTTAGAGGCCAACCGGTTGTTTCAAAAGGACTGGAAGAAGGAGTTTCCAGACGCAGGGTCGGTGACGGTGGATGCAGGTTCGACGCTTTCGTATAAGCTCTTGTACGAAACGGCCAAAGAACATCCGGTCGAGGCGGGGAAGAAACAGGCCACGACGGGGGAGACGTATACGATCGGACGGCCGAAGCCTGAGGATAAGGAGTCGAAGGTCACGAGTCCGCAGTTGATGGACTTTAACTTAGCGCAGCTTCAGATCAGGCAGATGATCGAATGGTTGATTATCCGTAATCCCACGTTGGATATACATGTGATTTTTCATGAGGGGATGTGCCCAGCGGATCCTAAGGAAGGTCTGGGGTTGGTGTTCGGGCCGGAGATAGCGGGTAAAAAGGGGCCCAGGATGATCCCGCAGCTTTTTAACACCGTCCTTTGGTTGGAGCGGGAAAGGAAGGACAAGCCTAACCTCGGTAAGACTCGTATCTCTATGCACGATACGGATATGCATGTGTGTCATATCAAAACCCCTCGACCGAAGGAGGTTCCGCCCGCTAAGTGGTTGGATCCTGATGTCGATCAGATCAAAGACTTTTGGACTTGGGTTAAAGGGCTCAAGTCGTAGTGGGGGTGATACCCCCGTTTCACCATGAGGAGGATGGATTAAATGTCTAGGCCAGACGTAGTGCTCACCCCCGCCGAGGCCGCACGGCTCAAAGGGGAGGAGTGGAAGGTTCCAGAACCACCGGCGTCGATGGAAGTGGTGGTGACGGATCGTAAGGATTCGGATGGGAATAAGGTTGAGCGTACGGTTTATCGGTGGTCTGAGGTGGGGATAGTGACCCAGGCTAAGATCGACCAGAACGGGGATGGGACGGTCAAAGGGAGGTTGGTGGTGTTGTTGTCCGATGAGGACCACCACCGGAACACCAACCCTCGGCATCGGCTGACGGTGTGGATTAATATCCATCCGCACCTCCTGACCCTCAAGTCCCCTCCGCCGGTGGGGGATCCCGATAGGGGGGCGTACTATGGTAGTTCGTCGGGGATGCGTATTCTTGAATCGTTCCTCAAGGCCGTCGGGGAGACAGGGGTTTTGGTCAACCGAAAGACCCTCCTCGATTTGGGGGCGGCATACGATCTGTTCGAGCAGACGGATCTCTCAGGGCGGGAGGTGTTGGTGAGTCTCCAGTATCCAGCGAGGTATGAGAAGTCGGCGGATCCGGATGTACGGTATTTTGAGGTTATTTCGTAGGAGGCGTGGGTTAAAGCCACGGGGTACTGGGGGACCACCTTCCTCCCATTAACCAGTACCCCAGGAGGGGGGGAGGGCGCTTAGGCGTTCTCCTCACCCCTCCCACTTGGGGAGGTTTAAGGTGATGGTGGATAGGGATGTTAAGGGCCAGTGGGCGTTGGCGAGGGCGGCTGAGGACACTGCCGTGTATGCCCATCCCGTCGAGGGGCAGGAGGTTTGTGGATACTGCGGTGGAGGGATGGATGGGCTTAATCTATTCCATGAAATCAATGAGCGCGTGTGGCACTTACGGTGTGTGGTCAGGGAGTTGGAAAAACGGAGGGCGTTGTGATGGATCGAACTGAACGGGACGAGCGCAAATGGTCAGGGGCGGTTTTCGCCGCGCAGTTTTTGGACCGTACGGCTACGCTCCCTAGAGTGTTGTCGGTAGGGTTGCCCCAGGACGGTGGGGGGGAGGAGGATAAGCGGTGGTTTAACTTCTACCTGAACGATCAGGGGGATATTCAGGAGGTTTTGGAGGTCGTGAGGGGGATTGCGGCGGATCAGATTCGAGCCACCGTGGGGGCCGAGGGGGATGGTGATGAGGGAGTTTGACGGGGGCGCGACGAGGGATTGTGACCTCGATAAGTTAGATTTCGAAGGATTCCTATCGCCCTATGGGCTCAAACGATTCGCGGAGTACATGCACCAGCATCGCTCCACGGCCGCGGGGGTGAGGGATTCGGACAACTGGCAATCCGGGATGCCGCTGGAGGTTTATATCAAATCCGCCTGGAGGCATTTTTTTGCGTGGTGGGAAGGGCACCGTTTGGGGGTTGTAGGGGGTAAGGATGTGCCGCTTAGTGAGGTAGAGGACGCGCTTTGTGGCTTGCTATTCAACACCTTTGGATACTTACACCAGTTGGGGAAAGGGGTTGGGGTGGATGCCAGTGACACCACGCGCACAGTGTATGGATTGCCCGCGGCGGGGGGAGACGAGGGGGTTAGGGAGGGAGAAAGTCGAGGGAAAGTGGGCGCATTCGGTCCAAGGGACAGGGACTATATTGGCCCTGGGTCAGGCTCCAGGGAAGGATGAGCTTTTAGTCGGTAGGCCGTTTGTGGGAGGTGCGGGTAGGGTTTTAGCCGCGGCGTTTGCATCGGCGGGGGTTTCGCTCAAGTCCGTTTCGCTCGTCAATACGATCAATTGCTATCCCCTGGGGGATAAGCCTTCTAAGGGGCAGTTACGAGCGTGTTACGGGAGGGTGTGTGAGGAGATCCGTGCTATTCGTCCTAAGGTCATCCTTGCCCTAGGCACCGAGGCGCTTTGGGTCTCGACGGGTCTAGGGCCCATAGGGGAGTGGCAGGGGTACGTCGTAGAGGCTAACGAGTTCAAACCCTCCAAGGTAGGCCGGGAGGTGCTGGGGCGACTGGGGTTCGAGTGCCCGGTAGTCCCGGCCTACCATCCCGCGGCGTTGATGAGGCTGGGGTTAAAGCCGATTGAATGGTTGTTTAGGCCCGTCGAGAGGGCGGTGAGGATATCCCAACGGGGGTTTCGTGGATGGGTTCCTCCGGCACAGGGCGTGCCTGGGTCCACGGACCCCCTTGGGGTTGATATTGAGACTGAGGGCGAGAGGATTACGCTCATAGGCTTGTCAGGTGAGGGGTGGGTGAGTTCGGCCCTTGATCCTAAGCCGCTCCTCGAAGCCCCTGGGTTGAAGATCGCACATAACCTCGCCTTTGATCTCCCTAGACTGCAAGACATCGGGATTGATGTTCGGGGGCCGTATTGGGATACGATGCTCGCACAGCACCTCGTTGATCCTGATGGAATAGGGTTCTCCCTCAACGAAACCGCGCCGTTTTGGATGGAGATGGGGCGATGGAAACACCAACCAGGGCCTCAGCCGAAGGGGCCTAAGTTCAGAGCCTGGAAAAGGGAGTTCACTTGCGCAGGATGTGGGGGAACCGCGTTTAGTGGCATCGGGGTAGGGGTAGCGCGACGATGCGAAGGGTGTGGGGTGTTGGATTGGGAGGTGGCGAAAAAGGCCTGGACGGCAGGGCATGAACGATACAACCAAATCGACGCGAGCGTTTTGATCCCCATTCAAAAAGCCCAAGAAAGGGCGCTTAGAACCACGGGGCAATACGCTCTGTTCGTACGGATGATGGAAACGGTTTCGGGGGTTTTGATCCCTCTCCAGCGTAGGGGATTGAGGGTTTCCACCACCGAGCGGGACAAGGCGGTCGAGTGGTTCAAGCGTCGTGAGGCGTATGCCCTTCGCCACCTCGCTCAGTGGGTTCCGGGGTTTAATCCCTTTTCGTCCCAGGAGGTCCATAGGCTGCTATACTCCACGTGGGGTTTGAACCCACGCTTTAAAAGGGGGACTGGAAATGTCACAGCCGACGAGGAAGCGCTCCGTGATATTGCAGAGAGCCTTGACGATGGTGCTCGTAAGAAAATCCTCTTCGGGATCCTCCGGGCCCGGGGGGCTAGGAAGTGGTGGAGAACCTACGGGGCCATCGGGGACAGGGTATGGCCCCGTTACAGTCCGGGAACTAAAGAGGGCCATGAAGGCGGCCGAAAGATGCTTGCAGCGACGGGGAGGATACTTGCCAAAGGAGACCGATCCACCGGTACTCCCCCCATCCAGCAAATCCCCCGACGTTTGCGACGCCTCTTCCTCCCCGAGCGGGGATGTCGATTCGTCCAGGGGGACTGGAAGCAGCAAGAACTCAGGCTCATCGCTACCTTCTCTAACTGCCGACTTATTCTGGAATCACTCGACCGGAAGCCGGACTTCTTCGACTTCCTCGGGGCAAAGTACCGATGCGACCGGGTTCGAGCGAAAAACCTCTTCTACGGCCTCTGGGCCTACGGAGGGTCAGCCAAAGCGGGTAGGTCGGCCCTCAGGGCCCAAGGATTCGACATCTCGATAGCTGAGTGCCAAGAGCTTATAGCGGATGGTAGGAGGGTGGTCCCTGAGTTGTTCGCATGGCAAGATCGTTTACTCGTGGAGACGCGGGTTAAGCGGGCGGTTACGAATCCCTTCGGTAGGCGCCGACCGTTCCCTAAGCCTGAGGAAGTGTATAACGAAATTCTCAACTACCCGATTCAGTCCACTGGGGCTGATATGCTATGGGGGGTTTTAGGCCCGGTGGATGCGAGGGCGAGGGAGTTTGGTGGGGAGGTTAAGCTGTTAGTGCATGATTCGATCGGATGCTCCATACCCACTAACCGTGCGGAGGAATTCGCCCTGGTGCTACAGGGGGAGATGGAGAGGGAGTGGCCCGAGATCGGTGAGGGCTTTAGGGTCCCGGTGGATATCAAAATCGGCTCCCACTGGGGAGAGGTTTCGTGAGGGATCGAATCGCGATCGAAGGGATCGAAGCGTGATCGAGGCCACGGGGTTAAAGCATCCCGAACAGTACGTAGGTGGGTGGGTAGGGGATTATATCCACGTCGTGAAGGACACCCGTTTCCCGTTGTCGTTTCACTTCCTCGCGGGGCTGTGGGCACTTACTAGCCT
>Ga0111538_10001811_pt1 | contig 29965 bp, 49 predicted proteins | sample SoiMethybrSBSTD1_FD_79669 | JGI IMG/M metagenome (GOLD analysis project Ga0111538, IMG submission 79669) | Bulk soil microbial communities from a Populus tree surrounding site in Tennessee, USA - Soil MetaG P. TD hybrid SBSTD1 (version 2)... | ecosystem: Environmental > Terrestrial > Soil >... | reverse complement strand
TGGACGTTCGGTGTGGTAGCGATGGCCCCTTGGATGAAAGCTCTATGAGGAGGATCGTCTGGTGATCGCGCTCAGCAAGATCGCAGAGGACGCCACCACCATCACGCTCGGCTGGGTGCAGGTCCCGAACGCCGAGTGGTACCTGTTCTACGCAGCCGACCAGCGCGTCAGCACCGCGCCTGCGTTCACGAGCGGTGCCCCGAAGACGAACGTCAAGTTCTCGAAGGGGAGCGAGCCGTACGAGGTCGTGGTCGTCACCCGTGACGCCGCGAACGTGATGGGCACCGACAAGGGCGTCTACACCCCCGCGTCGCCGCCGCCCACCCCTGGCGTGCCCGCCAACTTCCGCGTCGCGGGCACCGGTCCGACGACCGTGGCGCTGGCCTGGAGCGCCGTGCAGGGCGCGGCCACCTACAAGCTCGCGACGATCTTCCCCGGTGGCGCGACGACCTACTCGCAGACGGCAGGGCTGGCGTTCACGACGGGTGGGCTGCAGCCCTCCACCGAGTACGAGTTCGACATCCAGACGGTGATGGCCGACGGCACGACCAGCCCCTGGCACGGTCGGATCAAGGGCAAGACCGAGGCGGGTGGCACGCCGCCGCCGCCGAGCGGCAAGTTCCGCTTCGCGCTCGGCTCCTCCGGTGACGAGTCGCGCTCGGCGCAGATCGCGCAGTCGCTCAGCACGAAGCTCTCACGTAGCTACGACCATGGCCCCGGCACCGCCGCCTCGGCGATCCAGTCGAGCTGCCAGCTCTACCAGTCGCGCGGGATCCGCCCGTACATCCTCTGCAACTGGCCCAACGGCTCCGACGTGGAGGCGCTCACGCCGGGGTTGATCCCCGCCTGGGCCACGGCGGTCGGGCCGGGCGGCACGTGGTACCAGGCGCACCCGGAATGGGCGGGCCTGGCCGTGCAGCACGTCGAGATGGGCAACGAGTGGTTCTACAACTACCGGGGCGGGATCAGCCAGGCGAAGTGCCAGCAGTACGCGCGTGCCTTCCGCGACACGGCGGTCGCGGTCAAGGCCGCGAACCCAGGCGTCGGGCTGCTCTTTATGACCGACATCGACAACCAGGGCGTCGGCGCGTTCAACAACATGGTCGACTGGTTCTACCAGGCCGTTCCGAACATCCACGACTACATCGCTGGCTACACGTTCCACGTCTACGGGCCACCGTCGTCGAGCAACGTGTTCCCGAAGATGAAGGCGGTCGTCAACCGGATGGAGTCGCACGGGGCACCGAAGACGATCCCGATCTGGGTGACGGAGGACGGCATCTCCTCGGACAACGGGCGTGCGCTCACGGACAACTACGGCTGGCCGGTCAACATGACCTACGCGCAGGCGGGCGCGGGCCTGCGGCAGAAGCTGACGGCGATCCTTGCTGACGCGCAGCTGGGGCCGCGCATGGCGGTCTGGACGAACTACCAGGCCCACGACCAGCAGCCGAGCGGCTCCAGCAACGAGCGGGAGGCGTTCTTCGGCGTCGTGCAGTCGAATCAGAGCGCCAAAGGCGACATGACCCAGTCGGTGCGCGACCACGCCGCCGCCTACCCAGGCCCATGATCACGCTCAGCAAGCAGTCGGAGACGGGGAGCACGATCACGCTCGCCTGGCAGCAGGTGCAGAACGCGGAGTACTACCTCTTCTACGCCGACGACAAGCGCGTCTCGACCGCTCCGGCGTTCGACAAGAACGGCGCTCCGAAGACCAGCATCCGCTTCGCCAAGGGCGGCGAGCCGTACGAGGTGGTCGTCGTCACACGGGACGCCGCCAACATGATCGGGGTCGACCGTGGCATCTACCCGGCCCCGCCGCCGCCGGATCCCGGCTGGCGCAACGTGATCAACACGGACTTCGCGGTCGACGGGGTGCTCCCCGCGCCGTGGGACAAGTACAACTTCGCGAACGGCGCGAGCCTGCAGGCGGGCTACTACCTCCCCTCGCACGTGGTCGTCGAGGGCGGCATCTGCAAGCTCGTGCAGAAGTACGAGCCGTCCGGTCCCGCGCGCGGTGGCCCCTACGGCACGACGGGCGCGGGCTGGTACCAGGGCACCATCTACGCGAACGGCCCTGCCGACTCCATCGACCACCGCACGACCGTCAGGCTGCGCGTCGTCTCGACGAACGGGATCACCTCGCACCGCAACCTGCCGCTTTGGTGGCCGGTCGTCGACTCCGCCTTCCCGCAGGGCGGCGAGGAGGACTTCTTCGAGTCCGACGGTGTCTGGTGGCCGAGGGACGCGAACGGGAAGGAGGAGCCGCGCACCTTCCTTCACTTCGGGCCGGACAACTCCGTCACGTACTGGATCTGGCCGCGCATCGACGTCAGCCAGTGGCACACCTACCGCTTCCAGCGGCTGAACCACAAGATCACGATCTGGCTCGACGACATGGTGAACCCGGTCTTCGAGCGCCAGTACACGGCGACCGAGCTGCCCGACTACCCGAAGAAGCCGGTCTTCCAGCAGGAGAACCCGAGCTACCTGCCGCCGCAGGGCACGCTGGGCAGCGAGGAGATCCAGATTGATTCGATCCTGATCGACGTGCTGGCCTGATGTACCGGGCGAACACGTTCGAGACCGGCATCGCCCCCGGCACGCTGATCACGCAGGCCAACTCCGACGATGGGGCTGCTGGGGACGGGTTCGCTGGCGGCGTCGGGCAGGGGGCGGGTGGCTCCTCGGTCGCGTTCGACAACGCGCAGGCGGCGCACGGGACGCTGTCGGGCAAGTTCGTGCAGGCGGCTTCCCCGGCGACGATCTTCGTCGCCTGGAGCCACGCCTCGCTCACGGACGTCTACGGCCGCTTCTACTACTACGCGACGGCGCACCCCGCCAACGAGTTCAACGTGCTGCAGTACTGGTCGGCCGCGATCAGCGGCACGATCAACGTCCGCACCGACAGCGTCCTCGCGGTGCAGGACTCGACCTTCACCAACCGGCTCGTTGCGACGAACCTGGGTGCGCTGACGCTGAACGCCTGGAACCGGGTCGAGTTCCTCTTCCACGCGCACCCCTCGACGGGCTTCATCACGCTGAAGCAGTTCCTCGGTGACAGCACCGTCGGCACGGGCACGGGTACGGATACAAGCTCGAACGGCAACTTCGGCTCCGACATCACGACCCCGGTCTTCGGGATGAACGCCGTCGCGGCCAGCCACCAGTTCTGGCTCGACGACCTGCAGGTGAACGACAGCAACTTCCCCGGACCCGTGTCAGGGGTTGCATGGCTGAAGGCGTAAGGGGAGAGTGGCGGCAACCAACCGGAAGGACGGAACGATGGCAGTAGCGGAGAAGAAGCGGCGAGCGCCGCGCTCAACCGGGCTGAAGCTCGACCTGGGCTGCGGGCAGCGCCCGCACGAGGGCTTCCAGGGGGTCGACATCGCCCCCGGCGAGGGCGTCGACTTCGTCGTCGACCTGTTCCAGTACCCGTGGCCGTTCGAGGATCGCTCGGTGCGGGAGGTCGTCTGCAGCCACCTGATTGAGCACGTCCCGCACTACCGCCCGGAGTACGGCGGCGTCGACGGCTTCTGGATGTTCTTCAACGAGCTGTACCGCATCTGCCGCAAGGGCGCGAAGCTCACGTTCGCCTGCCCGTACGCGAAGGGCGACCGGGCCTTCTGGGATCCCAGCCACGTGCGCTTTATCCACGAGATGAACTTCTACTACCTCAACCCGGAGTGGCTGGAGGCCAACGGGCTGTCCCACTACCCGGTCGAGGCGAACTTCGAGATCGTGACGATCGACGGGCAGGGCGTGCCGGACGACATTATGAACCGCAACGCGGAGCTGCAGGCGCAGGCGCGCAACTACTACTGGAACGTCGTGACCGACCTGACGATCCAGCTGAAGTGCGTGAAGTGAGCTACCCCGGTCCGCCCGTCCCTCGACGGCAGGACGTGCCAGCTCCGATCCGTGAGTGCTACTGCAACGTCTGCGGCCTGATCGCGCCCAGCTGGTTCCACAGCAGCTTCCTGCTGACCAGCAGCGGCTTCACGTGCATCTGGTGCAGCTTCCCGGACAAGGCGGAGGGCGAGCGCCCGGTCGAGTGGGGCTACCGGGCCGAGTAGCCTCCGCCGCCCCCCTCCCTAACATGCAGCCATGACGGTAGTCGCCGAGCAGAACGCCTCCTTCGAGGCGTCGACGCTACCGGGACTCTTCGCCACGGGCCTCGTCGGAACGATCGGCGTCAGGCTCGACGACGGCGCTGGCGGCAACGTCCTGCCGCGCACCACGATCGGGATCTTCGAGTCACCGGCCACGGCGACGATCTACGGCATCCCGGAGGGCGTCCTCACCGCGCCCGGTGCGCTCGGCTCGTACCTGATCATCTGGGACGACGGCTCCGGCACCTGGGCCTCGGAGGACCTGATCGTCGTCGCCGCAGGCTCGACGGTGGTGCCGATCCCACCGCCTGCGCCCCCAGCTGCGCCGGAGGCAAGCTCAGGCCCGTGCTCGGCCTGGGTCGACAGCGACTACGTGCTGGAGGTGGTCTGCACCGATAACGCCGAGTCGACCGACCCGGCCATCTTCGATCCCTGGGTGACGATCGCCTCCGACCTGCTCTTCCGCATGAGCGGCAGGCAGTTCCCTGGCTCCTGCTCGCTGACCGTGCGTCCCTGCGGTGTCGGCGGGATCTGCGCCGGGTGGGCCTGGCCTCTGACGGTGCGCGAGTTCGGCTGGCTGACGTTCGCCAACTACGGCGGCACCTGGGGCTGGTTCTGGCCGGACGGACGACAGGGCTGCGGCTGCCAGCACGTCGACCGCGTCCACCTGCCCGACTACCCGGTGCTGGCCGTCTCCGAGGTCACGATCGACGGTGACGTGATCAACCCGGACACCTACGAGCTGCGCGAGTTCCGCTTCCTCGACCGGCTCGACGAGCTGGTCTGGCCGAGCTGCCAGGACATGCGGCTGCCGCTCGGCGAGGAGGGAACCTGGGGGATCACCTACAGCTGGGGCAATCCGCTCCCGGCCAGTGGCGTCCACGCTGCCGCTGTGCTCGCGTGTGAGCTGTATACAGGCTCTCTCGGGGGTGAATGCAGGCTCCCCAAGGGGGTGACGCAGCTGACGCGTCAGGGGGTCACACAGAGCGCCAGGCTGTTCGCCGCCTGGGGGATGCAGAATGGCCAGTGGGCCACCGGCCTGACGGAGGTCGACGCCTTCCTGCAGGCGGTCAACCCGAACGGGCTGACGGGGCCGACGACGGTCTGGTCGCCCGACCTGGAGCCGTTCCCCCGGCCCAGCTATGGCTAGCACCCTCCAGACCCCGATCGTCTGGGCAGAGCAGCTGCTCAACATCGCGTCGACGGCCGTGGCGTCAACGACCGGCGGGGCGATCCCGCGCGCGTTCGTGAGCGCAGGCCTGCCCGCGCTCGACTGCTGCCCGCAGCTGACGGTGCACGTGGCGCAGTGGGGGATCCTGCCGACGTTCGCTACCGGCGCGCTGACGCCCGGCCACCGCCGCACGGTGGGGGCGGTGCGCTTCATCCGCTACGCCGTCACGGTGGTGCGCTGCTCGCCGACCCAGGACGACAAGGGCAACCCGCCACCGGAGGCAGCTCAGGAAGCCGCCGCCGCCGTGGTGAACGAGGACGCCTTCGCGATCATCGACGCGACTGTCGCTGCCGACTACGCCGGGGTGCTGTTCGGCGGCACCTGCCGCGAGTTCTACTTCGACGGCGCGTCCAGCCTCGACCCGCAGGGCGGCTGTGTCGGCTGGACGATCAACTTCCGCGCCTCCATCGACGGGCTTCCGAGCACGCCCTGATGGCGGACAAGGGCTTCACCACGCTGCAGGAGGGCGGGCAGGTGGGGGTCATCTACCGCCCCGATGACCCAGCTCCCGTCGGCGCGATCATGCGGGGAGACTTCCAGCGCCTGCTCGGCAACGTCGTCACCGTCAGCTCGCGCGGCGTCCGGACGCTGCACGTGGTCACGGACGTGCGCTACACGGAGGGAGAGACTCACCTGTCCTTCCTCCAGAACAGGCCCGCGTAGTGGCCGAGGTCCACTCGACCGCCGCGCTGGAGCGCTTCCTCGGTGGCGAGGACGGCGCGGTCTTCCAGTTCCTCGTCCAGGGCGCGATGCGGGTCGAGTCGCAGGCGAAGCTGAACGCGACCGGGATCCCCGTCGACGGTGCCAGCAACCCGGAGGGCCGGGGGCCACGGGTGCAGACCGGACGCCTGCGCTCCAGCATCACGATCAAGCCCGGCCGCAACGAAGAGGGGCCGTTCGTCGACGTCGGCACGCCTGTCTTCTACGGCCAGTTCCTCGAACGAGGGTGGGTCACAAGCCGGGGCAACTGGTTCCGCTACCCCTTCCTGCAGCCCGCCCTCGTCGCCTTCTAGCGAACCTGGGTTCGCCTAGTCCTCCGCCTGCTCGGAGAAGTAGCCGAGCACCCGCCCGTCACCGGCCTCGTACAGCTCGGTGAAGTCAGCCAGTGCCTGATCCGCCGCCTCGCGCAGCTTCTTCTGCGAGAAGCGGTTCCCCGCCTGGTAGCGGAAGAGGCCGATGCCCTGAGAGGGCGTGAACTTCTCGACCGAGAAGTTGTCGCCGTTCTCGACCGCGATGTTGATGAGCGAGACGGCGAAGTAGTCCTCGGTCGTCCGCTCGTAGGTGTAGTAGTTGATCCCGGCCTTGCGGTGCGCGACCAGCAGCTCCGCGTACACGGTGTCGCCGTTGTCCTTCTCGCGCACCCTCCACCGGAACTTGACGCTCCGGTTGCGCTGGATGCGCTCGGCCTCGCCGAGCTGAGTAACGGTGCCCATCAGACCTCCTCCCCCGTCGTGCGGTCGACGATCACGTAGGTGCCGCCGGTACGCGCCCGGTAGCCATCCCGCCGCGTGTGAGCGCTCAGGATGTTGTCGGTGCGCCCGACGATGTACGCCTTCTCCGTGTCGGTGCGGACGATCTGATACCGGAAGTGACTCTGCGTCCGGATCTTGTGCCCGCGTACCGTGAACGTCGTGCTTGCCACCTCAACCACCTCCTACGTAGACCTTCGTCGCCAGCTCGGGGTAGCCCGCCCCGTCGAGGTAGTCGCCCAGCGTCTCGCGATCAGCGCTGCCGCCGTTGGCGTCCACCATCTCCAGAACCGACCCCGCGTCGTGCGGGTCGATGGCGAAGTCGCGGATGAATCCGCGCAGCGTCGCCATGATCTCGGCGCGTGTCATGTCGTCACCTCCGCTCGCTTGAACCCGCCGACCTTGACGTGCTTCCAGCCGAAGTCGACCAGCGCGAGGAAGTTGATCCCCTCGAACCGCTCCTGGTTCTCCTCGCTGAGCGCGTCGTAGACGGTGACGAGCATGCTCGCCGTCTGGACGTCGACCGTGTGGCCCTCGACCTTCCCGTACTGGTGCCGGTCGACGATCTTCCTGAGCTGTTCGATCCTGGTCATGCCCGATCCCTCCCGTCCGCCGTGCAGCCGATCTGGCCGCACTCGGCGCAGTAGTCGTCCTCGTCGATCGCGGTCAGATCCTCGACGTCGAAGCTGAAGTCGCGGTCGTCGCCGACCATGTGCGCGACGATGCGCCCCGTCCGGTGCTCGTCCTCGACGTAGTCGTAGGAGGCCTCGTCCTCGGTGTCGCCGAAGCCGCAGTAGAGGTACTCCCAGGTCGTCTCGGTCTCGTAGTGCGTCGCCCGGAACGCGACCCCGCCGTACCCGGCGGCGGTGTAGGTCCGGGTGAAGTCGAAGCCGTCAGACTGCGCGAACGTGTCCGCGCCCAGCTCCTGCAGCATCCCTCTGAACCGTTCCGTGCTCATCTCAGTCAGCCTCCCCATCCATCGTCACGATCCGGCTCGCGATCGTCCGGCCCTCCTCGTCGAGCAGCTCGACGAACACCGCACCTCGGCCGAGTCCGCGTGTGCTCACCTCGACATCCGTCGCGTCGAACTGCCTCGCCAGCGAGGCCACGCTCTCGACCTGCGCAAGCGTCATGTGCAGGGTCTTGTGTCTCATCGCTCAGCCACCTCCCGCTCGTACTCCATCGCCAGCCGCTCCTCCAGGCTGTACCGCTCGCTCTCGTCGAGCGCCGCCAGGAAGGACGCCGCCTGCTCCGCCGCGCTCGCGACGCCGGGGCCGGAGTCGACCCACTGCTCGAAGCGCTCGACCTCAACCCGACCGTCCTCGAAGGTGATCGTGACGGTGGCGAAGTTCGAGCCTTCGTCGTTGCGCTCCAGAACCGTGCTGACCTCGTAGCTCACTGCTGGCTCCTTCCGTCGACCGCGTCCCGCTCCTCGCGCGTCATGTGCCGGTAGAGGGCGTTCAGCTTCTTCATCAGCCGCGTCCGATGCGACTTGGAAGTCGTCTGGTCGTACTTCGCGACCAACTCCTGGTAGCGGGTGACGCGCGCGCTGTTCACGATCTCCCCTCCCGCTTGAATGCCTCGCGCCTGAGCGCGCGCTTACGCGAGCGCCTGGCCGCGCGCTCCGCGCGCGCCTGTGAGCGGCTCCGCGAGCCAGCTCCCACCTGCAGGAACTTCCCTCTGCGCATTGCTCACCACCTCCACCCACAGTATAGCGCATTCTGGGCAGTGATGCAGAAGGGCGACCCCGTCGAGTCGCCCTTCACCCGGTCTTTCAGCAGAGGGAGGATTCGAACCTCCGGGACGTGTCCGTCGACGTGTCCCCGTCCGCGCACCGCGTTATTCCACCGGGAAGCCTGTGGCCGGGCAGCTGGCAGGGCTTCCGTTTTCTCGGTCACTCCGAGTGCCGTTCCCTGCCGGGCATGTGAGCCTTGCTCCCGGCCCTGGCGCTGTCTGGGCGCACCCACCCGCACTCTGGCGTCGGGGGCCTCGCGAGTATCCCGCTCGCGATCGGCATCGCGCGGCGCAGTACTGTCCGCGCAACCTTCCACCCACAGTATAGCACGTTGCCGAGCAATCCGCAGCCCCCGCCAGGGATTCGAACCCAGCTTCCTCCGGCGATCAACCCGGAGACGCCCTTCCGGGAGCAGTCGACCGGAGATCAGCCCGACCTTCCTGCGCCCCAGGCGTGCAACGCCTCGTTTGCTATCGGGGGCATGATGGCTGGGGTGGGGGAGCAGCCCATGGCGCGGTCACCGCACTTCCCGTCTTTCAGGGACTTACGACTCCCTGCCCAACCGCCTACAGTATAGCGTAAGAACTGGCTCCACCGCTAGTCTTGCAATCTTACTCAGATTGTGCTATACTACAGGCGGAGCGGGTGTGGCCTCACAGCGCTCCGGGAGGAGGTGGTTGCATGGGTTTGCTCACCACAACGAGCGGTTGCAAGGTCGGCTGGAACTACTGGTCGACCCGTGAGGAGGCGGAAGCCGACTCCGTGAAGCAGCGCCAGGAGGGCTACCGGAAGGCTGATCTCGGTTACGACTTCGGGTATCAGTCGCCCGGCCAGCTCGACGTGGTCGTGCTGAAGGAGGATCTCCATCAGTACGGTCGCCTGCACAAGCAGCGCGATGAAGAGGAGTACCCGGTCGTCGCCAAGGCGGGCGAGACGGTGTACGTCGTCACCACGCCCTAGCCAGGCAGGGACGCAGGCGGGGCTTCGGCCCCGCTTCGCGTAGGCGCGGCGGTCGCTCCGCCGGTTCCCGGCGTACGCTCTCCATCGGAGTCAATCCAAAGGAGGAGAGCAGTGGCAGCAAGGGACTTCGACGTCGAGCGGACTGCGAACGGGCAGCCGCAGACGACGTTCAAGGTGGGGGGCGAGGAGTTCACCGTGCGGCGCTTCGTCAACGCGGACGTGCTCGCGGACTTCGGCAAGCGCAGCATCGCCAACTTCGGCGAGACGATGGACGCCTACGACGCGTTCGTGAAGGCGTGCGTCGAGGAGGGCGACGCTGAGAAGTGGGACAAGATCCGCAAGGAGGCCGACCCGCCGCTCACGGTCAACGCGGTCGAGCAGGTGCTCTGGTTCATCATGGACGCGGCGACCGGACGCCCTACCGAAGCGTCCTCGTCCTCCAGGCGTGGGCGCGCAGCACCAGCGGCTACATAGAGGGGAAGATCAGGCTTGCACTGGGTGATCGTCAGCAGAGTCTCCGCGAGTGGTGCGACGTCGCGTTCACTCTGCTGGTGGACTCACTCCGGGGCCGTGACGAGAGTCTCTACAAGGCCATCGAACGGGCCAACGATCTCTTCCTTTCGCCGGAGGAGCTGCGGCGCAAGCAGAACGCTGAGGCGTTCGCGAAGCTGCACGTCGCCAAGCCTCCCGCTGCTGGCAAGAGGGTGGTGCCGTTCCAGTGAGTGAGCCGGTCTTCGAGGCAAGCGTTCGGCTGCAGGCCGACGTCAGTGACTTCGAGAAGCAGGCGCAGGCGTCGGTCAAGCGCGTCCTCGACGGGATCGAACAGCAGACGCAGCAGGCGATCCGGGGTTCGCAGCAGCGTGTCGCGCAGGCGGCGCAGCAGCTCCAGCAACAGGCACAGCGGGTAGCTGCTCCAGCGCCGCAGCAGCTGAAGCTGTTCGACATCCAGCCGATCCAGCCGGAGGTGCTGGCCCCCGTCGTGCCGCCTCCGGCGGAGGTGCCGCCGATCGTCATCACCCCGGTGGTCGAGCAGCCGGTCGTGCCGCCCGTGGTCGTGCCGCCCGTGGTGGTGCCGAAGCCGCCGCCGGTCGTGATCCCCGTCGACGTCGAGCTGGCGAACATCGCGGCGGAGATCTCAGCCGCCACGAGTCAGATCGACGCCCTGAAGAAGAGCGGCGAGGACGCGAGCCGCGAGCTGGAGACCGTAGCGGGCCGGATCGAAGAGATCGGGAAGATCCGCCAGGAGGTGCCGGAGAAGGCCTTCCAGACTCTCCCCGAGGCCGGGGAGCTGGCGGGCCTGGAGCAGCGCGCCGAGGAGCTACGGAAGCAGATCACCCTGGAGCGGGAGCTGGCCGACGCCACCCGCGAGCGACTGACCGCAGCCTCGCGGTCAGCGAGGGACTTCCGTCCCCAGCAGGCCCAGGTACCGCCGCAGCTGGCGCAGGCGGTCGAGCGGGCGCGGACGCTGGCCACGCAACCGGTCGACTTCACGATCCAGGCGAACACCGAGCAGTTCGAGCAGCAGACCGCCGCTGCCTTCGCCAAGGCCCGTCAGCTGGCGCAGGAGAACGCCGATGCGACGGCGCAGATCGCCGAGCAGGCGGCGAGGGAATCCGAAGACGCCTTCGACGCTGTTGCCACGGCCCCCAACCGCCAGGCCGCGATCGCCGAGGCGCGTCTCAAGGCTGCAGTCGCGGCGCAAGCAGATGTGGCCAAGGAGGCTGGTGCCGACTTCGTCAAGCAGATCGAAGGGGCGTCGTTCGATGCGGCCGTGCGGCCCAGCCAGGAGCTGCAGACGCTCGCCGAGCTGGCCGCTACGCAGGCCCAGACGGCGGGTCTCCTCGGTGACGAGGCAGGCCGCGCGGCGAAGGAGCTGGAGGCGGCGACCTTCGCGACGCTGGGCGCTGCGGAGGCGCAGGAGTTCGCAGCCCAGGGCTTCATCACCCAGGCGCAGGCGGAAGCCGGAGCAGAGCGCGATCTCCTCCAGGCCAAGGCGGACAATGCGCTCGCTGCAGCGGAGAAGCTGCGAGCGGAGGCAGCTCGACTGGAGCGCGAGGGGATAACTCCTCCCGTTGCGCCTGGTCGAGGTGGTGAGTCGGAGGGGGGCCTTGCTGCCGCCTTCCGCCACGAGATCGGTGGCCGCACCTCTGGTCTGGCCGGTCTGCTGTCGGGTGGCGCACGGTTCGGCCTAGCGGGCTTCGCGGTCAGCGCCGCCTTCGAGGGGATCCAGGAGCTGCAGAAGGCGCTCCGCGTCACCGGAGACGAGGCGTTCACGACGCAGGGTCGCCTCCGGAACATGGCCGCAGAGCTGACGACCGGCAACTTCATCGGTGCCATCAAGGCGCTCTCCGACCGGAAGGAGGCCACGTTCGTCGGCGGTCTCGACGAGGCGATGAAGGCGCTCAAGGACTCGACCGACGAAACGATCATCTCGCTCGACGAGGTCGTGAAGCTCCAGGCCGGTGGCGTCTCTCGCGCTGGGCCGGAGATCAGCGTCATCCCGGAAGGCGAACCCGGAGCGGGCCTCCGCATCCAGCGCCAGATCGAAGGGGCCACCGATGCCCTGGAGAAGTTCCTCACGCTCCAGATCCAGTCCGGGGCGATCACCAAGGAGGAAGCCGAGAACATCGCCGCTGTCGCCGTGCAGCAGGAAGAGGTCTTCCGCAAGGCAGGCGAGGCGGTGGCGAGGTTCAACGAGGAGCGTGAGGCCGGTCTGGCGGCGGGTCGACCTGAAAGGCTGATCCCATCCGGGACCCCTGGTGCAGCGGCGCAGCGCACCGGGATCCAGCCTGGCGTCGGCTTCCCGACTCCCGAGCTGGCGACCCAGGCGGGGAGGGCTGTCCTCGACGCGCAGAATCGGATCCGCGAGACGCTGGCGGCGCGCGAGGAGAACGACGTCAGGCGAGCGCGGCTGGAGCTGGAGAACGCTCGCATCATCAAGGCGCAGGCGGACTCGGCAGCCCTGTCCGCTCAGGGCACAGGCCAGTACGCGGCTGCGCTGGTCGCGCGGGAGATCGCCGAGACCCAGGTGCTCCAGGCCCAGCGGGCGGTGAAGGAGACTGCCGAAGCTGCGACGCGGGAGGCGCGCGAGGCGGGCAACTCCGTCCGCTCCAGCATCACGTCCCGCATCTCGGACGATCGCGAGAGGCTGCGGGCTGAGCTTGACAACGCTCGGCTGGCGCAGGGACAGGCACGTGCCACCTTCGAGGCGGCGAAGGCCGCGAAGGCGGCAGGGGGTAGTGCGGAGGACGCCAGAAACGCCTACCTGGCCCTGGTGGCTGCGACCACGGGCGTGGCGAACGCCGCCGCCTCCGTCGCCGAGGAGGCCGAACGGGCACGGGAGGCGTCCCAGGCGGCTGGCAACGCCATTCGCGAAGCTCAGATCTCCAACATCCAGGATCCGGAGGCGCAGGCCGCAGCCACGCTTGGCGAGGCACGGCTCAGGGAGAACCAGGCACGGCAGGCATTCGAGCGGGCCAAGCGACTCGGCAAGTCGCAGGTCGAGATCAACCAGGCCTACGCCGACTGGCAGATCGCGCAGGAGCAGACGATCGGCGTCCAGAACGAGATCACCAGGACCGCCGAGGAGATCGCGAAGCAGACTGCAGCCAGCAACAGGGCGGGCGTCGAGCAGAAGCTGGAGAACGACATCGCTGCGGCGGCGCTGACGAAGCGCACCAGCGACGACAAGATCGCGTTTGACGCAGCCATCAGGTACTGGGTCCAGCTCCGCAACAACGCCGAGAACATCGAAGAGCGCGAGGCGGCGCGGTCGAAGGTACAGAGCCTGTTCCAGGGCCGGGCGGCGGCGCTCCGGCCCGAGGCCGACACCGGCCTGCGGCAGCAGCAGCTGCAGAACCAGCTGGCCGCAGCGCAGCTGGCGGGCAACATCCCGCAGCAGCGGCTCGCGGCCGAGGCGATCGTCAAGTACTGGGAGGGCCAGGTCAAGGCGCTGGAGGGGACCCAGAAGGCGCAGGCGCAGGCCTCTCTGATCGCAGCCAAGGGCACCGTCAAGGGGATCGACGAAGCCGCGATCGGAGTGCAGGAGCAGCGGATCCAGAACCGCATCCAGGCGGCTCGGCTCACCAAGGGCCTGGGCGACGACAAGCGTGCGGCAGACGCGCTGGTGGACTTCTGGGAGCGGCAGGTCAAGCAGGCAGAGGGTGCCGACAAAGTGCGCAAGCGCGCGAACCTCATCGCGGCGCGGCTGTCTCGACAGGGGCTGGAGGAGGAGCAGCAGAGCGCGGGCGGCGGCATGAGCACCGTCGACTTCCTCAAGATCAGCCAGGGCATCTTCCGCGACTTCGCGGGCAACCTGCTCCCGACCGGCGGGCCGGAGGCGGCACGGGCGCTGTTCCCCGGCTTCACACCGGGGCTGCCGAAGGGGATCACGGAGATCGACACCTCGGACGTGGCGGGCCGTGCGATCCAGATCGAAGAGGACTCGCGCGACGAGCTGCGGGCCATCCGCAGACTGCTGGAGAAGAACGGGGCGGGGGCGACCGTCAACGTCCACCAGACCACGCGAGCACCGGACCCCTCCCAGTTCGCGCAGGCGCGCTGGGCGCACTTCGCTTTCCAGGAGGCATTCAATGGCTAGGACTGAGATCACCGTCACCGTCTCGGATCACGACGGCGTGTGGCTGCCGGGGCCGGAGCCGAGCGACCCCACGAACGACATGGAGATCCCGAACAACGACGGCAGCATCATCTTGATCCTGCAGAACCTCTCGCTGTCGACACGCACCGTCGTGGTCGAGGCGGCGGCGACCTACGGCGACCCGGCGATCCCGCTCGTCGACCGCACCTACACGCTGGGCGTCGGCACCGCTGCTTCCGCCCGGCAGACGGCGGGGCCGTTCAGCCCACGGCTGTTCAACCAGTCCGGCGACCTCAGTACCCAGTCGGTGCTCGTCAACTTCGATGGCTCCGCCGCCGACGTGGATGTGGAGGCCATCTCCGCTCCGATCCCGGTGACGTAGCCATGGCCAACACGTGCATCGAATACACGGTCGCAGGCCTCACGATCAACGACGAGACGCCAGGTTCGGACACCCTCATCACCGAGAACATCGACGGTCTCGATTCGGTCGACCTGCGCCGTACGAAGCCGCCGCAGGGAGCCGCTGACGGCGCGATCCTGCTGACGGCACGGAAGCTGTTCCGGGTCCCCACCTTCACCGGCTTCGTCGCGATCCGCTCGGTCGAGTGGGACGACGAGGCTGCCTACCTCGCCGCCCAGGACGCCCTGTGCTCTGCCTGGGTCGCCGCCATCGACGCACTGGAGAACGCGAGCAGCACGCTCGCCTGGGCCGCTCACACGCTCACGGTCTACAAGGACGGCGGCATCAAGTTCTCGGGGCAGGAGTTCGGGAAGCGCTTCATCCTCAGCCTCTACGCCCCGAACCCGGCCATCACCTAGATGGCCACCGTCACCATCGACGGATCCAACGTCACCGCCGTCTGCACCACGAAGGACGAGCGCGGCGGGGGAGAGGCGATCGAATGGCACCGACGCGGGGGTCGTCCCAGCTTCCTGACGCTGCGAGGACCAGCCGGGCTGCTCAACGGCACCATCGGCGTCTCGCAGGGCGTGCTCTCGGGACTCGGCGCTGGCTTCACCGGAGTGCTGTGGCGCAAGGATTACGAGGCCGACGCCGACGACGTCTGGGCGACGCTCGTGTTCGCGGACACGAGCATCTACTTCCCCAAGCGGATCGTGAAGGATGGCGAGGACTCGGAGGGGCGCAGCTGCAGAGGGCTGATCACCCAGGACCCCGGCAACTTCAGCGACCCCTCCATCATCGAAGACTTCCTCTACGGCCCGTCGATCATGGGCGCAGCGATCCAGAACAGCAACGACCTGGACGGCAGCTTCGGGCCGGTCGGCCTGAGCGTGGGGTCGGTCACGCTCGACCTCGGCACCGACCTGACCGGCTACCGGCCTTCTGGCTGGCCGCTGACACTCGACCAGCTGCGAGCGGAGCTGAGCAACGCCGGGGTGCTCGCCTACAAGATGCTCGGCACCTCCATCCGGCTCTACGAGGGGCCGACGGTGGCTGGCAGCTTCGTCAACCAGCCGCTCGAATACGGCACCGGGGCGTTCAACTGCCAGGGCTACCGCTACTCGCAGGAGATGGAGAACGTGTTCAACGTGGTCTGGTCGCTGCTGGGCGCGAAGGCACCGAAGTGCCCCGACGACGTGCAGCACTGGCGCGGCAACGTGACCATCGACGACAGCCCCCTGGGGCCGAACGCCGGGATCGAAGACCGCCCCAACGACCCTCTCGAAGGGGAGTACGTCGGGATCCCGGACCCGCCGTTCAGCGCCATTGCAGCACTGTCGCTCGCCTCGCGCAGCACCTACGGGCGGCTGCAGCGGGTGGACGAGTACGACCTCTACAAGGACGAGCGCACCCCATCGGAGAAGCGCGCCTTCCGGCGTCTCGCGCAGATGCTGTGGCTGCAGACCAGCCTCTACTGTGCCAACCCCCGGCAGATGGTCACCATGATCCCGGAACCGGGCGTCACTCCTTCCTTCGACGTGTACGACACGATCCCAGTGGCAGCGGGTGGCGCTGTCTCGTTCAGCGGGGAGCAGAGGGTGTACGAGTTCAAGGTCGGCATCGACACGGAGGGCAACGCCACGCTCAAGGAGATCGTGACGTCGCCTAACCTCGGATGAGCAACTTCGGCTTCGTCACACCCGGCAGCACTCCGGCGCATATCGCCCACAACGCGCGCGGCGTTCGCCAGATGGAGACGCGCGCGGAGATCCCTGGCCCCTGGGTCTACGTGCTGACGGGCGACCCGGAGCTGGACAACGGCGACAGCCCGGCGTATCAGAACGGCTGGACGTTCGCGGGGCCACCCTTCGACTACCCAGCGTTCCGCCATGGGCTTGATGGCGACCTGGAGTTCAAAGGCCACCTGGACGCCGCCGGGGCAGCCTCCAACACGGTGGCCTTCACGCTGCCGTTCTCGTGGAGGATCGCGTTCGACGTCTCCTGGCCGACGGACGTCTGGGACGGCGGAGCCTCGTTCATCATCGGTCGCGTGCAGGTCGAGGCCAGCTCCGGCGACGTCACGATCATCTTCCCGGCTTCGTGATCAGCCTCGTCGATCCGGCTCCAGCCTCGGTCATCACGCACGAAGGTGGTCTGATCACCGTGCGGCTGTTCGACTTCCCTGGCGCTGCGCGAGGCACGCTCACCACACCCGCCGACGCGCTCTCCACCTCCGGCACCGTCATCAAAGACACGCAGACGATCGCGGTGCAGACCTCGTTCACTTCGGATTCCACCCTCTACGGACTTGCTGCGGACAGCGTCGTAATCCCCCTGTCCTCATTGAACCGTGAGGACGACATCGACTACCAGCCGTACATCGGCATGCGTCTGGAAGGCGACGTGCCGACGAACGCTCAGGCTTTCTCCTCCTGGATCGCGTTCCGGGGACGCAGTACCGGCGTCTTCAGCGTTGCCGGACCTGGTGTCGGTAGTGAGGTTGACGGCGCGTTCGCGGGGAGCGTCGAGTGGCTGCCACGCTCGCTCATCGCTGAGTACACGCTCCGTGAGATGCCGTTCATCGTCAGCCACGGCGACACGGCTGGTGACTTCGTGATCCGTGCCTGGGGGATTGCGGGCGGCACGTTGGCGATCTTCCTCGACACCCTCTACCTCGTGCCGGTCTCGGGTGACGAGATCCCCGAGAACACCCGCTGGTTGCGAACCGGCCCCGCTGACTTCGCCGCCTTGAGCTTCGACAACGACGGCACGCTGTTCCGCGACGAGGACAACGATGATCTGTGGTGGCCCGGCAAGTTCTCGGTGTTCCTCTACGACTCGGTGTGGACGCCTGGTTCGGACAGGAGTGCGCAGCTGGCTGACTTCCAGGAGGACGACAGTGAGGTGACGGTCGCGGACGCGAACGGCGACGAATCATGGGACGGCAGCGACGACCTGCCTCCCGACCCCAAGTCGTGGATGTGGTATCCGGTGGGGGGCACGCAGGTTGGTGACGTCACCCTCATCACCGACAACTTCTCTGTGGCCGCGACAGCCGGTGGTGGCGTTTCATCCAACATCGACGAGTTCATCCGCTTCGTTGAGACAGGCACCGCGTCGCAGGTATCCACGTTCTGGGACGCCCCTGGTACCACGCGGCGAGGGTTCTTCATCGAAGTAGGCTCCGGCGTCGGCACCGCGTATTACGGCGCGACTGGTGCGGGCGGACTTCCCAACTCCCCGTTCGGATGGCTCATCGACAGGGCGGAGATCGGCTACGGGCAGAACACGCTGCTTTCAGGCTCCGGCTCCGACCCACGCAACTACAAGCGAACGCTGTGGCCGCACCTGTATTGCTTCGAAGCTGTCGCGAGATTCAGGCTCCGTGACAACATGAACCTCGCCTCGGCCCAGCTCGGCAGGACGGGCAGCTACAACGAGACCGGCCGCGAGGACTACAGCGGGGCGTGGCTCCAGTTCGACGGCACCGCCGCCAAGCTCTACCTGATCATCTCCTATGACAGCGGACAGATCTACGACACCATCAGTGGCCCGATCACGATCGACGCCAGCTACACGCTGGACGAGTGGATCTGGGTCAGGGTGCGCAAGGACGGCTACCACTGGCGCGCACGAGCGTGGGAGGACGGCACCACGGAGCCAACGACCTGGGGCGTGGACGGCTACGAGCCGCTCTTGCGACGACCCCAAGTCCCGGCAGTATTTGTCGACTACGAGTGGGACGACAACTGGGTGCTGTCCGCCGACAACGACGCTGTGTTCGGCGACCCGCGCGGAGGCCCCGCTGATCCGCAGGCGCGATCGGGGTTCACGGCTGGTATCGGAATAGGCACGACGGTGAAGCACGGCCAGCCCCGCTGTCGCATCGAAGTCGACGACTTCCAGCTGAAATGGGATCCGACGAGCGGGAGCCTCGGTGACATGAGCGTCCACCAGGAGAAGTACGACGGCTCCGTCGACTACGGCACCGTAGTGGTGCCCTACGGCTCACACCGGTTCATCCAGGGGTCGTTCGACAACTATCACTTCAACGGCGACACGAACGGCTACAACATCCGGCTCTGGAAAGAGGCAGGCTCACCCGACTACATGACGGCTGGGATGGGGCTTATCTACGAGCGAGCACCGTTCGGCGGCATCATCTCGCTCTCGCACCTACGGGTTGCGAACCGCTACGGCACCCGCGTCACCGTCCGCGCCTGAGCGACCGCCGCTCGCGGCCGTACCCTTCGGCTCGTGAGCAACGCAGCGAACCTGACCAAGCTGCTTCGCTCCGAGTCGTTCCTCAAGCAGACGAAGAAGGGCTACGACCCGACCGCGCCGAACTGGCGCTCCGGGATGCCGCTCCTCTGGGAGGTGCGTACGAACCTGGGTTCGTCGGCAGAGGGGGTCGCGCTGGCGGAAGCGCACGGCGTGCTGAAGAAGACGGAGAAGGGCTACGACCCTCACGCGCCGCGCTGGAAGCACGCGATGTTCATCATCGACTCGGTTGAGGAGTACCTGGCGCAGCCGGTGGTGCCCCAACTCGGGCCGGTGATCCCCGGCGGCAAGTCGGTCCTCCTGGAGGCACCGACGCACGAGACCTCCGGCCTCTTCGACTCGCCGAACGTGCCGAAGCGAAACGGCGGCAACGGCAGCCACTACCCGGCCTTCGACTACGGCTGGGACGCGGGGGTCAAGATCATCGCGCCGGAGGCGCTGATCGTCACCGGCCAGTCTGACGCGCTCGGAGCTGACGCCTTCTACGCGCTCGGCGACAGCCAGCTCGCGTACTGGTTCGGGCACCTCACGCGCTCCCCGAGCACGAACACGAGGTTCCACAAGGGGCAGGTCATCTCGACGATCGCCGCCATCCCCGGAGCCGACCATGGCCACCTGGGGATCGACGCGCGCAAGCTCGCAGGTCGAGACCTGAAGTGGGGCAGGCGCGGGAACGGGCCGGACTACACCTACGGGTCGCTGCCCATCGGTCGGCAGCTCGCGATCTACATGGAGGCGTGATGAGCATCAAGGGGCGCGACGGCCTGGCTCGTGTGTTCGGCAGCCCCACGTACCTCACCTGGGCAGCCAAGCCCGGCAACGCGATCGACGCACGCAAGCTCGCCGCCGAGTACTCGGGCGACCGCCGTGCCTCCTGCGGTGATCCGTTCGCGCGAGGCCTACAGCTCCTCTGCCAGGAGAACCGCCCGGTGGAGCCGCCACCGCCGCCGAGCACGATCCCAGCTCCGTTCAACGGCCGGGGGATGACGCTGTTGGAGCCGACCGGCGGCGTCGAGGACATGGACGCCGTCAAGAGCGCCGGGTTCACCTACGTGCTCCTCAACCTCGCCTTCGCGCGCGGGGGCAACTGGGACACCGTGCGGCAGCGCTGCGCGGCGCGCGGGATCACGGTCGTGCCGTGGCGGCGCGTGCTCGGCCCACCCGACTCGGCGCAGATTGAGAACACGGCGACGGAGTGGGGCTGCCACGCCACCGCGCACAACCTGGAGACGGAGGCTGCGACCAGCTACCCGCCGATCAACCTGGCCAGCTACGTGCAGCAGGGCTGGCCCGCGCGGGCGCGCGCGGTCATCACGGAGCCGTGGGCGCAGCCCGGCGCAGGCTGGCAGCACCTGTCCGGCTGGGTGGGGATGCCCGAGTGCTTCTTGAACGCGGATCCTCGCTACCTGCCTGCCGACCTGGTGCACCACCTGCAGGACGAGGGGATCCCCCGCTGCGTGCCGATGCACGGCTGGGGTGCCTGGTCGGACGCACCCGTCTACATCCCTCCGGCGAAGTACCTGGAGCTGTGGCCTCCCCCGAAGCCGTACGCCGTCTACTTCGGTGACAGCCGTGAGCCGCAGTACCAGGAATGGCGGCGATGACCTACGAGACGAGGGAGAAGATCGCAGAGTGGGCGATCGTCTCGCTCACCGTGATCTCGCTCGTCGCGATCGTCGCGGGGATCATCATCGCGTACCTGGGTTCGGAGATCGGGGCAGTGATCGCCGTCGTCACTGGTGGGGTGGGGGGAATCGTCGCGATCGTCCTACGGGAGAACAAGGCTTCGCCGCCATGATCTGCCGGGATCCTCGCCATGAAGGAACCTAAGTGGTGGCCCTGGTGGCAGCAAATACTCGACGCGGTGGCAGCAGCCGTTGGGGTGGGACTGGCGATCCGGATGGGGTACGACAACTCCTATCCGCTGATGGGGGTCCTTCTCGTCGCAGCGTGCATCGGGAAGCTCACGTCGAGCCAGCTGCTCCGGATCCTGATGCAAAGATGGGACGCAAAGCCGTGATCACATGCCTGCGCTGCGTGGACGTGGCCTGCGCCCTCTTCATCGCGCTGGTGGTGCTGCTTTGGCTCCTCTGAGGACGATGCGGCATTGGCTGTTCGGCGATCGGCCACCACTGACGGAGGAAGAGCGCCGCCTCGTGCTTCGGGCGATGGCGGTGATCGCAGTGCCGCTCGCGACCATCACCGCTCTGATCCTGCTCGTAGGGGGAGCGTTCGCAGTCGACGGCCTGCGACAGCGGACGACCAAGAACAAGGAGGCCATCGCTCGTAGCGTCGAGGTCGCGAAGGACGCGAAGAAGCTCGCAGCGGAGCTGAACCGGGAGCGGATCGACCGAGAGAACGCGCTGGCGTGGCAGGTCTACGACGAGTGTGTCGAGAACGAGAACCAGGACGCGACCAACTCGGCTCTGTTCAGGCAAGTCCGCGACCTGGTGAAGCAGGGGCCGCAAAGCCCGGCGAGCGCCGCTCTGCTGGAGGGCCTCTCAGAAGCGATCGACGCACGGGAGCCGGAGGGTGAGATGGACTGCGTACTGCCGCTCAGACCAAGGCCGGAGAAGCCACCGCGATGAGGTACCTGGCGCTCTGTCTCCTCGCCGCCGGTCTCGTTGTTGCGCCGCAGGCCAGCGCAGCCCCGATCACTGTGACCGCCACCCTGGCGATCAACAACACCGTCAGCCTCCCACCTTCCGGCAGACGCTCCGACGCGATCCTCCAGTCCTGGCGGCTGAACGATCGCAACGGGCATCGGGTGGGGCGCATGTTGCTCAACTGCCGCTGGGTGCTGCGCCGAGCGCGAATCTGCACCGGAGAGATCAAGATGCCGCTCGGCACCATCCAGGTGCAGGGGGCCAGCCCCAGCAGCTTCGTCGGCACGTACGCGGTGGTTGGGGGGACGGAACGGTACGAAGGCGCTGGCGGGGCCATGTGGTTCATCGCTACAGGCGCGCGCAAGAGCGTGCTCGTCGTAACCATCACGAGCTAGGAGGAGGGCATGGTGCTAGAGAACGGGTTGCTCCACGGGTTGGGGCTTCGTACGAACTACGGCAAGGCGATCATCGGCGTGCTGCTGGCCTTCATCGGCGCGCTCACCACGGCCGTCACGGTCGGCGACCTGAACCTCGGCGACCTGGCCGTGAAGGATTGGGTCTATGCGGCAGGGGCGGCGCTCGCCTCGGGCGCGATGATCTGGCTGGTGGCGAACATCCCCGGCGTGATGGGGGGCATCGCCAAGGCGCTCTGGTCGGCCCTGACAGCGGGGATCCCGGCCTACATCCTGGCCGCGAGCGAGGGCAGTGCTCTCGGCGAGAACATCTCCCAGGGCGAGTGGCTCGGCATCATCTCCACCGCCATCGTCGCCTCGGGCTTCGTCTACCAGGAGGCCGGGCCGAACACGGTCGTCGAAGACCGCCGCACCCCCCGGTAGCGTTCAGCAAGGAAGGCTGCCAGCGCAGCCTCTCTCCCCAGAGGGGGCAGGCACGGCGATCACGCCTGCCCCCTCCCCCCACCTCTCCGAATACGCTATACTGTGAGCGGAGGTGGTGAGCATGACCGTAGGTACGCAGTTCGTCTCGACGGGAAGCGGTGTCACGTTGACGGTCGCAGAGACCTTCGCGGACGGCACCTTCTTCGCGACGCAGGACGGCAAGACATTCGAGCGCGGCGTCTGGCACGACGGAGCCGAGACCGACACGGTCTGGGCCGAGGTTTGGCGCTTCGGCACGCGTCTCTTCCATGGCACCGTCGACTCCGTAAGTCGGCGCGTGACGCAGGTCGGCTAGGGGGTGGGTGAGATGACCACGAACGCACCGATGCGCTTCCAGGGCACGCCGGAGGAGGCTGCCCGGAACCGGCGCACCCACTACTTCGTCGACGGGCGCTGCATGGACTGCGACTGCCGCCCGTTCGGGCGGGTCGCCGAGTGGCCCTGCGGGGTCGAGCCTCCTCGCGTCGAGGACGCCACGGCGGGGCTGGAGCTGGAGGCGAACTTCCGGGCGTACGCCGCTGCCGGGGGGACGGCCTGATGGCCGTCTGCCTCGGCTGCCACGGCGAGGGCCAGCACGACATGCGCGACGACGACGCGCTGTTCGGCGAGAACTTCAGCGATCAACAGCTGGCTGCGATGCGCGAGCAGGGCCTCGTGCATCCGGCTGGCATCGTGGAGTGCTCCGAGTGCGAGGGGACCGGCGTGATCTCGCAGGAGCGCTACGAGGACATGATGGCAACGGCGCGCGCCTTCGTCGATCAACTGAAGGCGCGCTTCGAGGAGGAGGTGGCTAATGCTTCGGGCTGAGCAGATCACATTCGAGTCCGACGAGAACGGCTGGGAGATGCACGTCACGGACGACAAGGGGGTCGAGCACCGCTTCAACGTCCAGGGCATCGCGATCGACGTGCTGAGGAACGCGCTCGACACGATCGGCCAGTGGTATGCCAAAGGGCTGGACGCGGCTGTGACTGCGCCCACCGACGAGGTCGAGGTCGAGCCTGACTACGACCTCGCGCGCGAGCTGGAGCGCGAGCGATGGAGGCCGAGCCGATGAGCGAGCATCTGGTCAGGAAGGAGCGCGAGCACGTCGCGGCGCTCCAGGCGCGGCTCGACTTCCTGGTCGGGCGCGAGGGCGGCTCTGCCCAGCCGCCGGGTGAGGTGAACGCCCTCGCCTGGGTGCTCAACGTCGTCGAGGAGGCGGCGCTGAAGGTGCGCGTCGAGCGGGTCGAGAAGCAGCTGCGAATCCACTCGCAGCGGATCAGCGAGGTCGAGAAGCTCCTCGCCGAGGAGGATGATGATGTCCCGGCCCCGGTATGAGTACGCGGTGCTGATCGTGCTCCTGCTGATCGCGGTGGCGCTCATGCTGGGGCTGACGCAAGCGCCTGACGAGACGAAGCGCGTCTGCGTCTCCTCCGCCACCTACTCCCCCAGCGAAGGGGAGTGGCAGAGCGGCATCGTCTGCAACCGATGAAGATGTCGTGGACGCAGCCGATCTGCGATAGCTGCTGGTTCGTGAAGTACCCCGGCCGCGTGCCGATGCGCATCATGCCCCCGATCCCCGAGCGCTGCGTGGAGTGCAACGGGGAGACCAGCGGCGGCATCTACGTGCGCGTCGACCCGGCGACGGCGAAGTTCCCCTCCATCGTGGAGGGCGAAGAGCAGCGTGGCTAGGCGGCATGAGTGGGCCGAGGGCGAACGGAGCCGCTTCGGCTTCTACCTCGACCACCCGGCCAACAAGGGGCCGTACTGCACGACGTCGATGGAGGGGATCGGCCCCACGATCGTCGCGCTGCGCGAGTCCGGCGAGCTGGAGGAGGGGAAGCCCTTCGGCGTGCTCGACGGCTTCGGTGAGCTGGGCTGGGTCGTGATGCCCTTCGCAGCGTGGTAGTAGAATGAACCGCTGGAGAGTGGCTCAACAGGAGGATGAAGGATGAACGCGTGGCTGTGGTTCCCCCTTGCAGGACTGTTCGTCGCGCTGGTCTTCTCCGGCGCGAAGGCGGTCGTCGACTGGATCAGCGACCGGCGCTGGGCGCGGATGATGCGCGACCAGGATCGCCGCAAGCTGCGCCACGACACCTGGGCGCATGTCTCCCGGCTCGGCGGCAGTGATGTCTGACGGCGAGCGCGTCGTACTCCCGCCGATGACGATCCACGAGCGCATGGCGGGGATCCTCGGCGAGCTGCCAGCGATCGGCAAGGACCAGCGGAACGACCTGCAGAAGTTCATGTACCGGTCGCACGACGACGTGCTGAACGCCCTCAACCCGCTGCTCGCGAAGTGGGGCGTGTTCGTCGTGCCCCAGGTGCTGGATCGGGTCACTGCTGAGCGGAAGACCTCGAAGGGCGGCGTCCTGTACGAGGTCAACCTCCATGTCCAGTACACCTTCTACGGCCTCTCCGGTGACAGGATCGTCGCCTCCGTCTGGGGCGAGGGCACCGACTCCAGCGACAAGTCGACGAACAAGGCGATGACGATGGCGTTCAAGAACGTGCTGGCACAGGCGTTCGCGGTCTCGACGGGTGACACGATCGACTCGGACAGCCAGTCGTCGGAAGAGACCACCGGCCGGACAGACCCGAAGCTGCGCGATCTGGAGGCGCTGATAGAGGAGGTCAAGGCCGCTGATCAGGATCCGGCTCACGGCGGCGGCTACTACTACCAGGTCGCGGTCAACGCGGCGGCGAAGTACCACCACAAGAAGCTCGACGAGCTGGCCCCCGGCGAGATCGCCGATCTGGAGAACCGTTTCCGGGGGCTGCTCAAGGAGCTGACCCCCTCGGATGAGGTCGAGAAACAGGAAGAGGCCCCTGCTGGGTCTGAACCCGAGCTTGGCTCGGGACTGCGCGACCCGTTGCCGATCACGGAGACGGAGGTGCGCAAGGGGCCGGAGAGCGTCGCAATCCCGGCGAGCTGGGCGGAGATCGAAGCGGCGATCCGCGCCTACGACGACGGCACCTGGGCAGCCTTCTGGGTGTTCAGCGACCAGGCGCGCGAGGCGCTCTTCCCCGGCGGGCAGCGCATGTCGCAGCAGCGCAAGGACACCCTCTTCCAGAAGGCGGCGGGGGTCACCATCGCTCTGCGCGAGGCCCACGATCCGGGCGCGTTGCCACCGCCGATCAGGATCGAACTGCAGGCGCACTGGTCGAAGGTGCTCGGCGGCGCAGTGCTCGAAGGCCCAGAATGGGCCATGGATGCTTCTGAGGCGGCGGCAGGTCGTCCGCCTCGACCAGAGCCGGTGGAGGCATCAGCCCCCTCCACTGGTGCCCACTCGGAGGGGGACGGGGTACCGCAGCCCGAGACGGCGCACGCCACCTCCCCAGTTGGAGCGCCGTCTGCCCCCTCCGAGGAAACTTTCACCGACGCGCCGTTGACCGACGACGAGCAGAGAGTGCTCGACGCGATCGACGAGGAGTTCCCCGGCGCGGTACGCGTAGACGGTGAATAAGAGCATGGGAGTCGGGGCCGCTCTTCCCGGCCCCGACTACCTGGAGGTGGCTCTAGTGAGAAGTCGCTCGGAGCGACGACACGTGAGCTGAGAGGAACTTTACATGCGACGCGGCGGTCGGAACTTCGAGTACCTGCGAAAGCACCTCACAGCGGCCGACCTGGCCGAGCTGGACGTGCTCGTCTGGGCGCTCGTCACAGGGGTCGAGGAGCACCGGCCGAAGTGCGGCGCGTGCGTGCGAGGGGACCCGTGTCCGTCCGTGAGTCGGGCGATCAGGGGGTACTAGATTGGCGCTCGGCCCGACTGTTACTCACCCAGGCAGAGCGACTCAGAGAGCACCGAAGGAGAGAGCATGAGCGAAGGACCGCTTAGAGGCTACGGCGACCTGCTCGCCAACTACGCGCGGGAGCGCTCGACCAGCAGTCCTGTGGTGCGGCTCGGGTTCGGCTCGCTCGACGCGGACATGCGGGGGATCTCGCCGGGGCAGATCTGCGGCTTCGCTGCGCGGACGGCTGTCGGCAAGACCTGGGCGCTGGCGACGGTGGAGCACAACTGCATGTCCTCCCACGGCGTCCTCAGCCTGTCGCTGGAGATGCCGGGGATGGAGTGGGCTGAGCGCGCGCTGGCGATCTACGCCGACGTCGCGCCGGAGCAGGTGGAGATCTGGGCGAAGAAGAAGGAGCTGGTCGAGAGGGCCGCGAGCTTCGTCGCCGCCTCTCGCAACGTCGTCCTCTGCGAGGAGCCGGTGCACATCGGCTCGCTCGGCAACCTGATTGAGATGGCGCGCAAGCGGGTCAACGTGAAGCTGGTGATGGTCGACTACCTGGGGCTGCTCGGCGCGAACGGCCGCGACACCTACGAGCGCGCCTCGTCGATCGGCAAGCAGCTGAAGGAGACGGCGAAGAAGATGGACGTCGCGATCGTGGTGGCGCTCCAGCTCTCGCGCGCGGGCGGGGACGGCTCGACGCCGGTCACCCTCGACATGCTGCGCGACTCGGGTGTGATCGAAGAGGCGATGGACTTCGTGATCGGCTGCTGGCGACCGGGGCGTGACGGGAGGATCGAACCGGTGGAGCAGCTGGCGCTGCAGGATGTGATGCGCTGCCAGCTGCTGAAGAATCGCAAGGGGCAGGACGGCCGCATCGTCGACCTGACCTTCCGCGAGCACAGCCGCAAGCTGTTCGAGCAGGCGACCTACTCGCCGTGAGCGGTCGACAGCAACTCGTTCGCTTCTACTGCGAGCGGTGCGAGGAGGAGGTCGAGTACGTCTACCTCACCGCTTCCAAGTCGGACTGGCCGGACTGGCTGGAGCTGACCGTGAAGAGTGCGCGCCTGCACCACCAGGAGTGCTGCCCGCCCCGACGGAGGCAGTACCGGCAGGCGCTGGGGTTGGCGTTGCGCGTGAAACGTCGCGACGAATAGCCCGCTCTCAGGGTTGTTCCATCCGATCCTGGGGTATGATGTCTAGCGCATTGATGCGTCGGTTCGGTTGCGTTGACTGCGTCACTGCCTGGTGGAGAAGGGGTGGCTCCTCCCGAAGAGAGCCACCCCTTCTCATTTACTCGGCCCCGTAGTAAGGTGACCTCACCAGGCACGACGGCAATGCAAGCCCGAATACCGATGATCAATCACATCGCATAACGTGACCGCCCTCCCGGAGTTCAACCTCTTCGGAGAGCGGACGCCACCGCCGCCCCCGCCGAAGCTGTCGTACGCCCCGGTGTACGAGGCGTTCGCGGAGGCCGGTGGCAAGCTCGACGTCTGGGGGCGCAAAGCCTTGGGGCAGCAAGCTCGCAAGCTCGTCAGCGACGGCTGGCCGATCGAACAGGTGGTAAGGGCAGCGAGGCAGTGCGGGAGTGACGGCAACGCCGCCGTCTTCCTCGGCCGCACCATGCGCGAGATGCCGGAGCAGTGTGTCAACGGGGAGGCCCGTGCGCGGCTCACCCAGGAGCAGCTGGCGAAGTGCTCCTGCGCAGCCTGCGCGAAGTGGGCACAACTACGAGCGGGGCAGCCACTTGATCTGTGACCACCCCGCCGAGACCGCCTTGACAGCCGTGAGAGCGCGTCAGGAGGTGGCTAGAGCGTAGCGCCTCCTGACAAGCGGGTTCAAACGCTGGTCGTCAAGTGAGATCACCCACGGGGACGATGGGGAAGCGTCACGGAGCCAGTCCCGTTCGATAGGGGGCGCAACCCTTCAGGGCTTTACCCCTGGAGGGCGGGCTTTGGGAAAGAGAGAGGTCTTCAGCTTTCCAGCGCGTCCTCTGGGTCGGAGGCAGGCTCCGACTGAGCAGGTAGGGCAGAGGCATCGGTGATCTTCGCGGCGTCGGTGATGATGTTGGGCGGCGAGGGGACGTCGGGGTCTCGCTGGAAGAGCGCCTCCCAGGAGAGCTTGCCGCGCTCCTTGATCGCGTGCTTCATCTTCACCAGCGTCCAGGCGTCGATCGGGTCGGGGCCGAGCACGGACTCCAGCGCCTCCCAGGCGAGCCGGTCGGCGTCCATCACGGTCGCGGCCTCTCCGGCCACCGCAAGCATCTCTTCCTTCGTCAGGTCGGTGAATCCGGCCACGTCACCACCTCCTGCTGCGGAGGATAGCATAAAGCGCTATATTCAGCTAGGCAGAAGGGACGCTAGCCCAGGCTGCGCCCAGCAGGGATCCGAGGAATCTGCTATACTCCCCTCGGAGGTGGTTCACTGTGAAGCGACAGCTCAAGGAAGGCACGGTCTCGGTAAGCGGGCCGGGCTACGAGAAGGACGGCTTGCCGAACGTGGGCGCTGGGATCAGCGGCGCGCTCACGGCAGCCACACGTAACGGCGAGGGCACCTTCTACGTCCGCGAGGGCGAGCAGATGCGCGCCCACGTCTCCTGGGACAACGGGGTGATCCTCGTGATCCCGATCGGGGGGGCGAGATGACGGCCTACATCGAAGTGCGCAGCAACGTCGGGTTCGCAGACGGAGAGTTCGCGATCGCGATCATCAACGTCCACACGCGGCAGGCGACGATCCCGCCGCTCGCCTTCCGCACGCGGCAGGACGCAGAGGGCGTGGTCGATGCGATCGTTGCGGGCAACCCGCAGCTCTACACCCGAGACCGCTCCTGGCTTGATCGGGGGGATGACTGGTGAGCACTAGGCTCCAGCGTCCGCTCTGGCAGGACGCCTACGACGCACAGATGGGCCTCTGGCGCTGGTATCGCACGCCGGGGGCCGACCAGTGGCTGGGCGGGCTGTTCAAGGACTCAATCGACGGCGACGCCGTCCCGTTCGACTTCAAGCAGCGGATGATGAAGCAGTACGACGCCGAGACGGGGCGACTCGTCGAGTGCGACCCGTTCTACGTGACCGAGGAGATGGTCGAGATCGTCGACCACGCCCGGCACGGGTTCGAGCCGGAGCCGCTGCAGGAGTGGGACCTGCTCACCCCGCGCGGCTTCCTCTACTACGCCCGCCCGATCGCGATCGGTGACAAGAGAGGTCGGTCGCTGCCGATCCGCGCCTTCGCCTGGTCGCAGGAGTACACGACCGTTGACGACGGCGAGGAGGGTCGCCGCAAGGTCGCGGAGTACCTCGAAGCCTTGCCGGAGAGGGCGATCGAAGGGCGCTTCCTCTCGACCGAGCTGGAGAAGCTCGCAGCTGATGGGATCCTCGAATCAAGCGGGATCCAGATCGGCCTCTACTGCGATACGGCCGAGTACATCGAGATCAGCGCCCACGCGCACAACGAGAACTCCGACAAGGGCTACGAGAAGTCGAAGGCGAACATGCTGCGGATGACGGCGGGGACGCCGCTGGTGCCGACGCACATCGCCCCGTGGCCCTACGGGATGACGTACGAGGGCAACGAGACCGACGTCTACGGCGAGCCGACCAGCGCGAAGGAGTGGTGGCAGCTGGCGCAGACGACCCTCCGCCTGATGCAGCAGCGCCGCCCGGTGCAGTCGTACGGACGGCCGCAGCGCGCCTCCCGCCGCGAGTGGGAGCGCCTCGGCGGACGGCCGGACACCGAGATCGTGATCGTCCGCCTCCGCCGCGAGGCATCGCCCCAGTCGGAGGATCGCGAGGAGAACGGCGAGGGCCGCAAGCTGACGCACCGGCACCTGCGCGCGGGCCACTGGCGGAACCAGTGGTACGGGTCGATCCAGCAGCACCGGCAGATCTACATCAACCCGACGGTGGTCGGCGACGAGAGTCTGCCGCTGCAGATGCGCCCCCGGCGCGTCTT
>Ga0111538_10001810_pt1 | contig 29968 bp, 22 predicted proteins | sample SoiMethybrSBSTD1_FD_79669 | JGI IMG/M metagenome (GOLD analysis project Ga0111538, IMG submission 79669) | Bulk soil microbial communities from a Populus tree surrounding site in Tennessee, USA - Soil MetaG P. TD hybrid SBSTD1 (version 2)... | ecosystem: Environmental > Terrestrial > Soil >... | reverse complement strand
GCACCAGCGCTTCGTCGGACGGGGCATAGCGCAGCCGCGCGGCCAGCGTGCCGAGACACAGCGCGTCCTCGGGCGGCGCGGGCGGGGGCGGAAGCTCACCGCTCGGTGGCAGCACCACCGTGGCGCGGCCGCGTTCGCTGCTGCGCAGCTCTGAAAGCAACTCGAGCCCGCGCTGCGCGTCGCTGACCACGACGTACTGCAGCTTCTCTCCCAGCAAACTGGCGAACGCGAGCGTGAGCTCCTCGGGCGCTTCGATGCGATCGGCGACCATGCCGAGCACGGCCGGATCGCCGCGCGACAGCAGCGCACGCGTTCCGGCGCCGACACCTTCGAGGCGCCGGTGCAGGTCTTCGAGCACGCGCAGGCGATTGCGCTTGAGCCCGAGCTCGTTCTTCGCCGCGTCCACCGCGCGCTCGGTCTCGAGCAGCTGCTTCCGCAGCTGTTCCATCTCGCTCGCCAGTGTCTCGCGCTCGGCTTCGGTCAGGCGCTTGCCTTCGGCCAGCTCGGCCACGCTCCGCGAAAGGGCGCCGGAGCGCGCCTCGAGCTCGCTCAGCTCGACCGACAGCGCTTCGGTTTCGGCGACCAGCCGGTCGCGGCGCGCCCTCGACTCGCCGATGCGCTGCTCGAGACCGTCGATGCGCGCCTCGGCCGCGGCGGCTCGCGTGCTCGCTTCCGCGGCCTGCTCGCGCAGCGCCGAGACGTCGTCGTTGGCGCGCAGCTCTTCGCTGCGCAGCGCGGCCAGCGCTTCGTCCTCCGCCCGGGCGTCGGCCTCGCGCGCGTGCTCGTCGCCGCCGAGCATGGTGATGCGCTCCGAGAGGTCGCGCTGCTCGGCGCTCTGCTGGGCGACCCGCGCCTCGAGCTCGTCCTTCTCGCTCTGGGCAATGCGCGTGCGCTCGGCGAGGTGGCTCAGCCGATCGCGGGAACGCTCGATTTCGGCCTGTAAAGTGCTGACCTCGTTGTCTGCGGCGAACGCTTCGCGCGACGCTTCGTCGGCCTTGGTCTCGATCTCGGTCGCGCCGTGGCGCGCTTCGTCGAGCCCCGACTCGGCCTGCTTGAGCTGCACGCGCAGCGCCGCGGCGTTTCCGCTCGCCGTCTCCAGCGACTCGCGTTCGACGCGCTCGACCACGATCATCTCGAGCAAGCGATGCGAAGCATCGTGGAGCAAAAGATCTTCGAGCTCGGACCGATACTTCAGGTAGCGCTCGGCCTTGGCGACCTGGCGCTTCAAAGACGAGCGCGTGCGATCGATCTCGGCGACGATGTCGCTCACGCGCAACAGGTTCTGGCGCGTGAGCTCCATCTTGCGTTCGGCGTGGCGCTTGCGCTGCTTGTACTTGGTGATGCCGGCCGCTTCTTCGATGAAGAGCCGACGATCCTCCGGCCGCGCGCTGACGATCTGGCCGATGCGCCCCTGCTCGACCACCGAGTAGGCTTTGGTGCCGACGCCGGTGCCGAGAAAGAGGTCGGTCACGTCGCGCAGACGCACCTGCGTCTTGTTCAGCCAGTACTCGCTGGTGCCGTCGCGGAACAGCCGGCGCGTCACCGCGATTTCCGGGTAGTCGCGGTACTCCGGCGGAACGAGATCGACGAAGCGCGGATCGGTGTTGTCGAAGGTGAGCGTTACCTCTGCCAGGCCGTGGGGATTCCTCGACTCCGAACCGTTGAAAATTACGTCCTCCATCTGTCGCCCGCGCAAGTGGCGCGCGCTCTGCTCACCGAGGCACCAACGGATGGCGTCGACGATGTTCGACTTTCCGCAGCCGTTGGGCCCGACCACGCCCACGACGTCGTGGTCGAAGTGGATCACGGTTCGGTCCACGAAGGACTTGAAGCCCGCGATCTCGAGCGACTTGATGTGCATTCTGCTTGTCCCTTTTCCCTTAAATAGCAGCCCAGGTCGAGCGAGCCGTGCCCTAGCTGCGTGGCAGCGGAAGTAGGTAAACTACATGTAGCGTCACGCGCTGCCGCTCTTCCCTTACTACGCTCCTAGCCAACGGCTTACAAGGCAAACACGACATGCGCTTCGGTCTCGTTGTCGGTTGCGGCCCCGGCCCCAACCGCGACGTGCGCGAAGAACACGCCCTAGCCCGGAAAAATAGCGTGATTCGCTTGTGAGCAGTCCCGTTGTCGGTTGGGGCCCCGGCCCCAATCGGGTACGTGCAAACGACGTGCACGCGCGACCGGAAGCGACCTCCCCGAGCTGGACCGTGCGGTCCCTCGGGGTCCTTGGCCCACGCAGGCTGCTATCGAGTTGATCTAAGTAGCTGAATTAATTGTGATTATCGCGAAGCCGTCCCTCGGGCCACGGGATACCGCGTCGAATCGCCAAAACCAGCGACCCGGGTCCGCCCGCGTCCTTCACCACGACGGAGGGCGTCCGACCCGTTCGAGCTTCGTGATTGAGCTCGCGATCGACGCTTGCCCCGAGCGCCACTGTTCGTGAAACTTGGAAGTTCGTTCGATCGTGAAACGAACCAAAGTCGCCTTTTGGTCTCGCGACAGCGAAGTTGACACAACACGCGCGAAGACGCATGGACGCATGGGAAATGCCGCAAGGTTTCGCAAGATGACTTACGAGTATCTGTGCAGCGAGTGCCAGCACGCCTGGGAAGAAGAGCAATCGATCAGCGCGGCGCCGACCGAAAAATGTCCTCACTGCGGGAAGCTTTCGGCGAAGCGTCAGGTGTCCGGAGGCGTGGGCTTCATCCTCAAGGGTGGCGGTTGGTACGCCGACGGTTACGGATCGGGCTCGTCCAAGAAGAGCGATGACGGATCAGGGAGCGGCAGCAAGTCGAGCGAATCGAAGAGCACGACCAGCACCGACTCCGCCACATCCACCACCAAGAGCGAAACCTCGACCGGCGACTCCAAACCCAGCGGCTCGGCGAAAAGCGGCGACAGCCCTTCACCCGCAGCCTGAGGATTGATGGCAGATTCCAAGCGCGAGATTGCCGAACTCCGCGAGCAGATCGCGGACATCGACCGACAGATACTCGAACGCTTGGAGGCGCGGCTCCGGCTCTCCCGGGACATCCACGCGCGTCTCGAAGGCGAGTCGAGCCTCCCCGATCTGAGCGAGCGCGATTGGTTGCAACGGCTCGAGGCGACGTCGGCGGGCGTCGTCCCGCAGGACAGCTTGCGCTCGATCTTCCGCCAGATCCGCGCCGAAGCGCGGGCAGTCGAGCAGCCGGTGCGCGTCGCGTACGTCGGGCCCGAGGGCGGCTTTTGCCACGAGCAGGCGAAGGGTTACTTCGGCGGTTCGGCGACGCTGCTCGAGTGCGCGTCGCCGACCGAGGCGTTCGGTGAAGTGGTGCGCGGCCGCGCCGTATTCGCGGTGTTTCCCTTCGAGTCCTCGACCGACGGGCTCGTGCAGCCGGCGATCACCGCGCTCGCGGAGACGGAGCTGGTGATGATCGCCGAGCGCGCGGCGCCGGCGACTTACGTCTTGATGAGCCGCAACGGCAACGTCAACGACGTCGACAAGGTGTACCTGACGGCGGGCGCGCACGCGGCGTGCGATCGCTTCCTCGGGCGCGAGTTGCCGCGCGTCTCGGTGATCGACGTACGGTCGCCGGTGGTGGCTGCTCAGCTCGCCCAGGAGGATCACGGCGGCGCGGCGATTCTGCCCGAACCGTGCGGGCTCGCGGCCGACCTGCAGGTGGCGCGCGCCAACGTGGGCGACGCTCCCGATCTGCGGTTTCGCTATGGTGTCGCCAGCGCGCGGCCGGCGATGCGCTCGGGCAACGACACTACCTGCCTCCTGTTCAGCGTGGACGACTCCCCGGGGGCGCTGTTCGACGTGCTCCGCCACTTCGCGGAGCGCGGGATCAACCTGAAAAAGCTGCAGTCGCGGCCGGTCCAGAACGAGAGCTGGGACTACGTTTTTTACGTCGAAGTCAGCGGTCACGTTACCGACCGGGCCGTGGTCACCGCGCTCGAAGCCGTGAAGCGCAGCACCAAGTACCTGAAGGTCCTCGGTTCGTTTCCGATGCAGGGTTGAGCCCTCGCAAAACGTTCACGAGCGCGGGCACGGCGGCCGAGATTGTGTAGGCTACGGCCGCCATGCGACCCCTCGTCACTCCCGGCATCGAGGCGCTGAGCCCGTACGAGGCCGGCAAGCCTCTGGAAGAGCTGGCCCGCGAGCTCGGGATCGGCGACGCGATCAAGCTGGCCTCGAACGAAAATCCGATCGGGCCGAGCCCGCTCGCGCTCGAGGCCGCGCGCCGCGCAATCGGCGAGGTCAATCGCTACCCGGATGCTTCGGCGTATCGGCTGCGCGAGCGGCTTTCGGCGCTGCACGGCGTGCCGATGGAAGAGCTGATCCACGGCAACGGCTCGAACGAGCTGATCGAGCTCGCGATCCGCACTTTTACCACGCCCGCGGACCACATCGTCTTCGGCGAGCCGGCGTTCGTGATGTACCGGCTGGCGGCGCTGGCGCACGGAGTGCGTTTCAGCGCGGTTCCCCTGCAAAATCTGACGCACGATCTGGAAGCGATGGCGGCCGCGGTCGAAGCGGAAACCCGGCTCTTGATCATCGCCAATCCGAACAATCCGACGGGCACGCACGTCACGCGCGCGGCGCTCGAAAAGTTGCTACGCAGTTTGCCCGAAGAGGTGATCGTCCTGATGGACGAGGCCTACTTCGAGTACGCCGACGCCGCGGACTACCCGGATTCGCTCGAGCTGCGCGGGCTTCACGAGCGGCTGCTCACGCTGCGCACGTTCTCGAAGATTTACGGGCTGGCCGCGATGCGCGTCGGCTACGCGGTCGGTCCTGCCCGGCTCCTCGACTACATGAATCGCGTGCGCGCGCCGTTCAACGTCGGCTCGCTGGGTCAGGTGGCCGCGCTCGCGGCGCTCGACGATCGAGCGCACGTCGAGCAAAGCCAGCGCAACAATCGCGAACAGCGCGTGCGGCTCGTGGCGGGCCTGGAACGCCTGGGTCTGAAACCCGCGCCGAGCCAGGCCAACTTCGTGTACGTGGAGTGCGGCCGGCCGGCGCGCCCGATCTACGAGGCGCTCCTGCACAAGGGCGTGATCGTGCGGCCGTTCGGCAACCTGCCGAGCGGGCTCCGCATCACCGTCGGCACGGCCCCGGAAAACGACCGGTTGCTCACCGCGCTGGCAGAGGTGCTTGGATGATCCGTCGCGTGCTCGCGCTGGTGCTGGCGGCGGCGTTCGTCACCGGCTGTCCGAAGAAGGACGAGGTGATCATCGAGAACGCCGGCGGTAAGCCCTTGACCGCGGCGGACATCGACCAGGACCCGCTGGCGCTCTTGCCGAGCGGCATGGTCGGGCTTTTAGCCGTCGACACCCAGCGCCTGTTCACTTCGCCGTTTGGGCAGAAACTGCTCACGATCGTCAAGGCGCGGAGCCCGGTGCCGGAAAGCGCGGGCTTCGATCCGGCGCGCGACCTCCAGCGGGCGTACATCGGCTTCTACTCGCTCGAAGGGGCGGATATCGCCGCGGTCGCGACCGGCACCTTCGACAAGGAGAAGATCGAACGCGCCGCCGAGAACGCGCCACGGACGCCGCTCGGCGTGCCGGTGGTGAAGAGCAGCTACGCGGGGCGCACCCAGTACACCGCGAACAACATCGGTTTCGTGGTCCTGACGCAGCACACGGTGCTGTTCGGCAACGAAACCGGGATGCGGCGCGCGCTCGATCGGATCAAGGAAGGCCGCGTGGCACGCCAGGTTCCACAATGGCTGGTCGAATTGCTCGAACAGCCGAATGCGCCGGTGCGCGGAGGAGTGGATCTGCGCGCACAGCCGCTCAGCGAAGCAGTCCGGCAGCAAGCCGCGTTCTTGAACGGGCTCGAGACCACACGCCTGCTCGGCAACTTCGAGGATCCCGGTCTGAACGTCGCTGGCACCATGACCTACGGCGACGCGCAGGGCGCACAGCAGGGCGCAGCGGCGCTCAAGGAGCTGCACCAGAAGCTCGAATCCTACGGCTGGATGATGGCGCTGGTCGGCATCCAGCAGCCCGTGAAAAAGCTCGAAGTCGCGGTTCAGGACCGCGAGGCGCAGTTCGTGGCTGGCATCGACGGCCAGGCGATCGGCCAGCTGCTGGACAAGCTGACGGACCTCTTGGCGGCGATGCCGCAGTCGGCGCTTTCACCCGTGCCCGCGCCGCCTCCATCGGCTCCGCTCGTTCCCCCAGGGGTCCCATGACCCGGCTCGTCGTACGCCCCGCGCAAAAGGCGCTCAGCGGCAGCGTCCCGGTTCCGAGCGACAAGAGCATCAGCCACCGCGCGCTGATCTTCGCGGCGCTCGCGGGTGGGCGCTCGCGGCTGCGCGGGTTTTCCTACGGCGAGGACAACGTCGCGACGCTCGCCGCCTTCCGCGCGATGGGCGTGGGCGTCGAAGACGACACGCACGGAACGATCCACGTGGCGGGCAAAGGTTTGTTCGGTCTTTCGGCGCCGGCCGCGCCGATCGATTGCGGCAACTCGGGGACGTCGATGCGCCTGCTTGCCGGCGTGCTCGCGGCCCAACCCTTCAAGAGCCAGCTGATCGGCGACGCCTCGCTGTCGCGACGACCGATGGGACGGGTCGCCGAGCCGCTGCGCGCCCGCGGCGCGGTGCTCCGCGGCGTGCCGCATCCGAAAAAAGCCGGGGACATCACCGCGCCGCTCGAGATCGGTCCGCTGCCCGAAAATACGCGGCTCGGGCCGCTCGAATACGCGCTGCCGATCGCGAGCGCGCAGGTCAAGAGCGCGCTCCTCTTGTCGGGCCTGTTCGCGGCCGGCCCGACCATCGTCAGCGAGCCGATGGTTTCGCGCGACCACACCGAGCGGATGCTCGACGCGCTCGGCATGCCGATCCAGGTGACCGGCTCGATCGTCAGCCTGCACCCGCCGGCCGATCCCAACGCGATCGGCGCTTTCGACGTCGAGCTGCCCGGGGACATCTCGGCGGCGGCGTTCCTGCTGGTCGCGGCGACGATCGTGCCCGACAGCCGCGTCACTACCCGCCACACCGGCCTCAATCCGACGCGCTCCGGCATCCTCGACGTGATCCGCTCGCTCGGGGGGAAAATCGGGATCACGCCGCAGGGCGACGCGCTCAAGGAGCCCTTCGGCGAAGCCTTTGCGAGCTTCGCCGAGCTCCGCGGCGGCAGCGTGGGTGGCGAGCTCGTGGTCCGGGCGATCGACGAAATCCCGATCGCCTGCGCGCTCGCCGCGCGCGCCCGCGGGACGACCGAGTTTTTCGACCTCGAGGAGCTCCGGGTCAAAGAGAGCGACCGTGTCGCGACGATGGCGGGGGTCTTGCGCGCGTTCGGCGTCGAGGTCGAGGAAAACCCGGCGGGGCTCCGGGTCGAGGGCCGGCCCGAAGGCGCTTTGCGCGCTGCGCACGTCGACAGCCACGGCGACCACCGGGTGGCGATGACGGCCGCCGTCCTGGGCCTCGTCGCGGACGGCGAAACGACGATCGACGACGTGGACTGCATTGCGACAAGCTTCCCGCGTTTCGTCGGCACCTTGCGGGCACTCGGTGCGGACCTCGAGGTCCTGCCGTGAAACGCCGGCGGCCGGTGGTCGCGATCGACGGTCCGGCCGGAGCCGGCAAGACCACGGTCACGCGCCAGGTCGCCGAAAACCTCGGCTACTTGCTGGTGGACACGGGCGCCCTGTATCGCAGCGTGGCCCTGGTCGCCGAGCAACGCGGCGTCGACTGGGACGACGCGGAGCGCGTCGCGGACGTCGCGCGCGATCTGGCGCACCGGGCCGCGATCGCGTTCGAGCCCGGTCCCGAGGGGGGCCAGCGTGTGCTGCTCGAGGGCCGCGACGCGACGAGCGCGATCCGCCGCCAGGAAATCGGGCAGGGCGCGAGCAAGGTCAGCGCGCACGCCGGGGTGCGCGCGGCGCTGCTCGACATGCAGCGCGCTGCAGGAGCGGAGGGCGGCGTCGTGCTCGAGGGCCGCGACATCGGCACGGTGGTTTTCCCGGACGCCGAGGCCAAGTTCTTTCTCACCGCCAGCGTCGAGGTGCGAGCCCTGCGCCGCCGCGACGAGCTCGTGGCCCGCGGCGCCAAGGCGGATCTCGATACCGTGCGCAGCGAAGTGGTCGAGCGCGATCGGCGCGACAGTGAACGCGCCGTGGCCCCCCTGTTGCAAGCCGCCGATGCGATGCTGGTCGACAGCTCGGCGCTCTCGATCGGCGAAGTGGTCGAGCATATCGTCCTCCGCGTCCGCCAAGTGGAGCGCGAGCTCGCAGGCCAATGACCCGGGGCGCGCTGCTCGGCCTCTTCTGCGCGCTCGCGGCGAGCGCTTGCGGGCCCGAGCACATCCCGCCGCCCGAAGGGCCGCGCCCCGTGCTCGATCGGCCCGCGGACGCCATCCCCGCCGACCTCGACCTGGTGATCCGCATCGATTTCGCGCGGGTCAAGAACGCGCTCGGGCCCGACATGATGCGCGCGCTCGCCGAGCAGAGCCCGCGCGCGGGCGACGCGGCGACGGAGCGCCTGCTGGTCGACGCGATCGGCCGCGCCGACACGATCTGGGTCGCGCTCCGGCCGGCGAGCGATCTCGAGGCTAGCGACAACATGATCGTCTTGCGCGGCCGTTTCTCCGATCTGGATCCGCTCAAATACGGAGGGGACCCGCGCTGGCGCGGACCGACCGACCTCGGTGCAGCGGTTCGTCGCTACGACCGCAGCGCGCCGAAGCTGCGCTCGGCACCGGCCCGCATCTACGTCAGGTTGCCGGACCTGGTCGTGTTCGTCTCGTCGGCGGAGATCGACAGTGCCGAGCGCGTGATCGAGCGAGGCGCCGACGATCCGAGCCTCGATCCCCCGGAAAAGGGCGCGCTGGCCCTGGAGGGACGGCTGGGGCGCCTGACCGAATCGATAGCGTCGCGCTCGCCGGCCGCGGCGCGGCTGCTTGCGCCCGCGCGGCGCCTGCGCGCCTTCGTCGACCTCGAGGGCGGCGGTCTACGCGGCGAGGTCGAGCTCGACTTCGAGCTCGAGGAGCAAGCGCGCCGCGCGGCCGACGCGACGGCGCTTTTCGCCAGGGCTCTCGCGGAAAATAGCGGAATGGCGAGCCGGATCGTCGCGGCCCTCCGCGTCGAAGCCGTCGGGTCGACGCTGGTGCTCGGTCTCGGTCTCGGCGCCGAGCAGCTGGCCGAGCTCATCGCGTGCGCTCGCGGCGATCGGGAGTGCGCATGACGGAGGAGTCAACACCTGTCGCCGACGGCGCTTCGCCCGAGCGCGGTCGCGGGGCGTTCTCGTACAAGGCGGTGTACGTCGCGTTCTTCGGCCTCTTGTTCTGCGCCGGCGTCGTCGCCCTGGTGATGTACTGGAAGCTCCTCTATTACGAGCGCGTCGCGGCATTTCACCTGCCCGAAGACATGACGTTCGCGGCGCGCATCGATGTCGAGCAGGCGGTGATGTTCGAGCCGGTGCGCAAGCACTTGTTTCCGCTGGTGAACGAGCTCGCCGTTCGCGACCCCAACCTCAAGCCGCGCTCCAAGCGCATCGAGCAGCACACGCGCGTCGACTTCGCCGTCGATCTGCGCGAGGTGATCGTGGCGCGCGGGCGTTCACCGAGCGATTGGCTGGTCGGCTTCGGCGGCCTCTTTCCCAAGGACATCGTGGGCGGCTTGCAGCAGGTCTTCGTCGAGGAAGGCTACTCGCCGCAAGTCGGGCCCAGCGGCCGTATGTTCATCTTGGAGAACGGCCTCGCCGTGGGCCAGGCGGAGGACGGGTGCATATTCATCGCTGCGACCGGGGCTCGGCTCGAGGCGGCGCTGCCGCGTCGGGTGACCTCGGGCCGCCTGCTCTTGGCGCGGGAGGGAGCCGCCGGTTTCGCGGTCGCAGGGGACTTCGTAGGCGGCCTGGCGGACGCGCCGGTGGTGGCCGCCGTGCGCGAGCTCCGCGGGATCAAGAGCGCGCAGGGGGAGGTCAAACTCGGCAATCCGCTCCAGATCACGGGCCAGATCGAGTTTTTGGAGGGCGGCGATCCGGCTCGGACGGAAAAGGAGCTTTCGACCCTCGCCGAGGCCCTGCGCAAGTTTCTGGCCGGGCAGCCCGAGGTCGATCTCGCCGGTGAGCGCCGGGTTTTGGCCCAGGCCAAACCGAGCGTCATCAGTTCGGGCAACGTGGTCCTGCTCGCGCCCTGGGAACGGGCGGACGTCGACCGCGGGGCCGAGAACCTTGCCCGCGCCTTGCGCGCCTGGGTGAATGAACCCAAGGTTGGGGGTAATAGTTCCGGGGTTACGGCCCCGCCGTGACCTAAAAGCGTGAACCCCTGCCAAGTCCACGGCAGAATTGGGTTTGACGCGACCCGACCTGTGCGCTACCTGACCCGCTCCGTGGCTTGGCGCACGGAGCGCTCCGGTGCTCCTTGTGCTGGTGGAGGAGTTCGGCGAAATTCGCCGACCCCTTTTCGGGCACTGACCCGGCTGGTCTTGCTCGGCGCACGCATCACGAAAGTTTCACTTCCGTAACCGTCCCAGGAGGCATCGAGTCGATTCATGGCTGACACGCAACTGACCACTCCAACCAAGGGAGGCGATTTCGCCGCTCTGTTCGAAGCGAGCTCCGCCACGACCGGCGCGGTGGAGATGGGCGGTGAGGGACAAATCGTCACGGGAGTCATCGTGCAGGTCAGCCACGACTCGGTCGTGGTGGACATCGGGGGAAAGAGCGAAGGGGTGATCGCCAAGAGCGAGTTCACCGACGCCCACGGCCAGCTCAGCGTCAAGGCGGGTGACCGCGTCGACGTCTACATCGAGAGCCGTGAAAGCGACGACGGCCTGATCTCCTTGTCCAAGGAGAAGGCCGACAAGATGAAGGTGTGGGACGAGATCTCGAGCGCCTGCGAGCGCGACGAGATCATCGAGGGCACGATCAGCCAGCGCGTGAAGGGCGGCCTCTCGGTCACCATCCGCGGCGGCGTGAAGGCGTTCCTTCCGGGCTCGCAGGTCGATCTGCGTCCGATCCGCAACCTGGAGAAGCTGATCGGCCAGACCTACGAGTTCAAGGTCATCAAGTTCAACAAGAAGCGCGGCAACATCGTGCTGTCGCGGCGCGTGCTCCTCGAGAAGGAGCGCGACGAGATGAAGCAGAAGACCCTCGAGAACCTGACCGAGGGTATGGTGCTCACCGGCACGATCAAGAACCTCACCGAGTACGGCGCCTTCGTCGATCTCGGCGGCATCGACGGGCTCTTGCACATCACCGACATGTCCTGGGGCCGCGTGAATCACCCGAGCGAGGTGTTCCAGGTCGGCGACCAGGTCACGGTCAAGGTCCTCAAGTACAACGCCGAAACCGAGCGCGTCAGCCTGGGCCTCAAGCAGACCCAGGAAGATCCGTGGAACCACGCCGAAGAGGCGTATCCGCTCGGAAAGCGCGTGCGCGGCAAGGTGATGAGCCTCACCGACTACGGCGCGTTCGTCGAGCTCGAGCCGGGCGTCGAGGGCTTGATCCACGTCAGCGAGATGAGCTGGACCAAGAAGATCAAGCACCCGTCGAAGCTGCTCGAGGTCGGCCAGGAGCTCGAGTGCCAGGTGCTCGAGGTCGACTCGCGCGCCAAGCGCATCAGCCTCGGCCTCAAGCAGCTCGAGCCCGATCCGTGGACGCTGTTCACCGACAAGTACAAGCCGGGCGACAAGATCTCCGGCAAGGTGCGCTCGCTCACCGACTACGGCGTGTTCGTCGGCATCGAGGAAGGCGTCGACGGCATGGTCCACAAGACCGACCTGTCGTGGACGGTCAAGATCAACAACCCGGGCGACGTCTACGGCAAGGGCGACGACGTCGAGGCAATCATCCTCTCGATCAACCACGACGAGAAGAAGGTCAGTCTCGGCATCAAGCAGCTCTGGGACGATCCGTGGGCGATCGTGGTAGAGAAGTTCAAGCCAGGTACCGTGGTCGAGAACACCGAGGTACTCAGCGTTGCCGACTACGGCGCGTTCGTGCGGTTGGCCGAGGGCATCGAGGCGATCATTCCCGCCGGTGAGATTCCAGCCGAGGTCACGCTGCGGGCTGGTGACCGCACCCGGGCCGAGGTGTCGAACATCGACTCCATGGATCGCCGGGTGACGATGACGCTACGCAACGTCGGCACGAGTCCGCAGGCCGAGCAGCTCGAGGTTCTGAAGCGCGAGCAGACGGGCAAGGGCGCGACGCTCGGCGACGTCCTGAAGGGCAAGCTCGGCGACAAGCTGCAGAGCATGACCGGCGGCGCTGCGGCCGAGGGTGAGAGCGAAAGCAAGAGCTAGCCGAGACGCCAATTCACTGACGTCTCGCGGTATGGTCGACCCGTGATCATCGAGGATGCGGGTCGCTCATCGTCGTCCGGCGGCTGGTCACGCCGCCGGGTGATCTTCCTCGCCATCAGCGCGGCGTTCATCGTCGCCTTCCTGTGGTGGTCGAGCGAGGTGCTGCTGCCCTTCGTGCTCGCGCTGGTGATCGCGTACGTGCTCACGCCGCTCGTGGCGCGTTGCGAGCGCGCGAAGATCCCTCGCGCAGTTTCGATCCTGCTCGTGTACGCGGTCACGCTGTCGTCGATTTACTTCTCGATGGCTGCGGTGATGCCGCGCATCTACGCGGAGACCGTCAAGCTCGTCCGCGACGCGCCGGCGATGGGTCAGAAGCTGGCGACCCAGTGGGGGCCGGGAATCGAGGACTGGGTCCAGGGTTTGCTCGGCCGCTCGGACGCGCCGCCCCCGAAACCAGGTGAAGCGCCGGAGGATACGGCGGCGTTCAATATCCTCAAACGCCCGGACGGCAGCTTCGGGGTCGAGCTCGGCACGGGCCTCGAAGTCGTCCAGGAGGACGGCCGGCGCTGGCGTATCGTCCCCGTTCAAGAGCAGAAATTCGCCAAGTTCAAGCTGACCGAGCTTTTGAGCGACAACACGAACCGCTTCTTCTCGTACCTCCAGAGCAACGCGCTCGAGCTCCTGCGCTTCGGCCAGGTCGTGATCAGCAAGGTGAGCCGCGCGATCTTCCTCTTGTTCATGACGCTGATGGTCGCTGGCTACATCATGCACACGCGCGACCAGATCCACGATTTTTTCCGGTCGCTGCCGCCGCCGCGTGCTCGCCCCGAGTTCGATCGACTGATCTGGCGCATCGATCGAGGCCTCGCCGGCGTGGTCCGAGGCCAGCTCGTGATCTGCGTCGTCAACGGCGTGCTGAGCGCGATCGGCTTCTGGATGTTCGGGCTCAAGTACTGGGTGATCCTGGCGTTCGTCGCCGCGATCATGAGTCTCGTGCCGATCTTCGGCTCGATCCTGAGCTCGATCCCCGCCGTCGTCGTCGGCCTGACACAGGATTTCTGGACCGCGCTCTGGGTGCTCTTGTGGATCATCGGCATCCACCAGATCGAGGCCAACCTCTTGAACCCGAAGATCATCGGCGTGGCCGCCAAGATCCACCCGGTGCTGGTGGTGCTGGCGCTCCTGGTCGGCGAGCACTTCTTCGGCCTCTGGGGCGCGCTGCTCGCCGTTCCCGCGTGGTCCCTGTGCCAGAGCGTCTTCAACCACTTCCGCTTCGAGTCGATGCCCGACGCCGGCCCGGACAGCCTCGTCCCACCCCCTGTCCGCCCCTGACCCGCGGACGGCGCCGCGAGAGGGATTAACCGCCAAGGCGCCAAGGACGCCGAGAGATTTTGGGGGTGAGCACTTCGCGGCGAACGGCGTCGGCGGGACGACGTTGCTTCACACGAACCGACAGCGACGTCGCGTGAGTCTGGGCGATCCGCGCCGCCGACTGCCGTCCCGCCGCCGCGCCTCGTCGACCAGGGCTTACCAAACAAACTTGGCGTCCTTGGCGCCTTGGCGGTTGATTCCCCGTTTGAATAGGCGTCGAGTGGGTGAGGGGTGTTTTGCGTGGGGAGCCCTTTACGCTATGACGACGGTGTGGCGAAAGAAGCCCGGAAGATCCAGCGAGCGGCGGCGCGCGAAGGCGGCGGCAAAGCGAAGAAGAAGGCACTGACGAAGCCGGCCGTCGGCAAGCCGGCTCAGATGCCGGATCCGCTCGGCAAGGAGCAGCTGAAGCAGCTCTTGATCCGGCTCGGGATCCCGATCGCCGGCGTTTGGGTGATCGGCGTGTTGATCTGGAGCGTGAGCTACACGCCGCTCGCCAAGGGTCTGGCGCTCGGCTTGCCCGTGGCGGTCACGGCGGCCGCGGCCGGGCTCCTGTTCTGGATCGTGCGGCAGGCGCGGCGTGCACGCGGCGTGGCCAGCATCATGAGCAACGTCGAGTCGGCGGAAGACCGCAAGGCCGCGCTCGGCCAGCTCGAGACGTCGTTCAAGAAGAACGACCCGGCCGCGATCTTCGCCAAGGCCCAGCTCGAGCTACAGGAGGATCCGAAGAAGGCGCTTGCCACGCTCGAGCAGATCGACCTGAACAAGGTGATGGCGCCGGTCGCGGACGAGGCGCGCGCGCAGCGAGCGATGATCCACCTGATGACGGGCGACGTGAGCCCGGCGCGTCAGCTCGTCGACAACATCCAGCTCTCGCGGCACCAGGAGCCGAAATCGCGCGCGTTGATGGCGGCGGTGGTCGCCGAGGCCTGGGCGCGCAGCGGGCAGTCGAAAAAGGCGCTGGAGACGCTCGAGCTGTTCGACCCGGAGGAAGAGGTGTACGAACCGCTGCGGCCGCAGCTCTATCGCGCCTACGCGTTCGCCTACGCCTACACCAGCGACACGAAGGGCATGCGCCGCGCGCTCAAAAAGCTCCTGGATCAGGACGTGCGTCTGCTCGGGGGCTTCTTGATGAAAAAGACGCATCCGCTGCTCCAGAAGGAAGCCAAGAAGCTCATCGAGCAGAGCGGGCAGGTGCCGCGCAAGATGGTCGTTCAGCGCCGGCTCTGAAACGATCAGCTGGTCAAAAGGCCGGCCAGGCTGGCTTTGCCGAGCGGCTTGATCGCGATCTCGGGGAGAAGCTCCGCGTAGGAAACGACGCGTGCACCCGGCACGTCGGTTTCGATCAGCTTCTTCACGAAACGCCGGATGTCGGGCTGAGTGAGGATCACGGCGGGCTCGTCGGTTTGGCCGAGCGCGCGCCGCACCGCGTTCACGATGTCGCGTCCGGCGGCCGGCGCCAGCGTCAGAAAGCTGCCGGCCTGGGTGCGCGAGATCGCGGTGCGCAGCGTGTCTTCGATCTGCGCGTCGAGCAGGTAGACGCCGAGCTCGCGACTGCCGCCGGTCAAGCCGTGGGTGATGCTCCGGCGCAGCTGCGAACGCACGAACTCGGCGAGGTTCAGCGGGTCGCGCTCGGTTTGCGCCACCAGCGCCAGCGACTCGAGGATGGTCTTGAGATCACGCGCGCAAATACCCTCCTCGACCAGCCGGCGCAGCACGTCGGCCAGCAGGGTCACCGGGACCGGTTTCGGGACCACCTGGCGTACGGTCGCCGGCGCCACCTGCTCGAGTTGATCGAGCAGCACCTGCGTCTCCGCGATGCCCAGAAAATCGGCGCCGCGGTCGCGCATCACCTCGAGCACGCTGCCCACGACGTGTTCGGCCAGCTGCGCGTCCGAGACCTGGGGCGGCACGGCGATCACGCGCGCCGGCACTTCGTGGATCGAGAGCACGAGGTGGCGCTGGGGGAGGTCCGGGTTCACGGTGATGCGGCAGGGTGGAAGCGGCACGCCGAGCTCGCGGAACAGGAGCTCGCGCACGGCGGCCGCCGCCGCGCGGATTCCCGGACGTTCGATCTTCTGTCCGCGCTCGTCGTCGTCGAGCAAAGGTTCGAGGTCCTGGCTCGCCTCGAGCGCCCAGGGCACCACGATCGGTACGAAGCGCGGGCCGGCGCCTTCGGCGGGGCGCGGCTGGATCGGCTCGAGATCGCGCTCGATCTGCTCGCTTTCGATCTGCCGCAGCCGCGCGCGCGAGGCGATCACGAGCAGCACGCCGATCACCAGGAAGGGCAGCGCGGGCAGCCCCGGCACCGCGGCCAGGATCAAGACGAAGATTGCTGCCACGCGCAGCGCCTGCGGCTGGCCGAAGATCTGCGCCCTGAGCTCCTCGCCGAGCGCGGTGTCGGGTTCCTCGCTGGCGACGCGGGTGACCAGGATGCCCGCGGCCGTCGCGATCACGAGCGATGGAATCTGCGTGACCAGGCCGTCGCCGATCGTCAAGAGGCCGTAGCGCTTGAGCGCGGCCACGGCGTCGAGATCCTTCATGCCGACGCCGATCGCGAAGCCGCCGAGGATGTTCACGACGGTGATCACGATGGTGGCGATCACGTCGCCCTTGACGAACTTCATCGCGCCGTCCATCGCGCCGTAGAACTGGCTCTCGCGCGCGAGCTGGCGGCGGCGCCGGCGAGCCTCGTTGCCGTCGATCGCGCCGCTGCGCAGCTCGGCGTCGATCGCCATCTGCTTGCCGGGCATGGCGTCGAGCGTGAAGCGGGCGCCGACTTCGGCCACGCGTTCGCTGCCCTTGGCGACCACGATGAACTGGATGATCGAAAGGATGAAGAACACGACGCCGCCCACGACGTAGTTGCCGCGCACCACGAACTGGCCGAAGGCGCGGATCACTTCGCCGGCGTCGGCCTGGAGCAGGATCAGGCGCGTCGACGAGACGTTGAGCGAAAGCCGTACCAGCGTCGTGATCAGGAGCAGCGTGGGGAACGCGGCGATCTTGAGCGCGTCGCTCACGTAGAGCGACACGAGCAGGATCGCGACCGAGATCGCCAGGTTCGACGCGATCAGAAGATCGAGCAGCCAGGTCGGCAGCGGGACGACCATCAGGCCCACGACCGCGATCACCAGCGCGGCCAGGGCGGCGTCAGCCGAGCCCGCGCGCTTGCGCGGGGCGAGTCGCAGGGCTTTTGGCGTTGCCATCGATCGCGTCAGCTCGGCGTGGTGAAGACGGCGATCACGCCGGTATAGAGCTGGAGCACCGGTCGCCCGCCGTAAGGAGCGATCTCGAACGCGGACTGCATGCCGGCACACGGCACGTCGCCAAAGCGCGCTCGGAGAATGCGCGTGTCGACGTCGTACTGGCCGTAGAGCGACGAGCCGCGTCCCGAACAGTTGATGTAAAGGAGAAAGCGCGGGAGGCTGCCCGCGATTTCACGCCCGAGATCGCGCGCCGCCGTTTCCAGATCGGTGCGTGCCGCGGCCGGATCGCGGATACCGAACGCCAGCCGCATGCCCTCGCGCACTTCGTCCGACACCAGAAGCCCGCGGCGCACCGGATCGACGCCCTGGACCGCGCGCACCAAGAGCTCGGGGCGGCCGGTGGTGGTCGGCGCGTCTTCGCCGGCGAGCACCGCGAAGATCAGCGGCTGGTCCGCGACGTTTTTTCCGATCTCGCTCAGCACGTCGAGCGCCGGTTCGTCATCGAGGCGCACCACCATCGAGCCGCGACACTCGGTGATCTTGCGCAGCGGCATCAGGAGTCGGCACGCCGGTGAAGCGCGCACGGCGGGCGGCAGCACGTCGCGCAGGATCAGGCCGACCGCCGCGCCGGAGCTGACGCGGTTGCCGTGGATCGCGAACAGCGGAGCGCCCGCCGCGCTGCCTCCGCCGATCAGGTGCCGCGTCCCGCGCATGCCCTGAAGCTGTTCGAGCACCTGGGGCGAAAAGCCTTCGGGCCGCACGAACGTGATCACCGTCGGAGCGGTGCGGGCGGCTCGATCGGCGACGAGCCGGGCCATCGCTTCGCCGAGCTCGTCGGCGTCGCCGGCCTCGATCGCTACCGGCTCCGCGCGGCCGCCCGACCACACCAGGATGGCGGCGGCCGGCTGATCTTCGATCTCTCCCTTCTCGGTCAGGACTCCCGAGCCGCACACCAGGAGCAGCGGCGCCCTGGAGTCGAGCTCGGCGATCTCGTGGGCGATCGCGTTGAGCTGCGGCGCGAGCTGCGCAGTGACGAAGACGAGGCCGCCCGAGGCCGCGGGGACCTTCGCGATCGTCTCGGCAACCGCGCGCGCGATACGCGTGGCGCTCTGCGCCTTGATCGCCGTGCTCGCTGCGAGGGCCATCGCTAAAATTCCCGACCTCGGACCTTATTTAGGGCAAAGAGAGGCCGCAAGCCCGCCCAACCGGTAGGGGGCTCGGTCGGAGACCGGTTGGGGCCGGGGCCCCAACCGACAACGAGACCGCGGCCCCAACCGACAACGAGACCGGGGCCCTGCGCGAGCCCAGTCACGAGGAGCGCGAACTGTGATACGAATGAAGGTTGCGAAAATGGGCAAAAATCTCGCCAACCTCGGTCGCTTGCACCTGTGTTCCTACGGGGCGACGGACGTCGGGAGGCGGCGCCAGGTCAACGAGGACGCGTTTTTGTGTGACGACGAGCTCGGGCTCTGGGTGGTCGCGGACGGGATGGGCGGGCACGCCGCCGGCGAGGTGGCGAGCCGGGAAGCCGTCGACACCATTTACGGCATGATCAAGCGCGGCAAGAACACGCTCGGGCTCGACGACGAGCCGAGCGAGGACCATGCCCGCGCCGCGCTGCGTTTGCTCGAGGGCGCGGTGCAGGCGGCGACCTACATGGTGTTCGCGATGGCGGAGCTCGACAGCGAGAAGGCCGGCATGGGCACCACGATCAGCGCGATGATGAACTTCGGTGACAACGTCGTGCTCGCGCAGGTCGGTGACAGCCGGATCTATCGGGTGCGAGGCGAGCGCGCGGAGCAGCTCACGGAAGATCACACCTTGATCGCCTGGCAGCTGAAGCAGGGGCTGATCACCCCGGACGAAGCCAAGACCAGCAAGCACCGCAACGTGATCACGCGCGCCGTGGGCAACCGTGACTACGTTCAGGTCGACATGAGCGTGTGCGAGCTCGAGCTCGGCGACAGCTACCTCTTGTGCAGCGACGGGCTGCACGGCTACTTGAAGCCGGACGAGATTCCCTTCGTGATGAGCTCGGGTGGCCGGCACGCCGTCGAGCGCTTCGTTCAGCTCGCCAATTCGCGGGGCGGCCGCGACAACATCACCGCGATCCTGCTCGAGGCCTGCTAGTTCGGCGGAAGCAGCCGCTCCGCTCCGGCGTTCTCGAAGAAAGCCGTGGAAGCGTCCGAGTTTCTTGCCCTGAGAAGCCGAACCACGCTAGCAAAAATCCTCGGCTTTTTGCGACGAAGGCAAGGGAGCAAACTCATGGCAGCGAGGCGAGTCGGCGTCTTGATGGGCGGAACATCGGCGGAACGCGAGGTCTCGCTGCGCTCGGGGGCCGCGGTCGTCGAAGCCCTGAAGCTCGCGGGCTACGAGGCGTTGCCGATCGAGCTCGATGAAGACCGGGGTTCTCTGGCCCGCGTCGCGACCGCCGGTATCGACGTCGCATTTCTGGCTCTGCACGGCCGCTACGGTGAAGACGGCTGCATCCAAGGCTGGCTCGAGCTGCACGGCATTCCGTACACGGGGTCCGGAGTGCTCGCGAGCGCGCTCGCCATGGACAAGCTCAAGGCGAAGGAGCTGTTCCGCCTCCACAACGTGCCGACGCCGCCGTACTACGTGCTGTCGTCCGCGAATTCGCTGGCGGATCTCGAAGATGTCCACGCATCGTTCGGGTTTCCGGTCATGGTGAAGCCGCGCCGTGAAGGTTCGAGCGTCGGGATCGCAAAGGCGATGAACATGAGCGAGCTCGCGCGCGCGGTCGAGGACGCGCGCTCCTACGACGAGAGCATCCTGGTCGAGCGCTTCATCACCGGCCGCGAGGTCACGGTGGGCATCCTCGACGGACGCGTGCTCGGCGCGCTCGAGGTGGCGCCGAAGAGTGGCCTCTACGACTACACGGCGAAGTACACGCCCGGCATGACCGAGTATTTCATGCCCGCCCGCTTGCCCGCCGCCCGTTACAAGGGCGTGCTGAACCTGGCGGAGCGCGCTGCGCAAGCCCTCGACAGCGCGGGTGTGGTGCGCGTCGACCTCCTGGTCACCGAAGGGCAAAACGAGTACGTGCTCGAGGTCAACACGCTGCCGGGCATGACGCCGACCAGCCTTTTGCCGAAGATTGCCCAGGCCGCGGGCTTCAGCTTCCCACAGCTGTGCGCGGCGATCGTCGAGCGCGCCCGCCTGCACGTTGCGGCTCCGCCGCGGCCGCGTGTGGACTCCGCGGTCGAGCCCGCCGAAGCGTCCGAAGCGCTAAAAGCCGCCGTCTGAGCCGTGAGCTATTCGGCCGCCGAGCGCGACCCGCCGCAGCGCTCGCGCACGCCTTCGTTGTGCTTCTGGATCAGCTTCTTGACGTCTTCCGGGTTGTCGTCGGGCGGCATGAACACCGAGCGCCAGGCGTCCGCCTCGGAGCGCTGAGCTTGCGAAGGATTGATGACGATGCCGGCGATCCCCAGCCCGAACCCGGCCGCAAAGACCAGACCGCCAGCGACCGCACGGCCGGAGTTGATGTTCTGCTGTTCTTCCCCGATGCCGTTCTGCGCCGTGACGGTTTCCGTCTCGAACGAGCTGATGAACAGCGCGGTGCCGATGCCGAGCGCGATGATTCCGGCGGAGCCCAGTCCGGCCGCCAGCACGCGACGGTCGTCGTGATCGCGCACGTGCCTCTCGTGCTTCAGCACCATCGGGTCGCGATCGAGGTCGTCGGCGAGCGCGGGGATCGACTCGGGCGATCGGCTGCCGACGCGATACAGGCCGAGCCCGTCGTTGCGCGGAGTCGGTGTCTTGTGGCCGGGCTCGACGATTTCAGTCCGTGTCGGCGCGATCACCAGCCAGGACTCTTGCTCGCAGGCCCCGCGCGCCGGGCCGGCGGCGGTCTTCACCTCGCCGTCGAGACGGGTCACCGAGGTCGCACAGCCAACCGTCAAGCATACGCACGCACACGCGGCGCAAAACCCTAACGGGACGGTCTTTGGCATGATCAGATCACGATCGGCACGGGAGACCATGAGTCACGAGAGGAACCGGCGAGGCCGGCGGACTCGGTGACCGGATGGAAGTGACGCGAGGCGCCGATGGCGAGTTCCGACCATAACTCCCGCATGCTCGGGGGCAGTATCATGCCGGCTCGCCGCCGTCACATTTGCCGCAAAAAAACCGACTAGGGTGCGACGAGGCCCGTGATCGCGGCGTCGTCGCGATAGAGCAGCAGGCGCTCGACCAGCTCTTCGCGCGTCGACCAGGGCAGGACGTTCCCGCGCGGTGTCGCGTACTCGAGGTAGAGGTTGTCGTCGCTCGACACCAGGTCCGCGCGCGCGACTCCTTCTTCGGCCGCCACGCTTTCGAGAAACTGGTCGAGCCCCGGGCCGACCAGGAGCGTGTCCTCCAGCAAACCGGCGAGGGGCCGCTCGTCCGGCAGCGTCGCCAGAACGTCCGGTCGCTGAGCGAGCTCGTCAACGCGTGCGGTCGACATGGAAAGCGGCTCCTCCGAGGCGATCAGCACGCCCTGGCCACCGCCGTAAAACAGCGCGACATACGGAAACTCTCTGCGCATGGTGGCGAGGATGGTCGCAAAATCGCGGACCCGGATGTGGTGCAGCTGCACCCACTGCTGCATGATTCCGCCCGCGCTCAGGTGCTGGCGCGCCAGCGCGTAGAACTCGCGGCTGTAAAGGTTGGCCGCGCCCGCGAACCAGACGCTGGAAAGCTCCATGCTGATCAGGTCGTAGCGCGTCGGATGGACGAGCAGATGATTGCGCCCGTCGGCGAGGTGCAGCGTGAGCCGCGGGTCGTCGAGCGCGCCGCGGTTGACCCCGACGAAGAAGCCGCGCGCGGCTTCGACGATCGCCGGTGAGATTTCGACCAGATCGATGGCTTGCCAGGGATAGCTCTTGATCGTTCCGAGCGTGGTGCCGGTGCCGAGCCCGATCACCAGTGCGCGATCGAAACGCCGCACGAACAGCGAAGGGTAGTGGGCGAAGCCGCGCTGAGCCTTCATCTCCCAGCCGTCGTTGCCCTGGAACTTGCCGTTCGTGTAGAGCGTGTGCACCGCGTCGTGCACGATCACGGTGGTGACGCCGCCGTGAGCGTCCTCGCGCACGAAAGCGAGCTTGTCCGGCGTCGGGGCGCCGTCGAAGTAGACGTTGCTGCCGCTGGTGAGGCGCGTGATGTCCCAGCGCGGAAAGCACACCGAAAGGAGGCCGGCCAGGCCCGCGAGCGCGAGCACCGCGCGCCGACGCCGTTCGGGTCGCGTGAGCTCGGTCGCGATCGCGGCGGCGGCAAACCCGAGCACAATCGCAACCAGGCCGCCCTGGGAGCCGAGCTGGGGCAGAAGCGCGTAGCCGGTGATCAGCGCGCCGATCACCGCGCCCAGGGTATTCGTCGCCGTCAGTCGCCCCACGCGCCGCCCGACATCAGGCTGGCCAGCGACTTTCGCCAGCAGCAGCGGAAACGTCAGGCCCATCAACGACGTCGGTATCGCGAGCACGCCGAACGCGACTGCGGCTCGGACGGCCTCGCGCGCCGTGAAGGTCTCCCAGATCGCGCCCGTACCCGAGAACACCTTCGGCAACAGCTCCCACACCGGGATCGTCGCCGCGAGAGCCAGCGCCGTCAGCGCGAGGCCGAGCGGCAGCGCGGCATCGCCGAAGCGCGCTCGCACCAGCGCCGAGCGCGAGGCGCCGAAGGCCAGGCACAGAAGAAAGCTGGCCAGAATGATGCCGAACGCATAGGCGCTGTTGCCGATGATCAGCGCCAAAAGGTGCGTGAAAACCACCTCGGCCGCGAACACCAGCGCGCCCGAGGCGAAGGCGAGCGCGGTCAGCAGACGCAGCTCGCTCGGCTCGAGCAACGCGTTGCGCCGCGCGGGCCGCTCCACGGAAACCGGCGGCTCTTCGGAGCGAACCGTGATCGACGCACGGGGCGCGTCCCGCCCGAACCCGATCGCGAGCGCGCCGACGAGCGCGCTCACGGCTGCAGACGCGAATAGCGTGCCCGCGATGCCCAGCACGGGCAAAATCAGATAAGCCGCGGCCAGCGCTCCGAGCGCGCCGCCCCAGGTGTTCGCCGCGTAGAGCTCCGCCAGACGGCGCTCGCGCAGCGTATCGCCCTCGGGTCCGAGCGCGCGCGAGAGCAGCGGCAGCGTGGCGCCCATCGCCATGGTCGGGATCACGACCAGCGCCATCGCCAGCGACCAGCGCAGCGTGCTCACCAGCGCGAGCGAGCTCGGTGCGATCTGCGCGAGCGCGGCGTAGAGCGGAGTCAAAGCGCGAAACGCCAGCGGCGACAGCGCCACGGAGGCGGCGACCAGGAGCTCGAGCAACCCGTAGGCAACGAGCGGTCGTTTGACGCGCGTCGAAGCGCGCCCGCCGAGGTGCGCACCGAGCGCGAGACCGGTCATGAACGCCGCCAGCACGGCGCTCACGGCGTGCGCGGTCGATCCGACGATGTAACTCAGGTACTTCGAGAAGCAGAGCTGGTCGATGAGCCCGGTCATCCCCGAGAACACGAACAGCGCCAGGGTGACGCCGAACGTCTGGGATGGGGCTTCCCCGCGCTTCGAGCGCACGCCGCTCGGGCGGACGGCGCTCCCACCCTCGGAGCCCGGCGCGGCATCGCTCGGCGGGGGCAGGGAAGACTGGTGACTCGCGCTCAAGAGGCGGCACGATAGCGGAACTCTCGCGCGCGACGCGTCGAAGCAGTGAAAGTTTCGGGATTACGGCTGGATTTAGATAACAATTCCAATGTTTTCAACTATTTGAAGGATGACACTATGCGTCAGGCGTACCCGATGCTGAACTACGCCCCGTGAGCCAAGTCCGCGTGGAACAGCCGGCAGCGACCGAGCAGCGCCTGTCGCGTGCCATCGACCGTCATCGAGCCGGTCCGCTCGCGCTCGTGCTCGCCCGGCGCGGCCTCGGGCCCTACCGCGGCTACGCGGAAATGCTCCTGGCGCAGCGCGAGCTGCTCGATCGCGGCGCACAGCTCGAGGTGATCGGCGAGAGCGTCGACGGCGAGCCGTTGTTCGCGCTCGTGATCGGCAACCGCGAATCGAAGCGCACGAGCGTGCTCCTGAGCGGCCTTCATCCGATGGAGTGGATCGGCGTGGAGACGCACCTCTACTTGCTCGATCGCCTGGTCGACAAGCCGCCCACCGATCGCCGCGTGGTTTCGATCGCGATCGCCAATCCCGACGGTGTGCGGCAGGTCGAGCACAATCTGCGCATCGGCCGCCGGCGCCTGGTGCGCCACAACCGCCGCCGCGTCGATCTCAACCGCAACTTTCCGAGCTACTGGGGCCGCTTCACCGTCGCCCAGCTGCTTCCGCGGCGCTTCTTCAGTCCCGGCAGCGCGCCCGCGAGCGAACCGGAAGTGCGCGCGATCACCGCCTACCTCAAGGGCAGCATGGTCGACCGCGCCGTCTCGTTCCACAGCTTCGGCGGGCTGATCCTGTATCCGTATGGCGCGATGTTCCGCCCTCCACTCGACGTCGCGGAGCATCGCCGCTGGGCGCGCCACATCGCGCGCCGCGCCGACGCGCGCTACCCGTACCGCGTCGTGCAATCGTCGCACTTCGTTCCCGGCGTCACCGGTCCCGGCATGGAGCTCGACTACTTCCACGACGAGCACGGCGCGATCAGCCTCTTGATCGAGTGCGCGCGCGGCGGCCTGTTTCCCCCCGCGCTGCGCAAGCTCGTCGAGCCCTTCGCCTGGTACAATCCGCAACGTCCCGACGCCTCCGCGCCGCACATCGCCGCGGCGGTAGAGCCATTTGCCCGCGGGCTGGTGCGGCCCGGCGATTGACGGGTTTTTTCCCACGCCGTGGTTGTCGAAGCGGCGCTCTCTGACTATGGTTCCGGCCCCCTCGGTCCCGATCGTCTAGCCAGGCCTAGGACACGGCCCTTTCAAGGCTGTAACACGGGTTCGAATCCCGTTCGGGACGCCACGGTTTCGCGCACTTCAGAGGCTCCGCGCACAGCGCACGCCGAGGTCGTACGTGCGACTCGTCGGGCGAGAAACTGTGGCGCCTCGCCGCAGGCAGGAATTCCGGCCCAACATTGAAGCTTCCACCGCGCACGGATCGATCGTTCGTACTCAGGGAAACCCGTCCGCAATCCACGCATGGCGTCACGTAACTGGCAAACGCATCGAGCGTCCACTCGAAGACGTTGCCCGCGAGGTCCCGTTGGCCCCACTTGCCGTTCCCTTGCGGCGCACGCGAGCCGACGTCGGCGATCGGGCTTGGAGCGAAGACCGCGAGCGAGGACTCCATGTCGCCGCGCCCGGCGGGGTCGACCATGGATAGATACGTTGCTCGCTTCCACCGCTTGCGGCGTAGTTCCATTCGGATTCGGTTGGGAGTCGCCCCCCGTCCCACACGCAAAACGCGAACGCCTCGAACCAGGTCAGACACACGATCGGCTGGTGCTCCTTACCAGCGGGGGTGTCGCTCCACGTCGAGTTCGCAGGAGAGATGCAGTCGCTCACCAGCGCCGAGCGCAATCCTTGGCTGTCCGCCGCGAGCTGCGGATCCCAGGTCGAGCTCCATCCGCTGCCCGGAACGATTGGATGCAGGCCGGCTCCGGAAGCCGGCGGGGCGAGCTGCGTGCCCTTGCCGGCATTCACGAAGGCACGGAAGCGACCGACCGTCACCTCGTAGCGGTCGAGCCGAAAGTCGCTGACCGTCGCGGGAAAGTTCGGGTCGGCGAACGTGAAGCCATCGTAACTGCGCTTGTAGGTTCCACCCGAAACGAGGTCGCTCCCGCAGCAGTCGTCAGTGCCAGCCGGGCCGCAGTCAGTGCCGGCGCCCGTGGCCGTCGCCGAACAACTCGGCGGGGCGACCCCTGCATCACCGCTGCCTCCCGTGCCGCCCGTGCCAGCCGTGCCGCCCGCACCAGTGCTTCCTACGGTACCGCCCGTGCCAGCATTTCCGCTCGTGCCACCAGTCTGCGACGCGTCTTGCCCGCTCTTTCCGCCGGCGCTGCCAGTGTCACTCCCGCCGCTTCCGGACGTCGCCGCGCCGCCGCCTTGGCCTGAATTGCCGCAGTCGCACGCGCTCCAGACACGATCGGGTAAGCAGACTTGAGCGTTCTTACAGGCAGCCGGCCCGACGCACTCCCGAGTGTCGCCGATGGCGCAGCGTCCCGCATCGTCGCTCGGGTCGGCGTGGGACGAGTTCCCACACGACGCCAGAAACAAGAGCGCTACCGGTGCGCTTGCCAATGGATGCGCGTTCACAAAGCCCTCGAGCACAAGTTTATTCGAGAATCATCGGGGTGCCACGAACGGCAGCGCGCGTGCCGAGCACGACGCGTTTTCGCCAATTCTGGCACTCGCGCGACGCGAAACCTCGGCAATTTGTGCGGGCACGCGTCTTGCGAACGCGCGCCTCTTCGCCGGCCAGTGCCGGCATTGAGGAGTCACTATGAAACGAACATTGTTTGCAATCGGTGCGCTGCTCGTGGGGTGCGGCGCCGACGACGGAACGGCACCCATCGGTACCGAGCTTCCGCCCGTCGGTACGGAAACAGAAGCGCGCGCTCCCGATGCAATACCCTTCTACGAATTCGAGGTGGGCGGACACAGGTTCCAGTTCGTGCAAGCGGGCGCGGGGCTGGTGATGCGCGAGACTTCTCCGATGGACGCCCCGTCACTGCTCGAAGGCTTCAAGGCGGAGCGGCTCACGGTCAGCAGCGTTCATCAGTTCCTGAAGCCGAACACCGCCGTTCCGCAGGAGCTGCTCGACTTCGACAGTCGGGTCGAGCTCGTCGTGCCGCCCGGCGAGGCGCTTCCGGATCCGGAAATTCCGCCGCCTCAGGGCTCCCCGGCGCTTGCCCCTGCTCCGCTCGAGCCAGGACAGCGACCGATGCACGAAGCCGGTGGAGCACACTTTCAGACCGCGCATTGCCCGACCACGCCCTCGCCTTCGACGGATTTCGATTTCTACGAAGAGCACAGCCCGCACAGCACGCGGCTCTTCTGCTGGTCCGGAGACCACATCGGTCCCTGGACCGAATCGTCCACGGCCAAGGTGCTGACGCACGAAATCGCCGCCGTGCGCAGCAGCGTTCGCTACGAGATGAAGGTTCAGGGCTGGAGCGGAGGCTGGACCGTGCTCCAGGGGCAGTCTGACCGCTACTGGGGCGTCAACGGCAAGTTCTGGGACTGCTGGTGTGTCCCGGTCTGCGCGTGCGGCGATCAGGACTACAACGAGAAGAGCATGAGCGGGAAAGTGTTCGAGACCGACTCGTTGACGGTTTGGCGCTTCGGCGGCGGCTTCTGGAAGTAAGCGGCGTTCGACGCGAACTGCGGCGGGTGAGCCCTTCGAGCGGGGCTCACCCGCCGGGCTAAAATTGACAGCGGGAGATCTCCCCACCGTCGTCGGGTTCGACCCGAACACAATTCATGCCATCGTCGCACCAGAACCGCGTCACCAATTCCCAGCCGCAACCGGGCGCCGAAGTGCAGCGCTGAAGAACCTCGATGGAGTGCGGCCCTGCGCAATCGCGCCACTGTTCCCATCTTGAACAGCTTCCTGGGTCGCAGGGGCCGCCAGCGTCTCGGGACCCTGATGCGCCGCCTGAGTCTGCCGAGCCGCCTGACCCCGCAGCGTCCTGGGAGCCTGCGGTGCCGCCTGACCCTGTCGCTCCGCCGGAGCCTACTGTTCCGCTGAACCCACCAGAACCGGATGTGCTGCCGCTCCCCTTCGTCGAGTCCGCTGCTCCGGAATCTCGAGCAGCCGCCCCGGCCGCGCCGCCCGTGCCGTCGCTACCGCCGCTCCCCCCCGCTGAATTCTGCAAACCCGACGGGCTCTTGGCGTCTTCTTCCCCGGAGCAAGCCGTGGCGGTGCCGAACGCGAGGAGTACGCTCGTCAACCACGTAGTGACCCTTCGCGACGACATACGATGCCATGGTGGGACGACGACCCATTCGATCACTGCTAGTGCGATTTCTCGTAGCGGAATCAGGGGACGCCGACGGCGAAAAGGCCGTGTTGCCCGTCGCCGGTGCTCACCACGTACACGATGGTGTCGCGCTCGGCCGTCGTCGCGATCGTCCGGGCGAGGCTGCCCGCGGACGGCACACCTTCGGACAGCACGACCGGTGCGGCTGTCGAATCGAGGTCTCGCAACATCAGCTGTTCGGTTTCCTGATTCACATACGCGACTTTTGCGCCGCGTCCCGCGACCAGCTGGCCGTTGGTGAAGCTTCTGAGCGGAGTGATCGTGATCGACGGTTTGCCGTCGACCGGAGCCGCGAAGATGCCTTGATCCGTCGAATGCAGCACGTAGCGTGAGTCGCTGCTGAACGCCCGGTCGAGGAGCCTGAAGTTACTACCGGTGAGCTTGACCGAGGTGCCGCTGGTCACGCTGGCGAAGCCGGCCCCGACCGTCGCATTGCCGGTGGCGGCGAAGAAAGCGTTGTTCGGAGAGAACGTAGCGGCGTTCTTGCCCGACAGACTGGACAAGCCGAGGCCCACCACGTCCACGGGCGCCCACGTGTCTATCGAGCTGACGCGAGTCTCCGTGTAACCGTAGTAGACGACCCACTTTCCGTCGGGAGAGGCCACGAAGCCGTAGACGCCATTCGGGAGGAGCGTCGTCGCTTGCGCGTTGCCCGGCGTGGCCCAGCGCAGCGACTGGTTGTCGCCGTACACGATGCGATCGCCGGCCACCTGGACGCCGTCGTACGTGAGATTGAGACCCGGCCCGGAGTAGTGGGCGGTTCGCTTCCAGGAAGCATCCCAGCTGTCGAGCGTGTACGAGCCCGAAGCTGGGCAACCCGTCGTCACGAAGTGTGCCGCGGCGTAGTAAACCTGCGAGCAGCGTCCGGTTCCGCCGATCGTCAGATCGACCTCGTTCGACAGATCGATGTTGGCGCCGATCATGTGAAGCACGCCGCCGCCGACGTCGCGCGTGAACACGATACGCTGGTGATCGGGGTCGGTCGCCGCCGCGTCGTCGACCGAGTAGACGGAGTTCGATACCGGACCGTTCGGTATCCGGAGCGGCTTTGCGCCGTGCCACCAGACGGTGAACGGGACGCCGGCGCTCGCGGACGGGGCGGCGAAGACCGTGCGACCGCGGATCGAGACGCGCGTCGAACCCGGATAGATGACCTCGGAAGGGCCGCCCCACACGGGAACCGCGCGGAGCGAGCTGTCGCTGGGCGCGTAGTAGATCACGTAGCCGTCCGCCGTGACGCCGTGAAGCTGGATGCCGTCTCCAGCCTGGAGCAGCGTCTTGGGCTGCACGCGGCCGTCCCAGCGGCCTGCGTCGGGGCCCGCGCCCGCCGAGCCGCCGATACCCGCCGAGCCGCCCATGCCGGCCGTTCCGCCCATACCGGCCGAGCCGGCCGCGCCGCTCGATCCGTCATTCGAGCTGCCGCCGCTGGTGCTTGCGTCGCCGGCGGGCACGGCCGCGCTCGGGCTGTCCGAATCCCCGCAACCCGCGAGCGCCCAGCACGCGGCGGCAGCCAGTCCCAGCTCGCGCATCATGGTGTGGACCACGGCGGGTTGTAGCGTTCGAGATTCAGGACCGAGTTGCCGGGCTTCACTGCGATCTCGATCTTGCCGGCCGGATCGAAGCGCACCCAAACGGTGCTCGGGAAGTTCTCGGGAGCGTCCCACGTGTACATGCCTCCGGCCGGTGCCGACGCCGGCATTGTCCCGTCCGGACTGAAGGCCATTGCGCAGTAGCGGTAGGGTAAGGGGTTCGTCTGGATGTCGTAGCCGGCGGTGAGGATCCTGCCGTCGCACGCGACCGCGACGGTCTGCGCGATGCAGTCGTTGGCGGCGAGGTAGCCTTTGTCGCCGAAGCTCTGATCGAGTTTCCCGTCGGCGCTGAGGCGGGCGAGGGTGGTCAGGGAACCAACGCCGATCACCAAGAGCCGCCCGTCGGCGAGCGCGACGATGTCACTGAGGCGGATGGACTCCAGCTCGACCTTGCCGTTCGAGCCGAAGCTGGTGCGCGGCTTACCGTCCAAGTCGAAAGCCGCGACCGTGGCGTTGTTCAGCACGAACAGCGTTTTGCCCAGGACGCGCGCTTTGCCCGTGAAACCCTGGTCGCTGGATCCAAAGCTCGGATCGAAGGACCCGTCCTCGAGAACGCGATCGATGAACCCCGACGGCCGGCCGGTGATCAGCGCCCCCGAGCCGGCGAAG
>Ga0111538_10001807_pt1 | contig 30014 bp, 27 predicted proteins | sample SoiMethybrSBSTD1_FD_79669 | JGI IMG/M metagenome (GOLD analysis project Ga0111538, IMG submission 79669) | Bulk soil microbial communities from a Populus tree surrounding site in Tennessee, USA - Soil MetaG P. TD hybrid SBSTD1 (version 2)... | ecosystem: Environmental > Terrestrial > Soil >... | reverse complement strand
GAGTTTGCAATCGTCTGGAGCAGCATCGTCTTGCCGGCTCGAGGTGGCGCCACGATAAGGCCGCGCTGGCCCTTCCCGATAGGTGTGAGCAGATCGAGAACGCGTGCGGAAAGGTTGTCTTTCGTGGTTTCCAGCTTGAGACGATCGTTCGGGTAGAGAGGCGTCAGGTTGTCGAAGAAGATCTTGTTGCGGGCTTCATCCGGATGTTCGAAGTTGACGGCTTCTACCTTGATGAGCGCGAAGTAGCGCTCTCCGTCTTTCGGCGGACGGACCTGTCCAGAAACGGTATCGCCGGTGCGCAGGTCGAACTTGCGGATCTGCGAGGGCGATACATAGATGTCGTCGGGTCCGGGGAGGTAGTTGTAGTCCGGTGCTCGAAGGAATCCGAAGCCGTCCGGGAGAGTTTCAAGGACGCCTTCACTGAAAATGAAGCCGCTCTTTTCGGTTTGCGCCTGCAGGATCTTGAAGATCAATTCCTGCTTCCGCATTCCGGAAGCTCCCTGGATGTTAAGGTCCTTGGCAACCTGCGTCAGGGACGCGATGTTCATCTCCTTTAGCTGGGCAATATCCATTGCCGCCCCGCCTTCAGGGCGTTCAGGGGTAACTGTTTTTTTACTCATAGGTGGGTTTTCTTCGCTCACGATGTGGGGTCCTTCCAGGCAATAGCCTCACGGATGGTGGCCAGGATCTGGTCCTTACCAAAACCCGTCAAGGCCGAGAAAGCTATGGTCTCTTTAGTTTTTAGTACCTCGGCGCTTTTTCGGAGCGCCACGTTTAATCGGTTCTTCGACAGCTTGTCTGTCTTCGTCAGAACTATCAGGTTCGGAATGTGATGATGATCGAGCCATTCCTTCATCATCTTGTCCGAATCCGTCGGGAGCATTCTGCAATCCACCAGCATTACTGCCAGCTTCAATTCGTTGCGACCAGCGAGATAGCCTTCAATCATCGCTCCCCAGGTGCCTCTTATATCTTTCGAAACCCTGGCGTATCCGTAGCCCGGAAGATCGACAAAATACATTCGCTCATCGACGAGAAAAAAATTGATCGTCTGAGTGCGTCCGGGCGTTGAACTCGTGCGGGCCAATCCGCGGGAGTTAGTGAGTGCATTCAGCAAACTGGACTTACCGATATTTGAACGTCCACAAAACGCTATCTCTGGCAATCTGTCATGGGGAAAATCTTCCGATTGTTTTGCGCTCTTTACGAATCGGGCGGAACGGATTCTCACGACTCTCAGCGCAGCGAAAGGTCTTTGGAACGATCAGACGAAGCCATTGTAGCAAGGTACCTTCTTGGTGCCAAAGACTTTTAGTGCGTCATCGGATCGTGTCGCACTCCGGAGTCCTTTTCAATGTAAGGCCGGAAGCCGGTTTCCGCACCCGTGTTTTCCTCTAGCGGTACGGGCGACCGCGTTAATGCGACTTTCAGCACCTCATCCATTGTTTCAACGAAGTGAATCGCAAATTCGGACTGGATTTCTACAGGGACATCCGCAAGATCTTTTTCGTTGTCGCGCGGCAGGATGATCGCGCGAATTCCTGCGCGATGAGCCGCGAGGAGTTTTTCCTTTACACCACCGATCGGCAGAACTTTTCCGCGAAGCGTGATTTCTCCCGTCATGGCAACATCGCGTCGAACCGGAATTCCCGTCAGCGCACTGACCAACGACGTGGCCATGGTGACTCCGGCAGATGGGCCGTCTTTCGGAATCGCGCCTTCGGGAACATGAATGTGCATGTCGAGATGGCGATGGAAATCTTTCGGAATGCCGAAAAGGCCGGAACGGGAGCGTACATAGCTCATGGCGGCCTGTGCAGACTCCTGCATGACTTCGCCAAGCTTTCCGGTCAATGTCAGATTGCCCTTGCCGGACATCAACGTTGCCTCGGTAGAGAGGATCTCACCGCCCACTTCTGTCCATGCCAGGCCGGTGACGAAACCGATTTCATGCTGCTCTTCCAGACGATTGGAGCGGTACTTGAGAATACCAAGATACTCGGAGAGATTCGTGGGTTCGACGCGGACCGGTTTATGTCCCTTTCCTCTGACCACCGACCTCGCCACTTTCCTGCATATCGCCGCGATTTCGCGCTGTAAATTGCGGACGCCGGCTTCTCGCGTATAGTGCCGGATGATCCCTTTCAACGCTTCGTCGCTGAACTCCAGATCCTTTGCCGTGACGCCGTTGGCTTCCGTTTCCTTGGTGATCAGGAAGCGCTTGGCGATTTCGACCTTCTCCTGTTCGGTATATCCGGGGAGGCGGAGGATCTCCATGCGGTCCTGCAGCGGCTGAGGAATCGTGTGCAGCACGTTCGCCGTGGCGATGAACATGACTTGCGAGAGGTCATATTCCACATCGAGGTAATGATCCTGAAATGTCGAATTTTGCTCGGGATCGAGAACTTCGAGCATCGCTGCTGCGGGATCGCCTCGGAAATCCATGCTCATCTTGTCGACTTCGTCGAGCAGGAAGACGGGATTTACGGTGCCGGCCTTCTTGATCATCTGGATGATCTGGCCGGGCAGAGCGCCGATATAGGTTCGTCGGTGTCCGCGAACCTCAGCCTCATCCCGGACTCCGCCCAGTGCGAGACGTACGAACTTTCGGCCGGTTGCGCGCGCGATCGACATGCCCAGCGACGTTTTCCCGACGCCCGGCGGACCGACAAAGCAGAGGATCGATCCCTTCGGCTTCTTCACGAGCTGCCGCACGGAAAGAAACTCGAGAATGCGGTCCTTGATTTTTTCGAGCCCGTAATGATCTTCGTTCAGAATTTTTTCGGCGAGCTCTATATCGCGGATTTCCTTGGATTTCTTTTTCCACGGAACGGCCAGCAGCCAATCGAGATAATTTCGCGATACCGACGATTCGGCCGACATCGGAGGCATCATTTCGATCCTGCGGAGTTCCTGGATGGCCTTTTCCTTTGCTTCCTTCGGCATTCCTGATGCATCGATCTTCCTTCGCAGGTCGTCGAGTTCGGACTTCTCGTCCTTTCTGCCGAGTTCCTTCTGGATGGCCTTCATCTTCTCGTTGAGGTAGTACTCCTTCTGTGCCCGCTCCATCTGCTTCTTGACCCGGTTCTGAACGGAGCGGTCCACATGAAGTTTCTCGAGCTCGAGATCCATCATGTCTGCGAGTCTCTTGCAGCGTTCGATGGGATTGAACAATTCAACGAGTTCCTGCTTCTCTTCGATGGTGAGAACCAGATGCGAACAGATGATGTCGGCCAGCCTTCCGATATCGTCGACCTTGATGGTCGAGAGCACTTGCTCCATGTTCGTGTGCTGGCACAATTTAAGATACTGTTCGAACTGTTGCGACAGCCGCGCAGCCATCGTGTCGTAGCCGGTGAACGCCTGGTGTCGGAAAGGCGAAAGGCGTAACGTGGCCTGCCAGTACCCACCATCCTCGGCCAATTGCAGGATCCGGGCGCGTTCGATGCCTTCTACGAGTACCTTTGTATTGCCATCGGGAAGCTTGAGGGACTGAACGATATTGGAGATGGTTCCGACCGGATAGATTTCTCCAGGTTTCGGATTGTCGACGGCAGCGTCGTGCTGTGTTGAAAGGAAAATGCGCTTGTCGCCCTTCAGAGCGGCTTCCAGCGCATTGACCGATGTCTCTCGCCCGATGACGAAAGGGACCATCATGTAAGGAAAAATCACGACGTCCCGGATAGGAACCATGGGCAGGCGAATCTGTTCGTACTTCTCTCTGGTACTCATAAAGGCTTTGCGCGGATGTCCCTATCCCGCCTTTTCAAATGGGAACTGGATCTCTTTCTTCATAACCATTTCTTTCGTAATGGTCAGTTCACGCTGATCCCGCTGTTGCGGCAGCTGATACATCAGATCCAGCATCAACTCTTCGAGGATGATCCGCAGACCTCGAGCTCCGACATTGCGTTTGATGGAGTCCGACGCAATCGCCTCAAGGGCATCATCGGAGAACTTAAGCTTGACGTTTTCATACTCGAACAATCTCTGGTATTGCTTAACCAACGCGTTTTTCGGCCGCGTCAGAATTTCAACGAGCGCTGCCTGATCGAGATCATGCAACGTCGCAACCACCGGCACTCTACCCACAAACTCGGGAATCATCCCGAACCTGATCAGGTCTTCGGGTTCGACGCGGGCGAGAAGCTCAGACCGGATGCTGTCGCTCTTTTGTCGAATTTCGCCCTGGAATCCCATGCTGCTTCGAACCGCGAGGCGTTTTTCGATCATCTTCTCCAACCCGACAAATGCCCCGCCGCAGATGAAGAGGATGTTCGTGGTATCCACCTGCGTGAATTCCTGATGAGGATGTTTTCGACCGCCTTGGGGTGGAACATTAGCAATAGTTCCTTCCAGCATCTTTAAAAGAGCCTGCTGGACACCTTCACCCGAAACATCCCGTGTGATGGAGGGGTTTTCGTCCTTTCGGCCGATCTTGTCGATTTCATCTATATAGATGATGCCGGTTTGGGCGCGTTCGATGTCTCCTCCGGCGTTCTGGATGAGCCTAAGGATAATGTTTTCAACATCTTCTCCGACGTATCCAGCCTCCGTCAGCGTTGTCGCGTCCACGATGGCAAAAGGAACGCTGAGAAGGCGCGCCAGCGTCTGGGCCAGCAACGTTTTGCCGGTGCCGGTCGGGCCGATCAGCAGGATATTGGACTTCTGAAGCTCGACGTCTGACTTCTTGCGGGACAGCTCAATTCGCTTGTAGTGGTTGTAGACGGCGACGGCGAGTTTCTTTTTCGACCTGTCTTGCCCGATGACGTACTGATCGAGAAATGCTTTGATGTCGGGCGGCTTGGGTAAGTGGATGTTCTTGCCGGAAGGCTCGTAGTTCTGATCTTCGTCAATGATGTCCTGGCAAACGCCAACGCACTCGTCACAGATGAAGACTGTGGGACCTGCAATCAGCTTCCGAACTTCATTCTGACTCTTATTACAGAAGGAACAACGCAGGACGTCGTCACTGTTCTTCTTCATGTTCGTTTTGAGATGACCTCGTCGATAATACCATAGTCCTTAGCCTGCTCTGCGGTCATGATGTAGTCACGCTCCACGTCCTTTTCGATACGTTCAATCGGTTGATGGGTGTGGTCTCCAAGAATCTTGTTCAGACTCGCTCGCATTCGAAGAATGTCTTTCGCGTGAATTTCGATGTCCGTGGCCTGCCCCTGCAGACCGCTAAGCCATGGCTGGTGAATGAGAATCTTTGCGTGCGGTAATGCGAAACGTTTTTTTGCCGTTCCTGCAGCCAGGAGGACGGCGGCCATACTGGCTGCCTGTCCCACACAAATCGTGGTGACGTCGTTCTTGATGAACTGAAGAGTGTCGTAAATCGCAAGCCCTGCCGTGATCACACCACCAGGACTATTGACGTATAGCGAGATGTCGCGTTCAGGATCTTCTGCTTCCAGGAAGAGAAGCTGTGCGATAACGAGGTTGGCAACGTTGTCATCAATGGGCGTGCCAATGAAGATGATGCTGTCGCGCAGTAACCTTGAGTAGATATCGTAAGCACGTTCGCCGCGGTTGGTCTGCTCGACGACCATTGGGATTAATGTCATGCCATTCCTGCCTTCCTCGAAACGCCAGCTTCTTAATTCTTAGTCCGATGCATGTATGGGTCAAGCGGTACTAATCTTTTGAGATAGGGGACTGAATGACGGCATGTTGACGAAGAAAGTCCAGAGTTTTTTTGTTCTGAATCTGGCCTCGCAGGCGTGACATGCCGGAATCCTTGGTAAGTATTTCTCTGACTCTTTGTCGCGGACTGTTCATGTCCGCGGCAATGCGATCAATCTCGGCCTCGACGTCGTCGTCACTGACATCGATGCTTTCCTTCTCCGCAATGTGACTCAGTATCAAGGAACCTTTGACATCGCGAATTGCCTGGTCGCGTTGTTCTCCCTGAATCTTTGCCCAATCGACATCAAGCCTCTGAGGATTGATCCCCTGCCTGGACAAATCTCGAACAAGACGTTGCATGCGCGTTTGGATCTGGCGTTCGACGAGCGTGTCCGGAACTTCGAACTCGTTGTTCTCCTCAAGCCACTTGAGAAGTCTTTCTCGCAGTTCTTCCTGTGCATGTTCACTGCGATGCTTTTCGAGATCTTCGCGCACTTTCGTTCGCAGTTCTTCCAGCGTGTTGTATTTGCCGAGGCCCTGTGCGAACTCGTCATTGAGCTCCGGAGTTTTCTTTTCTTTCAAATCTTCGACCTTCACCTGATAGCGAAGTGTCTTTCCGGCGAGTCGCTCTTCCGGATAATCCTCGCGGTAGGTGACGTCAAAGCTTCGATCTTCATTGACGGCAGCGCCGGTGAGATTCTCGGTGAACTCCTTAAGCGTCGATGTGCCGCCGACCTCTACTGTCGCTTTTTCGGAAAACAACGGCTCTCCGGCGCCGGCAACGGTGCCACTGAACGAAATCTCGACGAAATCTCCGGCACGAACAGTGCGTTCCTCCGCAACAGGGGACAGTTCCGCCATGTCTTCCTGAAGTTTCTTCAGAGTGTTGTCGACATCCGACTCCTGGACGTTGTAAGCCTCCGCCTCGGCAGGGATGCCTTTGTAGTTCGTTATGTTCAGTGCGGGATACACCTCAAAGAGCGCCTTGAAACGAACGGGCTTTCCATTGTCATAGTCGACCGATTCATATTGAGGCGCGTCCACGATATCGAGATCCTTCTCTTTAACGGCATCAGAGAAGTAACGCGGCAACAGGTGTTGAAGCATCTCCGAGACGATTTCGTCGCGGTAACGCGTCCGAATCACACTGAGCGGAGCGCGTCCCGGCCGGAATCCGGGAACCCGGGTCTTCTGGGCGAGATGCTGGGAGATATGGGAAAGTTCCTTGTCGACGACGTCCTCGGGAATTTCAATATCAAAGGCCTTTTTGCAGGCGGAGATATCCGTAAGTTCTGCTTTCATGATTCCTTCTGCTATGCGAAAGGAGGGACTCGAACCCTCATGGGTTACCCCACTAGATCCTAAGTCTAGCGCGTCTGCCAGTTCCGCCACTTTCGCGGTGAACCTAAGATTCTGCGGGTGTCGGGCGTGAGTGTCAACCGACTCGAACGCTTTTTAGGCGATGCCGCCCTCTTTGTCACAAAAACTCCTCAACATTCTATTTACAAAAACATATCCCGTTTTTCTAATCGAGGTAAGGCAAGGAGGAGAGCATGTTTCACGTCGGAGACGTTGTCAGGGTTCGAAGGAACGACACGCTTCGCGGGGGTGAAATCGCTCGGGTCATGCAGGTTTTGCCCCTGCGACCGGAGCTCGGACCTGTGCAGCAATACGTCGTGGAGTTCAACCACCCCCCTGTAAGGTTTCCCAGTTCCGACCGCTTTCTTTTCTGCATATATCGCGAGGAAGAACTCATGGGTTAGGAGGACGCTTATGAGCAGATTGCGTGTTGGCGGGAAAGTTCAAATAGTCAGTGCGATCCCTGGATTCCACCTGCAAAAAGGGACAGTCGCGGAAATAACCGAGCCTTATGTGTCGGGTGAGAGGGCTAAAGAGGAGGCGTTGCGTGAACTGCGCCTCTATGTCGTCCGGCTCGATGACGGCCGGCACTTCCGATTCCGTGGCAAAGAGCTTCTACCCAGAGAAGAGGACACGGTGCTGGAAATGCCTTCGAGCAATCAGAGTCAACGTCCGCACTACTGATTACTTGAGTTCCGACGTGCAATGCGGACACCGCGTTGCCTTGATCGGAATACTCATTCCGCAGAACCGGCAGTCTTTCATCGTGGCAGCTGCGGGAGGAGGGGCGCTGAAACGATTCACCTGCCTTACGAGAAGAAAGACAGCAAACGCCACGATCAGAAAGTTGATGATGGTATTGATGAAGTTGCCGTAGGCAATAGCGGGCACTCCGGCCTTTTTTACTTCCTCGAGAGTTCTATAGGCCCCTCCATCGAGAGCGACGAAGAAATCCTTGAAATCCACATTACCCATCAGCTTGCCGATAGGCGGCATGATGACGTCGTTCACCATCGACGTCACAACCGCGCCAAATGCCGCGCCGATAATCACGCCGACTGCGAGATCAATAACGTTCCCCCGCATCGCGAATTGTTTGAACTCTTTGAACATGCTCGCCTCCGGAATGCGATGGAAGATAGCGCACGGCGAACCCCGACCTCAAGAAATCCTGGGAATCTGGGTTTGTCCCAAAAATTTGCGTATTTTTCGCTCGCCTCAATGCTCTATTTGTTCAGTCGGTAAATACGCCGTATTTTGTCAGTTTTCCGTCCGCGAAGTGTCAGTTCCCCGGCTGTTTTGGCATCCTCCTTCTGCGTTTTCATGGGCTTAACCGTTGGTTTCGAAGTTGCTACGTAAAACCGGCGGTCTAATTAGACCCGTTTGTCGAGCAGGAGGCTCTAATGAAAGCTGGAGCGATAAAGCTCATCGTTTTGGGATGTATCTCGCTGGTTCTCATCCAGGTGGTGCCCGTGTACTACCACACGATGGAGTTCAACCGGTACGTCCAACAGCAGGTTTCGAGGATCCGATCCACGGGGCCCATTCAAGAAGCCATTCTGAGCAAGGCCGAGGAACACAACCTGCCCGTTACGGCGCAAAACATCAGCATGTCTCTTAGTGATTCCGTATTGCGTGTGGACGTCGAGTACAAAGTGCCCGTAAATTTCTACGTCTTCCACCAGGACCTGAAGTTCAGTGCCAGAGGGTCCGGCCTCCTGCTGAGGAGTAACTAGGCAACGCCCTACCTTCGATCATCCTCCGATTTCACAATGTAGTTCCCGATGAAGTATCCCAGCGCCGCCCCCAGCACAACGTCAGAAACAAAGTGAGTCTCCAGCGAGGATCTGGAGAATCCAACGATTCCCGCAAGGCTGTATGCCACGATCGGCTTCCACTTTCGGCTCGGATATCGCTTTGCATAAACTGTAGCGACGGAAAATGCCGAGATGGTGTGCCCGGATGGAAACGCCCCGATCCCGCGGACCCAATTCCCGTGCTCCTTCTTAAACCACGTATCTGAAAAGTCGCCTCCCGGAGGGACCAGCGCGGGGTTCGCCCGCCGAGTCACGTCTTTCATCACGGAGGTCAGGATCTCCGAAGTCAGGACTGCCTCACCCGCCAATAGGAATGTTCGTTGGGCGTACACGTCCCGGCGAATCAGTCCCACGCCGTACAGTGCAAGGGGCAACGCGAAAGTTCCGATGGCGGTATTTGTCGAACTGAAGATCCTGTTGAATTGGCGGTAATCCGTTGTTTTGTTCTTTTGAAAATGGCGGCCGGTATAGGGATCGAGGGCAACTAGCCCAACCGTCGCGCCCGCGACTGCCAGGGTCGGCTTAACGTTTCTGCCCTTTGCCACCGACAGAGGAAAGAGCCAGACGGCCTTCTGGTCATGGATCAAGTTCGGCGTGAGGCGTTTCCACCCGTCCCAGTCGAAACCTTTCGTCTTGCGGACGATCGCCGCGTCGATCGACGGAGCCTGCTCATCAACAATGGCGGCAGGGGCGGCTTCAGGGGGAGAGTTCGAACCGGCTTCGCTGGTGCCCGGTGCGTCTTGAGCGCTGAGCGAAGGCGTTGTGGAACAGATCAACGCAATGAACAGCAAGGCCAGTCCAAGTTTCACAAAACCACCTTTATCGGACTCCGAGTCCTAATCTTTTCAGTTTCCCGGCGAGTCTATTCATCGTTGCCCGACATTTGCAATGTGTTGCCTCTTCTGTGCCGACAATTGCTATAGCGTCGCCACAATCGAGCGGGGCATACTAGCGAGCCGTGGTATTGTCCGTTCGACGTTTTGTTGTCCTGACTCTCTGGGGTTCCCTGTTGTTTCTGGATGGCTCACCCGCCACCGCGCAGGTTTCGGGTCCCTTACAACAAAAAGAAGAGCGGTCTGTACAGTTCCTGCCTCGATATGCCTTTCACCTGGGGGCTGAGCACCTCTCCTCCGGTAGTAGTCGTTTCGTATGGGATACCAATTTCGGCGGCGAGATCGACTTCGTCGACTATGGATTTGGGCGAGCCACGTTCGGCGCCAACTACCAGGCAATTCTCGGCAATGAAATCCGTGCATTCGATCCAAATCAGGGAAACTACACGATAAACGCGCTGCTTTCGGGGCGACACAAAGGCTTTGAGGCGGCGGTACAGTTCTACCATCAATCTCGGCACTTCAGCGACAGGTTCAAGGTGACGCCGATTGATTGGAATATGGTCGGGGCACGGCTGGGTCGGACGATTTCCCACGACACGCTGATTCTCGAAACCCGCATAGACGCGCGAAAGGTTGTCAAACGAACAACCGTCGACTACCGTTGGGAACTCGAGGCCGACATGAGCATTCGAAGGCCGTTGCCCCACGGAACCGCGCTCATTGGCGGTCTAACAGGCCGGATCGTTGGTGTTGACGGAAGCCAGAACAGGGGCACCCAGCATGGCTTTCGAGCCGAGGGCGGTCTGAGGTTTGAGGGAAAAGCGGGTGCGGTCGAATTCTTCATGGCGGATGAACGTCGGATTGATCCCTATCCGCTCGAATTCGGAACTGCCCACTGGGTAAGCCTCGGTTTCCGGTTTCTAAGCCGCTAGATTAGCCTCGCAAACGTCGAAATCTCTCAACTCTCGTGTTCTGTACACCATGGTGCCATTGACACAACTACGTGCGAACGCAGAATAGCAACTTCGTGCTACTTCACTTCGAGGGCAACATATGAAATTGGTCGCCATGTCCGATTTACATCTCGACGCCTCGTTCGCATCTTACGGTTTAAACCCGGAGGTCGGTCGCAAGCTGCGTGCGTTCATGCACCAGACGGTGCTGAACGTGGTCAAGCTCGTCAAGAGCACAAACGCAGACGCGCTCTTGATAGCCGGCGACCTCTTCGAACAGGAACGCGTGTCACCTAAGACCGCATCGCTGCTGCGCTACGCGTTTGCCCAACTCGACCCGGTCCCGGTCTACATTTCTCCTGGCAATGAAGATTGGTACGGTCCGGATAGTCTGTACCAGCAGGAGTGGAGTTCCAACGTCCACATATTCACCTCCACACAGCTGTCACCGGTCAAACTAGCCGACAACATCACCCTCTGGGGAGCTGCGCATTGCGGACCCTCCGGGGCGCCCAACTTTCTCCGCGGGTTTCGCGCGGATCGCAACGGCGTGCACATCGGCTTGTTCCACGGCTCCGAGATGAGCGGTTTTGGCGAGCAGGGAGGCAGCAAGTTTCCCCATGCGCCTTTCGAGATGAAGGATCTCGAGAATTCGGGTCTGCACCACGTTTTTCTCGGTCATTACCATCAATCGATTGAAGCGGTCCTCTATACGTATCCCGGAACACCGCATCCGCTCGCATATTCCGAACGCGGGTCGCGTGGTGTCGTCGTGGCGGATGTTTCGACTAATGGCGCAGTGCATCGGCAGTGGCGGCAGCTAGGAGGCTTTCCATTTCAGGAACTCGAAGTGGACATCACGGGTTGCGGGAACTGCGACAACGTCAGGGATCGTCTCCGGTCCAGTCTCACAAATTCTCAGGGAGTCGCCCGCGTGACGCTGTTCGGTGAAGCAGTCCCAAGCCTGGAGTTCAACCTGAAGGAGCTCACAGAGGCCGGCTACGCCGTCGATTTGTCACTCCGAACCGGAAAGATAACCCCGAGCTTTGATCTGGCCACACTGGCAAAAGAGCCGACGGTGAGGGGTCAGTTCGTTCGTGATGTCCTGGACGAACAGATGGAACCGGAGAAACGTAATCGTATTCTCGTGATGGGATTGCGTGCTCTGGAAGGCAAAGAGGACCTGGAGGCAATCTCGTGAAATTCCTCGAGGTCAAGGCTACTGGTTTTGGCGCGATGCGCGACAGGCATATCAGTTTCGCGCCCGGTTTCACGCTGGTCTATGGACCGAATGAAGCCGGGAAGTCGACCTGGCATGCCGCCCTATACGCTGCATTTTGCGGGATGCGTCGAGGCAGGACTGAGGTCCGCGCCGATGAGGATTTCATTCGACAATATCGCCCCTGGGATTTCCCCAATACGTGGGCCGTCAGCACGACGGTCAAACTCGAAGACGGCAGGCGTGTTCAGTTACAGCAGGAACTTGTCGAACGAATCGAATGCCGGGCCACCGATATCGATTCCGGGCGTGACTACACCAGCGACATTAACAACGAGGGATGTCCCGACGGCGCTCTGTGGCTGGGTCTGGATCGTCGAAGCTTCATCGCCACCGCCTACATCCGGCAGAGTCAATTGCTCGAGGTCCTGAACAATCCAGACATCCTGCAGACACATCTTCAGCGCGCTGCAGCCACCTGCGCCGTAAATTCGAACGGAGCGTTTGCCCTGCAGCTCCTGGAGAGTTATCGCGCGGAACGCGTGGGCGAAGACCGGCCGAACAGTTCAAAGCCGCTTCCCGCAGCCATCCGTCGTGTTGAAACCTTGAAGAGAGCTCTTGGGATTTCCAGAACCGAGCACGCACGTTATTTGGAACTGGTCGCAGCGGAGACTCGGGGCAAGTTGAAGGTCGAAAAATTTCGCGCGGCCTGGAATCTGTCGCGCGCGATTATTGCCGATAAAGAAGCGAGCGAATGGGAGCGACGTCTGCAACGTCTGCTTCAAATCATCGGTAAGAATCCAGAACGGCCCACAGGTGATATCCAGGAATTGATGGAGTTGGCGCACGACGTGTCGGCTGCCCTGAGGATTTGGCAGGAACGTCCGGCGGTCCCGGATCTCTCCGGCGCAACAGTAGCCGAGATCCAGGCAGAGATTGAGCTGTTGCCGACTTATCCCACGGGGGAATTGGAACCCGATCCTAAAGTTCTGAAGTCTGAAGCGGAACTCCTGGCGAGCAAGTATGCCTTGACGCTCCACGCGCAAGGCGAACCCGCGAAGCCGGTCATGCCGGACACGAAAGGTGTCCCTGCAGAGCAGTTGCGGCAATTGTCATCGATGCTGAATGAACCGGAGCCGGAGGTCGATCCCAGGCTGGAAGAAGTCGTTGGGAGTTCGCCTGTCAGTGAACGAACCCTCCAAAAGGTGCGCACGGCGATTGATGTGTGGGAGCGGCGTCCGACGTTTACGAACAACGCGCTCGTCAAGATGCCCGAAGCTGACGATATTCAGCGTCAGATCGATGACCTGCCCGTAGCGGCGGAGGGTGACCTCCAGCCTGCGCGCGAAGTTCTCGACGCCGCGAACAAGTACTCCTCATCCAAAGAAGCGATCCGACAGCACGGGCTCAATAAGCCGCCGGATCCGGAATATCCGAACGTCGAGGCAACCAGCGCCGAAATGCGCACACTGGCTCAACGTCTGCGCGAGCCCGTCAGCACGGTTCTCGATTCCGGAATATGGCGACGCAGCCAATTGAGCAAGGAAGTTACGGAGCTGACGAAGAGCCGGAGTCAGGCCGTCATGGTGACAGCCATCGTGGGTGTCACGGGGTTAGGCGCTTCCGTCTATTTCCTCCTGAATATGCTGCCGATCCTCGGAGGAATCGCCGCTGCCGTAGTCGGCCTTGTCGTCGCCGTCCACGTATTGAAAACGTCGCCGATTACCGCGAAACAACGTGAGCTGGACAATCTTCCCAAGGAACCGGATCCGGCCACCGTTGCCGCAAACGCCGGACCGAACCGTGATCTCATCAACCGCATCGAGCGAATGAAACTACCGCCGAATGCCGAAGAGCTGGAGAAACTGGCGGATCTGTACGACAACGCCCAGGTTTCAGAGCAGATGCTGAATCTCTGGAAGGAAACGGAAAAGCGCATCCAGGCTATGTCCGATAAATGTGCCAGCGACCTGGAGTCTGCGTTGTACGGCAGAGTCGCGGGCTACGTCTCCAACCTTGAAGAGGCTGTCATCCAATACCAGGAGGAGTGCGCCGAGCGAGCCCGCATCGCCTCGACCGCCGACCGCAGAGAGGATCTTCAGAGACAGCTAGCCATGAAGATCGAGGCGGATACGTCTGCCGCCGAGATCCGGAAGCGCCAGGAGGAAGCTGCAACGGAAATGCATTCCATTGCAGTGCTGTGTGAAATCAGCGCAGAAGGCGATGAAGAACTCGCTCTGAAGTTGCAGGAATTCCTGGATGAGGCCGAGCGCCGCAGACAGATGGAGAAGGAGCTGGCTCAGCACATCTTTGTCCGGTCTGCCTGGAAGAAGCGCAGGGCCGAAGCCACGAAACAACTTCAGGCTGTGAGTTTGTCCGCCGATCCTGCCGCAATTCGAGCTCTCACTGAAGAACTCGATCGCGCTCAGCTGGTAAAGGCCGCCTACGACAACTGGGAACAGGCATACCTGAAGTTGAGGGATGACTATGACCGCCGGGCATCCCACATGAGTGGCCTTCTGCAGGGTAAGGGTATGGAGGTCTCGGAAGACGTCGAACAGGCAGTGAAACAATATCGCGAAGGTTGTGAGACGCGCGCGATGATTGCCGTGAAGGCGCGTCACCGCGAGCAACTCGAACGTCAATTGGTTACACGCAAGCAAATCGAGGAGACCGCGGCGGCGATTCAGCTCCAACGGGAGAATGCGAAGCAGGGCCTGCTCGCTGCAGCGGCTCGCTGCGAGATTGCTGGAAACGAGGAGTCGCCGGTATCCGAGAGTCTGCTGGAATGGCTCAGCTCGACTTCCAAGACAGTCCGAAAACAACAGGAAGCGTACGAAGAATGGCGCGAACTCGACACTCTGCTCGAAGGTCGCACGCTGCAGGAGTTCAAGGAGAAGGCCCAACAGCATCGCGAAAACGCTCTGATCGCTGGAGCCGCTTTCTCGGGCGATGAACTGCACGAAGCCATGCTGAACCTCGCAAAACACGAAGCCAACCTGCCGGAGCTGACCACTCAGCTTGAGATCGCCGGTCAGGAACTCGCGAACCTGCAGGGTCAAATCCATAACTATGAAACGCGGCCGACATCTGTCAGCGACGCAGAGGAAGACCTTCGAGCTGCGGAAGATGAACTGGCCCGGATCCGTCAATTGAGCGAGACCCTTGAGGCGACGCACGCTTTCCTCACTCAGGCCAAGAATCGCGTTTTCCGCGACATCGCACCCTTCCTCGCGGACTCCGTAAAGAAATGGTTGCCTGCGATCACGATGGGCCGCTATGTCGATGCACGGGTCGATCCCAACACCCTGCAGGTTCAGGTCTCCGATGAGAGCGGGAAGTGGCGGCAGGCCGCCCTTCTTTCTTACGGTACCGCCGAGCAGGTCTATCTGCTGTTAAGGCTCGCGATGACAGAGTACCTGACTACTCCGGGCGAGGTTTGCCCGCTCATCCTGGACGACATCACGGTTCAAAGTGATTCCCGGAGGAAGAAGAGAATTCTCGATACTCTGAAGATTGTCAGCCAGACGCGGCAGGTGATCATCTTCACTCAGGAAGATCAGGTCTACGATTGGGCCTGCGAGAATCTAAAGGAACCTGAAGGCTGGATTGTGGATCTTGTCCCGGCAACGGTCGCGACCGTGCAAGCTAACGGAAACGGTAGGCGAGTCCACAAGCCGGTCGACGCAGCGTGAAGAAGTTTTAATCGCTCAGACGACGCACGCTGCTCACCCTGTCGGCAAGCCATCGGAAGCGGACCATGTCGCCTTGAATCTCGTTCATGAATTGCATGGTCTTGATCGAGATGGCGCCTGAACGCTCCGCCTCTCGGAGAAGTAACAGGGAAATTTGAAGGTTGTTGTCGATTCGTTCTGCCGTTGTCAGTGACTCCCAGATGAAGTCATTCCCGCTGAAATCCTTGAAGGTCGAGTCGTTGACCGGCGGGACTTTCATTTTGAGATCTTCAAAGTATTCATCGAACGGCTTCAAGAGTTTCTCGATATCGCGCACAGGCTCGCGCAAATCCGTTTTTGCGCCGACGGCATCACGCAACGTCGCCGTCGCCTTGCGAAATTCCGGAATGGCCAGCAACACCGGGAGAATGCTGTTCCTTGGGCGCGGCATCAACGGGCTCTCTTGAAGCTGACGAGACGTCACCTGCATCCGATCAAATTCACCGTCCACACTCCGCTCCGTTGAATTTTGTGGTGACGTCGATGACGTTTGCCCCATCAAAGCAACGGCAAGCGAAACGGATAACAAAACAGCGCAAGACAACTCACGACCCAAAAACATGCAGAGGAAACTCTCATTTTCCGGCCTTCCACGCAATGCTAAATCTCAAATTCTTTTGCGGGAGCATGAAGGTGAAGAAACCGCCAATCCTGTAAGGAAACGCGACAGTTTTTCTGATCTGGCGAACTCTTTCTGGCGGAGCTACTTAATTCGGTCGGTCCGTCTCCCGTTTACAGTCTGTCGGCCTCCTTTACAGTAAGTCGGTTCGAGTTCTTAAGCCGAAAACCCGCTTTTCGACCATCTATCGGATTGGTATAGTCAGTTTCGATCTTGCAAAGTGGGTGTGGCAGTTGTCGTGCCAGCCCCGCGAGTCTGAGGACTGAAGCTTTCAGTTTGTGAACTGCCTGAAGGAGAGCATTCGATGAAAGCGAAGGGTCTGATGACTGCGATACGAGCACTTTCACTTCTTTGTCTGATTCCCACTGAAACTTTCGCAGATATCTTAGGCATCCGTTGCGACGCAATTCGGGCCGGACGTACTCCGTCCGAGGATTTCAGATTGCCGTTATCAGCGCGCCGTTTGCGCTGAGCGTCGGTTACACCTTCGAAAGACTTTCGATCCGCTGTTTTCGATCTGCCGCTGTGAAGCTGCCAAATTCAGGAGGTTCACATGAAACGCGCGCTCTTTCCGATCCTGCTCATCACTTGCCTCCTCGTGGGAGGCGGTGTTGCGTTTTCGATATGGACTGCGTCTGCAGGTTCCGCAGAGGACTACTTTGCGAGTGGAAAAAGATACTACGAAGAGAAGAAATATCCGGAAGCCTCCATTCAGTTGTTGAACGCGGTTAAGAAGGACCCGCGGGATCGCGAGGCTTTAAAACTTCTCGCACAAAGTTATTTCGCGGTGGGTGACGTCGAATCGGGCGTTCGAAGTTTGAATACACTGCTCGAGTATTACCCTGACGACGTAGATGCCAACATGCAAATAGGACGGCTCTATCTCGGCGCCGGTGGCAACAGCTTCGAATCATTCCGCGCTGTACGCGCACGTGCAGACAAAGTTCTGTCTCAACAGCCAGACAATGTGGACGCGCTGATTCTTGCGGGCAATGCGGCTGCAGGGCTGAGTGACCCGTCCCTGGCTGTAGAACAGTACGAGAAAGCCCTGAGTCTCGACCCTCGAAACACGTCGGCCTTCGTGAGCCTGGGCAGTGCCAGGGCGATGCAAAAAAGTTACAAAGAGGCCGAAGAAAACTATCTGAAGGCGAAGGCCATCGATCCCAAGAACAGGGCCGTTCTCCTGTCACTTGCGAATTACTATCTCGCTATAGGCGATGCGGAAAACACAGAGAGCATCCTGGCCGAAGCCACAGCGGTGTATCCGGAAGACTTTGCTTTTTACGGTCAGTTGGCTCAGATCTACTACCGGGGCGGACGCATCGATCAGGCGACAAGGCTCCTTCAATCCACGCAGGAAAAAGTTCCGCAGGATCCGAGGCCGTCCTTCGCGCTATCAGATATGTATACGGTGGCAAACCGACCCGCGGACGCGAGAAGCGTTCTCATGTCGCTCAAAGACAAATTCCCCGACAACGTCGACGTGTCGATCAAGTTGGCCGCGAATTTCATGGTCGACGACCCGCGGCGCGCCGAGGCGGAGATCGATCGCATTCTCAAAGCAGACCCCAAGAACCCCTTTGGTTTTTTCCTGCGTGGAGAGCTTCAGTTCCTTCAGGGGAAATTCAATGCCGCCGAGGCGACCTTGAATCAGCCTCAGGTCGTGAACAGCCGATTGCCGCAAGTCCACGTGCTGCTCGGCAACGTTGCCATGAAGCTCGGCAAGATTGCAGAAGGGCAAGCGCGTTACCAGCGCGCGCTCACCTTGAACGCGCGCTACATGCCGGCTCGACTGGGTCTGGCAGATGTGTTCCTGAGTCAGGGGCGAATGGGGGACGCACGCTCCGAGTTGAGCCAGGTTCTCGCTGTAAATGACAGGTCGCTTGCTGCGCGCCTGTTGATGGCCAATGCAAACCGCATTGACAAAAAGTACGCGTTGGCGGAGGCGGAGCTGATGTCGCTGCTCAAGGAAGAGCCGACGAGCGTCGACGTTCACCATCAGTTCGCGCTGTACTATGCGGACCGTGGCCGCTTCGATGATGCCGAGCGCAGCTTACTCCGCGTGCTTGAAATGCGTCCGGACTCTGACCTCGCTTTCAGAGAGCTGATTACTCTTTACGCGCGGTCGAAACAGCCAGGGAAGGGTATCCAACGGATCAATGCAATCCCGGAAGGCGAGAGACAGGCATTCCATTACGAAATGCTGGGTACTCTCCATTCCCAGGCTGGTGACGCCCCCGCCGCTGAAACCGCCCTTAAGGCCGCCATCGAAAAGGATCCTGCCAACACTCAAGCCGATGCGCTATTGGCGATGCAGTACGTTCAAAGCGGGCGTGCGGAGGAAGGTCTCGTAAAGCTGGATGACTTGATTACGAAGAATCCGACAAACGCAGCCGCGCACACAACAAAAGGAGTGATCTACGAAAGTCAGGGGAGGATTGCCGAAGCCAGGCAGAGCTATGCCCGAGCGCTCCAGCTGGATCCGAATTCCGACGCCGCGGCGAACAACCTCGCCTACATTCTTGCGGAGCAAGGCCGGGAACTTGAGACCGCGCTGACATGGGCACAGAGCGCAAGAAAGCGCAGGCCGGAGAGCGCTGCCGTGGCCGATACACTCGGATGGGTGTACTACAAAATCGGAAACCATATTCTCGCGCGCGACCAGCTGCTTTTCGCAGTGTCGAAGGAACCTTCGAATCCTGTTTTCCAGTACCACCTCGGAATGATTTACAAAGGCAGTCGGCAGAACGAAAAGGCGGCAGCCGCGCTGCGAAATGCTGTCCAAAGCTCGAACTCCTTCAAGGAGAAACTGTTGGCGGAAGCTGCTTTGAAGGAAATCCCCTAGTGGTTCGCTTGAAAAGACGGACCGCGGATTCCACGGATATCCTGTAATCCGCGGTTCAACAAAACTATTTTAGATCCGCTCTGGATCAGTTAAGCTTCACGCTTCCTTAAATCCTGTTCAAAGGGTGCGGAGCTCGGAGAGGCCCACCCCAGTGTTGATGCTGCGGTGCAAGTCTCCAGTCCCGTTCAAGGAAGAACAGGGTGACTTGTACGCGTCGTGTCACAACCCGGAGGACCCGGGGTTTCGGTTCTTGTCTGGAATTGCAAACCGGATTGTTTGGAGCGAATTCACAGGAGCCTCTTGTTGTGATCAGAGGGCGTTGAGGCCAATACCAGGGAGGTTTCTGTGAGTATTTTCGAAACGATCGGCATGCTATGGGTCATCTTCACATCCGTTTTATCCACTCTCGCTGTCGGATATCTGACAATGGTCGGTTTGAAGACCGTTGTTAAGGCCAGCTTCTTAATGAAGAGGGATGCCGCCAACGCCAACGTCGACGAGGAAAGCATCGAAGTCAAGGAACTGAAGGTCGCCCGCTAATCGCGCGCACTTCAGTAGGGTCCTTCGGTCTGCACGCCCATCCAACGGTGATCGCGGTGTAGAAATTCTACGTCGCACCTGTGGGGCGCTGAAGTCGCGCGTATAATCTCTAGCCGAGATGCCTTTGCAATCCGGAACAGACCTTGGACCTTATCGCATTCTGGGACCGCTCGGCGCCGGCGGTATGGGCGAGGTGTATCGAGCGAGGGATTCCAAGCTCGGAAGGGACGTCGCGCTGAAGGTCCTCCCCGAAGGCTTTGTCCAGGACCGCGATCGCCTTACGAGGTTCCGTCGCGAAGCCCAGATGCTCGGCGCGCTCAATCACCCGAACATCGCTTCGATTTACGGCCTGGAAGAGTCGGGACATAGTCTCGCCCTTGTCCTTGAATTCATTGATGGTGAAACGCTCCAGGAACGGATCAATCGCGGAAAGCCGCCCATCCATGAAGTGCTCCAGATCGCGCTTCAGATTGCTGAAGCGCTGGAGGCAGCGCACGAAAAATCGATCATCCATCGGGACCTCAAGCCGGCCAACATCAAAATCACGTCGCAGGGAACGGTAAAAGTTCTCGACTTCGGACTCGCCAAGGCGATGCAGGACGAATTAGTGGCCGACTCGCATCTCTCCCAGTCTCCAACCATGAGTGCCGGAGCCACTGGAGCCGGGATCATTCTCGGTACCGCAGCCTACATGGCTCCTGAGCAGGCTCGTGGAAGACCCGTCGACCAGCGTGCGGATATCTGGTCTTTCGGAGTACTCCTTTTTGAAATGCTGTCCTCCCGCCAGGCGTTTGGAGGCGAAACGGTAACCGATATACTCGCCAGGATTCTCGAGCGCGAGCCGGAGTGGAAAGAGTTGCCGCCCAGCACCCCCGTGGTGCTGCGTAGGCTCACCCAGCGTTGCCTCATGAAGAATCCAAAAGACCGCCTGCAGGCCATTGGCGATGCGCGCACGACGCTGCAGGAATTGATTCAGAATCCTGAGAGCCTCGAAGAGGTCAGCGAAGCCGCTCCCTATCCGAGGTGGAAGAAGCTTTTGCCATGGGCGGTGGCGCCTTTGTTTCTTGCAGCCGGTTTCCTGGTGAAGCCATCCGCGCCGGCGGACCGCCAGGTCTATCAATTCGAGCAACCCCTCCCACCGAACCACTGGTTGTCGCATGGCAATCGCAATGGCGTGGAGTTGTCGCCAGACGGGCGGCAACTGGCATATATCGCGAACAGTATTGGAGGTCCCGGGGCCGGGCGTCGAATTTATGTGAGGTCCCTGGATCAGCGCGACGCTGTCGCTCTCGCGGGCACAGAGGATGCCTTTGGTCTCTTCTTCTCACCCGATGGTCAGTGGATTGGATTTCAGCAAGGTCAGCAAATCAAAAAGATCCCGGTGGGCGGAGGCGTGTCCACTGTTCTCGTGGAAAAACTTAATTTGCAAGGCGCGGAGTGGGGACCGCCGGGAATCACCTGGGGCGACGGATCCATTGTCTTCCCCAGAGCTCTCGGTGAAGCGCTCAGCATCGTTGCGGACTCCGGGGGTGAACCAAAGGAATTCACAACGCTGGAGACGGAAGCGCATGAGTCGTCGCACAGGTTGCCGCACTTTCTGCCGGACGGTCGCGGCGTATTGTTCACGGTTTTGCGATACGCGACCGTGACTCCGGATTGGAAGCGAGCGCAGGTATGGGTCAAGCCCTCGAAAGAGGGAGAGCGCAAACTGCTGCTCGAAGATGCAATGGATGCGCGATACGTTAACAATTCTCTTATTTTTGCCAGACAGGGAAAGCTCTATGCCGTTGGCTTCGACCTGGCTTCGCTGACGGTGACTGGCACACCCGTTCAGGTGCTGGATGGCGTTACCCATGCGTTGTTCGGCGTTGCTGCAATTACCTGGTCCGGCGCTGCTCAATACAGCGTGAGTTCGAACGGGACGCTGGTCTATGCGCCCGGCTCGATTGAGCCTCCACTCCTGTCGAGCCTGGTGTGGGTTGACCGCACTGGAAAAGCGACGCCAGTCGAAGGAATGAAGCCGATGTTCCGCTTTGCGGGCCGTGTTTCTCCTGACGGCAAGAAAATCGCCTCCAGCGAACTTTACGTCAATAAGGACATCTGGATCTATGACCCGAGTCGTGGCATCGAAGACCGCACGACATACGAAGGTCAGAACGCCTTCCCCATCTGGTCTCCGGACGGTTCCCGCATGGCGTTCCGCTCCGACAGGGCTTCCCCGTTGCGGATCTATTTGAGTTCTGCACTGGGTTCTCGTGACGTTACGGAACTTACTCCCGGCCCATTCGATGTTCCAAGTTCGTGGTCCGCAGATGGAAAGGAACTGGTGTTCACTCGCGGTTTTTCGGCTATGGGTGGAACCACGGACATCTATTCCGTGTCTACCGACAAACCGAACACCATTCGGCCGATCATGGCGACGCCCGCGGATGAAAGATTTCCTGAAATCTCGCCTGATGGAAAGTGGCTCGCCTTCGTCTCCAATGAGAGTGGTCGGCCTGAGCTCTACGTCCAGCCTTATCCGGGTCCCGGCAATCGAGTGACAGTCACGAGTGATGGCGCGCAGGAAGTGGCCTGGTCCAGGAACAGCAGCGAATTGTTTTACCGATTTGGACTACGGATGATGGCTGTTCGCTATAAAGTGACCGGAACCGATTTTGTCCCCGAGAAGCCCGTACTCCTCTTCGAACGAAACTCTCTTGGCGGGGGCACCACGGTTCGCGCTACTTTCGATGTCTCCCCTGATGGCCGGTTCCTGATGAATCAGCCCGTAGCGGACCTCGGAGAACGTGACCGGAAAATCTTCCCCTCAACACTTCGCGTCATTTTGAATTGGACCGAAGAAACCAAGCGCCTCCTTGCTGGATCGCGGTAGTTCGTCGGCGATCGCAGTCACGCATACAATACGCGTCATGAGAACTCTCGCCGCAGCCGTCTTCACCCTGTGCGTCCTTGCGTCACCCGCGTGGTCGCAGGACCCCGACACTATTCTGATCAACGGCAAGATCCTTACAGTGGATGACAGGTTCTCCGTTCGTGAGGCGCTCGCAATTCGCGGGGAACGGATCGTTGCGGTGGGAAACACCGCAGATCTGCGAAAAACCGCAGGTCCGAAGACGCGGGTGATCGATCTGCAGGGGCGCACCGTCATTCCCGGGCTGATCGATTCGCATATGCACGCCATTCGCGCCGGTCTGACCTTTACATCCGAAGTGAATTGGGTCGGTGTTCCCTCGCTTGCCGAAGCGCTGGAGAGAATCCGCCAGCATGCTGCGGCAGTTAAGCCCGGGAGCTGGATTATCGTCGGTGGTGGGTGGACGCCCAATCAATTCAAGGAGCGACGGCGACCCACGCAAGCGGAACTCGAAGCAGCCGCGCCCAACAATCCGGTTTACGTGCAGATGAATTACACGTGGGTTGCCATGTCGCGGTCAGGATTCAAAGCTCTGAACATCGCGTCTGAAGGAGACCTGCCATCCGGTGCCAGGCTGGAGCGGGACTCGGCGGGCAACCTCACGGGTGCGATTACCGGAAACCAGCCCGGGATCGTCGCAATCTTCGACAAGCTTCCCAGGACAACATTCGAGCAACAGGTCGAAGGCACGAAGAAGTTCTTCCGTGAGCTAAATCGGTTGGGTCTGACAGGCGTCGGTGACCCTGGAGGCAACAACTTGCCGCCGTCCGAGTACCAGGCGCTCTTTAAAGTCTGGCAGAACCGGCAAATGACGATTCGAGTGACGTACAGCCTCAACGGTCAGACGGCAGGATCGGAGATCGAAGAATTTCAAAGCCTCACTCGCATGCTACCCGGCGGATTCGGCGATGAGATGTTGCGGTTCAGCGGTCTCGGCGAACGCGTTACCTGGGCGATGAACAACAACGAGAATCCGAGCGATTCCGAAAAGGCGAACTACTATCAGATTGCCAGGTGGGCGGCAGAACGCGGATTGTCGCTGACAATGCACTGGAACAACGAATCTTCAGTCGATCATCTCCTGACTCTCTTTGAACGATTGAACAAGGAAGTTCCACTTGCGCCTTTGCGTTGGTCCATCGCCCATCTCAACGATGCATCGCCGCGGAGTCTGGAGCGCATGCGCAATTTGGGAATTGGTTGGACCGCTCAAGACATGCTGTATTTCTCAGAGGATCCGGCACGGAGCATGCCGCCAGTCATGACAGCCAAAAAGGTTGGGGTTCCCGTGGGATTGGGAACCGATGCACACCGCATCGCTTCCTACAATCCATTCACGTCCCTGCAATGGTTGTTGGACGGAAGAGCCGCCGGCGGTTTGGCGCTTCGTCGTGTGGACGAACTACCAGGGCGAGCAGACGCCCTGCGGTTATACACGATGGGCAGCGCGTGGTTCTCCCACGATGAAGACAAACGCGGGTCGCTCGAAGTGAACAAGCTGGCCGATCTGGCCGTTCTGTCGCTGGATTACATGACAGTTCCTGTCGATCAGATAAGCAGTATCGAATCGCTCTTCACGATGGTCTCGGGGAAGGTCGTTTACGCCGCGGGGTCTTATCGGCAACTGGAAAAACAATAAGCCGGCCCACACCGAAGATTTGAATCCGACGTGATACCATTCCGCCAATTCTGGCGATTTCCGGAGGCATTCCATGCTGCGTTTCAAGCGAGTGATTTTTGTCGCTTTGCTTGTCTTTGAGGGAATCTCCTACTCTCAAACCGACAGTGCTCCGTTGAACGATTTGCCGAATCCGTACAAGACGGTTCGCGACTGGGCGCATCCGCCCGGTGGCTCGCCCTGGGCTGCAGTCACTGCGGTGGAGACTGCTCCCGATGGCGCTATTTACGTTATTCATCGGTGCTCCGCCAATTCCTGCGCTGGACGTCCCGAGCCGCCCATTTTGAAATTCGACAAGTCCGGCAAACTTCTCAAGAGCTGGGGTGAGGGGATGTTTGTGTTCCCCCATGGAGCGACGGTGGATGCTCAGGGAAATCTCTGGGTCACTGACGCCCGAATAGAAAACGGCAAGGGTTATCAGGTCTTCAAGTTCAATCCCGATGGCAAGATCCTCCTGACGCTTGGCAAAGTCGGCGTTGCAGGCACGGAGCCGGGCCTCTTTGATGAACCCACGGATGTTGCCGTCGCGCCGAACGGCGACATCTTCGTTACAGAAGGACACTCCGGCGGCACAGCGGGAAACGATCGCATTTCCAAATTCTCCAAAGACGGAAAGTTCATCAAGTCCTGGGGGCGAAAGGGATCGGGAGCTAACGAACTGGCATCGCCGCACACGATCGCCATCGATTCGCGCGGGCGACTGCTTGTCGGCGACCGCGACAACAATCGCATTCAGATCTTCGATCAGGATGGCCGCATCCAGACGACGTGGCGTCAATACGGACGACCCAGCGGGATAGCGATCACGAAAGACGACACCATTTATGTGGCGGACTCCGAGTCCTGGGGGCCGGATCAACCCGGATGGAAGAAGGGTATACGCATTGGGAGCGCGAAAGACGGATCGGTGAAGTACTTCATAGAAGATATGGAGTCCACGACCACCGAGCACAGCGGTGCGGAAGGTGTGGGGGTGGACGCGGACGGGAATGTGTATGGCGCCGTCGTGCGGAGACAGATGCTCGAAAAACACATTAGGACTAAATAGGGAGTGCAGTTCATGTCCAGACGAGTCCTCTTCGTATTACTAATCTTCGCAGTCTCGGGCCTCGCGCAGGAGGGGCATCCTCTTACCGGCACATGGACGGGGGACTGGGGTGTCGGGAACGGCCCCCGAACGCACCTGACATTTGTGATGAGCTGGGATGGCGACGACAAGATTACCGGAGTGATCAATCCAGGCCCCGACTCCATGGCCATGCAGAACATCGTCGTGAATTTTGCGAATTGGACTGTTCGGATCGATGCCGAAGCGAAGGATGCTGCCGGGAAGGCCGTACGTGTTCAGGCCGAAGGCAAGCTCGAGAACATGGGCTCTCCTCGGCGGCAGTTGGCTGGTGCGTGGCGGCAGGGGGGAGTCACCGGCGACTTCAAGGTGACGAGGGCGCAATGAAACACTTTTTTCTGCTGAGCTTATCGATCGTTCTCGCCGGTGAAGCCGTCCTGGCCCAGCGCTCTTTCACCGCGACGTATGATTTGACGCGCAAGGTAACACTTGAAGGACCGATAAGCAAAATAGACTGGGTGAATCCGCGAGCATTCCTGTTCATGAATGTCCGCGATCCTCAGGGTGGCGTTGCCAATTGGGCCATCGAATTCGGAAATCCACTCGAACTCGAGAAGAATGGTTGGAAATCCAGCTCCCTGAAGGTCGGTGACATCATTACGGTGCAGGCCGTACAGGCACGAACGGACCCCCGGCAGGCCTCAGCAACCTCCGTCACGTTGAAGTCGTCTGGCCGACGCCTCTTTGTGACGCCGCCGGCGCCCACGCGTCCACGGGCTGCTGCGGCACCGCGTTGGCCGAATGGTCATGTGCGGCTCGGTCCTCCAGCTGGAGGAAAAGGACACTGGGGAACACCCAGCACGCGCGTGCTTGTGGAAAATTCTGCAGCGAAAGTGCAGATGAATGACGATGGCCTTTTGGCGAATCTTGCGGACATCAATAAGGTCGCGCCTTTCAAGCCGTGGGCGCGAGCAGTCTATGAATTTCGACAACGCGCTTTCTTGAAGGACGATCCGATCGGACGCTGTCTGCCGCCGGGCGGACCACGTCAGTTCCAGATGACGAACGGTTTTCAGTTTATCGAGCAGCCGGAGTTGGGCCGCATCCTCGTCTTACTGGGAGGCGGCAATCGCAATTGGAGAATCATCTACACCGATGGACGTCCGGCGATCCAGCCCTCCGAAGCTGTAGCAAGTTACTACGGCACGTCGGTCGGGAAATGGGAGGGAGACGCGCTTGTGGTGGACTCCGTCGGGTTCAATGAGAAATTCTGGATCTCCAACGGCGGCCTTCCGCACACTGAAGCGCTGCACTTGATCGAGCGTTTCTCCAGGCCCGATATGGATACTCTGAAATACGAAGTAACCATCGATGATCCCCGCGCCTACACGCGACAGTGGACAGCCGCCTGGACAGTCCAGTGGGTGCCCGACGCCGATCTTCAGGAATATTTTTGCGAAGAGAACGCCGACCCGGCGTTCCATCGATTGGAGGAAAAATGAGAACGCGTCTTCTTGTTGTACTGAGCCTGGCTTGCGGGTTCGTAATTCCCGCTGTAGCACATCACTCCTTCGACGCGGAATACGATTCGACAAAAACGATGACGATCATGGGGTATGTCACGAAAGTGGACTGGGTGAATCCCCACGCCTTCGTTTATCTCGACTCAAAAGACGACAAAGGTGTGGTGCGCAGCTTCCGCATTGAAATGGGGCCACCATACGCGCTCGCGCGAACGGGATGGAAGAAGGACACGATAAAGGTCGGAGACAAGATCACAATTGAGAATGCCGCTCTCGCGAAGGATGGCAGCAACACTGCCGGGTCGTTGCCCGCGACTGCAATGATCCTTGCTTCAGGACAGCGGATGGGAATGCGATGAACATCGTGCTTCGTTTTCTCGTGATCGTGGGAGCGTTCGCTTTGACGTTATCGTCCCTTGCCGGTCAGGGAAGAGGTGGCGGACAGGCACAACCGCCGGCACCAGCCGAACCCACGCCACGATGGCCCGACGGACGCATCAACCTTGGGTCGACTCCGGAAAAAAAGGGATATTGGGAAATTCGGCCAGGCCTCGGCGGCATGCCTCGCGCTGCGGATGTTCCCATGCAGCCATGGGCGCGTGCGTTATCCGAGTATCGCGGTTCACGTCCCGAGATTTATCCACCGCTTGTCGGTTGCAAGCCTGCCGGTGGTCCGGGATTCTTCAATGCCCCGGGTTTCGAAATCGTTGACGTGCCGGACCTCAAAAGCGTCTTCATCCTGAATATCGCGGGCCCGCATTCGTGGCGCGTGATCTACATGGACGGACGGCCGCACCCTTCGGGAGACGATTTGCGGCCCACATACCTCGGACATTCCATCGGGCAATGGGAAGGCGATACGTTGGTCGTCGACACCGTTGGTTTTAATGAAAAGCAGTGGATCTCGGGCACGTTTCCCACGACGGATAAATTGCACCTGGTCGAACGGATATCGCGTCCGAATCTCCGCACACTGACGTACGAAGTGACCGTGGAAGATCCAGGCGCCTATACCGCACCGTGGACAGGCCGTTGGACGATTTCCCAGGCCGGCGCGTCGACGTGGATACCTGGAGGCGAGATGTTCGAGTACATCTGCCAGGACACCCGGTAAGGGGTGGGGGAAAATGTTCAATGTTCACTGTTCAATAGTCGTATGTCATTTGCGGTACTCGCGTTGCCTGATATCAAGAGATGCAAAGTACCTTCGGACAAGTGACTATTGAACATTGAACAATTCTTTGGGCTGATAACCTTTTCCGCTCGCCCCCGTATTAACGGTCAAAGGGTGGATGGACATGATCTCTAAACGACTACTGACATTCGGGGTATTGGGTCTTCTGGTCGCGGCGAATGCGGGCTTTGGCCAGGAGGTAATTATCTCCAAGCGCGGCGTTCAAGGGGAGGCCAACAAGCAGGAGCTTCTGTATTCCGGAGAGTTAGCCCCCAGAACACGAGACGCCTTCAAGAACCTCCTGGAGGGGTATCCCCCGTCGTTCATCCAGGTTTTGCAGTTGGATCCCACGCTCCTCACGAGCGCGGAATACCTCAAGCCTTACCCGCAACTTGCAGCGTTTCTGCAGGAACATCCCGAGATCGCCCACAACCCGAACTACTTTCTTGGCAGTCCCGAGTATCCCTATAACTTTTACAGGGAGCGAAGGAGTGACATGGGGGATTTCCTGGAAGGCATGGCTTTCTTTCTGGTGTTTCTCGCTGTCGGGGGAACGGTGCTGTGGCTCGTCAAAACGTTCATCGATCACCGCCGGTGGTTGCGACTCTCCAGGCTTCAGACGGAAGCGAACGCAAAACTCATGGAACGATTCACGAACAATGAGGACCTCCTGAATTTCATTCAGACTCCAGCCGGGAGCCGGTTCCTCGAGTCCTCGGCCGTGCCGGCTGAACCCCGTGCGATCGGCGCGCCGGTGGCGAGGATTCTCTGGTCCGCTCAAATCGGGTTGGTGATTTTCGCGCTTGGCCTGGGATTTGAGTTGTTGAGCGCCCGTATAGACAGTGCCTCTGCCGGTCTGGATCCCGGAGATGTTCGAATCGAAGTGATGTTCGAAACGTTTGGAGTCCTGATGCTCGCCGCGGGAATCGGCTTCATCGTCTCAGGACTCCTTTCTTATGCGCTTTCGCAGAAGATGGGCTTGCTGGACTCTATGCGGGTGACGTCGCCTTCAGGCGGCACCATCCAGAAACCTTCGTGACCATATGCGCGACATAACCTTATCCGAACTCCAACGACTCGAACCCCAAACGGCGGATGACGTGTTGCAAATGGATCCGGAAACGTTCAGCGCCCTCTACGAAAGAACGTCGCGACCGTTATGGGTCTATTTGTGGCGCCGCACCGGAGATTCTCAACTCGCGGATGATCTGCTGCAGGAAACTTATTATCGCCTGCTGAGGTCGCGAGCGACGCACGAGAGCGAAGCACATCGTCGGAATTATCTTTTCCGCATTGCGACCAACCTTGTGCACGATGTCTTTCGTCGCCGGCACGAACACAGCCCTCTTCCGGAGGAAACAGCGCGTGAACATCCGTCCGTCATGCCCAACGTCGACGAAAACCGCTCGCGTCAGGATCTGGATCGAGCTTTGTCGAAGCTGAGCTTGCGGCAGCGCGACGCCCTGTGGCTTGCTTATGCGGAAGGTTCATCGCATCTCGAAATCGCCGAGAAGCTCGGGCTTAAAGTTGGAAGCGTCCGGTTGATCCTGTTCCGCGCGCGGCGCAAAGCCGCAAAGTTACTGCGCGGGGGGAGGAGCCACTCATGAGTCGCGTCGAATGTATTCGTGAACAGGAAGTTCTTGATGCCATCACTTCGGGACGCTGGCCTGATCGATTGAGCGAAGATCTATCTGCGCATGTTGCAGACTGCACGATTTGTGCCGATCTTGGACTTGTCGCGGAATCCTTGAGTGCCGACTACCAGGAGTCCTTGAAGAATGTTCGCGTGCCATCGGCGGGTCTGGTTTGGTGGCGTGCCGAGCTTCGGGCTCGGCAGGATGCCGTTCAAACCGTCAACCGCCCAATTCGTTGGGCACAATACATCGCAGCGGCTTGCAGCCTTGCAGCTGTCGTGATTCTTCTGCGCCTGGTCGATTTCTCATCATTCGGGGGCTTTGATTTGCGCGGTGCCATCGGACATTTCCTGCCGATCCCCATCGTTTATGTCACGTTGGGTGGGCTCGCAGTCGTGTTATCCGTGGCCGCGTATTTCGTTCTCTTCGACGATTAATCTTCATCCCGTCACGTCGCCGTAGAACAGTCGAT
>Ga0111538_10001805_pt1 | contig 30025 bp, 31 predicted proteins | sample SoiMethybrSBSTD1_FD_79669 | JGI IMG/M metagenome (GOLD analysis project Ga0111538, IMG submission 79669) | Bulk soil microbial communities from a Populus tree surrounding site in Tennessee, USA - Soil MetaG P. TD hybrid SBSTD1 (version 2)... | ecosystem: Environmental > Terrestrial > Soil >... | reverse complement strand
TTCAAAATGCAAAATGCAAAATGCAAAATGCAAAATGCAAAAGGCAAAAGGTGAATCGCGGCGCCCCTGGTCTCGCCCTTTTTGAATTTTGAATTTTGAATTTTGAATTTCTGACGTATGGGAACCCTAGCTTCCGAACTCGGCCCCCACGTCGACCGCACGCACGAGCAGCCGCGCATCTACGTCGATGCGAACATGCCGGCGCGGCTGGTGAGCTTCATGCGCCAGTCGCTGGGATGGGATGTGCTGTTCGTAATCGAGCACGACGATCTGCGCCGCGCGCGCGACGGCGAGCACTATCGGCTGGCGCGACAGCTGCGGCGGACGTTGATGACGCTCGATCGCGACTACCTCGACGATCGCAAGTTCCCGGCAGACGAAAGTGGGGGAGTCATCGTGCTGATGGCGCCCGATGAGCGTGGTTACCTGAACATCCTGAAACGGCTCGACCACGAACTCTTCCGGAACGAACGACTGGAACGATCCGAACGACTCGAACGATCCGAACGACTTCCCCTCGAAGGCCGGAAGCTCCACGTTCACGTCGATTGGAGCGGCTCGCTCGAGGAATGATCGTCCTTCGCGGCGCCGACCTTGTGCTGCCGGGCCGCGTTCAACCCCGCGGTTCGCTCATTCTCCACGACAACCGAATCGGCGCGATCGAGTCGGCGCCGGTCGCACCTGCCGGAGCGACGCTCGTCGACGTGTCGAATTGCTTCGTCGTGCCGGGATTCATCGACGTGCATGTCCATGGCGTGGCCGGTCTTGACACCCTGGACGGTGGTGAGGTGGTAGCGCAGATCGCTGCGATGCTACCCCGTTACGGTGTTACGGCGTTTTGTCCGACGACGGTGGCGTGCGGCCCCGACGATTTGCAGTCGTTTCTCGATCAGGTGCGCGCCGCGCGCGGGCGTGCCGCGGGCACGGTTGCGCGCGTGCTGCCCGCGCATCTCGAGAGCAACTTCATCAACCCGGACTTTCGCGGCGCGCAGCCGCTCAAGTGTCTCCGCGCGCCGGACGAACACCGCGGCGCCGTCGCCTGGCCGTTCACCGGTCCGCAAATCCTCGACGTCATCGCTGCGTCGCCGCGTGAGGTCGGCATCGTGACGTTGGCCCCTGAACTCCCCGGTGGCATCGATCTCGTGCGCACGTTGACGGCAGCGGGACACATCGTGTCGCTGGGGCACTCGGGTGCGGATGTCGACACTGCCATCGCCGCGATCGAAGCCGGCGCCAGGCATGCGACGCATCTGTTCAACCGAATGACGGCGGTCGCCCACCGTGCGCCGGGACTTGCCGGCGCCGTTCTCGCGCGCCACGAGGTTGCCGCCGAGCTGATATGCGATGGCTATCATGTCCATCCGGCAATGTGCCACGTCGCCATCGCCGCGAAGGGCCCCTCGCGAATGATGGCGATCACCGACGGAACATCGGGGTCGGGGCAGCCGGTGGGATTCACGGGCCAGCTCGGTGGCCAGACGATCCACGTCCGCGACGTGGCGGCGTTCCTCGATGACGGGACGCTCGCCGGCAGCACGTTGACAATGGATCGCGCCTTCCGGAATCTGGTGACGACCATGCATCAGTCCGTCGCCGACGCGGCGTTGATGTGTTCGATGACACCAGCCGACCAGCTCGGTTTGGGAGATCTCGGCCGCATTGCAGAAGGCGCCATCGCCGACCTGGTCGTTCTCGACCGGCAGTTTCAGGTGGTCCGCACCTTCATCGACGGGATACAGATCTGGCCGCCGGCAACCGCGGCCGTCTCAACTTCGTGAACGCCGGGCGCGCCCGGCGCGTCCAAGCCGCCGGAGGATGGCAGTGTTCAAGACGAAACTTGCGTGTCTGATAGTCGTGACAATGATCGCCTCGACCGCCTGCGCCGTCGACATCGGCGACGACGCCGTGGTTCGCGAGCAGAAGCGGATCCAGCTGACGGGAATGCCGAACGTCACCATCCGCACATTCGACGGTGGCGTCGAGTTGCGCCCATGGGATCGCAACGAGATTCTCGTCGACATCGAGCGTCGCGCGTCGTCAATGGCCGAAGCGAGAGACATCGTGGTGCGGACGAAGGAAGAGGGCGGCAACGTCTCTATCGAGGCAGTGCAGCCGGACCGTCGCGGTGCCTTTATGCATCTGACCGCGCACTCGCCCAGTGTTCGCATGGTGGTGACCGTCCCACGGCACGTGAACGTGGACGTGCGCAGCGGCGACGGCAACATTCTGGCCCGTGATTTGACCGGTCGTATCCAGGTCAACACCGGTGATGGCGCGGTGACGCTGCAACATCTGGACGGGGAGATCCGGATCAACACAGGCGATGGATCGGTGGCGGCAAGCGACATGGCGGGACGGGTGGCGATCAACACCGGCGACGGCGCGGTCGACGTCACCGGCCGGCTCGACGCGCTGACGGCGCACAGCGGAGACGGCGGCATCCGCGTCGACGCGCATCCTGGCAGCACGATGGGAGGCGAGTGGTCGATTACCTCAGGAGACGGCAATGTCAGCGTGCGGCTTCCGCCTGACTTCAACGCCACCGTCGATGCGCATACCGGCGATGGCGGCATCACGACAAGCGGCGTCATCGTCACCGGCTCTCCCGAAGCGCAAGAGCATGGAGTGCTGCGTGGTCAGATCGGCAAAGGTGGAGAGCCGCTGACGGTGCGCACTGGCGACGGCCCGATCAACATAGTCGCCAGATAGCTTCAGCCGAGGACGCTCAGTCGGGGATCAGGGCTTCGAGCCGATCGATCACAAGGACTTCCAACCCGGTCTTCCCTGCGGCTTCGAACTGGCGCGCGCAATAATCCGACGTCGGTCGCCGCAGTCTGGATACGTGGCGGCCGTCAAGGGAGACGCGCGCCTCAGCGCAGTGGGACCGTGGCGTATGTGGTTGGGTCCGCCACGCCGGCCTCACGAAAGGCGTCGCGCCGTTCACGGCACTTGCTGCACTGCCCGCAGTGCAGTCCATGCTGCGGATTCATACATGAGAGCGTGAGCGCAAACGGTACGCCCAATTCGACGCCGAGCCGGATCACGTCGCTCTTGTGCAGCGCGGAGAACGGCGTGGCAATTTCGATCGACTGATTGAGGCCGAGCGACAGCGCTCGCGAAATCGACCCGAAGAACTGCGGCGTCGCATCGGGAAACGGATTGCCCGCCAGCGTCGCCAGGACGAGTCGCCTGACCCCGTTCTGCGCGCAGTAGATCGCTCCCTTGCTGACGAGCATGATGTTGCGGCCAGTCAGGTACACGTCTTCGTCCGGCGTGTCGAACGCAGGCGGTTCGCCACGTAACGCCCAATGCGTCGGCGGATACAAATCACGCGCAGGAAACGTCAGGCGCGCCAGCGTTTTCACCGCCGCGAACGGCGTTGCCGCCAGAATCTGTTCCAACGCCTCGAGTTCCTGTTCCTCCCACGCCAGGCCACAACTGACATAAATCGCGTGAACGGCACCGGCACGCGCTTCCGCGGCGGCGAGCACGGCGCTGTCCAAGCCGGCAGAGAGGAGCACAGCGGTACGCATTTGGGAACTAACATTACAAGCGTATGTACTCCGTGACCAAACGGATTGAGTTCTGCTACGGCCATCGATTGATGGATTACAGCGGTGTGTGCCAGCACCCGCACGGGCACAACGCTGTCGTCGAGGTCGATATCCATGCCGACAGTCTTGACAAGCGCGACATGGTCGCTGACTTCAGCGACATCAAGCGCGTCGTCAAGGGCTGGATCGATCGCGAACTCGATCACAAGATGATTCTGCGGCGCGACGATCCGATCGCCGATGCCCTGCGTCGGCTCGGCGAACCGGTATTCCTCCTCGACAGCAACCCGACCGCCGAGCGGATCGCACAGCTAATCTTCGACGTGTCGCGCGATCAGGGCCTTCCCGTTTCGCGTGTCACCGTCTGGGAAACCCCGACGTCGTGGGCGACCTACAGCGCCTGATCGCGTTCGACCTCGACGGCACGCTCGTCGACTCGCGCCGCGACCTCGCCGACTCGGCCAATCAGCTGATTACCGAGCTTGGCGGATCGCCACTCTCCGAAGAAGACATCGGACGGATGGTTGGAGAAGGAGCGGCAACGCTGGTGCGCCGCGCGATGGCCGCAGCGCAGGTGACGGACGTGCGCGGCGCGCTGTCACGTTTCCTCGAGATCTACGACACCCGGCTGCTGCGGCATACCCGCGTCTACGACGGCGTCGCGGACGTCGTACGCTACGCGCGGACGCTGGGACGCGTGGCCGTGCTGACGAACAAGCCCGCGGCGCCGAGCAGGCGGATTCTCGACGGACTGAAGATCGGCGAGCTGTTCGACGTCGTCGTCGGCGGCGACGGCCCGCTCCCGCGCAAGCCGGATCCCGCGGCTCTCCTCGAGTTGATGCGCGGCGCGGACGCAGCGCCGGCGATGACGCTGCTCGTCGGCGATTCGGCCATCGACCACGACACGGCGACGCGGGCTGGCGTCCGCTGCTGCCTGGTGTCGTTCGGGTTTGGCTTCCACACGTTCCGGCGCGAACGGCTGCGCGGTGGTGAATGGATCGCCGGATCAGCGGATGAATTGCGCGCCGTCCTCGCGCAGTTCGCGAAAGAGACCGACCCCTACTTCGTCCGGGAAAACGGAAGCTCGTACGAGAAATAGCCGAACACACCCGTATTCGACACTCCCGACACGAACGTCGTCGGCACGCCGAGACCAACGATCACCTGCGCGTCTCCCGCATTCCATCCGGTGCGGAACCCCGGTACCACGGTCGTCGCGGACGTTCGATCGGTCGATGCATCGACGATCTCCTCGGGCCAGCCGAAAACAGCCTCGAGCATCACGTTGAACATTGGCCGGGCACGCCAGATGCCGCTGACGGCGACCTTGGGGGTGAACAGGTCGTATTCGGCAGATGGGCCGTCCGCCAACGGCAGCTGTGTGAACCCGCCGTTCCAGTGCAGGTAGAAGTCGCGGAACTGCTTGCTGAACGGCAGATTCATCTCCCAGCCCGGACTTCCTTCGCCCAGTCCACGCCGCACATCGCCCGTCGGAAGAATCAGGGACACGCGTGGTGCAAATGCGGGACGGCGCGCGGTTTCATCGGCGACCTGGAACCGGTAGTGAAGGGCGATATCGCCGAACCCGATACCGCTGCCCCCTCGCCCGAACCCGACGGTGTAGGAGAACTGATGCGCATGAACGCGCAGCGGCCACTCCTGAGTGAACGACGCCGCCCACGACCCGTCGCCCGGCGCGTAGACGCCGAAGATGTTCTGAACGACGCCCGCCTCCTGATTGAACGCCTCTTCGACGAGGAAGGAGTTGTCGGTGATTTCCCACGGTCGCGAGCTGTCGGCCGCGGCCGGCTGCGCAAATGCGTTCGCTCCTGTCAGCAGCAATGCGATCACGCCCGCGATGTTGACCAGCAGCTTTGACGCCGCACGCGTCCCGATGACGATCTGCCGATCGTTCTTTCCGCGCACGCGCACGCTGTCCGACGCCGTATCGCGCTCCTCGACCTCTATGGACTCGCCTGGCTTCAGGTTGTTCTGCTCGATGAAGCGCAGAAAGACGCGGTCCTGGTCGATCACCCGGCTGACCGTCACCGGTGTTCGCAGTGGGCATGTCAGCAGGCTCTGCGCCTGCTGCGGCTTTACCAGACCTTCGGAGTTGGGGATGGGGTCGCCGTGCGGGTCGACCTCGGGACGTCCCAGCATCTGGTCCATCCGTTCGATGAGGCGCTCGCTGACGACGTGCTCGAGTTGCTCCGCTTCATCGTGCACTTCATCCCACGCGTAGCCCATGTACTGGACGAGGAAGAGTTCAATCAGTCGGTGACGTCGCAGAACGAGCGCCGCCAGCTTTTCTCCGGCTGAGGTCAGCGCAACTCCGGCGTACGGCTCGTACTCCACCAGACCCGACTCAGCAAGCGTCTTGACCATCGTTGTCGCCGTCCCTGGGGCGACGCCAAGGGCTGCGGCCAATTGCCCCATAGGCACAAGTCGCTGCGGCGGCGTCAGGCTGGCTGCTCCCACATAGATCGCCTTCAGATAGTTCTCGACGGTGCTTGACGGGAGCATTTGATGGCTAGTGTATCTGAATTCTTGGTGATCTCAATTTGACTTTTCAACCCTAGGAGTCGTATTTTTGAATGGTCAAAAATGGTCAGCAGGCGAAGATGGCTACAGTCGATCGGCGTGAGTTCGTTGGTCGGTGCGGCCCTTGGGCGGCAGCTCAGCGGGCAGACGCCCCAATCACAGCCGACATCGCACGACAACCATGCGATGGGTCTGGTCGGCCATATCAGCAGCGATCAACCGTCTCCGACCCGTTACCTCCGGGCGTGGAACTTCTCCGACGTGCCGCCGGAACAGCGTTCGAAGTTCTATCGCGAGACCAAGCGGCCCGACGGCACGCTGCTTCGCGAGTACGACATATACGCCGTCGATCGGGAGATCGAGATTGCGCCTGGCTTGTTCTTTCCGGCGTGGACCTACAACGGTCAGGTTCCTGGTCCGACGATCCGCGCGACGGAAGGCGACCGCATCAAAGTCACCTTCCGGAACGCAGGATCGCATCCCCACACGATGCACTTCCACGGCTGGCATCCGCCGGCGATGGACGGCGCCCTGCACGGTCAGGAAGTTCAACCAGGTAAGACGTTCGTCTACGAATTCGACGCCGACCCGTTCGGCCTGCACCTCTATCACTGTCATACCGTTCCGCTGAAGCGCCATATTCACAAAGGTCTCTACGGCGCGTTCATCATCGATCCGCGGGCCGGACGTGCGGAAGCCGACGAGTTGGTGATGGTGATGAACGCGTTCGACACAAACTTCGACGCCGACAACGACGTGTATGCGGTGAACACCGTCGCCAACGCCTTCGTCAACGAACCGATCCGCGTCACAGTCGGACGCCTGACGAGGATCTATCTGATCAACGTCACGGAGTTCGATCTCGTCAACAGCCTCCACCTGCACGGCATGTTCTTCGACGTATTCCGCACCGGTACCTCGCTGACGCCGCACGACCGGACGGATACCGTGATGCTGTGTCAGGGCGAGCGCGCGATCCTGGAGACGACGTTCCGCTATCCGGGCGATTTCATGTTCCATGCGCACCAGAGCGAGTTTGCAGAGCTCGGGTGGATGGGCCTCTTTCGGGCGGTGGAACGTGACACCTAAGGCTGTCGCGCACAAGGCGAACGAGGCGCTGCCGAGCGAGCGGAGCAGTTGGAAGGCGCAGTGGGCCCTGGCCGTGGTGCCGCTGCTGCTTCTGGCCGGTCTGTTGGCGGTGATTGTCTGGACCCGCCCCGTCGATCGCGTCCGCGGCGCCAACGTGCCGCCCGTGGAGCGTTTGACCTTTCAGCGCGTCACGCTCGAACCGGGCGCGATCGTCGCCACGGTCCTGAACGACGGCCCGGACGCGGTCAGCATCGCACAGGTGCAGGTAGACGACGCCTTCTGGACGTTCACGACGGACAAGGGCCAGGCACTGCGCCACCTTGGGCGGACGACGCTGCGGATTCCCTATCCCTGGGTTGAAGGCGAGGCGCACGTCGTGCGCCTGCTGACGTCGACCGGAGCTGCCTTCGAGCACGAGATTGCCGTGGCGCTGCCGACACCGACGCTCAACGGCCGTTTTCTCGCCGTTTTCACGTTGATTGGGCTGTATGTCGGCGTTCTGCCGGTTGCCATCGGGTTGCTGTGGTTTCCCTTCCTCTCGCGACTCTCGTCCCGGAGCATGGATTTCCTGTTGGCGTTGACGATCGGGCTGCTTCTGTTCCTCTTCGTCGATGGGGCCGAAGAAGGATTTGAGGCCGCCGCGTCGCTGCCTGGTTCGTTTCAGGGCGGCGTCCTGTTCGTGGCAGGAGCTGGCGCCGCGTATCTCGTGCTCGAGTGGGTCGGCGAGCTCCTCAGGAAACGGCGTGGCAGCGCAGGTCCCTCGAGGGCAAGCTGGGTGCTGGCGATGCTGATCGCCGTCGGCATCGGCCTCCACAACTTCGGCGAAGGGCTGGCGATCGGTTCAGCATTTGCCCTCGGCGAAGCCACCCTCGGAGTTCTCCTCATCGTCGGCTTCGCGCTGCACAACACGACGGAGGGCCTCGCGATCGTGGCACCGCTGGCACGGGAGCGGCAGCGAGTGGGGTTGGCGGACTTGATCAAGCTCGGGATCATCGGCGGTGCGCCAACCATTGCCGGTGCCTGGCTGGGCGGCCTTGTGTACTCGCCCGTTTGGTCGGTCCTGTTTCTGGCTCTCGGCGTTGGCGCGATCGCGCAGGTCACGCGTCAGATCGCCGGGCAGGTTGGTAGGGATGCCGAGCGTGGCCGCGCGTTCACGTCGACGCCGGTGCTGGCGGGTCTCTTTGCCGGGTTTGCAGTGATGTACATCACTGGGATGCTGGTCGGATGAGTATCTGGGGTCATCGAATTTCGGTGAAGCTGATTGCCATGTGCGTCGCGGTGTTGACGCTCGGCGCGTTTGCGGCCGCGCTGTCGCGTCCGGCGCCGAGAGAGATCACACTCGTGACACGCGGCATGGCGTTCTATCTCGAAGGTGGCGATCTGCCCAACCCGACGTTGACCGTCAGGGCCGGCGAGCGCGTCCGCGTTGTGCTGCGCAACGACGATCGCGGGATCCGTCACGACTTCGCGGTGCCGGATGTCAGCGCCGCTCTCGATCCGATCGGCTGGAACGAGTCGTCGGATGTGACGTTCGAAGTGCCCGGCACGCCCGGCACCTACGAATATCACTGTCGTCCGCACATGATGATGATGCGAGGCAGGATTGTGGTGCAGTAGGTGGCCGCGGTTGGCTAAGTGGCCTGGGTAGCCTGAATTGGGGCTGCGCGGGACGATCTCGACTGCAGAAGGCAAAGAGCGTTACGTCCGCCGGCTGTTTGCGACAATTGCCGATCGTTACGATTTCATCACCGGCTTTCTTTCCTACGGACAGGACCGACGCTGGAAGCGTCGTCTGATTCGCTTCGCCGCGCTGCAACCGCACGATCGTCTGCTCGATCTCGCCTGCGGAACGGGCGATCTCATGTTTGCCGCCGCTCCGCATGTGCAGCGGGTTGTCGGTCTCGACGTGACATTCCGGATGCTGCAGCTGGCGCGAATGCGCGCGCCCCACGGACCCTCGCGATTGGCAGCCGCAGCAGCGCAAGTCGTTACCGCCGACATGCTCGCGCTGCCGTTTCCCTCCTCATCGTTCACGGTCGTGACCACGGGTTACGGCTTGCGGAACGTGCCGGACCTCCGCCAATCGCTGCGCGAGATCCGGCGTGTTCTCGCGCCGAACGGCCGGTTGTTGTCGCTCGACTTCAACCGTCCGGCGAACGGACTGCTGCGAGCTCTCTACCTGGTCTATCTCACCGTCGTCGGATCCGCGCTCGGGCTGGCACTGCACGGCGATCCAAACACCTACCGATACATTCCCGAATCAATCCGCAACTATCCCGGTGCGCACGGTGTGGCGCGGATGATGGAAGAGATCGGCTTCATCGACGTGCGCGTGGTGCCGGTGCTCGGCGGGTTGATGGCGATTCATCTTGCTAACGCGCCAGCCATGGCTCCACCGCCCGCATGACAAAATCGAGCACATCGTCCTCTGTAAGCGCGCCGGGCGAGACGCCGGCGTTGAGCGGCAGCTCCTGGTCGATGCGACGGGACCCGCGGGTGCGACTGATACGGCCGATCACCTGCGGCGGATCGCCGTCGGCATCGAGCGTGAACTCGACGAAGTCATCGCGGCCACGGTCTGATGCCAGGCGCAACCCATCACCGGGTGTGGACACCGTGAAGGCGTATCCTTCCGCCTTCAGCGCGTTGGCGACCTGCCGGACGAGCGGCGTCGCCACGTCCTGCAGGAAGAGCGCGTATGCCTGCTCTGCCTCGAGCAGCCGCTGCCGGCGGTCCTGCGTCCGCTGTTTTGCCTCCGCGATTGCGTGCTGGACACGTCTTCTGACTTGTGAAACTTCCACCAAGAAACTCCCAACTTCCAATCTCCAGTTTCCAACTCTCATTTGCTCGATGTGTGGAGTTGGAGGATGGAGATTGGGAGTTCTCAAACAACCCCGCGTTCTTTAAGGGAGGCGATCTCTTCGTCGCCCCACCCGAGTTCCGCTAAGACAACATTGGTATGCTGCCCAAGCGTTGGCGGCGCGGTCCGCACCGCTGACGACGTGTCCGACAGTTTGATGGGCGTGCCGAGCACCTTCATCGATCCGAGCACCGCATGTTCAACAGTCTCGATCATCTGTCGAGCGGCCACCTGTGGGTCCGACAACGCCTCGGCCACCGAACGGACGGCCCCACACGGCACGCCGGCCGCCGCCAGCAGCTGGATCCATTCACCGCGAGTACGTGAGACCACGACCGGCGCGATCAGCCGCTTCAACGCTGGCTCATTCGCGACGCGCCGCGGATTGGTTGCGAAGCGATCGTCGGTGAGGAGGTTCTGCAAGCCCGCCGCCTGACAGAACCGCCTGAACTGCTCGTCATTGCCGACAGCCAGGAACAGCTCGCCATCGGCGGCGGCGAACGTGTCGTATGGGGCGATGGTCGCGTGGCGGTTGCCGACGCGCTGCGATTCTTTCCCTGTGGTCAGATGAATAGACGCGTGATAACTCAGCAGCGAGATGACGCCGTCGAGCATGCCGATGTCCACATGTTGTCCACGACCAGAGCGTTCCCGCGCGTACAACGCCAACGTGATGCCCTGGGCCGCGAGCAGGCCCGCCACCATGTCCGTCACCGCGACGCCGACTCTGAACGGCGGTCCATCCGGGTCGCCTGTTACGCTCATCAGCCCGCCCTCGGCCTGAATGACGGCGTCGTAGCCCGGCTGATCGCGACGGGGACCGTCCTGGCCGAACCCGGAAATCGAGCAGACGATCAGCCGCGGGTGGCCGACGGCAAGCGCGGCGTAGTCGAGTCCGAGGCGTCGCAACGCGCCGGGACGGAAGTTTTCGACGAGCACGTCGGCGTTGCCGATCAGTTGGTCGAGGATGCGACGCCCGTCAGCAGTTTTGAAGTCGAGGGTCACGCTCTCCTTGTTGCGGTTGATACTGAGAAAGTAAGCGGTTTCGGCACCGACAAAGGGAGGACCCCAGGCCCGCGTATCGTCGCCGCGTCCGGGCTGCTCGATCTTGATCACCCGGGCACCCATGTCGGCCAGCAGCATCGTGCAATAGGGACCCGAGAGCACGCGTGTCAGATCAACAATGGTGAGGCCTGTAAGCGGGCCCGGCTGTGGCATCGAGTGATAGTAGAGGAGTAAGCGCAAATGCCCAATTCAAAATGCACAATGCAAACTCGCTGGCGACGCTTGGCGAGCGCCCGTCTTTGCATTTTGAAATCTGCATTTTGCATTACCGCCCTTTCCGCTGGCTCACCCGCGTACGCACAGCAGACGCCGGGTCCGGCGGAGCCGGTCGTGGTGACTACCGGTGAAGGGATCGTGCAGGCGGTCCCTGACCGCGCGTGGATCACGATCAGCGCCGAGTCGCGCGCCTCGAGCGCTGGCGACGCGCAACGGCGCAACAGCGAAGCCATGGCGCCGGTGCTGAGCAAATTGAAGTCGGCAGGAATTGCCGCAGAAGCAATCCGCACGATCGCCTACGACCTGCAGTACGAGTGGGACTTCGTCAACGGCAAGCGCGTGGGACGTGGTTACGTGGCGCGCAACACCATCGAAGTGCGCGTGGATACCGTTGATCGCATTGGCGAGTATCTCGAAATCGCCGTCAGTTCCGGCGCGACGTCGCTCGGCGGCATTCGCTTCGATCTCAAGGACCGCGCCAAGCTCGAACGCGAAGCGCTGCGCCTCGCCGTCGCTGATGCCCGCGCCAAGGCGGACGCCGCCGCCGCTGGCGCGGGTCGCACGATTGAGCGTATTGTCCGCGTCGAGGAGGCGGCGGGCTACGGTGGTCCGGTGCCGATGCCGCGCGTGATGCGCGAAGCGGCACAGACCGCGACCGTCGCCGCCGCGCCGCCGATCGAGACTGGCCAGACGGAAATCCGCGCTCGTGTAACCCTGACGGCGGCGCTCAAGTAAGTGGAACAAGTGGAACAAGTGGAACAAGTGGAAAAGTGGAAAAGTGGAACAAGTGAGTAGATGACGGCTGGCGACTATGAGAGGGCGCGTCGACTGCTTGCGCGCCGCGATCCGGTGATTGCCGCCCTGATTCGACGCCACGGTCCCTGCGGCCTGGCGAAGGCGCAGCACGAGGACACTTTTACCGCCCTGGTCCATGCCATCGTCTCGCAGCAGCTCTCGACAAAAGCGGCAGCGACGATCGCGCGCCGGTTTGACGCCCTGTTCGATGGCCCGCCGACGCCGGCTGCGGTGGCGTTGGTGGATGATGCGCAGTTGCGTGCGGTCGGGCTCAGTTCACAGAAGGTTCGATACATCCGTGATCTCTGTGCGCGCATCAGCGATGGGTCGCTGCCGCTCGACCGGGTGAACGAACTCGCGGACGAAGACGTAATTCTGTCGTTGACGCGGGTCAAGGGCATCGGACGCTGGACCGCTGAAATGTTTCTCATGTTCCGGCTTCATCGCCCCGACGTCCTGCCGATGGACGATCTGGGCATTCTCAAGGCCGTTCAGCGGGCCTACGGACTTCGGAAGTTGCCGCGCCCGGAACGGCTGACGAAGATCGGTGAGCCGTGGCGCCCGTATCGATCGGTGGCGTGCTGGTATCTGTGGGCCAGTCTCGCTAATAAAGCTGAAGCGTAGCTTCCGCCTTCAGGCAGGGTGTGAACGACATGACGAATCGACGATCCGTTCAGATGTGGCTGGTCGTGGTGCTGGCGTGCGCCGCCACGTTCGGTTGCCGCGGGAATAGTTCCAACGCGGCACCCCCGTCCGATATCCCCAAGCTCACGTTCGAGAAGTACACGCTCGCCAACGGTCTCGACGTGATCATGCGCCAGGATGCCCGTCTTCCGATCGTGGCGGTCGATCTCTGGTACCACGTCGGACCGGCCAACGAAGACAAGGGCCGCACCGGGTTTGCCCACCTCTTCGAGCACATGATGTTTCAGTGCTCGAAGCACGTGCCGTGCGATCAGCACTTCCAGCTGCTTGAAGCCGCTGGCGCCAGCGACATCAACGGCACGACCGATTACGACCGTACCAACTACTTCGAGACGCTGCCGTCGAATCAGATCGAGCTGGCCTTGTGGCTCGAATCCGACCGCATGGGATACCTGCTCGACAAGGTCGACCAGGTGGCGCTGGCGAATCAGCAGGACGTCGTCCGCAACGAACGGCGGCAGAGCATCGAGAACCAGCCGTATGGGTTGGCCGAGGAAGCGGTCGTGCAGTCGTTGTTTCCGCCGGGGCATCCGTACTACGGCAACGTGATCGGCTCACACGAGGATATCCAGGCGGCGAAACTCGCGGATGTGCAGAACTTCTTCCGTCAGTACTACGCGCCCAACAACGCGAGCCTGGCGATCGTCGGCGACATCGACGTCGCCCAGACGAAGGCGCTGGTCGAGAAGTATTTCGGAACGTTGAAGCGCGGGCCGGCCGTGCCGAAGATTGCGACGGAGACGCCGAAGATCACGGCAGAGCGGCGCAAGGTTGTGACGTCACCCGTGGAATTGCCGCGTGTGTACATGGCCTGGATTACTCCGCCCTTCTATAAAGAGGGAGACGCCGATGCGGATATCGCGGCGACGCTGCTCGGCGGCGGCCGTTCCAGTCGCCTGTACAAGAAGCTGGTCTACGAAAAGCAGATTGCGCAGGACGTGTCTGCGTCGCAGTACTCATTGGTACTCGGATCGACGTTCCAGATTCAGGTGACGGCACGTCCCGGCCACACCCTCGAGGAACTGGAAAAGGCGCTCGACGAAGAGCTGGCGACGCTCCGCGCCACGCCGCCCGACCCGAGCGAAGTGGAGCGCGCCCGCAACACCATCGAAACGAACATCGTCGGCGGGTTGGAGAGTATCGGTGGATTCGGTGGTGTGGCCGATCGCCTGAATGCCTACAACCACTACCTGGGCACGCCGGACTACCTGCAGCAGGACGTGGCGCGGTATCGCGCGGTGACGCCAGCGTCCGTTCAGGCGTTCGCCAAGACGTATCTGACTTCCTCGTCGCGTGCGGTCGTTCAGGCCATGCCCGGCCAGCCGCAACCTTCGGCGCAGGTGCCGACGCCACCGGCGCCGAAGCCCGGCGAAGGCGCAGCGGCGCAGTCCGTCAACGCCGACGAAGCCTGGCGCAACACCATGCCGAAGGGGATGGCGGCGAAGACCGTTCAGCTGCCGACGCCGCAGTCCGCGACCCTGTCGAACGGGCTCACCTTGCTCCTGAACGAGCGTCGCGGGCTGCCGCTGGTGGCGGCCGCCGTGGTTCTCCGGACGGGAAGCGACGCCAACCCGCTCGACAAGCCCGGTCTCGCGAATTTCACCGCCGCGATGCTCGACGAGGGAACGGCGACGCGAAATGCGCTGCAGATTGCCGACCAGGTCGCGCAGCTCGGTGGCTCGCTTGGAACAGGCAGCTCAATGGACGCGACCAACGTTTCAGGACGGTCGTTGAGCAAGAACTTCGGCGCGCTGCTCGATCTGATGGCCGACGTGACGCTCAACCCGTCGTTCCCGGCGGAGGAAGTCGAGCGTCAGCGGAAGCAGCGGCTCGGTCAGCTGGCACAGATTCGCGACAACCCGTCACAGGTGGCGTCGCAGGTCACGGCCATGACGCTGTACGGCGAGAAGCATCCTTATGGCTACAGCGAGATCGGAACGGAAGCGTCGGTCAAGGCGATCTCGCGCGATGACCTGTCGTCGTTCTGGAAGCAGAACTTCGTCGCCAACAACGCGGCGCTGGTCGTGGCGGGCGACATTTCGATGGCGGACCTGAAAGCTCTGGCCGAAAAGTCATTCGGAAAATGGCAGCAGGGGACTCCCGCGCATCCGGCGCTGACGACGCCAACGACCATTCCCCCTCGGGTGGTCATCGTCAACAAGCCTGGCAGCCCGCAGACGGAGCTCCGCGTCGCCACCATCGGCGCCGCCCGTTCGTCGCCCGACTTCCGGCCGTTGCAGGTGATGAACATCGCGCTCGGCGGGCTCTTCTCCAGCCGCATCAACATGAACCTGCGCGAAGCGCACGGTTATACCTACGGCGCGTCGTCGCAATTCACCTTCCGCCGCGCCGCCGGCCCGTTCCAGGTTTATTCGGGCGTGAGAACGGACGTCACCGCTCCGTCGGTCACCGAGATCTTCAAAGAGATCCGCGGGATGGTGGACAGCCCGCTGGCGCAGGAGGAACTGCAGCGAGCCAAGGATTCGCTGGCGAACTCACTGGCCGGCGCGTTTGAGACGAACGCAGACGCCGTTGCCAACTTCTCAAATGTGTTCACCTACGACCTCGGTCTCGACTACTACACGAAGTACGCGCAGCAGGTGAACGCCGTGACGACCGATCAGACCCTCGCCGTCTCGAAGAAGTATCTGGTGCCGGCGAACATGGTCGTTGTTGCCGTCGGGGATCGGAAGGTCATCGAACCGGGACTCGCCAAACTGAATGTGGGCAAAGTGGAAATCCGCGACGCCGAGGGACGGCCGGCCAAGTAGCTTATTCGTTCGTGAACTTCGCTTCCTTCGCGGCCTTCGCGGTTCCGAGTTGGATATAATCCGACTGAAGCAGTCGGATATGTCAGTTGCTACCCCGGGGCTGCCGCGCACGGCCGCGTCTGTCGTCGATCTCATCGGAAATACGCCGTTGATCCGCCTCTCGAACTTCGAGGGCGGGCTGCGCAACGTCGAGCTCTACGCCAAGGCGGAGTGGAAGAACCCGGGCGGGTCGGTCAAGGACCGCCCGGCGGCACGAATGATCGCCGATGGTGAGCGTTCCGGCGCGCTGACGCGCAACAAGATCCTGCTCGACGCCACCTCGGGCAACACCGGCATCGCCTACGCGATGATCGGCGCCGCGCGAGGTTTCAGGGTTCGCCTCTGCGTGCCTGAAAACGTCACGCCGGAACGGAAGCGAATCCTGAAGGCGTTCGGTGCTGAAATCGTCTATACGGATCCGATGGAAGGGTCCGACGGCGCGATTCTCCGGGCCAAGAAGATGTTTGCGGACGAACCCGACCTCTACTTCTATCCCGACCAGTACAACAATCCTGGCAACTGGCTGTCGCACTACGACACGACGGCGCCGGAAATCATCGAGCAGACGGGCGGGCGGGTGACGCACTTCGTCGCCGGCCTCGGGACCAGCGGCACCTTCGTCGGCGCCGGGCGCCGGCTGCGCGAGTTCAACGCGTCGATCCAGCTGATCTCCGTCCAGCCCGACTCACCGCTGCACGGTCTGGAAGGGTTGAAGCACATGGCGACGGCGATTGTGCCGGGCATCTATGACGCGACGATTGCGGACGAGGACATCGGTGTCAGTACCGAGGAGGCCTTCGCGCTGACACGAGAGCTGGCGCGCAGCGGACTGTTCGTCGGCATTTCCAGCGGCGCCAATCTGGCCGGTGCGCTCTCGGTCGCACGCCGCACCAGCGACGCGGTCATCGTCGTCGTGTTCTGCGACGGCGGAGAGAAATACCTGTCCGAGCGATTCTGGGACGATACCTCTGGCGAGCGGCGCCAGCCGGGTCAACACCATACGGAGGGATCCCGCTGATGGCGCTGAGCGTCACACCTGCAGTGGATGAAGCGATCCGTCGCCACGGTGCCGAGACGTATCCGCACGAGTGTTGTGGTGCCTTGTATGGCGCCGACGGTGTTGTCAGCAACACGCTCGCGCTGCCCAATGTCACAGAGGAAGGTCCGCGGCGGCGGTTCCGCATCAGTGACAAGGATTATCTGAAGACCGAGAGACGTGCAGCGGAGCTGGGCGCCGAGCTGCTGGGGTTCTATCACTCCCATCCCGATCACCCGGCGCGGCCGTCACAATACGATCTCGATCACGCGTTTCCGACGTTCTCATACATCATCGTCTCCGTTCGCGGCGGAACGCCCGAGGACATGACGTCCTGGCGGCTGCGCGACGATCGTTCGGCGTTCGACCCGGAAGATCTCGTGGTCGTGGCGCAGGAAAAGTCCAGCAACTATGCCTAACACCATCCACATTCCAACCCCGCTCCGCCCGTTCACCGACAAGCAGGAGTCGGTGCAGGTCAGCGGGGCGACTGTCGGCGAGCTGCTCAGCGACCTGACGAAGAAATACGACGGCCTGCGCAAGCACCTCTACACCGACGAAGGCAAGCTGCGGAACTTCGTCAACGTGTATCTGAACGACGAAGACATCCGGTATCTGCAGCGTGAGCAGACGCCGGTGAAGGCTGGCGACAGCCTGAGCATCGTGCCCTCCGTCGCCGGCGGCGCCCCACCCACAGACGCTCCCGCGATGAACCCGCGCGCGGTCGCAGGCGGTGGGACCGACGAACTGCCGCAGCTCACACCGGACGAGATCAAGCGCTACAGCCGCCATCTGATCATGCCGGAGGTCGGCATGGACGGTCAGCGCAAGCTGAAAGCCGGCAGCGTCCTCTGCATCGGCGCCGGCGGCCTTGGCTCTCCCGCAGCGATGTATCTCGCCGCCGCCGGCATCGGGCGCATCGGCATGGTCGATTTCGACGTCGTCGACTTCAGCAACCTGCAGCGGCAGCTGTTGCACGGAACGAAGGACGTCGGCACGTCGAAGAACGAGTCGGCGAAACGGCGGCTCAACGACCTGAACCCGCACGTGCAGGTCGACACCTACGAGACGCTGCTCACCTCGCAGAACGCGCTCGATCTGTTCAAGGATTACGACGTCATTCTCGACGGCACCGATAATTTTCCGACGCGGTATCTCGTCAACGACGCCTGCGTGCTGACGGGAAAGCCGAACGCCTACGGCAGCATCTTCCGTTTCGAAGGGCAGGCCTCGGTGTTCGCGACCAAGGAAGGTCCGTGCTACCGCTGCCTGTATCCGGAACCGCCGCCGCCCGGTCTCGTGCCGAGCTGCGCGGAAGGCGGTGTGCTCGGTGTGCTGCCCGGGATCATCGGCGTGATTCAGGCGACAGAGACGATCAAGCTGATCACCGGCATCGGTGAGCCGTTGATCGGGCGCTTCATGATCTACGACGCGCTGCGGATGAAATTTCGCGAGCTGAAGCTGCGGAAGGATCCCGAGTGCCCCGTGTGCGGCACGAATCCAACCGTCACCAAGTTGATCGATTACGAACAGTTCTGCGGTCTGCGGCCCGAGCCGCAGCAGCAGGCGCAGGGGGAAGCGCCAGTGAAGGATTGGGAGATCACGCCGGTCGAGCTGAAGAAGAAGCTCGACGCGGGAGAAACGCCGTTCATCCTCGACGTGCGCGAGCCGAACGAATATCAGATCAATCGCATTCCCGGCTCGACGCTGATTCCGCTGGGTGAGCTGCCGCGCCGTTATCAGGAGCTGCCGCGCGATCGCGAAATCGTCGCCCAGTGCAAGATGGGCGGCCGCAGCGCGAAAGCGATGGACTTCCTGAAGTCGGTCGGCTTTTCGAACGTGAAGAATCTGCGCGGCGGGATCCTGGAATGGATCGACAAGGTCGATCCCAGCCAGCCCAAGTATTAACCGTGGGCCGGGTCCCACCGCAGTATTAGCCGTAGGCCGGGTCCGCCGGAGACTGGATCCATCGAAGGCGGACCGGCAGAACTCCTGAAGGACCCGGCAGAACTCCTGAAGAAATCCGACCAATCTTGACGGATTTCCGACGAAGTCGTTAAAATCGGACCAGCACGGTCGGAATTAGATGTTGAGGCTGTCGAAAAAGGCCGATTACGCGTTGATCGCGATGAAGCATCTGGCACAAAACGCCAGCCGCGCCGATGCGCGTCCGCGCGACGGCGGGGCAAACGTTTCGTCGGCAAGTGCCCGCGAGATCGCCGAGCAGTACGACATCCCGATCGAGCTGCTGGCGAAGGTGCTGCAGCGGCTCGTGCGAACGGGTCTGCTCGCGTCGACCCAGGGAACGCGCGGCGGCTATACCTTGAGCCGGCCGGCGAAGTTGATCAGCGTGGCGGACGTGATCCAGGCCATCGACGGCCCCTTGACCGTGACAGCGTGCTCCACGGAGAAGAACGATTGCGAGCAGTACAGCAAATGCAGCGTGCGCGACCCGCTCTGGCAGATTCGCGAGCGGATTGTCGCCGCGCTTGACACGGTAACGCTTTCTGAAATGGCCGCAGAACAGGTTGCGACCGCGCCGGTCGCGGTCGTGCGCAGGGTTTGACGATGAAATTGCCGATTTACATGGATTACCACGCGACGACGCCCGTCGATCCACGGGTGCTCGACGCGATGCTGCCGTATTTCACTCAGCACTTCGGCAACGCGGCCAGCCGCAACCACGCATTCGGCTGGGAAGCGGAAGAAGCTGTCGAGACCGCACGCCGGCAGGTGGCGGATCTGATCGGAGCCAATCCGAAGGAAATCATCTTTACCAGCGGCGCCACCGAGTCGAACAACCTGGCGATCAAGGGCGTCGCCGAGATGTATCGCGAGAAAGGCAATCACGTCATCACCTGCGTGACGGAACACAAGGCCGTCATCGACACGTGCAAGAAACTCGAGAAGCAGGGGGGTCGCGTCACCTACCTGCCGGTACAGAAGGACGGGCGCATCGATCTCGACGATCTCCGCGCCGCCATCACCAACAAGACGATTCTGATCACGATCATGACCGCCAACAACGAGATCGGTGTCCTGCAGCCGATCGCGGAAATCGGCGCCATCGCCAAGGAGAAGGGGATCCTGTTCCACACCGACGCCGTGCAGGCGGTCGGCAAGGTGCCGTTCAACGTCAACGACGGCAAAGTGGACCTGGTGTCGATGAGCGGGCACAAGATCTACGGACCCAAGGGCGTCGGCGCCTTGTATGTGCGGCGCCGCAACCCGCGGGTGCTGCTGGCCGAACAGATCAGCGGCGGTGGTCACGAACGCGGCATGCGTTCCGGCACGCTCAACGTGCCCGGGATCGTCGGCCTCGGCAAGGCGGCTGCGCTGGCTCAGGCCGAGATGGCGACCGAGAGCGAGCGCCTGCGTTCGCTCCGCGATCGCCTGAACAAGAAGCTGCACGCGAACCTCGACGAGATCTACATCAACGGGTCGATGGAACAGCGGCTGCCGCACAACCTCAACATCAGCTTCGCGTATGTCGAGGGCGAGTCGCTGCTGATGGGTATCAATGACGTGGCGGTGTCATCGGGTTCTGCGTGCACCTCGGCGAGCCTGGAGCCGTCTTACGTGCTGAAGGCGCTCGGTGCCGGTGACGACCTGGCACATTCGTCCATCCGGTTCGGCCTCGGCCGCTGGACGACGGACGAGGAAGTCGATTACGTCGTCGAGAAGCTGACGACCGTGGTTCGTCGGCTGCGCGAGATGTCGCCGCTTTACGAGATGGTGAAGGAAGGCGTCGACCTGTCGAAGATGCAGTGGGTGACGCACTAGGCGGAAACGTGAAATGCAAAATGCAAAATGCAAAATGCAAAATCCGCACGGATCGCGCATTTGCCTGTTTGCATTTTGAATTTTGAATTTTGCATTTTGAGGTTATAGGCACATGGCTTATTCGAACAAGGTGATCGATCACTACGAGAACCCGCGCAACGTCGGCTCGCTGCCGAAGGACGACCTCAACGTCGGCACGGGACTCGTCGGCGCGCCGGAATGCGGCGACGTCATGAAGCTGCAGGTCATGGTGAACCCGTCGACCGGCGTCATCGACGACGCGAAGTTCAAGACCTTCGGGTGCGGGTCGGCGATTGCCAGCTCCAGCCTCGCCACCGAGTGGCTGAAGGGCAAGACCGTCGACCAGGCACTCGCCATCAAGAACACGGATATCGTCACCGAGCTGTCGCTGCCGCCGGTGAAGATTCACTGTTCGGTGCTTGCCGAGGACGCCATCAAGGCCGCCATCGCCGACTACAAGAAGAAGCAGTCCGAGGCGAAGGGCGAGACGACTGTGCAGCAGCCGTCGCAGCCGATTGCCTGAATTGACCATGATCCAGATGACGGAAACCGCCGCTCGCAAGATCAAGTCGCTGATGGCCAAGCAGGGCATCACTGATGGAGGTCTGCGCGTCGGAGTGAAGGGCGGCGGCTGCTCCGGTTTGAGTTATACGTTCGCGTGGGAACGCGAGCCGCGGCTGGGCGATGAGGTCTTCGAGGGGCCGGACGGCGCGAAGATTTTCATCGACCGTAAGAGCTATCTGTTCCTGAACGGAACGACGCTCGATTACGACACGGCGCTGTTGACCCAGGGCTTCGTCTTTCACAACCCGAACGCGAAGCAAACCTGCGGCTGTGGCAGCTCCTTCGGTGCATGACCGATCCGATCCCGGTTCGCTCCGCCACGGCATTGGAATGCCGCACCTGCGGCGCCGGCGCGCCTGTTGACGAACACTTCTGCCCGAATTGCAGCCGCATCCTCGCGCTCGGCCGCCACGGCGACTACTTCTCGTTCCTCGGCTTGCCTCGCCGGCTGACCATCGACGCGCAGGATCTCGAACGCCGGTTCCGTGATCTGAGCCGCAAATTCCATCCGGACTACTACTACAACGCCTCACCGGCGGAGCGTCTGGCCAGCCTCGAGCGCTCGTCGTATCTCAACGACGCCTACCGGACACTGCGCAGTCCGGTTGCACGCGTCGAGCACCTGCTGGCGATCGAGGGACTGCCCTCGGCGCGATCTGAAGAAGGAAGCGCCAAGGTGCCGGCGGGACTTCTCGAGGAAGTCTTTGCGCTCAACGAGGAGCTGGACGAGATCCGCGAGCTGCGCGAGTCGGGCGGTGAGCCCGGTCAGTTGAGCGCGCGCCTGGAAAAGGCGCGGCAGCCGATCGAAGGCAAACGCGAGGAACACGAGCGGCAGTTGCAGGAACTCGCCGCGCGCTGGGACGCGCAGGACACTGCGTCTGCTCAGGACAAGCGGGCGACGCTGGAGGCGTTGCGCGAGCGGCTGCTCGAGCGCAATTACATCAACAACCTGCTGGCGACCATTGACCGTGAGGCAGCCAGCCTGTCTGCGGCGGGGCTGCGATGAGCCACGTCGTCGGCATCGATCTCGGGACGACGAACAGCCTGGTTGCCTGGGTCAGGGACGGAGTGCCCGAGGTGATCCGTGATCAGTCGGGTGACGCGCTGGTGCCGTCGGTCGTGTCGGTCGCAGATGAGGGAACCATCTTCGTCGGCCGCGAAGCGCAGCGCCGGCTGCTCACCGCGCCCTTGCGGACCGTCTACTCAGTCAAGCGGTTCATGGGGCGCGGCATTGACGACGTTCGCGACGAGGCGTCGCTGCTCCCCTTCGGCGTGACCGGGGAGGCCGGTGGCGTGGTCCGCATCAGCGTGGCCGGCCGCGAACTGACGCCGCCTGAGATCTCCGCCTTCGTGCTGAAGGAGCTGAAGCACCGGGCGGAGGAGTTCTTCCGCGAAAGGGGCGAGTTCGATTTCGAAGTGGACCGCGCGGTCATCACCGTGCCGGCCTATTTCAACGACGCGCAGCGAACAGCGACGCGCGACGCCGGCCGCCTGGCCGGCCTAGAGGTGCTGCGCATCATCAACGAACCGACCGCGGCGTCGCTGGCCTACGGCCTCGACAAGAAGAACCGCGGCACGATTGCAGTCTATGACCTCGGCGGCGGCACGTTCGACATCTCGATCCTGAAGGTCGAGGACGGTGTGTTCCAGGTGCTGTCGACCAACGGCGACACGCATCTGGGCGGCGATGACATCGACCATCTGCTGATACAGATGGTCCTGGACGAAATCGCCGGATCCGCGTCGCCTGGTGTTGCCGGGTCCGCGTCGCGTGGAGTTGCCGGGTCCGCGTCGCATGGATCGTCTGCTCCGCGGGACCCGGCCTACACGGACGACGTAGGGCGGGTTCCGCCGAGCGCTGATGCCACGCGAGGCGGACTCGCCGATGAGCGAGACGGACCCGCGGCCACTCTGATTCAGGCGATCCGCAAGGCAGTCATCCAGGCGAAGGTCGATCTCTCGGAAGCGGATGCCACCGACATCCAGCTCGATCCCCAGCCGGATCTGCCGAATGGATACCATCGCCGGATCACACGTGCGGAATTTGAGCAGTTGATCGAGCCGCTCGTCGATCGCACGCTCGGCCCTGTCCGCCAGGCACTCGAAGATGCCGGTCTCGAGCCGCCCGACATCGATGAGGCCGTGCTCGTCGGCGGATCGACGCGCATCCCGCTGGTGCGGACGAAAGTGGCCGCCCTGTTCGGCCGTGAGCCGCACTCGGAGCTGAACCCTGACGAGGTCGTCGCGCTCGGCGCGGCGGTGCAGGCCGACATTCTGATCAGCGGGCGACGCGAGATGCTGCTTCTCGATGTGACGCCGCTGTCGCTCGGCATCGAGACGATGGGGGGCGTGACGTCGAAGATCATTCTGCGAAATTCCACGATCCCGGCGACCGGGCGCGAGATGTTCACGACGGGCGTTGACAACCAGACAGCGGTGGACGTTCACGTCCTGCAGGGCGAGCGGGAATTGGCCGCTGATTGCCGCTCGCTGGCGCGGTTCAAGCTGCGTGGTATTCCGCCGATGCCGGCGGGCCTGCCGCGCATCGAGGTTCAGTTCCAGATCGACGCGAATGGGATCCTCAGCGTCGGCGCCCGCGAGCTGCGAACAGAGATTGAGCAGGTCATCGAGGTCAAGCCGTCCTACGGCCTCACCGAGGGCGAAGTCGAGCGCATGCTCATCGAATCCTTCGAACACGCGGAGGCCGACTTCGAGGCGCGGCTCCTCATCGACGCGCGCAACGAGGCGGAGAGTGTCATTCACGCGACGGAGAAGTCGCTGCGCAGTCATGATTTCGAACAGGTCGTCCGTGCGCAACTGCAGCCCGGCGAGGTGGACCGAATTCGTGTGGCTCTCGTCGAGCTGAAACAGGCCATGGAGACGACGGACCGCGAGCTGCTTCACGACCGGACACACGCGCTCAACCATGCGACGCAGCACCTCGCGGAGGTGATGATGAATCGCAGCGTCCGCGAGGCGCTGGCGGGCAGGAACGTCAGTGACGTCTGATGCCTAAGGTCACCTTCATCAAGGACGGCAAGGAAACCACCGTCGAGTTCGAGCACGGCAAGCTGCCCTACGATGGGCACGGCCTGCCCGAGTCGTTCCTCGACCTCGCCATGAATTGCGGGATCCCGCTCGAGCACGCCTGCGGCGGCAGCTGCGCCTGCACGACCTGTCACCTCTACGTAGTCAAAGGAGAGCAGAACCTCAGCGAACCCGAAGACAATGAGCTCGATCGTCTTGACACCGCCTGGGACCTGCGGACGAACTCACGCCTGGGGTGTCAGGCCGTCATCAAGGGCGACGTCACCGTGGAGTTCCCCCTGTACACCAGGAACTACGTTCAGGAAGGCGGGGGTATTCAGCTGGGCAAGTCCGACAAAAAGGACGAGGAGCGGGAGCAGGAGGTTGGGCGATGAAGTGGACCGACGCCGAGGACATCGGTATCGCGCTGGTCGAGCGGTTTCCCGAGGTCGATCCCCTGACTGTGCGGTTTACCGATCTTCGGGATAAAGTGATGCACCTCGACGGTTTCGACGACGACCCCAAGAGCTCCAATGAGCCGAAGCTCGAGGCCATCCAAATGGCCTGGTACGAAGAATGGAAGGAAAACCAGTAGGGACGCGTTGACGTCTCAACTGCCATGAATTTCAACCGTTTCGCGCTAGCGGCGATCGTTCTGTTGGCTACGGCGCCCGTCGCCTCGGCCCAGGGGGCCGGCACGGGCACGACGGCGGCGAGCGGTGCGACAGCGGGCACATCCGGTGTCGTCGCCACGGTGGACGTCAGTCGACTGCCGATCGATCTTGCCCGTATCGAACGGGAGTTCCGCCAGGGTGACATTCGCGAGGTGCGCAACGGCTTGAACCTCCGCTACTTCATCCAGGTCTTCGCGAAGGGGCCGAACATCGTCCTCATCCACCCGGAAGACAACGTCGAATCCGGGCGCGCGCCGTACGGCGGGCCGACCCACTCCGACATGCTCGAGGTCATGACGCCGCGCGAATATCGAAATCACGGCGGCGTAAACATCCTCAATCCCAAGCCAGCAACGAAGAAGTAACGTCTGCGCATCCTCGTCGTCTGCGCCACTTCCGCTGAAGTAGAACCTGTCGTCGCGCGTTTGCGCCGCGTCTCCGACGCCGGCCGACAGACGGCAGCCTACGCGTTCCGCGAACATCAGATCGACGTGCTCACCAGCGGGGTAGGCATGGTGGCGACGGCGGCGTGGTGCTCGCGTGCGTTTGCATCCGAACATTACGATCTGGCGTTGAACCTCGGCCTGTGCGGCAGCTTTGACACTGCGATACCCGCAGGGACAGTCGTCCACGTGATGTCCGACCGGATCGCGGAGCTCGGCGCCGAAGACGGCGACGCCTTCCTGACGATTCACCAGCTGCAGCTGCTCGGCGAGAACGAGTTCCCGTTCGAAGACGGGCGGCTCGTCAACGGCGCGCCACCCGCGCTGGCGTCCCTGGCGAGGCTGCGGCAGGTGACCGGCATTACGGTCAATACTGTGCATGGCGCCGAACGGACGATCGCCGACGTGCGCCGGCGCTTTCGACCCGACGTGGAGTCGATGGAGGGTGCGGCGTTCATGTATGCGAGCCTGATCGCGGGTGTGCCATTCGCGCAGGTGCGCGCCGTATCGAACATGGTGGAACGACGGAATCGCGCGGCGTGGAAGATCGAGCCGGCGATTCGCGCGCTCGGGGAACAGGCCGTCGCCATGCTGGAGTCGGCATGACGTTGTCGTTGGCGTTTTCGCCGTGCCCGAACGACTGTTTCATGTTCGACGCGATCGTCAACCGCCGTATCGATCTCGAGGGTCTCGATTTCTCTGTCACGCTTGCCGACATCGAGGCGCTCAATCACGCGGCGTTCGCCGGGACGCCCGACGTCACCAAGCTCAGTTTCCACGCCTACGCGTATTGCGCCGACCGGTATGTGCTGCTCGATGCCGGCAGCGCGCTCGGGCGCAATTGCGGACCGCTCCTGATCTCGAGGCGCCCGATCAGCACAGGCGACGTCGCCGCGGGACAGCTCAGCATCGCCATTCCCGGAAAGTACACGACGGCCAACTTCCTGTGCGGCCTCGCGTTTCCTGCTGCCGGGAACAAGACCGAGGTGCTCTTCTCTGACATCGAGCCGGCGCTCCTCGAGGGACGCTTCGACGCCGGCGTCATCATTCACGAGAACCGCTTTACCTATCAGGCAAAGGGCCTGCGCAAGATCATCGACCTGGGCGAGTTCTGGGAAGCGGAGACCGGCGCGCCGATTCCGCTCGGCGGCATTGTCGTCCGGCGCTCGTTGCCAGACGACGTGAAGCGCGCGGTCAACCGCGTCATCCGCCGGAGCGTCGAGTACGCGTTCGCCCATCGCGAGGCAAGTCTCCCGTACGTGCGCGCACACGCGCAGGAAATGAGCGAGCAGGTCATGTACCAGCACATCGATCTGTACGTAAACGACTACTCGATCGATCTCGGAACGCAGGGCAGGAGGGCGGTGCAGGTGCTGTTCGACCGCGCGCAGCAGTCCGGCCTCATTCCCGCCATCGGCGGCGAGTTGTTCCTCGACCGGGAGGCCACGACGCGCTAGGCCTTCTGCGATAGAGTGTGCCTGTCGCGCCATGAACCATGACGAGACCGTCACCGTGTCGGCGGCCGACATCCAGGCGGGCCGGCAGTTCGGCGTCTACCGCGTCGAGGGGCTGCTCGGCGCCGGCGGCATGGGATCCGTCTTCCGCGGCGTCGACACGCGTCTGAATCGTCCGGTTGCCATCAAGATCTGCTCGGAGCGTTTTGGCGAGCGCTTCGACCGCGAGGCGCGCGCCATCTCGGCCTTCAATCATCCGCACGTCTGCACGCTGTACGACATCGGGCCCAACTACCTGGTGATGGAGCTGATCGACGGCGAGACGCTGTCGGCGCGCATCGGCAAGGGGCCGCTGCCGATCGACGAGGTGCTGCGCTATGGAGCGCAGATCGCCGATGCCCTCACCGAAGCGCACCGGGCCGGCATCGTGCACCGCGATCTCAAACCGGGCAACGTGATGATCTCGCGCCACGGCGTGAAGGTGCTGGACTTCGGCCTGGCGAAGATGACGGAGGTGGCGGAGCCGACTATCACACGGCCCTTCACGGTCCTGGGCACTCCGGCCTACATGGCGCCGGAGCAGATCGCCGGACGTCCCGCGGACGCACGCTCGGACCTCTTTGCGCTCGGGCTCGTCCTCTACGAGATGACGACCGGCCGGCTTCCGTTGCCGGGTGCATCGCTCGGCAGTGTGTTGCAGAGTCACGGACACGCCGACATCACGCCACCGTCGAAAATCCGCACAGCGGCCTCGCCGGCGCTTGACAACCTGATCGCGCGCCTGCTGTCCGCGGATCCGGCGCGACGACCGGCAAGCACGGAGGAGGTCGCCACTGCACTGCGCGCGATCGCCGCCCCGAAGGGGCGCGGCATCAACTTCGCCCTGCTGGCTGGCGTCGCCGCGATTGTCGCGATCGCGCTGGTTGCGGCCTGGTGGTTCACCGGTCGAACACGCGAGCCTGTCCGGCTCGAGGTCGCGGGTATCACGGCAATCACCAATCTCCCGGGGATAAAGCTGGATCCGGCGTTTTCTCCAGACGGTTCGGCGATCGCATTTGCGTGGCGCGGTCCCGACAGCAGGAGTCCCGGGATCTACGTGCTCGATCTCGACGGCAAGGCTGTCACGCCTCGCCGACTCACAGATAGCGTCTTTGACGATGCGTCGCCAGCGTGGTCACCGGGCGGATCCGAGATTGCCTTCGTGCGTAGGCGATTTCAAGCCGCTAACGAGTTGATCGTCGTACCAGCGAACGGTGGCGCTGAACGCAAGATCCGCGATATCAAGCAGTCCGCTCCGCTTGCCGAAACGAGTCGCCCGCTATTGACCTGGACGCCGGACGGCAGCGCGATTGTCATTCCGACGGTGGACGCAGCAGGAAGCCGCGCCAGCCTCTTTCGAATCGGCCTGGACAACACACCGGCGCAGCTGTTGTTCAGCAGTACAGGTGGAGATGGCGACGGCTATCCAGCGTTTTCGCCCGACGGCCGATGGCTGGCCTATGCGTTGGTGGAGCGAGCCAGCTCCCGCCTGTTCGTCCGCCGGATGGGACCAGGTGGCGTGCCTGAAGGGTCGCCACTGGAAGTTCCGGGCGGCGTCGGGACGAACCGGGCCCAGGTGCGATCGCCTGCCTGGTCGCCTGATAGCCGCCGCCTGCTGTTTGTCGTCGGCGGGCGGCTGATGGAGTGGCAGGTCAATGGCCCATCGCGAGAGCTGTGGGTGTCGCCCGATCGATTGCAGGCCGTGTCGATGCGTTGGCACGACGGCGTGCTGGCCCAGCTCGTCTACGCAACGGCCAGCGGCCGCTCCGAATTGCGGGAACTGCGGCTCGATGCGACGGGACGACGCGCGGAGCGGCCCGCAACGAACTTCCTGCCTCTTGGTTCGATCAATGGGCCCGAGTTTTCACCAGACGGCCGCTGGTTGGCGTTCGCCAATGCCGGAACCCTTTGGGTGACGACGGCCGATGGCCGCAATCCCCGCAAGCTGAGCGATCTGATTCCCGGGTCCGGCCTCCACATTTCTCCCGACAGCCGGCAGATCGCATTCCACAGCGTGGGCGATCTCTTTGCGCCGCTGTACGTCGCCGACCTGGACGGCAAGACACCGCCGCGGAAGGTGGCACAGACACAGGGCGTCGCCCTGGTGGGCGCGTCATGGTCCGCTGACGGCCAGTACCTCTACACGATGGCGGTTAACCTGACGCCACAGCGCGTGCTGCGTGCGCGCGTCAGCGATGGCGAGGTTGAGCATCTGTTCGAAGGTTCATCTCCAGTCGTTGCTGCCGACGGTCGCCGCATCTTCTACAAAAAGGGCCGCGGGTCGCCGATCTTCGTGCGATCGCTTGAAGGCGACATCGCCAACAATCCAGAAGCACAGCTCATACCGGAATGTGCAATGGAGTTCGGGATCGCGCCGACACCGCGGGGCGTCTATTACGTCTCGTGCGACGAAGGGGCACACCAGCTGGCGCTTCGCTATTTCGAGTTCTCCTCGCGGCGGTCATTCGACATCGGTCCGCCGCCGGATACCACCCAACCGATTCTGACCGTGTCACCCGACGGCCGGCGCCTCCTCTATGGGACAACGCTGTTCGACAACGACGAGCTGACCCGCGTGAGCTTCCGTCCGGCCGGATCGTAACGGCGCTCGGGTCAGCCCGCGCGCCGGCGGCCTGCTGACTTCGCCACGCGCATGATGATCTGCTGCAGCTCGCGGATGCCGTCGGTCAGCGCCGCCGGCCCGGGCTGCAGAATCACCGACGACTTCACCTCGTAGATCTGGCCGTTGCTGACGGCCGGGATCTCGCTCCAGCCGGGCCGCGCCGCGATCACGTCCTTTTTCACCGGCTTGCCGCACCACGACGCGATGATGATGTCCGGCGCGCGGCGGATCACTTCGTCAGGATCGACAATCCGCTCCTTGCCGAGCGCCGCTTTGCGAAGCTCAGGAAAGATGGGTTGTCCGCCGGCCAGCTCGATCAGCTCCTCGACCCAGCGGATGCCGGAGATGAGCGGATCGTCCCATTCCTCGAAGAACACCCGTGGCCGGCGCGCCAGCGGCGCGGCGGCCGTCCGGTAGAACTCGAGATCCATCTCCAGCCGGTCGGCGAGCGCTTCCGCCCGCGGTCCCGAGCCGACCAGCGCGCCGAGCATGCGGATCATCTGGAGGATCCCGGCGACAGTACGCTGGTTGAAGATCACGACCGGGTAGCCGCGCTTCACCAGATCCGCGGCAATCTCGCCCTGCAGGTCTGAAAAGCCGAGGACGAGGTCCGGCTCGAGGGCGTCGATGCGGTCGTAGTTCGCGTGGATGAACGCCGACACGCGCGGCTTCGACCGGGCCTCGGGCGGCCGCACCGTGTAGCCGGAAACGCCGACCACGCGATCT
>Ga0111538_10001804_pt1 | contig 30033 bp, 21 predicted proteins | sample SoiMethybrSBSTD1_FD_79669 | JGI IMG/M metagenome (GOLD analysis project Ga0111538, IMG submission 79669) | Bulk soil microbial communities from a Populus tree surrounding site in Tennessee, USA - Soil MetaG P. TD hybrid SBSTD1 (version 2)... | ecosystem: Environmental > Terrestrial > Soil >... | reverse complement strand
GACCACCAGATGCGAGCGGGCACGTCGTTCGAGCAAGGCGAACATCGCGGCCCGTCCGTGATCCCTGGCGGCGTTCGATACGTGGACAGCAACGCCCAGCCATTCCAGGCCGTGTATCGGCAGCCCTCCACGGAAGGCGGCCGGTTCGACACCGCGGCGCTTTTCGCGAGCGACACGATCACGATCGGTGATCGCGTCACGGTGAGCGCCGGCCTCCGGTTCGATCACAACCGGGCGGTGAGCCAGGACATCCACCCAATCGACGCGAACGGCCAGGAAACCGACGGCGTCATCGACGGAATGGGCACGCTCTACACTGAAAACGTCTTTTCGCCACGGCTCGGCGTCACGACGAAGCTGACCGACGACGGCCGGACGATGCTGCGGGCGAGCTACGGCCGGTTCCACCAGGGTGTCCTGACCGGCGAGCTCAGCTCGATCCACCCCGGCGTGACGCCGACGATCACGAAGGCGTACGACGCGGCGACGGGCGACTACACCACACCCGTGTCCGTGGTCGATCCGCACATCAACCTGGCCATCGACGGTGACACGCGCACGCCGAAGACCGACGAGTACTCCATCGGTCTCGATCGCCAGGTCCAATCGAGACTCGTGGTCGGGGCCGCGTACATCCACAAGCGCGGCACGGACTCGATTGCGTGGATCGACACGGCGGGCCAGTACCGGCAGGACACTGCGACGCTGGCTAACGGTCAGGTGCTGCCAGTTTACGTGCTCACGAATTCACCGGGCGCGAGGCGGTTCCTGCTGACCAACCCTGACGGCTATTTCATGAACTACCAGGGCCTCGTGCTCGCCGCCGACAAGCGGATGGCGAACGGGTGGCAGGCCTCGGGGTCGTACACGTTCTCGCGGACGCGCGGGCTGCAGCCCTCGAGCGGCGGCCCGGCTGATGCCGCACAGCTCAACACGGTCGCGCCGGCCAACACGTTCGGCCGCGATCCGAACAACCTCACCAACGCGACCGGGCGGCTGCCGAACGACCGGCCGCACGCGTTCCGTGTGATGGGCTCGGTGACACTGCCGTGGACGAGCATCATGCTGGCCGCGAACCTGCAACACTTCAGCGGCAAGCCGTGGGCGGCGACGACCCAGGTGTCGTTGCCGCAGGGCGACCAGCGCATTCTGCTCGAGCCGCGCGGCTCGCGACGGCTGCCGTCACAGTCGCTCGTCGATCTGCGCGTGTCGCGTCCGTTCCAGATCCGCGGCGTCGCGACGGTCGACCTGATGCTCGACGTGCTCAACCTCCTGAACGAGACGGCAGAGGAATCCATCGGCTCGGACAACCTCTTCGCCACCAACTTCGGCGTGGGGACGGTCTTCGTCGACCCGAGGCGTGCGATGGTCAGTGTCAGGCTCAGCTTAGGGCGCTGAGACACCGGTATCTTTCACGCGCGACCAGTGGTCAGGGGGCGAGGCCGTCACCCGCGTGCTTTACCAACCTGTCAGCCAATCGCTCGACGGATACGAGCAACTCGGTCTGTTCAATCGATCCGGAGACTCTGCTCCATCGCGAAGCACTGGTCCCAGATGTACACGTCGTACGCTGCGAGTTTCGTGGACCACTTCGGGGTCAACTGATTGACGCAGGCAAGCGCAACGCGATCGATGTAGTTGTCGAACCCGGCCCAGGGATTACTGACGTCGAAAGGGTTGAGCCCTTCGCCTGGCCTGGTCGCCTTCAGGGCGTCTTCTGCCGCCGCCTTGAGATCCTCCATGAACGTGAGTTGCGTCGTGACATCCGCGTGCGTGCCGGTGCGTGCCACGTGTCCGCCCACCAGGGTATCGAAGTCGAAGTTGCTGATCTCCTTCACCTGGGCAAACACCGCCGGGATATCCTGCGCCACCGCGAGCCGGCGCCACGGCATCCAGCCGGGAAATATGACATCGACCACCATCAACGTCCGCTGTTTCGGCGCGTAGATGAAGATGTTTCCAGGTGCGTGCGCGTTCCCGTGATACGACAACTCGAGCACTTGACTGCCGACCGACAGCCGGTACTGGTCCTCGAACGTAACCGTCGCAAGCGGACGGTTCGGGTCGTTGTCTCGTGCGAGTATCCGGTTCGTTTCCTTCTGCGCGATGATGTCCGGATGCCCGCCAAGGCTCTTCGCGCCAGCGATGTGGTCGACGTGGTAATGACTGTAGACGAGATGGGTGATTGGCTTGTCCGTGATCTCGGCGATGGCCTTCGGAATATGTGACGCGTAGGACGGCGGCGCATCGACCACCACGACGCCATCCTCGTAGGCCATGAACATGGACTGATAGGCGCCGTCCGTGATCATGTAAAGACTGTCGCCGAGCTTTTGCGTCCGGTACCCCTTTGCGCGATCGACCGGCGGGCCCTTCGCGAACTCGGGAACGTCGACGTACTTATCCACTCTGACGCCGATTGGCGCGATCGCGGGCATGTGGGCGTAGGGCACACCTGGTGCGCCGGGACGCGCCCCGTTGCGCGCGGCCAGCGCCGTCCCCGTCAGGAATGCTCCAGCAAGCGCAATCAGGCTTGCGGCGGCGACGCCGACCAACACGTACGAGCGCGCATGTATGTCACCGTTCAAGGGTTTCATGGAGACTCCTTTCTGCGGCTCTCACTGAGCCACCAGCGTGAACCAGACGATTTGACCATCCGCACCAGGGCAGATCTATTGGACGATCGTGTCGATCGATACCTAGGTATGGGATCAGCGTGCCGTGTCAGGAGCGGCTGTTCGATGCGGCCGGAATCGTAAACAGGAACGTGGCTCCCGGGCCGTCATTCGGTTGTGCCCACAGACGGCCGTGATGGCGCTCAATGATGGAGCGGCTGACGAACAACCCGATGCCCATGCCTCCGCTCTTGGTGGTGTAGAAGGCATCGAACAGCGAGTCCAGGTTTTGCGGGGAGAGGCCCACGCCAACATCGCGGACGGTCACACGCACACGGTTGCCGCTCTCCGGTTCCGTTTTGACCAGCAACATTCGCGGTCGTTCGTGCACGTCGACCATCGCGTCCGAGGCATTGCGGAGCAGATTCAGGATCACCTGCTGCAACTGGATACGGTCGCCGGTGACGAAGGGAAGGTCGTCCGCGAGCTCCGATTGAAGAATGACCCGGTGTCTCCGGAGGTCACTCAATGACAGGGCGATGACTTCCCGCATAGCCTCGTTCAGATCGAGCGATTCCAACGAGAATTCCTTCTTGCTGAACAGGGCTCGTAACCGCGTCATCACGTCCGAAGCGCGGTTGCCGTCACGAATCGTTCGTCTCACGGTTTCGCGCGCACCCTCCAGGTTCGGAGGATCGGCATCCAGCATCCGCAGACAGGTCCCGGCGTTCGTCATGATGCCGGCGAGCGGCTGGTTGACTTCGTGCGCGATCGATGCCGTCAACACGCCGAGGCTCGTGACCCTCGCTACGTGTGCGAGTTCCGATCGCGCCTTCGCGAGGACCTCCTCCGAATGTCGCCGCTGGGTCACGTCCTGCACTGCGCCGATGTACTCACGTTCACCGCTATCCTCCCGGCAGTGGGCGACCACGTGTATGTACTTGACCGTGCGGTCCGGCATGAGCAGCCGGATCTCGAGCTGGACATCGCTGCCATCTTGACGGGATCGCTCGACCTGTTCCTCGAAGGCTGGCAAATCCTCGGGATGGACTCGACTCCCGATCACCTCGAAGGTCACTGGCGCATCCCGGTCAATCCCGAAGATGCGATACAACTGCTCTGACCACGTGATCTCGTCAGTCGCGACCCGCCAGGAAAAGCTGCCGACCTGGCTGAGCAGCTGGCCTTCTACGAGGAACGCTTCACTCCGCCGCAACTTCTCCTCGGCCCGTTTGCGTTCCGTGATGTCCCGCAGGTACCCCGTGAACGACGGCGGCCCGTCCAACGGAATGCGTGTGATCGCGAGTTCGGTGGGAAATTCGCGGCCATCGGCATGTACGGCCGTCATTTCCATTCGCTTCCCGAGCACACGGGTCTCACCGGTGGCTAGATATCGGGCCAACCCTTCGCGGTGCCGTGCTCGAAGGGCCGGTGGGACGATCACATCGGCCAGCTGCAGGCCCAGAACCTCGTCCCGGCGGTGGCCAAACGTGCGCTCCGCGGCAGGATTGAATTCGGTGATGCAGCCCTGGTGGTCGATCGTCACGATGCAATCGAGCGCCGAGTCCAGGATGGCTGCCTTGCGCGTTTCGCTTCGCCGCAGTTCCTGCTCCGCGCGCTTGCGGTCATCGACATCGGTCAGCAGGTTGTACCAGCGCACGATATTTCCGCCGAAGTCCCGAAGCGGAAGGCCCCGTACGTGCAGCCACCGGTAGCTACCGTCAGCCGCGAGGACGCGATGCTCCGCGTCGTACGGCTCGCCGGTCGTGACCGAGTGCGTCCACCCCTCCACGACGCGCGACCGATCGTCAGGATGTATGAGCGTGTGCCAATCGTTCAGCTCGTCAAGTGTCTTGCCGAAGTAATCCAGGATTTGGTGATTGACGAACTCGACGCCGCCGGTCGCGGTCATGGTGTGCACCATGCCCGGAATGTTGTCGACGGTCAGCCGGAAATTCAGCTCGTTCGCGCGCAGGGTTTCTTCCGTCTGTCGGCACTCCGCAAGCTCGTTCGCCAATCGCTCGTTGGCCGCGATCAGTTCGCTCGTACGGTCGCGCAGAACATCGAGCGCGCGGCTGACCACGTCGGGTTGCCGGCCCCCGACCCAGAGTGCCGGCACGGCCATGACGCCGAGCAGATCGCTCATGCACTCACGCAACCGCGTAGTTTCCTCGGCGGGAGATTCGAGTGGTGCGGCGTGTTTCGTCATGATGCCCACTTCCCGGGCGCGTCCGCGCGTCGAGCGTCCCGACAGAGCCTAGCGCATCGCCATGACAGTATCGCGGCGTTTCGTCCATGTCGATCCTGCAAACGATACGAAGGTATGGTCCATACCTTCGTCTGATGGATCCGACGCCGCGCCGCTGGTTTCATGCGTCCCAGGAGGACAGCATGAAGCAATTCGAACAACTGACCAGCCACGTCGCAGTCCGAAGCGGAATCATCTTGGTCGCAGCAATGATGGTTTTCGCCGTCTTGTCACCGGCCGGTCGCCGCGTGGGCGTTCTCGCGCTCGCGGCGACGCTCGTCGGCGTAGCGTCGACGACGGTCGCCGCTGCAGAAAACAGCGACACTGCCATCCGTCCGTTCAAGGTCAAGGTGCCGGAGGCGCAGCTCGCGGAACTCCGCCGCCGGATCGTCGCCACGCAGTGGCCCGAGCCGGAGCCGGTGCCGGATGCATCGCAGGGAGTGCAGCTCGCGACGATGCAGAAACTCGCGCATTACTGGGCGACGGCTTACGACTGGCGCAAGTGTGAAGCGCGGCTGAACGCATTGCCGCAATTCACCACCAGGATTGACGGACTGGACATCCATTTCATCCATGTCCGTTCCAAACATCCCAACGCGATGCCGCTCATCGTCACGCACGGATGGCCCGGCTCGATCGTCGAACTGCTGAAGATCATCGATCCGCTGACGAACCCCACGGCACATGGCGGGAGTGCTTCAGAGGCGTTTGACGTCGTCATTCCATCACTGCCGGGGTTCGGGTTCTCCGGGAAGCCCACCACGACCGGCTGGGATCCGCAACACATCGCACGCGCGTGGGTCGTGCTGATGAAGCGTCTCGGCTATACACGGTTCGCGGCGCAAGGCGGCGACTGGGGTGCCATGGTCGCGGATGTGATGGGAACCCAGGCGCCTCCGGAATTGCTCGGAATCCACCTCACCTGGCCTTTCACGGTTCCACCAGAGATCGATAAGGCCGTCCAGTCCGGCAACCCGCCGCCGTCCGGCCTCTCCGCCGACGAGAAGCGTGCGTACGATCAGCTCGATTTTTTCTACAAGCACAGCGTGGGGTACGCCCAGGAGATGGCAAGCCGCCCGCAGACGCTGTACGGGGTTGCGGATTCCCCGGTCGGGCTTGCGGCCTGGGTGCTCGATCACGACGCCGGCAGTTACGCGCTCATCGCGCGCGTCTTCGACGGTCAGTCGGAGGGGCTGACGCGAGACGACGTGCTCGACAACATCACCCTGTACTGGCTCACGAACACGACAATCTCTTCGGCGCGCATTTATTGGGAGAACAAGTTCGCCTTCTTTGCACCGAAACACGTCGCGATCCCGGTTGCGGTGAGCGCGTTCCCTGACGAGGTCTTTCAAACCCCGCGCAGTTGGACGGAGAGAGCCTACTCAAACCTCATTTATTACAACCGCGTGGAGAAGGGCGGGCACTTTGCGGCTTGGGAGCAGCCCGAAATCTTCGCGAATGAGCTCAGGACGGCGTTCAACTCGCTGCGCTGAGATCGTCGGGACCGGGTGATAGGCGGCGCCTTGCGCCGCCTATCACGCAGGCTCATGCCGCTCTATACCGTGACGCGAGCGAGACTGCGTTCCACGTTGCGGGCGGCATCGGCGGCGGCGTCATCAGGAGCTTTCCCGCGTTCGCGCGCAACGATGTAGGGACCGTACCATTCCGACCAGTGGTGCTTCGGAGCGGTCGGCTCGTAGCCGCCATGGCGCTCTTCGGTTTCGCGCAGAAGCGCGGTCAGTGTCGCGACGTCCGAGCTGAGTCCTCGTCCGGGAAATCGCGACGTGACCTGCTGGAGGAGCCAGCCGTTGCCATCCGGATCATTGAAGGAGGCAAACGAGAAGTACGAGCGACCCTTCGGGTCGTGGCCGGCGGCGCGCCCTTCACCGCGTGCGTTCAGGAGATCACCCTGGAAATGGAAGGCATCACTGACGTCGACGCCGTGCGCGGCGAGCTCGGCGCGTGCGGCGTCGATGTCATCGACCACGAGGAACGTTCCCTGGACGGATCCCGGCGCCGCGCTCGTAAACCCCTTGCCGAACATGACCGAGCATGGCGATCCCGGAGGAGTCATCTGCACCAGGCGCCAGTCTTCGCCGGCGGCGAAGTCGCCGTCCAGACGCCACCCCAGGCTCCCGTAGAAAGCCTTGGCGCGTTCGACATCGGACACCGGAAGGACGACGACTTCGAGCTTCAGATCGACCGCGGTAGCGCTGCCCGCGCGGGTGGTGTTTTCTGTTGTTGTCTGCGTACTCATTGTGACCTCCGTCTTGTCAGGCTTTTGCCCCACCTTCGAGACTTCCGTGCGCTCGCGACGGCGGCGCACCGGGAAGAATGCCCCGGTAAGGCGCACTCGTCCATCAGACCTTGGTATCGGTTCCCGATTTCACTTGGTGTCCATTGCGGTACCAAGGTATCGGCGATACGTTCGTCTGATGGAATTCATCGTGCCCGTCTGGTTGTATCGACGAGGCGATGGAGAACAGCCGCGTTCTACTGACGCGCACGCCACGGCCGCAACGCCGCTTCGGAAATTGCCCTGACTGCGGGTGATCCAGCCGCGGAGCCGTGTCAGCAGTGACGCGTAATGGGAGGCGATTGGAGGGAACATGCGCATCGTGGTGCTTGGCGGCGGATTCGGCGGCGTGATCACCGTGAGACACCTCGAGAGGCTGTTGCGACGGCACTCGGACGTGGAGATCACGCTCGTGAGCCGCCAGAATTTCTTCGTGATCACACCGCTGCTGTTCGAGGCATGCTCCGGAACCCTGGAGCTGCGCCACTGCGCGCAGCCCATCCGCGCGGCTCTTCGACGCGCCCGCTTCATTGAAGCCACAGTCCAATCGGTTGACCCGGAACGCCAACTCGTTCGAGCCGTAGCTCTCGAAGGCACTGCGTATGACCTGCCTTATGACCACCTGGTGGTGGCGCTTGGCGCGTCGACGAACGAGCGACTGATTCCAGGCTCGTCAAACGCATTTACGTTCAAGACGATGGCGGACGCCTTGGTGCTGAGAAATCACTTGATCGGACGCTTCGAACGCGCGGACGCCGCCACAAACGCGGCGATCCGGCGCGAGTGCCTGTCGGTTGTCATGATCGGCGGCGGACTCGTCGGCGTAGAACTGGTGGGGGAGCTCACGGCGTTTGCCGATGACGTGTTGCGCTTCTATCCGCGGATCCGGCGCGACGAGGTCCGCTTTCGACTGTTCGAGGCCGGCGCGCGGATTCTGCCAGAGATCGACGCGACCCTGGCGGCAACGGCGGCGCGCGTCCTCCAGCGGCGCGGCGTTGATATCCAGGTGTCGACGCCTGTTCGGTCGATCGAAGCAGGCCGGGTGCGGCTCGAGCACGACACCATCGAGGCCGGTACCATTGTCCTGGCGGCAGGGATCGTGCCGAGCGCTGTCGCGAGCGCCATCCCTGTCGTGCGCGATCCGCGCGGCCGGATCGCCGTGGAGGGCACGATGCGAAGTCGCAGCCATCCGCAGGTGTGGGCACTGGGCGACTGTGCGGCGATTCCAGGCAGGGACGGTCGTCTCTATCCGGCGCTGGCCCAGCATACGGTCCGTGAAGCGCGACACGTCGCCCGCAACATTGCAGCGGTGATCGAGGGGCGCGTTCCTTCGCCGTTCATGTTCCGCTCCCTGGGCACCATGGCCTCGCTCGGGCATACGCGCGCGGTCGCGCGAGTCTTCGGTTTGCGACTCACGGGTTTCCCCGCCTGGTGGCTGCGGCGGACCTACTACCTCTTTCAGATGCCCCGGTGGGACCGGCGGCTGCGGATTGTCCTCGACTGGACCGTCGCACTCTTCTTCCGGCCGGACATCACGCGGGTCGAGCTGCGCGTCGAACGTGAGCAGGTGAAACAGGCGCGCGAGTTGGTGGAGAAGTCGTCGGATGTCTCCCGGGGAATGCAAAGCTAGGAGCTCTGCTGCCGGCGATGACCGATGTCATCACGGTTCTCCCGGACCCATCGTCAGGATCCGGCCAACGAAGCGATAGAACTTCGACGCGTCGCGGCGTCCACAAGCAGCAGAAGGCTGAAACCCAAGGCGGCGAGCAAGCCTGAGAAACGCGGGCTGTTGTGGAACGCCTCGGGGATCATCGTTTCCGCCGTCATCGCAAGGAGTGCGCCCGCTCCAAATGCCTGCAGCCGCGGTGGCCAGGCAGCACTGAGCGACCCGAACGCGACGTACCCTGCCGCGATTGCTGTTGCGCCTCCGATGGCGATCGCAGTCCAGAGCAGCAGCATGTAGGCGTAACTCCGGCCGGCAGCCCGCATCCCCGCAGTGCTGGACAAAGCCACAGGAAAGTTGCCGACGAAGAACGCGAGGACCAACGCGAGCGGCACAACCGGATGCCGCAGCGCAATGCCCAACACGATCGCCTCCGGGATGGCGTCAAGCACGTTGCCGAGCGCGATGGCGATTCCGCTGCCAGGCCGCTGCGACTCCGTCGGCTGCGGCACACAATCGCCGCATCGGCGACGGTGAGTAGCACCGAACGGCGCCAGAAGTGCATTGCTCGTGCTGTACACGGCTGCCCCAAGCAGGAGTGCCAACGCTGCTGGCAGTGGCCCCGCGACGTGGATCGCATCCGCGGCCACTTTGAGGGACACACCGGCGAGCAGCAGTCCGGCCCCTACCGACATGGTCATCGCGATCGATTGGTGCCGCATTCGGAAGAAAGACCCGGCGATCGCGCCGACCAGCAGCCCGACGAAAGACACTGCGCCCACCGCGAGGGCATGCCAGACTTCATCGGTCATGATCTTCTCCTTGCGGATGTCCCCTGCATTGCTGATCAACGTGGCGGTTGCGACGATTCGCCTGCAGCGGCTGTCTTGGGAACATCGAATGTAATGCTGCCCTTGTCGACAACCTGGTGATTCGCATCGACGAGCTCGATCAGCACCTTGTGCGAGCCGGGCGGCAGGCCGCGGAGGATGAGCGGATTCCCACTCGCGTCCGCCCAGTGCCACGGAGATTCGTCAACGGTCACGTGAATGTGGCCGACGCGTGGCGAGACGGCCAACGCACCCGGGCCGAACACCGGTGTGATGCGCATGTTCTCGGCACAGTAGGGGATTACTACGACTCCACGGGAAGCGAGTGGGTCGGGCAGCGGCCGCTCGACGACAATCTTCGGCGCGGGTTCCGTCCCCGTGAGGGGGGTGACCTGGGCAGGTTTACATGTCTGCGTGACGTTCTGCGCGATAGCGCTGCTCCCGCACAGCATCACCGCGGCAACTGACAGGATCGGTGCAACGTTCCGGGCTACGTGCTTGAGAGTGATCATCTGTGTCGTTCCTTTCATTTCCCCGTACGACACACCTGATCACACTGAAACGCGTCAGACAGATCTATTGGACGATGGTGTTGGGCCTGCCGCAGCCAGGACCGACACCATCATCCAATGGATTCCACGCGAGTCCGACACCTCTCTCTTCCCACGACGGGCAGGGCCGTTCCGTAGCCGCGTCTGGTTGACAGAAACGTAAGAACGGCGTAAAAGTCCGCGCCAGAAGCGTCGAATATATTTTGTATTTGATTTTTTTCGGTCCGGCCAGGCGCCGGGTGTCGTCGCGCTGTCGCCCCTCGACGAATGCTCAGGGCGACCCTGAGCCATGTCGAAAGGTCGTGTTCCGCGGAGCCCGTTCCGCGAGAAAGGAAAGGGATACGCCCGATGCACAAAGTGAGCAGTCCGTGTCTCGCGCAGGGAAGGCTTCCAGCAATCTGCTGCATCGTCGCTGTGGCCGCACTGGGCGCGCCGGCTATGGCCGCGGCGCAGGTGGCCGGCACGATTAGCGGTTACGTGCTCGACCAGGGTGGCGGAGCGGTGCCCGGGGCCACGGTCACCGTCGAGTCCGCGGGACAGCAACTCGTTCGATCGGCGGCCACGAACAATACCGGGTTCTTCGACTTCCAGTCGCTGCCGCGCGGCACCTACCAGGTCAAGGTCGAGATGACCGGTTTCGACACGCAGGTCCAGAAGGAGATCCAGGTGACGGCCGGCGCGAACGTCCGGCTCGACTTCTCCCTCCGCGTCGGCGGCCTGGCCGAAGAGGTCGTCGTATCCGGACGGACGTCGATTGTCGAGACTCGTAACGCGACGCAGTCGAACCTGATCGACGACCAGCGCGTGCAGGACCTGCCGATGAACGGCCGCAATGTCGTGGCGCTGGCAGGCACTTACGCAGGCGTCACATCGATCAGAGCCAATCAGGACACGTCAGACGGGCGCCAGGGCCCGATCATGTCGGTCAACGGCGGGAACACGAATCACAACCTCTTCACGTTGAACGGCTCGGTGTTCACGCATTTCAACCAGACGACCGGCTTCAACCCGCCGCCGCCCGACGCTGTGCAGGAGATCCGCATTCAGACGCACAACTTCTCCGCGGAGTACGGGCACACCGCGGGCAGCCAGGTCAGCATCGTCTCCAAGGCGGGCTCGAACGATTTCCACGGGACCGCCTGGGAGTTCTACCGGAACTCGGCGCTGAACGCGCGCAGCTTCTTCCAGACCCGGAAACCCGAGCAGGAACAGAGCCAGGCCGGCGCCAGCGCGGGAGGCGCGATCGTGAGGAACAAGCTGTTCTGGTTTGGCTCGTATCAGCGGCTGTGGGATCGCGGCGAAGCCGGGTCCACGCAGACCGTGGTGCCAACCGCCGCCCAACGGAACGGCGACTTCTCGGCGCTCAGCGCGGACCTCCGCAACCCGGTGAATCCGATTACGGGCGCGCCGTTCACCGACAGCACGGGCGCTCCCTGCGTGACCGGCAAGATCATCCGACCGGGCTGTATCAGCCAGGTCGCCGTCGGTCTGCTCAATGCGCACGTGCCGCAATCGGCGAGCGGCACCGTCGTTACCCTGGCGCCCGCGCCTCGTGACCATGCGGTCTACATGGCGCGCGGCGACTACCACTTCCGGGGCAACAACCAGCTGAATGCCCACTTCTTTGCCGATCGAAGCGACAGCTCCTCCTGGCCGGGCAACGTGAACTACGTGCAGCAGGCGGTCTTCAGCGACGTAAATCAGTTCGGCTTGAGCGACTCGCACATCTTCGGCCCGAGACTGCTGAACGAGTTCACCTTCTCGTACCTGACCTCCACCTCGGGGGGCGGCGCGGTCACGCAGATTGCGCCACGCGATCAGGGTGTCAACGTCAATGTCGGCAACGACGGACGCGGGATGAGCTATTCGGTCTCCGGCTCCGTCAACCTGGCGTATCCGGGGGTGAACGCGCAGGACTATTACAGCTGGCAGCTGAAAGACACGATGACGTTCAATACCGGGAACCACACGCTGAAGTGGGGGTACGAGTTCATCAGGCCGGTGTTCGAGTTCAACCTCGCGCTCACGCGATCGGCGAACTTCCAGGGGACGCGAACTGGCAACGCGATCGCGGACTTCATGATCGGCGCTTTCGACACCGGCACGATGGAGTTCGGCATTGCCGATCACAGCCCGTCCACGGTGAAGCATCAGATGTTCATCGAGGACTCGTACCGGGTGCACCCGAAGCTGACGCTGAACTACGGTCTGCGCTACGAGCCGTTCATTCCCTTCGATCAGAAGGGCGGCCGCCACACGACCTGGGTCCCGGACGTGCAGTCCACGGTCGTGCCCGATGCGCCGAAGGGCATCCTGTTTCCTGGCGACGCGGGTCTGCCCGAGCGCCTCACTTACAGCGATCTCAACAACTTCGCCCCGCGCTTCGGCGCGGCATGGGACGTCGACGGGCGCGGGCGGACCGTGATCCGCGGCGGCTACGGGGTCTTCTATCAGCAGATCAACGGCGAGACCACGCACGCCGCGGAGGCGCCGTGGCGCGGCACGACGCAGCTTCGTCAGGGCAGGATTGAAGATCCGTTCGGGTCGCTCGGTCAGACCGAACCGCCGCCCGAGTCGCCGGGGCGTTTCGGATGCTCGCCAATCAGCGCTTTCCCCGGATTGGCGTGCTCGCTTTACCCGGTCCCGATCCGGACCGTGTACACCGATCAGCACCTCAGAACGAGCTACACGCAGCATTTCAGCGCGTCGCTTCAGCGTCAGATCGGCGCGTACTGGGCCGCCGAGGCCTCGTATGTGGGTAAGCTCGGCGACAAGCTGGTGGGGCACAACTATTTCAACGCCGCTCCGTTCATCAACTCGCCGATCACCGGGCAGCCCCCGACGCTGCAGAACGTCGAGCAACGCGTGCCGTTCAGCCCGGGCATCATCAGCGCGCAGTCGCGCGTGCTCGGCAACTTCTTCAGCAGCGAGTACCACAGTATGCAGCTCAGGATCGAGCGCCGCTTCGCCCGGAGCTACTCGTTCTCGGCCTCGTACTCCCTGTCGAAGAACCTGACGAACCAGCCGGAGAATACGACCGGCCTCATCAGCAGCATTCCCAATCCGTTCGATCTCGACTCGTTGTGGGGGCCGTCGTTCCTGGATCGCCGCCACGTCTTCGCCGCATCCTGGGTCTGGAGTCCACGCTGGAACATCCAGAACGCCTTCCTGGGCGCACTCGCGAACGACTGGACGATCACCGGCTTCCACCGCTTCCAGTCCGGCAGCCCGCTCGTGTTCACGATGGGCACCGACGTCGCGCAGAACGGGATCCTTCAGCCGAACGGCCAGTACGCGCTGCTCGTGCCGGGCATGACGGCCGACGACGTGCGGCGCCAGCATGCCACCACGGCCGACATGATCGCGCAGTACTTCAACACGGCGGCGTTCGTACCGGTGAACAACGTGCCGCGTGGCATCTACGGCGACGCGAAGCGTGGGCTGATCTACGGACCGGGTGATTCGGTGACCGATCTCGCGCTGCTGCGGACCATCGACCTGCACGGCGACCTGCGGGTCCAGGTGCGGGGAGAGTTCTTCAACCTGTTCAACCACGTGAACTTCGGCAATCCGAACACGACGGTGTCCTCGACGACGTTCGGCCGGATCACCGGCGCCGGGGCGGGACGCGTCATTCAGCTGGCGGCCAAATTGATCTGGTGAGGCAATCTGCTGTGTGGCTTCCGGCCCTTCGGCAAGCTCAGGGCCGGCCCGAGCGCAGTCGAGGGCCGGCTTCAGCCGGAAGGATGCGTGCGGCGCCGGAAGTCACCCAATTGTTTTCTTTTCACAGGCAAGGAGGAGCGACTGATGGTTTCTGCGCCTAAGAGCACGTGGGTGTTCACCTCGGCCCTGGTCATGTCGGCGTTCCTGCCCTGCCGCGCGGCCGCGCAGCAGCCCGCGGAAACGGCGATCCCCGACAAGGTGAGGCTGTTCATTCCCTATAAGGACTACACCCAGGAGGACAACAAGCGGATTCTCGAGATGTACAAATGGCTCCGGGTCGCCGACGTCTCCGACGGCATGGACGTCGTGGGCCTGCAGAACATCGGCCTCGTCGATCCCGAGGTGCACGCGCTCTGGAAGGACACCGAGAAATTCACCCATCGCACCGTCGGCATCGCGGTGACGGCGCGATACGTGCCAACCAACCGGCGTGAACCGCAGATGGACAACAAGACCATCAGCCGCTGGTACAGCACCATTACCTCCGAGGCGTTCATGAAGGTGCTGTTCCCCGGCGCCGTTCTGGTCATCGACGCCATGGACGACGGCGAATCGCGCAGCATCGGCTCGTCGAATATCCTGAGCTGGAAGAAGCTGGGGATGGTCGGACTGGTGACGGGTGGCGGCCTCGCGGACACCGACGAGATCATCTACCACAAGGTACCCGTGTGGTTCCGGCGTCTGGCCCGCGGCATCCGGCCGGGCCGGAACGAGCTCGAATCCGTCAACCGCCCGGTTACGGTTGGCGGCGTCCTCGTCCGGCCGGGCGACGTCGTGGTCGCGGACGGCGACGGGGTCGCCGTGGTGCCGCGCGAGCGTGCGGAAGAAGTCGCAAAAGCTGCGCTGCCGTTTCTCGACAACATCACCAGAGAGCGGTACATCAAGGAAACCGGCCAGAATCCGTGGGCCAAGAAGCCGGGAGGGGAGTGAGAAAAGGGCAAAGGCAGAAGGGACAAGGGAAAAATGGTCCAAGCATGAAACCGGGTATTGCCAGGATCCACGACAGCTTCGAGCGCTTCGCCGACTTCGATCCGGCAACGCTGTACGAGGCGTCCGGTCGCAGAGGGATGGTCGATCCGGCCATCCGGCCGGCGTGGCGCGGAGCGCGCGTGTGCGGACCGGCGGTGACCGTCGAATGTCCGCCGGGCGACAACCTGATGCTGCACGTCGCGGTTGCGCACGCCCGCCCGGGCGTCGTCATCGTGGCCACCGTTGGCGGGTACCTGCAGGCGGGGGCGTGGGGCGAGATCCTCACCGAGGCCGCGCGTGCGCGCGGCCTCGCGGGCCTGGTCATCGACGGCGCCGTGCGCGACATCGACGCGATCGAGGCCTCGGGATTCCCGGTATTCAGCCGCGGGCTGGCGATCGGTTCCTGCACCAAGGAACGGCCGGGAAGGCTCGACGCGCCAATTCAACTCGGTGGTGCCACCGTCTGTCCCGGCGATCTCGTGTTCGGTAACGCCGACGGTGTCGTCATCGTCGAGCACGATCGGATCGACGAGGTTTACCAGGCCGCCGCAGGCCGCCGCCGGAAGGAACTGGAGATCATCACCAAACTGCGGGAGGGCCGCACGACGATGGAGCTGCTTGGACTCAAGGAACCACCGGGGTGACCCGCTTCTACCCGCATGACGATCTGTTCGATTTCGGCTGTCGTGTTCTGGAGCGGCTCGACGTGCCGGCCCAGGACGCCCGCGAGGTTGCCGGCTGCCTGATCAAAGCCGACCTGCGGGGTGTCGATTCGCACGGGATGGTCCGATTGCCGGTGTACGCGCGTCGCGTCCAGGCGGGCGCCGTCCTCGCGCGGCCGGATGTTCGACTCACCCCGGTCGGAACCGCGTCGGTGCTCGTGGATGGCGGCAACGGCCTTGGTCCCGTCGTCGGCGCGCGTGCGATGGACGCGGCGATCGATCTCGCCCGCGCGCACGGAACTGGCTTCGCCGGCGTCAGGCACAGCAACCACTTCGGTCCGGCCGCCTACTACGTCGAAAGGGCCATCGCCGCGGGGCTGATCGGCGTCGCGATCTCCAATGCGCCACCGAACATGGCGCCCTTCGGGGGACGGACGCGTTTTCTCGGGACGAACCCGGTCGCGATCGGCGTCCCTGCCGGAGAGGAACGCCCGTTGATCTTCGACGCGTCGACGAGCGTGGTCGCGCGCGGCAAGATCATCGTGGCCGCCCATACCGGCCAGCCGATTCCCGAAGGGTGGGCGATCGATCCCGACGGGCATCCGACCACGAACCCGGAGCAGGCGCTCGCCGGCGCGGTGCTGCCGTTCGGCGGACCGAAGGGGTCTGCACTCTCCTTCGTCATCGACATCCTGTGCGGCGTCCTGACCGGCGCCTCGTTCGCGTCGCAGATCAACACGCTCGAGGATCTGACGACGGTGCAGGACGTCGGTCATGTGCTCGCGGCCGTGCGTACGGATCTGTTCGTCGCCGAAGGGCGGTTCATCGAACGCATGGACACGATCCTGCGGATGCTCAAGAGCGCGCCTCCGGTGCCGGGAGTGCCGCGCGTGCTCGTGCCCGGCGAGATCGAGCTCGCGAACGAAGCGAGGATGCGAGCCGAGGGGATCCCGCTGGCGGAGGAGATCGCGTCACAGCTGGAGAGGCTCGGCGCCGAGCTCGGCGTGGCGTTCCTCTCGCCGATGGCACAGCCGGCGGCGTCGGGTCCGCACCGGTCATGAAGCTCCAACCCGCTCAGTGCTTCAACTTCCTGCCGATTCCGACCGACGTGCACTTTGGATTCGGCGCGTCGCGTACGCTGCCGGCGCACGTCCGATCCGCGGGCGCGCGCAAGGCCTTCGTCGTGACCGATCCCGGCGTCAGCCGAGCGGGGATCGTCGACCGGATCACCAGCCTTCTCGACCAGGAGTCGATCGACTTCGCCGTCTACGATCAGGTCACCGCCGATTCCGGATCGACACTCATCTGCAATGCGGTCGAACAGCTGAAGTGCTCGGACGCCGATGTCGTGGTGGGCATCGGGGGAGGGAGTGCGCTGGACACGGCCAAGGCCGTCGCGGCGCTCGCGACCAACCCCGGTTCCCCCCTCGACTACGTCGGCCTGCACAAGGTGCGGAATCGTCCTCTTCCCACGATCGCGATCCCGACCACCGCCGGCACCGGCAGCGAGGTGTCGTTGTGGGCCGTGTTCACCGACGACGACAGGAAGCTGAAGGTGGCGATCGGCGGCGTGCCGATGTATCCGGCCGTCGCTCTCTGCGATCCCGATCTCACGCTGGGCCTGCCGCCTCCGCTGACGGCCTCGACCGGGATGGATGCGCTGGCGCACGCGATCGAGTGCTGCACGAACAAGGCATGCCAGCCGATCTCGGCCGCGCTCGCGCTCGAGGCCATTGCACTTATCGGGGGCCATCTGCGCCGCGCCGCGCTCGACGGGCACGATCGCGAGGCGCGCTACGCGATGCTGCTGGCCAGCACGATGGCCGGCATCGCGATGAATCCCACCCGACTCGGGCTGGCGCACGCGCTCGCGATGCCGCTCGGAAGCTGGGACCTCAAGATCCCCCACAGCGTCGCGATTGCCGTAACGCTGCCGCTCGTGATGGAGTTCAACACGCCGGCCGCGCCCGAGCGGTTCGTGGAGGTCGCCGTGGCGCTCGGCGAACCGGTCAGCCGATGCTCGTCGTCCGACGCCGCAGGCCGCGCCGCCTCGGCCGTCAGGGAAATGGCCGATGCGATCGGCATCCCGAAAGATCTCTCCGGGCACGGCCTCCGCCATGAACACGTCAACGCCGTCGTCGAGGAGGCGATGAAGAGCGGGAACGTCGCGGTGAACCCGCGGGAGACCAGCAGGGAGGAGCTTGCAGAAATTCTCCGACGGGCGATCTAACGAAGAGCACACTCGCAGTCCGCGGTCCGCGGCCCGGGGAGAAGCGAGAGCAGCGTAAGTATGGATACGACATCGATTGACGTGCAGCAGCATCACAACCTGATCGGCGGCGAGTGGATCGCCGCGTCGGGCGGGGCGCGCTATTCGATTCGGAATCCGGCGCATCCTGCGGAGTGTCTTGGCGAGTTTGCGGATTCCACGTCGGTCGATGTGTCGGCGGCGGTCACCGCGGCGGCCGCTGCGGCCCGCGCCTGGGCGGACACGCCTGGGCCTCAACGCGGATCCGTGCTGTTCAGGTTCGCCCAGCTCCTCGAAGAATCGAAGCACGATCTCGCGCGGATCATCACGCGCGAACAGGGCAAGGCGCTGGCCGAGGCGGCAGGCGAGGTCGGACGCGCGGCGGCCGAGGCACGGTTCATGGCGGGCGAGGCCAGCCGCCCCGCGGGCCAGACGTTCCCGAGCGAGCGGCCAGGACTCTCCTGCTTCACGCAGAGCGAACCGCTCGGGGTCATCGCCGCGATCTGCCCCTGGAATTTCCCCGTGGTCACGCCCGTCCGCAAGATCGCGCCGGCCCTCGCCTTCGGCAACACCGTCGTCTTCAAGCCGTCCTCGCTCACGCCATGGTCCGCGGTGTACCTGATGGAGCTGCTCGAACGATCAGGAGCGCCGCCCGGCGTCGTCAACCTGATCACCGGGAGCGGCGCCGTCGTCGGCGACGCGCTGGTCGGGGATCCGCGAGTCGGCGGCATCACTTTCACGGGATCGACCGAGGTCGGCACCGGCATCTACGAGGGCGCGGCCCGCAGGCTCGCGCGCGTGCAGCTCGAGCTCGGCGGCAAGAACCCCGCCCTGGTCATCGACTGCGACGATCTCGATCACGCCGCGCGCGAAATCGTGGCGGCTGCGTTCCTGTGCAGCGGACAGCGATGCACGGCGATCAGCAGGGTCATCGTCTCCGAGGCGCAGGCCGACGCGCTGGTCGAGCGGATTCTGAGTCATGTGGGGCGCATCACCGTCGGCGACGGCCTGGATCCGTCAACGACGATGGGGCCACTGGTGAGTCAGCGACAGCTGCAGCGCGTCGAGCGGTACGTCAGAGAGGGGGTCGAGTCCGGTTGCGCGCTGCTGACTGGTGGCACGACACCGGTGCGGGATCCCGAGCACGAGGGGTACTACTATGCTCCGACGGTGTTCGATCGCGTCCCGCCGGATTCACCAGTCGCACTCGAGGAAATCTTCGGGCCGGTCCTGCCGATCCTGCGAGTGCGCGATCTGACCGAGGGGATCGCGCTCGCCAACAGCACGCGATACGGACTCGCCGCCGCGATCTTCACATCCAGGCTCGCCGGCGTCCAGGAATTCACCAGTCGGGTGCAGGCGGGCATGATTCACGTGAATCACGGGACCGCCAGCCAGGCGCACGTGCCGTTTGGCGGGGTCAAAGAGTCCGGACAGGGCGCCTACTCCATCGGGTCGAGCGCACGAGAGTTCTTCACCAATGTCAAAGCCGTCTATGTCAGGTGGTAAGGTCGCCAGGATCGCGAGGGAACCGGCGCTCGAACCGTTGTCGGAAACGCTGCTCGGCGCGCGAGCGTATCGCGCGCTCTGGGAGGATATCGTCCGCGGACGGATCGATTTCGGGGCGCAGCTTCGTCCGGATGCGATCGCTGAGCAGCTCGACATCAGCGTGACGCCCGTGCGCGAGGCGCTCCACCGGATGGAGCGCGACGGCCTGATCCTGAAGCTGCCATATCGAGGGTGGTTCGTTCGCGAGTTCACCGAACAGGAAGTCCGCGAGTTGTACGAGATGCGGGCCGCGCTCGAATCGTTCAGCGTGGGCCGGGCGTGCGATCGGATCACGGCGGAGGAGCTGGCGTGGCTCCGTGACCACCAGACAGTGGGCGAAGCGGCGCTGCGGGCGGGCAACATGGAGGCCTACCGCATCTACAACCGCGATCTGCACGCCGCGATCACCGATGCGGCGCGCAACACGTATCTGTCCTCGGCGATGGGCCAGCTGACGCTTCAGAGCCAGATGCTGATGGCGAAGACGATTCGCCTGGTCGGCCGGCCGTCGCGCGCTATCGAGGAGCACCGCGAGGTGATCGATCTCATTGCGGCACGGAAGAGGGCCGAGGCTCAGGCGCTGATCGAGCGGCACATCCTCAGCGCGCTCGAGGACATCCTGCGCTTCGGGCTCTCGGCGCCGGCATGACCAGCGACAACGGCGGAGAGACCCGGGACAAGTCGCGACGCTACCTCGTGGTCGGCGGACTGTTCGTCCTCTCGCTGATCACTTACATCGATCGCGCGGCGATCTCGACGGCCAAGGGGCCGATGGCCGCGGAGTTGTCGCTGTCGGACGGGGAGATGGGGGTCGTGTTCAGCGCCTTCGCGCTCGGCTACGCGGCGGCGCAGATCCCGTCAGGCTGGCTCGCCGATCGACTGGGCCCGCGCCGTGCGCTCGCGATGGTCGTCGTCCTGTGGAGCCTGCTGACCTCGCTGACGGGCGCGATGTCGACCTTTGGTCCACTCGTGGCGGTCCGGTTTTTCTTTGGCGTGGCCGAAGCCGGTGCGTTCCCGGGATCGGCGCGGGTCTTCTACAACTGGCTGCCGATCACCGAGCGCGGCATCGCCAACGGCATCCTCTTCTCGGGCGCGCTCCTCGGCGGCGCCGTCGCGTTTCCGTTCTACACCTGGCTCCTCGACAACTACAGCTGGCGCGGCGCGTTCTACATCCTCGGGATTCCGGGCCTCGTGTGGGCGGCATGCTGGCTGATCTGGTTCCGGGACTATCCGCGCGAGCGGATCGGGGTCGAAGCGGCTGCCGCCGATCCGGCGCCGGGCGCCGGCGCGATCCTGCGCTCGCGGGCGATGCTGCTGGCGATGGCGCAGTATTTCGCGGGGAACTTCACCTTCTACATCTGCATCTCCTGGATGCACCCGTACCTGATCGAGCACTACGGCCTCAGTCAGCGTGAAGCGGCGCGGTACGCGATGGTGCCGCTGCTGTGTGGCGCAGGGTCCAACTGGGTCGCGGGCCTGCTCGTCGACGCCCTCTACAAGTCGCCGCTCCGGGCATGGTCGCGCCGCATTCCGGGAATGGTCGGCTTCACGCTGGCGAGCGCGGGCGTGCTGTGGACGTCGGTGGCCGACAGCGCGGGCGGGGCGATTCTCGGGTTCGCCATCGCCACTTTCGGCGTCGAGATGACGATCAGTCCGAGCTGGGCGTTCTGTCTCGACATCGGCGGGAAGCGGTCGGGAACGGTCTCGGCGACGATGAACATGGCGGGCAACTTCGGCGGCTTCGTCAGCACCAACGCATTCCCGTGGCTGCGCTCGCTGACCGGACACCCGGCGACCTACTTCCATGTCGCGGCGCTGCTCAACGCCGCCGCCATCCTCTGCTGGAGTGCAATGCGGTCGGTCGATGCGCCGCGGCCGGCTGTGGTCGCCGGGCAGAAGCGGTAACCCTATTACCGCGCCAGCAGCATCAGCACGATTCCCTCGTCGGTCCTTTTGTATTCCACCCGGAAGTGCTCGTCCATCGCCTGCGCCGCCCGTTCGATCCTTTTCACGGTGTCGGCGGTGACCGGATCGCCAACCGAGACGCCGGACTGGGTCAACACCTCCTTCGCGGTTTCCGGGGACACCCGTTCGGTCCTGATCTGCAGGAGACGAAGCGGGACTTCGAGGCCTCCGTCCTGCCTCTCGGGCCGCTTCATCGCAAACCCGACGGGCCGACCCTCGTGGACGAAAATCTGTTCGATCTCGGAACGCGTCTTCTCCAGGCGCATTTTCAGCTCGAGTCGTTGTTCTCCGGTCACCGCCGGATCGTCGATCGCCTTTTCCAGCTCCTCGACCCGATGCTTCGCGAGCTCCAGTCGTGAAACGCTATGCAACGTAACCTCGAGCTCCTCTTTCCGTGCTTGCTCGAGATTCGGTGGTGGTACGCGGAATCTGACCGTGGCGTACGTGGTGGTCGACGCGAGCGCCGCGGGGGAGTAGTGCCAGCGAAGCACGGACTCGAGCGTCGCCTTTCGCAGTTCCTCCGGCCCGCTCAGCACGCGAGCGTCGGAGACTTCACCGTGTTCGTCGAGCGTCATCTCGACCTGGACGTCGCCTCCGACCTTCTGCTCGATCGCCCGGCGTGGGTATTCGGGGCGCTCGCCGTGAAGGAGGTGCTCGCCTCCTTTCAGCACTTGAATGGGTTCGTCCGTGGCCGTCACGGCGTGCTCCTGCGCTTCCAGGGGGAACGAACGGACTGCGACTGCCGCCGCAAATGTCAGCGCGGCCGCGCTCGCGGTCAGGGAAACGATCAGACGTCGGGTAGTCATGGTGCGCTCCTGCAGAATCCGCGCGACGCGCTTCTTCAAGAGATGCCGCCGCAAGAATGGTGATGCCGGTGAAAACGAGGGAAAGAGCCGCGCCCGCGCGACGGCGAGCAGCGACTCGACGTAGCGCTCACGCGAGTCGGTGAGGCGGATGGTGGCTTCATCGACCACCTGCTCGCGCGCCAGCCGGATGCGGCCGATCAGCACCCAGATGGCCGGGTGAAACCACAAGACGCTGACGACCGCTGCTTCGAGGATCTCGGACAGCCAGTCGCGCCGTCGCACGTGCAGGAGTTCATGACACGCGATCGCTTCCTGCACGTGAGCCGGCATCGCGCAGATGCCGGGTGTGAGCACAATCGCCGGCCGAATCACGCCGAACGTGATCGGCCCGGAAATCCGATCCGAAACGTAAAAGCGGGCGCGGACAGGAATCCGGGCGCGGGCGCTGTTGATGGGGTCCGGCAGCGCCTCGAGCGGTACCGACTGCCGGCGCAGCCGCCACAAACCGTACGCGCCGATCGCCAGCCAGATCAGCCTCGCTCCGATCCCCAGCGCCAGAACCAACAGCAGCCTCTCACCTGGTTGCCGGGCCGCAGCTGGTGGGGGTGTGGTGACGAGCGCCTCAGATGGGACTGGAACACTACCGGCGGTTTCAACCGTTGCGGAGGTGACTGGTACGTCGACAATCGTCCACGGCTGGAGAAATGGAAGCGTCAGGCAGGCGAGAAGCAGAAGCCGCCAGTAGGCGAGCACCGCCCGCGGCGCATCGACGCGAAACACGCGAAGCAGGAGCGCACCCGCGCTGACGATCACCAGGACCTGCAGTGCGAACGACGCGATGTTGACGGGCGAGAGTAATGGCATCATCGTTTCTTCCCTGCCATTCTGGAGATCTCGCGCAGGTCGGCCTCGGTGATCTGATCGTCCTCGAGCAGGTGCAGGACGAGCGGCTGGCTGGCGCCGTTGAATACCCGGTTGACGAACTCGCGCACCATGTCCTTGATGACCTGCTGCTTCGGCCGCGCCGGCCGGTACACGTGCGCGCGGTCCTGCTGTGTGGTCTTCAGGTGACCCTTCTGCTCGAGCGTTTTCAGGCTCGTCATCACGGTCGTGTAGGCGACCGCCCGGTGCGTCCGCAGCTCCTCGTAGACGTCGCGGACGGTCACGCCGTCTTCGTGCTGCCAGACGATCTTCATCAGCTCGAGCTCGTGGGCCGTGAGCGTGGTCGACTTGGGTCTCATACGTACTAGTTAACTAGTACTATATAACGAAGTCAAGCAGAAATTGTTCTGGGTGCCAGGCCGAACTCGCAAACCCGCGAACTGCGAACCGCGACCGGACTTCGGCACCAAACATGCCTACCTCTTCGACCGATGGGTATGCACCCCGTGCGTCGCGCGTTCGTGATCCTGCTGTTCGTAGCGGCAGTGGCCGCGCTGCTCCTGATGCTCGCGCAGGACCAGGTCACGCTCAAGACTCGCAGCGCGGTGGGGGCCGCGGAACCGCGGCATGCGAACTACATCGCGGGCCTGATCGGCGCGCAACTGACGAATGGCAATCGCTTCACCGTTCTCACCAACGGCGATCAGATCTTTCCCGCGATGCTCGAGGCCATCGCCGGGGCGCGCCGCCGCATCAGCTTCGAGACCTACATCTACAAGAAGGGCCAGATGGCCGAGGCGTTCACGCGGGCCTTCGAAGACGCCGCGCGGCGCGGCGTGCGCGTCAACCTGGTCATCGATGCGGTCGGTGGCAGCGCTGTTCCCGACGAGCACGTCCAGCGCCTCCGCGCCGCCGGGTGCCGGCTCGCGACGTTCAACACGCCCAGCTGGTACTCAGTCGAGGAAATCAACTACCGCACTCACCGCAAAATCCTCGTTGTCGACGGAGAGATCGCGTTCACCGGGGGCGTCGGTATCGACGATCAGTGGATGGGCAATGCCCAGGACAAGGAACACTGGCGGGACACGATGGTGCAGGCGGCCGGACCTGTCGCCCGGCTGATGGAAGGCGGGTTCTACGAGAACTTCGCCGAGGCCGCGGGCGAGGTGACTCCCGAGCTCGATGATGTCGGGCCGTCCTCGGAGGACGACGGCGCGGCATTCGTCGTGCGCAGCTCGCCGTCAGGAGGCGCCAGCGACCTCAAGCGGGTATACGTGTTGGGTCTCGGCTCTGCCCGCCGGTCGATTGACATCACGACGCCGTACTTCGTCACCGACGAGTCGAGCCGGTGGGCCTTCGAAGATGCCGTCAGGCGTGGTGTCAGGATTCGCCTGCTCGTGGAGGGTGACATCACCGACGCGATGCCGGTGAAGTATGCCTCGCGGAAACACTACGAGCAGCTGATGGAGCTCGGCATTGAAATCTACGAATACCAGCCGACGATGATGCACACGAAGACGTTTGTCGTCGACGGTGTGTGGAGCATGTTTGGATCGGCGAATTTCGACAACCGGTCGCTCGAGCTCAACGACGAGTTGAACGTCGCCGTGACGAGCCGCGAGCTTGCGGGACGGCTGCTCGCCGATTTCGAGCAGGACGTGAAATCGTCCCGACGCCTCGAGCTCCAGACCTGGCGCCAGCGGTCGATGCTGATGAAAGCCCGCGAGATCTTCTGGTCGTCGTTCGGCGAGATCTTCTGACCGGGCAGGCTAAAATCGTCGGATGGTTCGCGTGCGGTTCGCCCCCTCTCCGACGGGATACCTCCACGTCGGCGGTGCGCGGACCGCGTTGTTCAACTGGTTGTTCGCCCGACGGCACGGCGGCACGTTCGTGCTGCGCATCGAAGATACCGATACCGAGCGCTCCTCCTGGGAGATGGTCGCCGGCATCGTCGAGGGGCTTCGCTGGCTGGGCCTCGACTGGGACGAAGGTCCCGACGTCGGTGGCCCGCATGGACCCTATTTCCAGTCGCAGCGCCTGGACCAGCATCGAGCGGTGGTCAATCGGCTGATCGCCGGCGGCCACGCCTATCCCTGTTACTGCTCGAGTGAAACGCTGCAGGCCAAGCGCCAGGCCGCCGAGGCGGCGGGCGGCGGCTGGATGTACGACCGCACGTGCCGCCAACTCTCACCTGAGGACATCGCCCGGCTCGATACCGCAGGAACACCCCGGGCGATCAGGCTGCTGATCCCCGACGGCGTCACCGCGTTTACCGATCTCGTCCACGGCGAGATCAAGTTCGACAACAGGAACATCGAAGATTTCGTCGTCCTTCGCTCCGACGGTCAGCCCACGTACCACCTGTCCGTCGTTGCCGACGACATCGACATGGCGATCACGCACGTGGTCCGGGGCGACGATCACATCTCGAACACTCCGAAGCACGTCCTGCTGTTCCAGGCGCTGGGGCATGGCGTGCCCGCGTTCGCGCACGTGCCTCTGATTCTCGGCACCGACAAGAAGCGTCTGAGCAAACGCCACGGCGCGACATCTGTTACCGAATACACACGAATGGGTTACCTGCCCGAGGCGATGGTGAATTTCCTGGCCCTCCTTGGGTGGTCGCCCGGCGACGATCGTGAGCTGCTCAACCGAGACGAGCTCATTGCTGCGTTTGCGCTCGAGGGCATCAGCGGCGGCAACGCGGTGTTCAACCCTGAAAAGCTCGACTGGATGAACCAGCAGTACATCATGCGGCTGGCCACCGAAGAGCTCGGCAGTCGCCTCGAACCGTATCTTCGCGACGCCGGATTGTGGCGCGAGGAGTTCGCCACTCATCGACGCTCCTGGTATCTCGGGCTCGTCGACCTCTTCAAGCCGCGTCTGACGCAGCTCACCAACTTTGCCGCGGAAGCCGGACCATTCCTGACAGCTGAGGTCGCTACGGAGGAAGGAGCCGCCAGAAAGTACTTGAAACCCGAACTGGCGGCTCCGTTTCGGGAATTGAGGGCCGCATTCGACGCGCTCGATCCGTTCACCACGACGGCGACCGAGCAGGCACTTCGAAGCATCGCGGAACGTCACACGCTCAAGCCGGCAGCGTTGATCCATGCGACGCGTGTGGCCGTCACCGGTCGCGCCGCCAGTCCTGGCCTCTTCGAGGTTCTCGAGATCCTGGGCCGGCCCGTGGTCGTCGAAAGGATGACGGCTGCTCTCGGGCGGTACCTCCACACCGAGTAACAGCAACCACACGGCCGTGTCGGGGCCGTGTCACTGGGAAGTTTGTACCTACCTGTTCTCGACACCCTGCTGTGCAATCGAGTTCCTGAACTGGGCAAGCGGCCCGACCGTGGGCGCCCTGCTGGGTCCGGTCAGCACTGAAAGGGCAACAACGTTCCGTGACCGGGAAAACGTTTCGCGAGGTTTCCCCATCCTGTATCCCTAATGCCATCAGCAATTTCCAGCCGTGTCGTGGCACTGCCGTTGCAGTTGATGGGCTCGTCCGCCCAGGTGGCAGCGCGGGCGCCGTAGTGGAGACCCCTGACGGGACGGGAGGGAGGATCAAGTGGCCAAGGAAGATCGGGGATTTGCGTCGATGGATCGGGCCAAGCAGCGCGAGATCGCGAGCAAGGGCGGCAAGGCGGCGCACCAGAAGGGAACGGCCCACGAGTGGACCAGCGAGGAAGCGCGCGATGCCGGCCGGAAGGGCGGACTCGCGAGCCACAAGCGTCGTCGTGAGCAGATGATGACCGGTGGCGGTGGCGCCGGCGAAGGCCGCAACGACATGGGCACCGACAGGACTGACACGTACGAAGCTGACGGCAGGGAGCCATCGACGCCGGAGTAGAGCCGTGACGTGCTCGGTCGAGCGGACGAAGAGGATGGCTTCGTCCGCTCGCGCCACCGTGTACACCGGACCGTCCGTGCCGTCCCCCTTGATATGATCCGGGCCTCGTGAGCCCGGTGGACTACGCGCGTGCCCGACGCCTGCTGCTCCGCAAAGATCCCGTCATCGCGGGCCTGATCCGGGCTCATGGTGCCTGCGGACTCGCCGACGGTATTCACGTCGACTACTTCGCCGCGCTGGCTCGCTCCATCATCTTTCAGCAACTCTCGACGAAAGCAGCTTCAACTATTCACGCGCGGCTGGTTGGCCTCCTGCCTGACGGCAAGGTGACGGCACCGGCGCTCGCCGCCTTGACAGAAGCGCAGTTACGCGGCGTGGGCATCAGCCGTCAGAAATCGGTGTACCTGCGCGATCTCTCCGGGAAGATCGTGTCTGGCGTCCTCACTCTCGACGGCGTCGAGCAGCTGGATGATGAGGGCGTGATTGCGGCCCTCACGACGGTGAAAGGAATCGGCCGCTGGACGGCGGAGATGTTCCTGATGTTCCGCCTGCACCGTCCGGATGTCCTGCCGCTCGGAGATCTCGGGATCCTGACCGCCGTCCAGCGGGCGTACGGCATGCGAAAGCGCCCGTCGCCGCAACGCCTGCGCAAGTTGGGAGACACCTGGAAGCCGTATCGCTCTGTCGCGTGCTGGTATCTGTGGCGAAGCCTCGACAACGAGGGCGCGGCCCCTTCACCATCCAGCGCCACGTCATCCCGCGCGAAATCATCCACAGCGAAGAAGCCGGAGAAGCGCAGCCAATGAAGCGGGCGTTGTCATTCGCCGCGGCGATCGTTGTCGTTGCCGCGGTTGCCGCGGTGCCGTCGCGCATCACTGCGCAGACCACATCGCAGAAGAGCTGGGACGTCGCCGGCGAGCTCGGCCCGGCTACGAAGCTGGCGTTCGACACGTCGGAAGGGACGTGGATGAACGTGGACGTGAGCCCGGACGGTAAGCGGATCGCGTTCGATCTGCTGGGCGACATCTACATCATGCCGATCGACGGCACGGGCGCAACGCCGGCGACGCGGCTGACGAGTGGGGCCGCGTTCGACATGCAGCCGCGCTTCAGTCCCGACGGCAGGCGTATCGCCATCTGCAGCGATCGCGACGGACTGTGGAACATCTGGACGATTGACGTCGAGGGAAAAGACCCGCGGCAGCTGTCGCGCGAGCGCCGCTGGTTCGTCAACAGCCCGACCTGGTCGCCCGACGGTGAATATGTCTACGCGCGGCGTCATTTCGTCAAGGAACGCTCGCTCGGCGCCGGCGAAATCTGGATGTACCACGCGGCGGGCGCTTCAGACGGTCTGCAGGTCACCGAGCGCGTCGGCTGGCAGAAGGACAACGGCGAGCCCGATGTGTCGCCCGACGGACGCTACCTCTATTACAGCAAGGACGTCAGTCCCGGTATCACGTTCGAATACAACCGCGATCCGAATGAGACCATTTACGCGGTGATGCGGCGCGACCTCGTGACCGGCCGCGAGCGGCGCGCGGTCAGCGTGCAGGGCGGATCGGTCGCCCCGCAGGTGTCGCCCGACGGGAAGACGCTTGCCTACGTTCGGCGGGTGCGTCTGCGCAGCGCACTGTTCCTCCGGGATCTCGACAGCGGACGCGATCGCGAACTGTTCAGCGGCGTCGACAAGGATCTCCAGGAGGCGTGGGCCGTTCACGGCGTGTATCCACAGTACGCGTGGGTGCCCGACGGCCGCTCGCTGGTGATCTGGGGTGGAGGGAAGATCTGGAAGGTGGATGCGACATCTGGGCGGGGCACGCCGATTCCTTTCACCGCCCACGTCGAACAGACTCTTTATGACGCGCTCCGGTTTCCGCAGAAGGTCTTCACGGACGAATTCCCGGTCCGCATGCTCCGCGACGTGCGGGTCTCGCCCGACGGCAGGAGCGTCGTCTACAGCGCGCTCGGCCACCTCTATGTGAGGGCGCTGCCGTCCGGGCAGGCGCGGCGCGTCACGAAAGACGATCGGTTGGAATTCTTCCCGTCGTTCTCGCGCGACGGGCAGTGGATCGTCTACACCACCTGGTCGGATGCGGAGATGGGGCGCGTCCGCATCGTTCGCCAGGATGGCTCCGCCGGACGCGACATCGTTGCCAGGCCCGGGCACTACGTCGAAGCATCGTTCTCGCCTGACGGTCAGAAGGTCGTCTACCGCCACGCCGGGGGCGATCGAATGCGCGGGCCTTTCTTCGGCGAAGACGCCGGCGTCTATGTGGTGCCGGTCGTCGGCGGCGATCCGGTGCTCGTGCGCGACACCGGCGAGGAGCCGGAGTTCGATCACACGGGCACGCGCGTGTACCTGCGGGAAGTGCGCAACGAGAAGAACACCCTGTTCAGCGTTGGCGTGCCGGCCGGCCGCACCGAGCTTCCCGGCCGGGATGAGATCGAGCATGTGCGCAGCGACAACGCCACCCAGTTCGCGGTCTCTCCCGACGGTAAATGGATCGCGTTCGAGGAGCGGTACAAGACCTATGTCGCGGCGTTTCCGCGTACGGGCCGTGCGGTGGACATCGGTCCTGCGACACAGGCCTATCCCGTTCAGCGGGTATCGCGCGATGCCGGCTTCTATCTGCACTGGTCGGCCGACAGCCGGCGCCTCTACTGGACGCTCGGGCCCGAGCTCTACTCGCGCGACCTCGGAGAAACCTTCGCGTTCGCTCAGTCTCCAGGGGCCGCGGCCAGCAGCCTGAAGGCCGAGCCCGAGGCCAAGGGTATTCCAATCGGGTTCTCGGCGACGGCCGACAAGCCGTCGGGGTCGGTGGCGCTCGTCGGCGCCCGCGTCATCACGATGGCCGGGCTGAAGCCCGGTCCGATCCAGGGCACGCCAGGGGTCATCGAGAACGCGACAGTACTGATCGAGGCGAATCGCATCACGGCGATTGGTCCTTCGTCGTCGGTGCCCCTGGCGGCGAACGTCCGGCGCATCGACGTTCGCGGCAAGACGATCATGCCGGGAATGATCGACGTGCACGGGCATGTCACCAGCGAATCGAACGGGCTGCTCGCGCAATCGAGCTGGCCGCTGGCGGCGAATCTCGCCTTCGGCGTGACCACGTCGCACGATCCGTCGAACGACAGCGAAACCGTCTTCACCAACGCCGAGATGATTCGCAGCGG
>Ga0111538_10001802_pt1 | contig 30043 bp, 24 predicted proteins | sample SoiMethybrSBSTD1_FD_79669 | JGI IMG/M metagenome (GOLD analysis project Ga0111538, IMG submission 79669) | Bulk soil microbial communities from a Populus tree surrounding site in Tennessee, USA - Soil MetaG P. TD hybrid SBSTD1 (version 2)... | ecosystem: Environmental > Terrestrial > Soil >... | reverse complement strand
TATAGGGACCACAGAACTCCAAGATCTCCGCGACGTCCACGATCGGGCTGTGCGCGTGTGGCATCGAATCATCAGTCTCCGCCGCCGGAGCCGCAACCGCCGGTCCCGCGCTCGCCCGAGCCGGCCGACGGGCGCCGCGTGCCGGCCCCGGCGGCGGAACGACGACGCCGCTGCCACCACCACGACCGCACCGGCCGCGATCCCGATGCCGAGTAGTGGGCTCATTCACGACCCGCCACCACCGCAACCGCCGCCACCACCGCAACCGCTACCGCCGCCACAGCCGCCACCACCGCCGCCACAGCCGCCACCGCCGCCACCGCCGTCGCTGCCCGAACCACAGCCGCTGGAGCCGCCGGAGCCGCCGGAGCCGTCGCCGGCCCAGCCGCCGCGGCGCCGTGTGTGCCGGCGCCTCGGCCCGTGCCGCTCGCTGAGTCGGGTGAGGATCCAGACGAGCCCGACGACTCCCGTCAGCAGCGCTATCCCGAACCCCGTGGACATCTCAGGACCCTCCCCCGCCGCACCCTCCACCGCCGCCACCGCAACCGCCGCCACCACCGCCGCAACCGTGGCCGCCGCCTCCGCAGCCGTGATGACCGCCACCGTGATGAGCGCCACCGCCCGAGTCGCCGGAGCCGAGCCACCCCGCCCAGCCGCCGTCGCCGCCGCTCGACCACCGGCCCCGCTGCCGGACGCGGGCGCGGTTCGACCCGACCGCCACCACGGCGATGAACGCGAACCAGATGAGTGCGATCGCCACGCACACGACCGAGCCGATGGCCGTACCCAGCCCGTCGGCGCTGACCGTCCGCATCCCGGCGAATGTCGCCGGTACCACCCCCGATAGAGCTTCCATGTTCCGATGCTGGGGGCGACCCGAAGATCATCGATCCGGCCCTAACGAACGCTAAGGCAATCTTGACCGTCGTGTGGTCGGTGTGAAGCGCTGTTACCCGCCGGTACGGGGCATGCGGCGTCGCGTCGAGGTGACGTGGTGTGCCCGCTCGGGGCAGGATGGGAGCAACACGCCATCTCGACGAAGGAACGCCAGTGGCCAGCGAACGCAAGCGCCCGGTGATCAGCGACGGCCTACCCAGCCAGCTGCCCGACATCGACCCGGAAGAGACCACCGAATGGGTCGAGTCACTCGACGGGGTCATTGACGCCGCGGGCGCGAAACGAGCCCGGTACATCATGCTGCGCCTGCTCGAGCGGGCGCGCGAGCGCCAGGTCGGCGTGCCGCCGCTCACGACCACCGACTACATCAACACGATCCCGCCCGAGCGGGAGCCGTGGTTCCCCGGCGACGAGCACGTCGAGCGGCGCATCCGCGCCTACATCCGGTGGAACGCCGCGATGCTCGTGCACCGCGCGCAGCGTCCGGAGATCGGCGTCGGCGGCCACATCTCGACCTACGCCAGCGCGGCGAGCCTGTACGAGGTCGGCTACAACCACTTCTTCCGGGGCCGCAACCATCCCGGCGGCGGTGACCACATCTTCTTCCAGGGCCACGCCTCGCCCGGCATGTACGCCCGCGCGTTCCTGGAGGGCCGGCTCTCCGAGACCCAGCTCGACGGCTTCCGTCAGGAGCTTTCCGGGCCCGGCGGCGGCCTGCCCAGCTACCCGCACCCGCGCCTCATGCGGGACTTCTGGGAGTTCCCGACGGTGTCGATGGGCCTGGGCGGCATCAACGCCATCCAGCAGGCCCGATTCAACCGTTACCTGCACCACCGCGGCATCAAGGACACCAGCGAGCAGCACGTATGGGCCTTCCTCGGCGACGGCGAGATGGACGAGCCGGAGACGATGGGCGCCATCGGCATCGCCGCCCGCGAGGAACTGGACAACCTGACCTTCGTCATCAACTGCAACCTGCAGCGGCTCGACGGCCCGGTGCGCGGCAACGGCAAGGTCATCCAGGAGCTCGAGGCGTTCTTCCGCGGCGCCGGCTGGAACGTCGTCAAGGTGATCTGGGGCCGCGAGTGGGACCCGCTGCTGGCCGCCGACACCGACGGCGCGCTGGTCAACCTGATGAACGTCACCCCGGACGGCGACTACCAGACGTACAAGGCTGAGTCGGGCGCCTACGTCCGGGAGCACTTCTTCGGCCGTGACCCGCGCACCCGCAAGATGGTCGAGCCGATGTCCGACGACGAGATCTGGAACCTCAAGCGGGGCGGCCACGACTACCGCAAGATCTATGCCGCCTACCAGGCCGCCGTCGAGCACACCGGCCAGCCGACGGTGATCCTGGCCAAGACCATCAAGGGCTGGACGCTGGGCTCGCACTTCGAGGCGCGCAACGCCACCCACCAGATGAAGAAGCTCACCCTCGCCGACATCAAGGAGTTCCGGGACCGGCTCTACCTCGAGATCCCGGACAAGGCGCTGGAGGACAACCCGTACCTGCCGCCGTACTACCACCCCGGCACGGACAGCGACGAGATGCAGTATCTGCAGGAGCGGCGCCGCCAGCTCGGCGGTTACGTACCGGCGCGCAGCACCGCCGTCGTCCCGTTGAACCTGCCGCCGGCCGAGGCCTACAACGACCTGAAGAAGGGCTCCGGCAAGCAGAAGGTGGCCACCACGATGGCGGTGGTGCGCCTCATCAAGGACCTCATCAAGAACAAGGAGACCGGCCACCGCTGGGTGCCGATCATCCCCGACGAGGCCCGGACCTTCGGCATGGACGCCATGTTCCCGACGTCGAAGATCTACTCGCCGCACGGCCAGAACTACACCCCCGTCGACAGGGAGCTGTTCCTGTCGTACAAGGAGTCGACCAAGGGTCAGATCCTGCACGAGGGCATCAACGAGGTCGGCTCGGTGGCCTCGTTCACGGCCGCGGGCACCAGCTACGCCACGCACGGCGAGCCGATGATCCCGGTCTACATCTTCTACTCGATGTTCGGCTTCCAGCGCACCGCCGACGGGCTGTGGGCGGCCGCCGACCAGATGGCCCGCGGCTTCCTGCTCGGCGCCACCGCCGGGCGCACCACGCTCAACGGCGAGGGCCTGCAGCACGAAGACGGGCACTCGCTGCTGATCGCCGCGACGAACCCCGCCGTGGTGGCGTACGACCCGGCGTTCGCGTTCGAGATCTCCTACATCGTCGAGGACGGGCTGCGCCGCATGTACGGCGAGCGGCCCGAGGACATCTACTACTACCTGACCGTCTACAACGAGCCGATCCACCAGCCGGCGCAGCCCGCCGACGTCGACGTCGACGGGCTGCTCAGGGGCATGTACAAGTACTCGCCGGCCACCACCGACGGGCCGCGGATCTCGATCCTCGCCTCCGGCACCGGGATGCAGTGGGCGCTCAAGGCGCAACGGCTGCTCGGCGAGGAGTGGGACGTGGCCGCCGACGTCTGGTCGGTGACGTCCTGGACGGAGCTGCGCCGCGACGCCGTCGTCGCGGAGGAGTGGAACCTGATGCACGCCGACCAGGAGCCGCGCCTGCCGTACGTCACGAAGGCGCTGTCGGAGTCGGCGGGCCCGGTGGTGGCGGTCAGCGACTTCATGCGCGCGGTGCCCGACCTCATCTCGCGCTGGGTGCCCGGGCAGTACACGTCTCTCGGCACCGATGGTTTCGGCCTGTCCGACACCCGGCACGCGCTGCGGCGGCACTTCCACGTCGACGCGGAGTCGATCGTCGTGGCGGCGCTGCGGCAGCTGGCGCGAAGCGGCGACGTGCGCAGCAGCGCGCCGGCGGAGGCGGCCAAGAAGTACGCCATCGACGACGTCCACGCCGCGCCGGTCGGCGAAACCGGCGGCGACACCTGATTTCCGCGATCTTGGACGTCTGCTACCGCTGCTGGGTTAGTGGACGTCCAAGATCGGGCGGTAGGGTCCGGGCATGACCGAGCCGCTGCCCGCCTTCCCACCGGGCTTCACGTGGGGTGTCTCGACCGCCTCCTACCAGATCGAGGGTGCCGTGTCCGAAGACGGGCGCGGCACCTCCGTCTGGGACACGTTCAGCCACACCCCCGGCAAGGTGCGTGACGGCGACACCGGCGACGTCGCCTGTGACCACTACCACCGCTATCCCGAGGACGTCGCGCTGATGGCCGACCTCGGCGTCGGCGCGTACCGGTTCTCGGTGGCCTGGCCACGCATCCAGCCCACCGGCGAGGGGCCGGCCAACGCCGCCGGGCTGGACTTCTACGACCGGCTCGTCGACTCCCTGCTGGCGAGCGACATCGACCCGCTCGTCACGCTGTTCCACTGGGACCTGCCGCAGCCGCTGGAGGACGCCGGCGGCTGGCTGAACCGGGACACGTCGGCCCGCTTCGGCGAGTACGCCGACCTGGTGGCGCAGCGCCTCGGCGACCGCGTCAAGCTGTGGATCACGCTGAACGAGCCGGTCATCGTCACCTCGCTCGGCTACGTCCTCGGCATCCACGCACCGGGCCGCACCGGCGTGCCGAACGCGTTCCCGGTCCTCCACCACCAGTTGCTCGGGCACGGCCTGGCAGCGGCCGCGATCCGCCGGCACAGCACGGCCGGCGTGAGCCTCGCGAACAACTACACGCCGGCGTGGGCGGTGGGCCCGGACGGCCGCCCGGAGACGGCGACCGACGAGGACCGCGCCGCGGCCGAGCTGTACGACCTGTACCACAACCGGATGTTCACCGATCCGTTGCTGCACGGCGCCTACCCGTCCGGGTACGAGCTGCTGTCCACTGTGGACGTCGACAGCCTGGTCCTGGACGGCGACCTCGAGGTCATTTCGGCACCGTTGGACGGCCTCGGCGTCAACTACTACAACCCGACGGCGATCCGCGCCGCCAAGGCCGGTGACGACCTGCCGTTCGCGATGGTGGATCTGGCCGGCTACGAGCGCACCGGGTTCGGGTGGCCCGTGGTGCCGGACGGCCTGCGCGAGACCCTCGTGCGGTTGCTCCACGAGCGCTACCCCGAAGTGCTGCCGCCACTGTGGATCACCGAGAACGGCTGCGCCTACCCGCGCTCGACCGACGACGCGGATCGCGTGTCCTATCTGGACGGTCACCTCCGGGCGGTGCGCGGCGCGATCGACGCCGGGGTCGACGTGCGCGGCTACTGCGTCTGGTCGCTGCTCGACAACTTCGAGTGGGCCGAGGGCTACAGCCAGCGCTTCGGGCTCGTCGACGTCGACTTCGAGACCCAGCGGCGCACTCCGCGCGCCTCGTACCGCTGGTACCGGGACCTGATCAGAGGCGCGTGAGAGCCAACCCGGATCCGGCGGATCCGCGGCTGGTCGCCCGCCTGGTGGCGTGGGCGCGGCGGCTGGCCGACCGCGACGCGTGCGGCCCGGTCGCCGTGCTCTCCCACCGCACCGGGGAACTGGTGCTGCGGGCGGGTGGCGTCGTGGTCAAGGCGCACGCGCCGGGCGTCGACCTGGCGGACCTTCGGCCCCGGCTCGCGCTGGCCGAGCGCCTTGACGGCGTCATGCTCGCGCCGCTGGCCGGCGCCGCGCTGGGCGGGCGCACGGTGACGCTGTGGCCGGCGGGCACGGCGTTGCGCGAGGCCGACCTGCCCGGCGTCGACTGGCGGGCGGCCGGCGGGCTGCTCGCGGCGCTGCACCGGGCTCCCGTGCCGGCCGGCCTGCCGGAATGCGGCGCGCCGGCCCGGGTCCAGCGGGCCCGGCGCCGCCTGATGGCCGGCCGGCACGCGACCGGCCGCCGGGCCCGCGCCGTGGCCGGGGCGCTCGCGCAGGTCGCGCGGCTCACGACGGTCGCGCGGCTCACGACGGTCGCGCCCGGCGGCCAGGCGGACCGGCCACCGCCCGGCGGCCAGGCGGACCGGCCCCGAACGCTCGTCCACGGCGACTTCCACCTCGGCCAGCTGGTCCGGCGCGCCGGCGGCTGGCGGCTGATCGACGTCGACGACCTGGGCCTGGGCGATCCGGCCTGGGACCTGGCCCGCCCGGCGGCCTGGTTCGCGGCCGGCGTGATCGCGCCAGAGACGTGGGCCGAGTTCGTCGCCGGGTACCGGGCGGCGGGTGGCCCGGCGGTCCCCGCGGACGGCGACCCGTGGCCGGTCCTGGACCCGTTCGCCCGCGCGCTCACCGCGCAGATCGCCGCGCTGGCCGTCGTCAACGGGCACCTGGACGTCGCCGAGGCGTACGTGGCCTGCTGTCGGCGGATCGTCACGATGTACCCGCCGGGTGCGACCCATGAGTAAGCTGCGGGACGTGACCGCATACATGCAGTGCCCGAAGTGCCGGGGCGTCATGCGCACCTACAACCGCAGCGGTGTGCAGATCGAGCAGTGCGACCAGTGCCGTGGCATCTTCCTCGACTACGGCGAGCTGGAGGCCCTCGGCCGCTTGGAGAACCAGTACGGCCACGTCCCGCCGCCGCCCGCCGCCCACGGCGCGCCCGCCTGGGGTGCCCCCGCGTACGGCCATGGCGGCGGCCACGGCCACGGCCACGGCCATCACCGCGGCTTCGGCCACGTCCTGTTCTCGTCCTGACCGAAGCCCTAGGGGGCCGTCATGACCTACCCCAATCAGCCGTACGGGGGCAACCAGCCCTACGGGGGCGGCATGATGTGCCCGCGGTGCCGCGGCCCGATGCGTTCCTACCCGCGCAGCGGGGTGCAGATCGAGCGGTGCGACCAGTGCCGCGGCATCTTCCTCGACGAGGGTGAGCTGGAGACGCTCACCCGCAACGAGGCCGCGCAGTGGGGGCCGGGCGGGATGCCGCCGCCCGGCGGTTACCCCGGGCAGTACCCGGGTGGCTACGGCGGCTACCCCGGCGGCGGGTACGCCGGCGACAACTACGCGGGCGGGTACGGCTACGGTCCGGGTGGCCCGGTCTGGGGCTCGATGGACCCGAACCACCCGCCACCGCCGCCCGACCAGCAGGGTCAGCAGTAACCGCCGGCAATAACCGAACGCAGCGCCCGAACCGGCCTCGATAGACTGTCGGGGTGACGGTTCGCGTGCGGTTCGCCCCCTCCCCGACAGGGATGTTCCACGTCGGCGGTGCCCGTTCGGCGCTGCACAACTGGCTCTACGCCAAGCAGCACGGTGGGGCGTTCGTGCTGCGCATCGAAGACACCGACGCGGCCCGCAACCGTCCGGAGTGGACGGAGGGCATCCTCGCCGCGCTCGACTGGATCGGCATCGAGCGCGGCGGGTACGAGGGCCCGTACTTCCAGTCGCACAACGCGGAGGCGCACCGCGCCGCCGCCGAGAAGCTGCACGCCGGCGGCCAGGCGTACTACTGCGACTGCACCCGCGACGTGGTGCAGGCCCGCACCGGGTCCCAGTACACCGGGTACGACGGGTTCTGCCGCGATCGGGGGCTCGGCTCCGGGCCCGGCCGCGCGCTGCGCTTCCGCACGCCCGATACGGGCGTCACCGTCGTGCACGACCTGGTCCGCGGCGAGCCGACGTTCGAGAACGACAAGCTCGAAGACTTCGTGATCGCCCGCGCCGACGGGTCGGCCGTCTTCCTGCTCGCGAACGTCGTCGACGACACGCTGCAGGGCATCACCCACGTGATCCGGGCCGAGGAGCACCTGCCGAACACGCCGAAGCAGCAGTTGCTGTGGCTCGCACTCGGCCACGAGCCCCCCACCTGGGCGCACGTGCCCGTGGTGGTCAACGAGAAGCGGCAGAAGCTGTCCAAGCGGCGCGACAAGGTGGCGCTGGAGTCCTACCGCGACGAGGGTTACCTCGCCGCCACGATGCGCAACTACCTGATGCTGTTGGGCTGGTCGCCGTCCGGCGACCGGGAGATCGTGCCGTGGGAGGTCATCGAGGCGGAGTTCCGCATCGAAGACGTCAACCCGTCGCCCGCGTTCTTCGACGAGAAGAAGCTGCGCGCCTTCAACGGTGAGTACATCCGGGCACTGAGCGAGGCCGAGTTCGTCGCCGTGTGCCAGCCGTGGCTCACCGGCACGGCGACCATCCCCGCTCCGGCGTGGCCCGCCGACGCCTACGACCCGGCCGCCTTCGCCGCGGTGGCCCCGCTGGCGCAGACCCGCATCGGGGTGCTCGGCGAGATCGTGTCCTATGTGGACTTCCTGTTCCTGGCGGAGCCCGCCGTCGACGAGGCGGCCTGGGCGAAGGCGATGAAGGAGGGCGCCGCCGACCTGCTCGCCGCCACCGTCGCCGGGTTCGAGTCGACTCCGTGGAACGCCGAGGCGCTGAAGGCCGCGCTGGAGGCGGTCGGCACCGAGCGCGGGCTGAAGCTGGGAAAGGCGCAGGCGCCGGTGCGGGTCGCGGTGACCGGACGCTCGGTGGGCCTGCCGCTGTTCGAGTCGCTCGAGGTGCTCGGCCGCGAGCGCACGCTGGCCCGCCTGCGGGCAGCCATCGACCGGCTCTGACACCGACGACAACCAAACCGGCCCGCAGAGCACACCTATAGGGCATGAGCGCCGAGCAGGACCAGTTCGCCGCGTACTTCGCGGCACGCCGCGATGCGGTCCGCCGCACGGCGTACCTCCTCTGCGGTGACTGGCATTTCGCCGACGACCTCACCCAGATGGCGTTCGTGCGGGTGGCCGCCGGCTGGCGGCGGGTGCGCGAGAGGGGCGCGCTGGACGCGTACGTCCACACCATCCTGATCCGCACCTTCCTCGCCGAGCAGCGGCGCTGGTTCCGCCGCCGCGAGCGCAGCACGGCCGAGGTCGTCGACGCCGGCCCAGCCGACGCGAACCCGGCCGACGCGATCAGCCGCCGGCTGGCCGTCGCGGCCGCGCTGCGCCGGCTGCCGGACGGGCAGCGGGCCGTGATCGTCGCCCGGTTCTACGCCGACCTCGACGTCGCCGCGACGGCCGAGGCGCTCGGTTGCTCACCTGGAACGGTCAAGAGCCAGACGGCGCGGGCGGTACGCGCGCTGCGCGAGCACCTGACCGACGTCGACCTGGAGGTGTCCGATGCTTCTGCGTGAGCTGCTCGACGAGGTGGCCAGGGGCAACGAGCCGCCGAGCCGCCTGACCGCAGACGAGGTCTACGCCGCGGGGCAGCGCCGCCGACGAACCACCACGGTGGCCCGGATCGGCGCGGCGGCCGTGCTGTGCATCGCCCTCGTGGCCGCGCTCGTCGTCTTCGCCCCGGCGCGGGCGCCGGACAACGCCGGCCCGGTGGAGGTTCCGGTGGTGAGCCCGGACGTCCGGGCGGTCGGCGGGTACGACCCGCGCGAGTTGTACGCGATCGTCCTGTCGTGTCCGCAGTGCGAGCCGGAACTGCACGTCACCCGCGACCGCGGGCGCACCTGGACCAACCGGGGCACGATGGCCGACGTGAACCTGCCGGGCGCGCCGTGGGAGATCCGCGTCGGGCGCTCCGGCGCGGTCGGCGTGTTCGGCTACCTCGCCGGCGGTAGCGGCCCGGACCGGGTCCTGTCCACCAGCCTCGACCGCGGCCGGGCGTTCGCCCAGGTCATACCGGGCGACCCGGTCGACGCGGCGACGCCGGACGCATTCGTCACGTGCGCGTACCAGTCGTCCGCGAGCCGGTGCGTCGTACAGGTCCACGACCTCGACGAGGACACGACCGCACCGCTCGCAAACCAACCCGGTCTGGTGGTCGTCCGCGTGGAACGGGCGCCCGACGGCACGATCTGGGCCCTCGGTCGCGACGACGGTGCCGAGCGGCCGGCGATCGCCCGCAGCACCGACGGCGGGCGGACGTGGACCACGCACGTGTTCGCCGACGCGCCCGAGTTCGCCGCCGGGTACCGGCTGCTGGCCGGCCAGGTGGCGGCCGTCGACGGGACCGTCGTCGCAGAGCTCACCTACGCGCCCCTCGCCGAGCCCTCGCGGAACTCCAACGTCGCCTACCGGCTGCGCGACGGCGACTGGCAGCGGTTGGACACCGACGCGTGGGGGCCCGGTGCGGTGGCGGCGGCGTCCTACCTCGTAGCCGACGGCACCTTCGTCCTCCAGACGGTCGGAGCCGGCGCCGCGGCCCCGCAACCCAGGAACGGCACCCAGTTCTGGAGCTGCCCGCCGAGCGGGACCGCCTACGGCCGCATCGCTGTGCCCGCCGGGTTGACCGGCGATCAGCTGAACGCCGTGCAGCGGCTGCCCGGCGGCGGGTACCTGGCCCACAACGTCGCCGGCGCCTGGGTCTCCGACGACGGCCGCACCTGGACGCGACTCGCGATCCGTTAGACCTCGCGCAGCACCTCGCCCGGCCGCGCCCTGACGACGCGGTACTGGGCGAAGGCGCCGCTGGCGAGTGCGACCACGGTGACCGCGCCGAGGATGGCCGCCAGGACGCCGCCGGGTACCGCGATGAGTGGGCCCGGCGGCGTGCCGGCGGCGAGGTCGAGGTCGGCGCGGCTGGTCCACGCGGCGACGGCGGCGATGAGCAGGCCGAAGAGCAGGCCGACGCCCATCGGCAGCCCGGTCTCCAGCAGCAGCGCGGCCAGATGCGCCCGCCGCCGCAGGCCGAGCCGGCGCAGGAGCACGTACCCGCGCCGGTAGGTCGGGGTTCGCGCCTCCACGTACAGCAGCAGCCCGGCCGCCACGACCAGCCCGGCGAACACGTTCACCGCGATCAGGTACTGGAACGTGTACGTCACGGGCTCGTACAGCGAGTCGCCGTAGGTGGCACTCAGTTGGGCGAGCCGCCGCACCGGCAGCCCGGTGCGCTCGAGTTCGGCTGCGGCGGTGGCCGGGTCGCCCCGGATCCACAGCTGCGGCACCGCGAACCTCGCGGCCGGGCCGAGCGCGTCGCGGTGCACGAGCAGCACCGGGTAGCCGCCCTGCGCGCCGGGTAGCAGCGGCACCGTCGACACCGACACGGTCAGCAGCCGCTCGCCGTAGACACGCACGTCGTGGGTGCCGGCCGGCAGCACACCGTAGGCCACCCCGGTGGGGTCCGGCCCGGCGTGCACGCCGGCGACAAGTTCGGCCAGGTCGGGCCCGGGCAGCTGCGAACTCCAGAAGGCGCCACGGCCGAACGTCGCCGGGTCGATGCCGAGCACGTCGGTCTCGAACCCGCCGACCAGCACCCGGTCCAGCTTCAGCACCTCCGTCGTCCGGTCGGCGAGCGCGGCCGGCACATCGACAGGGCGGTCCAGCGTCGCCACGGTGTTGCTGCCGAGGATCATCGCGCTCTTCGCCTCGAGCGTGAGCTCGATGGACCCGGTGACCGTCGCACCGAACCCGGTCAGCGCCACCGGGATCGCGGTCACCGCACCGAGCAGCGCCGACGCCGCCACCGGGCGGGCGATGCGCCGCATCGCCAGGAACACACCGGGCCGGCGCGGCGAGCCGGCCCGGGGGCGGCGCGCACGGGCCCGCACCCACGCGGCGCCGATGCGGGCGGCGAACACGACAAGGGCCAGGAACCCGAGCACCGGCGCGACGAGCAGCCGCAGCGGCACGTGCGCCACCGAGCCGAGCGTGCCCGGCCGGTCGACGCTGGCCCCGTCGCCGAGCAGCCACCACGCGGCGGCGGCCGCAGCCGCGAGCGCCAGTTCCCACGGGATCCACCGGGCGGCGTGGCGCGCCCGGCGGCGCGGTACCACGTCGACGAGACCGCGCACCCGCACGCCGACGGTGACCGCCGTGACCAGCAGCACCGCCGACCAGCCGGCGGCCGCGAGGCCGACCGCCCACGGCCCGGCCTCGGCCGAGAGCAGGGGGTTCGGGCCGAATGTCCGCACCAGCGCCCACGCCGCCGCCAGCGCGGCGACCGCACCGGCCGTCAGCGCGAGCAGCGCCTCCAGCGCCGCCTTGACCGCCAGCGCGCCGGGCGACGCACCGTGGGCGGCCAGCAGCCGCACCTCCCGCTCGCGGCGCTGCACCCAGAACCCCGCCGCGGCGAGCACCACGACGAGACCGATCAGCACGGCGGCCCCCGTCGCCGGCGCGGTGGTGTCGCGCAACGTGTCGTAGACGAGTTCGGCCCTGTCGACGCTGTGCCCGACCGACGTGATGACGGTCGGCCGGCCAACCCCGCCGCCCATGTCGTAGATCGCGTCGATGCGGGCCCGCAGGTCGGCGATCCGGGCCGCCATCACGTGTGCCGCGGGGGCCGCCGGCCGCTGGTCGACGAGCGCGACGTCGACGTACTCGAACGCGATGTTCTGCGGGCTGTTGACCCCGACGGCGAGCATCGTGGAAAGGTCGGTGAACACCACCGGCTTCAGCTCGGGGTCCAGCTCGGCGGCGCCGCCCCGGTACCCGAACAGGCCCTGCAGCGTGCACCACTGCGGTTCGAGCGCGCCGGCGCCGAGGTCGGCGTACACGGCCGCGATCCGCAACGGCTGCGGCGGTGCCGCCGGGTCGACGGGGATGTCGAAGTAGCCCGGCGAGAGGCGCACCGTCGACAGCTCGATCTCGTCGCCGACGCGCAGGCCGAGGTCCTTGGCGAACGACTCCGGCAGCCACAGCCCCTTGCCCGAGGGGCCCTGCCGCACGTCGAGCCCGGCGGCGACGTCGTCGGAGCGGCCGGTCAGCCAGAACTTCGCCTTGCCCAGGTCGCCCAGGTCCCGGGAGCCGCGCCGGGCCGACGTGACCGCGGCCGCGCCGTACAGCGTCGTCACCGGCGCGGTCACGCCGGGTGTCGACGCGACAGCCGCCGAGACCGACGCCCGGCGCGCGGTGTAGTCGGCGACGCCGGTGGCGGCGTCGACGCGTTGCTGGGCGGGCGCCCGGTACAGGTCTCGGAACGAGCGCCGCGACTCCAGGTGCAGCCCCACCTTCGCCGGGCAGGTGTTGTCGAGCTGGTGGTGCAGCGCGGCGGTGCGGGCCGAGGAGAGGAACAGCGGCGCGCTCGCGGCGGGCAGCACGGCGACGAACGCGGCGGCCGCGAGCGCGAGGAGCAGCCCGGGCTGGCGCCACAACAGGACGGGCGCCCGCAACCAGGGCCGGGTCAAGAGCTCCCGCATCTCCCGTCCCCCCTATACCGACACGTTTGGTGACAAACGGCCTGATCCGGCCCCCGCATGCGGCCCGTCCAGGAAACTCCCCCGGGGGAAAGGAGTGCTTCCATGGGGGAGAAGCCAAGTCATCGTCGCACGTCGCGCGGGGTGGTTAGCGGGTGCGCCGTCGCGCTGTTACTGGGCGGCGTCCAGGTCGTGACGTCGGCGCCGGCCGCGGCGGCGCCCGGGCCGGCGGGGCCGCTACGCATCGCGTCGACGAGCGCCGCGAACAGCATCAACAAGGCGCAGACGGCCACCTGCCCGGCCGGGCGCAAGGTGCTCGGCGGCGCCGGGCGCATCGACGGTGCGGCGGCGGCCGGCGAGGTCGGCCTGGTGACGGCGATGCCAACGGCGAACGGCTCCGGCTACACGGTCAGCGCGGCCGAGGACGCCAACGGCACGGCGGGCACCTGGTCGCTGACCGCGATCGCGTTCTGCGCCCCCGCTCCGGCCGGCCTGCAGTATCTCTCGTACAACTTCGGCGCCGGCTCGACGAAGAGCCGCTGGTCGTCGATCACGTGCCCGAAGGGCAAGAAGGTGCTCGGCGCCGGCGCCACGATCACCGGCGGCGGCGGACACGTGCTGCTGGCCGGCATCCGTCCCGAGGACGACGAGCGCACGATCACCGCCACCGCGTACGAGGACGAGGCGGGCACCCCGGCCACCTGGAGCATCACGGCGACGGCGACCTGCGTCAGCGCCGTGCAGGGGCTGGCCATCGAGCAGGCGGCCACCGCGCAGAGCAGCGACGTGTCGATCGCCTCCGCGACGCTGACCTGCCCGACGGGCACGTCGCTGTACGGGGTCGCCGGGGAGATCGTCGGCGGCAACGGCGAGGTGCTGCTGCGCCAGCTCGACGCGACGCCGGCCAGCGAGGCGCGGGTCCGCGCGGCGGAGGACGCCACCGGCACGGCGAACCTGTGGTCTGTGCACTCGTACGGAATCTGCGCGAAGTAGCCTCCCGCGATCTTGGACGGCTACGACGGCCGGAGCCGTCGTAGCCGTCCAAGATCGCCGAGAATCAGGGTGCGTCCGGCGGCGGGCTCACCGCGTCCAGCCTTGTGCCGTCGGGGCGCCTGGCGCGCACGTCGCCGGTGTACGGGTCCCGGGTGACCTGCCAGCCGCCTTCGTGCACGAGCACGTGGTGGTGCGGGCACTGCAGCACCACGTTGTCCACGATGGACAGTCCACCGCGGGCCCAGTGGGTGACGTAGTGCGTCTCGCACTCGGCCGTCGGGCGGTCGCAGCCGGGGAACCGGCAGCCGCGGTCGCGCAGCTCCACCGCCCGGCGCAGGCCCTGGCTCACCGTCTCGGTCTCGGCGCCGATCTCCAGCACCTCGCTCTCGCCACCCAGCACGGCCGGCAGCACCCGCGCGTCGCAGGCGAGCCGGCGCGCGGTGGCCGCCGACACCGGCTCGCCGGACCCGAGCAGCGCGTCGCCGGCGACCGGACCCTCGCGCGGCCCCGCGCCGGAGTCGCCAGCGGGCGCAGCGGAGCGGAGCCCGCGGTCAAGCGGCTCCGGCTGCCAACCGGCACCGCGCAGCGTCTCCAGGGGCACGGTGACCACGACCCGCGGCCGGTCGCCCCGGCCCCGGCCGAGGTCGAGCAGGTCGGTGCGCAGCACCGTGCGGCACAGCGACGCGAGCGCGTCGGCCCGCAACTGCTCGGGCGTGCCGGCCGCCGCACCGGATACCTCGAACTCGCCGCCACCCAGCGCCGGGGCCACCCCGGCCCCGGCCGGGCCGCCCGGCACGCCCTGTGCGGCGAGCGCGGCGAGCAGGAGCTCGCCGTCGCCGGCGTCGAGCTGCCCGCGCAGCGTGATCGCGCCGGTGGCGGCGCGGATGACGTCGAGAAAGCGGTGCGCGCGGACCCGGCGGAACGCCTCGATGCCGGCCTGCTGGTCGCCCCGCTCCCGCAGGCGCCGTGCCATCCGCCGCAACCGCCCCGGCGGCTCCCGTCGGGCGCGCTCGAGCAGGATGCGCTCGACGCCGCGGGCCATCGCATCGTCGCCGAGCATCCAGGCCGCTTCGTCGATGGCCGCGACGTGGTCGAGGGAGAGCTCGCCGCGCAGGTAGGCCGCCGCCGTGGCCGGGCGTTCGGCCAGGGTCGCGGCGACGGTGGCGTGCCGGGCCGCCTCGACGGCGTCCAACCGGAGCCGGTGGCGCAGCCAGTCGCGCACCGAGCGGGCCCCGTCGCGGGCCGCCGCGCCGCGCTCGTCGAACACCGCGACGCGGCGGCTGAGCTGCGCCTGCAACCGGCACAGCGCGACCCACATGCTGCGCATCTGGGTGCCCAGCGCGACATCGGTGACGGTGTCGAGATCCTCCTCGTCGAGCGCCTCCGCCGCGGCTGCGAGCAGCTGCAGCGGGCCACTCGTACGCATGTTCGAAAGCTACCCCACGAGAGAGATCGATAGCTACCGCCCGCGGCGCCCGTCGTGAAAGGCTCGCTCCGTCGTCGTGAAAGGCTCGTCTTGATGAACGGCAGCGCCCCGCCTCCCCTGGATGCGAGCATCCGGGCGATCGAGCGCGCCGCCGGCGCCCTGGCGACCGCGAGCGTGGCCCGGATGGACGACGAACTGCCCTGGTTCCGGGAACTGCCGGCCGACCAGCGGGCCTGGGTCATGCTGGTGGCCCAGGCGGGCGTGCGCTCGCTGGTGGAGTGGCTGCGCGGGCGCGCCGAGGGGACCGATCCGCAGCAGGTCTTCGACGACGTGTTCGACGCGGCGCCCCGCGCGCTGGCCCGCTCGATCAACCTGCAGCAGACCGTCCAGCTCATCAAGACGACGATCGAGGTGGCCGAGGAGCACATCGCACGGCTGGCGGCGCCGGACGAGGAGACGGTGGTCCGCGAGGGCGTGCTGATCTTCAGCCGGGAGGTGGCGTTCGCGGCCGCCCGGGTCTACGCCCGCGCCGCCGAGACGCGGGGCTCCTGGGACGCCCGGCTGCAGGCCATGCTCGTCGACGCGCTCCTGCGCGGCGACTCCTCCGACGTCCTGGCCAGCCGCGCCGCGGCGCTGGGCTGGGCGGACCCCTCGCCGGTGGCGGTGGCGGTGGGCCGCTCGACGGGCGGCGAGCCGGCCATGGTGGTGCACACGGTGTACCGGGCCGCCCGCCGGATCGGGGTCGAGATCCTGGGCGGCGTGCACGGCGACCGGCTCGTGGTCGTGCTCGGCGGGGCCAGCGACTCGCTCAACGCCACGGAGAAGCTGCTCAGCGGGTTCGGCGACGGCCCGGTGGTGGTCGGCCCGCCGGTCGCGAGCCTCGACGAGGCGACCGAGTCGGCCCGGGCCGCGCTGGCCGGGTACCGGGCGGCGCCCGCCTGGCCGGGCGCGCCGCGCCCCGTCGCCGCGGCCGACCTGCTCCCCGAGCGGGCGCTGGCCGGCGACGTGGAGGCCAGGCGGATCCTGCGCCAGGACGTCTACGCGGCGCTGGTACGCGCCGGCGGCGAACTGCTGGACACGCTCGACGCGTTCTTCGCCGCCGGCGGTGTGCTGGAGGGGGCCGCCCGGGCGCTGTTCGTGCATCCGAACACCGTGCGTTACCGGCTGCGCAGGGTGAGCGAGATCACGGGCCTGGGACCGCTCACTCCCCGTGATGCGTTCGCTCTCCGCATCGCCCTGACCATTGGCAGACTGGACCCGTCGGTGACCCCGCCCACACAGTTGTAGACATCCTACAAAGATGTCCGTGGGAGTTCGTGCCTGGCGGTACCAGCGGGACTCATGAGCATCCCTCAGGCTTGATTATGTGCTCGCTGTACTCGCTCCCGGCCAAGGTGCACAGAAGCCCGGCTTCCTCACACCCTGGCTGGACATCGCCGGCGTCGACGCGCGTCTTCGCTGGTGGTCGACCCTGTCCGGGGTCGATCTCCGTTACCTCGGTGCCGACGCCGACGCCGAGGAGATCAAGGACACCGCGAAGACCCAGCCGCTGCTGGTCGCCGCCGCGCTGCTCACCGCCGAACAACTGCGGATGGACGACGTCGCCGTCGTCGCCGGGCACAGCGTCGGCGAACTGGGTGCCGCCGCGCTCGCCGGCGCCCTGACCACCGACGCCGCGGTGACCCTGGCCGGGGTGCGCGGCCGCGAGATGGCCGCCGCCTGCGCCGTCGAACCCACCGGCATGGCCGCCGTGCTCGGCGGCGACGAGGCCGAGGTGCTCGCCGCCATCGAGGCGGCCGGCCTGTACCCGGCCAACCGCAACGGCGCCGGCCAGATCGTGGCCGCCGGCACCGCCGACGGGCTGGAGAAGCTGGCCGCCGCGCCGCCCGCCAAGGCGAAGATCATCAAGCTGCAGGTCGCCGGCGCGTTCCACACGCCGCACATGGCGCCCGCCGAGGCCGCGCTCGCCGCCACCGCCGCCGGCATCTCCCCCGCGCACCCGACCAAGATCCTGCTCTCCAACCTGGACGGTGCCGCCGTCGATCACGGCCCGACCGTCCTCAACCGGCTCGTCCGCCAGGTCACCGCGCCCGTGCGGTGGGACCTGTGCATGCGCTCCCTCGCCGACCTCGGTGTCACCGCGGTCGTCGAGTTGGCCCCCGCCGGCACCCTGGCCGGGCTGGTCAAGCGCGCCATCAAGGGCATCGAGATCGTCACCGTCAACACCCCAGACGACCTGGGCAAGGCCCGCGACGCGATCGCCCGGCACGGCTCGCACCCGACCCACGAGCCGCATCCCGAGTTCCGGGTCGTGGTGGCCAGCACCGGCGGCACGTTCGCGCCGGCCAGCGGCATCGCCGAGGGCGACGAGGTCGGCGACGGCCAGGTCATCGGGGCGATCAACACCCGGCAGGGCCCCGTCGACGTGATCGCGCACGGCGCGGGCGCGCTCGTCGAGTGGCTCGTGCACGACGACGACCCGGTGTCCCCCGGCCAGCCGTTGGCCCGCATCGGAGGCACCACGTGAGCGAACGAAGTGAGCGAACCATCAACTCAGCCCCGTGCGAATGCATCGCTGAGCGAAGCGAGGCGATGTCATGAGTTTCACCTTTCCCGCCCCGGCGGCCGGCTCGCGCATCGTTGCGCTCGGGCACTACCAGCCCAGCCGCGTCGTCACCAACGACGAACTCGCGACGATGGTCGACACCAACGACGCCTGGATCCGCGACCGGGTCGGCATCGCCGAGCGGCGCATCGCCGAGTCCGAGTCGGTGGCCGACATGGCGACGTTCGCCGCTGAGAAGGCGCTCGCCAACTCCGGGCTCACCGCCGCCGACATCGACGCCGTGTTCGTCGCCACCTGCTCGTCGGCGGACCGCTGCCCGAACGTCGCCGCGCGCGTCTCGGCCCGGCTCGGCATCGCGGCACCGGCGGCCATGGACCTCAACACCGCCTGCTCCGGGTTCTGCTACGGCCTCGCGGCCGCCGATCACGCGATCCGCGCCGGCGCCTCCCGCAACGCCCTGGTCATCGGCGCCGAGAAGCTTTCCGACATGACCGACTTCACCGACCGGAGCACGTGCATCCTGTTCGGCGACGGGGCCGGCGCGGCCGTGGTCAGCGCGGCCGATGAGGCGGCGATCGGGCCGGTCGTGTGGGGCTCGGCGCCGGAGCGCGGTGACGTGCTCGTCATCGAGGGCTGGCGCCCCTACATCTACCAGGACGGCCAGGCGGTGTTCCGGTGGGCGACCACGGCGCTCGCCCAGCACGCCCGGCTGACCTGTGAACGGGCCGGCGTGGCGACGAAGGACCTCGCCGCGTTCGTGGCCCACCAGGCGAACACCCGGATCATCGACGGGATCGTCAAACGGCTCGACCTGTCCAACGCGGTCATCGCCAAGGACATCGTCGAGTCCGGCAACACGTCGGCGGCCAGCATCCCGCTGGCGCTGTCGAAGCTGGTGGAAACCCGGGCCGTGCCGTCCGGCGCGCCGGTGCTGCTGTTCGGGTTCGGCGGTGGGCTCACCTACGCCGGCCAGGTAGTCCGCTGTCCGTAAGTGACAAACCACGAAGGGAACCGAGAAAGCATGGAGCGCACCCAGGTCGTCGAAGGCCTCGCCGAGATCCTCGAAGAGGTTGCCGGCGTCAACCCGGACGACGTCGCCGAGGGCAAGTCGTTCACCGAGGACCTCGACGTCGACTCGCTGTCGATGGTGGAGGTCGTGGTGGCCGCCGAGGAGAAGTTCGACGTCAAGATCCCGGACGACGAGGTCCAGAACCTGAAGACGGTGGGTGACGCCGTCTCGTACATCCTGAAGAGCAACGCATGACTGTTGAGGTCGTCGTCACCGGGCTCGGCGCGACCACCCCGCTCGGCGGGGACGTCGCGTCGACCTGGGAAGCGCTCCTCGCCGGCAGGTCCGGGGTCCACAAGCTGACCTACGACTGGGCCGAGCAGCTTCCGGTGCGCATCGCGGCCGAGTTGGCACAGTCGCCCCTCGAGAAGATCGACCGCGTGAAGGCCCGCCGGCTCGACCGGTCCGAACAGCTCGCGCTGGTCGCGGCCAGGGAGGCCTGGGCGCAGGCCGGCGAGCCGGGCGTGCCCAAGGACCGCCTCGCGGTCGTGGTGGGCAGCGGCATCGGCGGCGCGCAGACCCTGCTGGCCCAGGACGACATCCTGGAGGCCAGCGGGCCGCGCCGGGTGTCGCCGCACACCGTCCCGATGCTGATGCCCAACGGGCCGGCGGCCTACGTGGGCCTGGAACTCGGCGCGCAGGCCGGGGTGCACGCGCCGACCAGCGCGTGCGCCACCGGCGCCGAGGCCATCGCGTGGGGGTTGGACATCATCCGGTCCGGCCGGGCCGACGTGGTCGTCGCCGGCGGCACGGAGGCCATCATCCACCCGCTGCCCATCGCCGGGTTCGCGTCGATGCGGGCCATGTCGACCCGCAACGACGAGCCGGAGAAGGCGTCCCGGCCGTGGGACAAGGGTCGCGACGGGTTCGTCCTCGGCGAGGGCGCGGGCATCGTCGTGCTGGAACGCGCCGACGTGGCGGTGGCGCGCGGCGCGCACGTGTTCGCCCGCCTGGCCGGGGCCGGCATGACCTCCGACGGGTACGACATCGTGCAGCCGCACCCGGAGGGCGCCGGCGCCGTCCGGGCGATCGCCGCGGCGATCAGGGACGCCGGCATCGACAAGCGCGACATCATGCACGTCAACGCCCACGCGACCTCCACGCCGGTGGGCGACATGGCGGAGATCAAGGCGCTCCACGCCGCCCTCGGTGAGCACCCGGTGCTCACGTCGACCAAGTCGATGACCGGGCACCTGCTCGGCGCGGCGGGCGCGGTGGAGGCGATCGCGACGATCCTCGCGCTGTACCACGGGACCGTCCCGCCGACCATCAACCTCGACGACCCGGACGACGAGCTGGACCTCGACGTCGCCGCGCACAAGGCCCGCCAGCTCGACATCCCGGCGGCCCTGAACAACTCGTTCGGCTTCGGCGGTCACAACGCCGCGTTGATCTTCACTCGCGCCTAGGAGCCCCTCGTGACGACCACCCGTGTCGACGTCGAGAGCGGGGCGGTCGACCTCCGCGACCCGGAGGTGCTGCTGCGCGCCCTCTTCGATCCCGGAACGCTGCGGCTGCTCAACCGGCGCGACACGTCGGGTGTGCTGTCGGCCCGCGGCGAGGTCGGCGGCACGCCGGCGATCGCGTTCGCCACCGACGCCACCCGGATGGGTGGGGCGATGGGCAGCGAGGGCTGCCGGCACATCGTCGACGCGATCGACGCCGCGGTCCGGGAGCGGGTGCCGGTGGTGGGGCTGTGGCACTCCGGCGGCGCCCGGCTCGCGGAGGGTGCCGTCGCGCTGGACGCCGTGGGCCAGGTGTTCGCGGCGATGGTGCGGGCGTCCGGACGCGTGCCGCAGCTCTCGGTCGTGCTCGGACCGGCGGCCGGCGGCGCCGCGTACGGCCCGGCGCTCACCGACATCGTGATCATGAGCGACGCCGGCCGGATCTTCGTGACCGGGCCCGACCCGCACGGGCGCCGGTCCGGCGTCGTGCACATCACCACCGAGGACGACGCGACCGCGCTGAACAAGGCCCGTGTGCTGGCCGCCATGCTGGGCCGGCAGGGGCGGATCTCCCCCGACGACGTGGCGGCCGACGTCGACCTCGGCGCGCTGCTGCCCGACCAGCCGAACCGGGCCTACGACGTGAAGCCGCTGGTCCGGGCGCTGCTCGACGAGCCCGGCGTGGACCTGCACGACAAGTGGGCGCCGAACATCGTCACGACGCTGGGCCGCTTCGCCGGGCGCACCGTCGGCGTGGTGGCGAACAACCCGCTGCGGCTGGGCGGCTGCCTGGACGCCGCGGCGGCGGAGAAGGCGGCCCGGTTCGTCCGGATGTGCGACGCGCTCGGTGTGCCGCTGATCGTGATCGTGGACGTGCCGGGGTACCTGCCGGGCCTCGGCCAGGAGTGGGACGGCGTGGTGCGCCGCGGCGCCAAGCTGCTCCACGCGTTCGCCGAGGCGGTGGTGCCCCGGGTGACGCTGGTGACCCGGAAGGCCTACGGCGGCGCGTACATCGCGATGAACTCGCGCTCGCTGGGCGCGACCGCCGTGTTCGCGTGGCCCTCCGCCGAGATCGCGGTGATGGGTCCGAGCGCCGCGGTGAACATCCTGCACCGCAAGAAGCTCGCCGCGACGCCGCCCGAGGAGCGCGACGCCGTGCGCGCCCGGCTGATCGATGAGCAGATCGTGGTGGCCGGCGGCGTGCACCGGGCGCTCGAGATCGGCGTCGTCGACGCCAAGGTGGAGCCAACGCAGACGCGCAAGCGGATCGCCGAGGCCCTGGCCGCCGCCCCTGCGGCGCGGGGCGCCCACGGCAACATCCCGTTGTAGCGTTGTCCGCGCTCAGCGGGCGCAGGCCGACGCCGGGAGGCCCTCCACGGGCACCGGGGACCGGCCGGGCGCCTTCGCCTTGCCGGCCAGCACGGCGGCGAGCGCCACCATCGACGCCTGGCTCGACGAGTACGTGGCCACCAGCGTTCCCGGCTGCTGCCGCAGCACGTACGGCGTGTCCATCGCGACCGTCACGCCGGCCCCGCCGGCTCCCCCGGCCCCGCCCGCGGGCGCGCTGCCGTCGCCGTAGCCGAGCAGCCGCACCGACGTGCCACCCGCGCGCACCGGGATGCCCTGCTGGGCCAGCGCCGCCGTCAGCCACTCCCGTTGCTGGGTCCACTTGCCGTCGCCGGTGATCGTCACGCCGCCGCTGACAAGAGGGCCGGAGCACGTGCCGCGGAACACAGTCACCGCCGCGGCCGACGGGGTCTGTGCGGCCGCCTGGTCGGCCGGGCTGTTCAGCGTGGACATGTCCGGCTGCGCCGTGGCGGCGAGCCTGTAACGCAGCGTCAGCACCCGGGTGGCCGCCTCGACCAGCCGCGGCCGGGGCAGCGAACCGCTCTTCAGGCCGTCCAGCAGACCCTTCTGCGCCTGCTTCAGGTTCGGCGGCATCAGCACCAGGTCGTTGCCGGCGACGAGGGCCCGCACGGCCGCCTCGCCCGGCCCCCAGCGTTTCGCCGGGGCCATGTTCATCGCGTCGGTGACCACGACGCCGGTAAAGCCAAGCTTGGTGCGCAGCAGGTCGATCAGGACCTTCGAGGAGAACGTCGCCGGCACCCCCGGGTCGAGCGCCTTGACGTCGAGGTGACCGCTCATCACCATGCCGGCCCCCGCCTTGATGCCGGCGAGGAACGGCGGCAGGTCGTCACGGTCCAGGGCGGCGGCGTCCTGCGCCAGGACCGGCAGCTCCTCGTGGCTGTCGGCGGTGGTGTGCCCGTGGCCGGGGAAGTGCTTGAGCGCCGGCGCGACGCCCGCCGCGGCGAGGCCGCGCGCGGCGGCCGCGACCTGCTCGGCGACCGCGGCCGGGTCGCCGCCGAAGGACCGCGACCCGATGACGCCGCTGCCGCGCGGGCCGAGCACGTCGGCAACCGGCGCGAAGTCGACGTTGATGCCGATCGCGTTCAGGTTTCCGCCGGCCGCCTTCCACGCCGCCTCGGTGGCCGCCGGGTCGCCGGCGGCGCCGAAGGCCATGGCGCTGGGCAGTTGCACCACGCCAGACCTGATCCGGGTGACCGCGCCGTACTCCTGGTCGGTGCCGATCAGCAGCGGCGCCCCGCCGGGGTTGCGCCGGGCCGCGTCGTGCAGGCCGCCGGTGAGCTTGCGGATCTGCTCGGGCGAGTCGACGTTGGTCGTCTTGTTGGTGCCGGCGGTGGGGTCGTCGGCGGACCAGCCGACCAGGATCAGGCCGCCGAGCTTGTACTTCGACACCATCTGCGCGGGCGTGGACACCCCGGCGTACTGGTTGTTAGCGCTCGACGAGCTGCCGGTGACCTTGGTCGCGTCGTTGCCGTACGCGTACGGCATGAGCACCTGGCCGACCAGTTCCTCATCGGTGAACGCCGCGATCGCCGCCGCGGCCCGGGCAGCGGGATCACCGATCGGTTCCGACGGCGCCGCCGGGGCACTGCGGCCGGCGGCGGCCGCGCCGTCGCCGTTCGCACCCGAATCGCAGCCGGCCAGTCCCCCGAGCGCGGCCACGAGCGCACCCGCGGCCAGCACCGACACCACCACACGCACGCGCACACTCAACCAGATCGAGGCACGCATTCACCAAACAGGCAGGTCACCCCACTCGCGTGAGCAGTCCCACCGGGCTGCCCTCGCCGGCGTGGCGGTACGGCTCGAGTTCGGCGTCCCAGGCGCTGCCGAGTTCGCGCTCCAGCGAGTGGGCCAGCGCCTCGTAGCCCTTCGCGGCCGCGACGAGGGTGCGGAGCCGGTCCTCGGCGATCATGATGTCGCCGTTGGCGCTGGCGGTGGCCCGGAACAGGCCGCGGCTGGGCACGTGCATGATGCGCTCCCCGTCGAAGCCGGGGCTGGGCTCCTCGGTGACCTCGAACCGGAGCATCGGCCACTGCCGCAGGGCGGCGGCCAGGTCGCCGCCGGTGCCGGGCTGGCCGGACCAGACGTACTCGGCCCGGCGGGCACCGGGCTCCACGGGCTGGGCGGCCCACTCGAGACGAACAGGCGTGCCGAGCACGCGCGCGATGGCCCACTCGACGTGCGGGCACACGGCGAGCGGGGTCGAGTGGACGTAGACAACGCCACGAGTGCGCACGACTGGACCTCCCGGTTGACCGAGGTGCGTCTTCCCCTACGACCTCGACCGCCGCGCCGTCTGCGCATGTCTTCATTTGTCCAACGTGGACCATGATGCCGCCGCGCCGGCCGGTACGCCAGCGGTTGCGGCGATATCCTGCGCACTCGTCGGCAAACTGGTACGTTTTTCTGCCCTCCTCAACGCGCGCCGCCGGCTGTGGTTACCGCCCGCCCGCGTTTAGCGTCGGGGCCCCCGCATCGGGTACGCTTTTCGGCGGTCAATCCCCAGCCCGAATCCAAGGAGTCCCGCGGTGGCGAGCAACACCTCCAAGACCGCGCGCGCATCTGTCCGCGCCGGCCAGGCCGGCGCCGCGGGTGGCGCGCTGAGCGTGCTCGGCGAGTTCAAGTACCTGATCCCGCTGAACAAGGGCAAGCACGCCTACGTCCGCAATCTGACCAACGGCCGCACGGTCCACCTGAAGACCGACTCCGACGCGTTCATCGAGGAGATCCGGGTACTCACCGGCGCCGGGCACGGCACGAAGATCCGTGCCGAGCTGAAGTCGCTGGCCACGGCCCACCCCAAGGACGGGTGGGACGCCACCGAGAAGCGTCTGGAGGACGCGGGAGTCTTCGCCTAAAGCTGGCGCGGACACGCGCGCTCCCCGGAAATCGTCCGGGGAGCGCGTAAGTATGTCTGATTTCTGTACTGTTTCGAGTTGCTACTCGTGGGTATTTTTGGCCCATGTCGACGCGTGCGGGCACGGAGGTGCCGGTCCGCACGTCCGACGGGGTCCCGTTGCACGTCGTCGAGTACGGCTCCGGCCCGCTGACCGTCGTCCTGCTGCACGGGTGGACGCTCGACCACCGGCTCTGGCGGCACCAGATCGCCGACCTGCCGGACCGGCTCGGTGAGGACATCCGCATCCTCGCCGTCGACCTGCGCGGGCACGGCCGCTCCGGCTCGCCCGACCTGCGCGACACCACCCTCGACCGGCTCGCCGACGACGTTCACGCCGTCCTGCGCGAGCGGGTGCCGGAGGGTCCCGTGATCCTCGCCGGCCACTCCCTCGGCGGCATGGCGGTGCTCGAGTTCGCGCACCACTACCCTGACGTGTTCCGCGACCGGGTCGCCGGCGTCGCACTCGTCTCGACGAGCGCCGAGGGTCACACGCACACCAGCTACGGCCTCACGCCGTGGCTCGGCCGGGTCGTCCGCGAACTGGAGACCCGCGCGGCGGCGGTGCTCACCTTCGGCGGCACGTTGAAGCTGCACCGGGTGGTCATGCCCGCCCTGCTGCCCGCCGTGCGCTGGCTCGTCTTCGGCGACCGGGTGGAACTGGAGACGCTGCGACTCACGATCGCGATGATCGGCTGCGCGTCGATGCGCTCGATCGGCGGGTTCCGGCCGTCCGTCGGCCGGATGAACCGGGTCGAGGACCTGAGCGCGCTGGCCGAGGTGCCCGTGCGGCTGCTCGTCGGCAGCCGCGACCGGTTGACGCCGGTCAAGTGCACCGAGGCGATCACCGCCGCCCTGCCGGACGCCGAACTGCAGGTCCTCACCGGGTGCGGCCACATGCTGCCGCTGGAATGCCCGGACGCCGTCACCGACGCGCTCGTCGACGTGTGCGAGCGGGCGGCCTGAGCGTCAGGCGATCCGCACCCCGTCGAGCGTCTCCACGAACTCGGGGCCGAACGCCGTCGCGGGCGTGTGTGCCCCGGGTGGCACCTCGGCGAGCCGCCCGACGGCCCGGACCACCGCGTCGGCCGTCAGGTCGTACGGGTCGGGGCCGGTGAGCGCGGCGCTGACGGCGTCGCCGGCGGCGTCGCGGACCTCGCCCCACACCTCGCACCGGCTGCGCGCCCGCGATGCCGCGTCGGCGCCGGCCGGCATCCGGTCGACGAGCGCCGCGGCGGCCCGGCGCGCCGGCCCCAGCGCCATCAGCTGGCCCAGCGGCGCCCCACCGGCCCGCATCAGCCCGCTGGGCGCGAGCCGGGCGTAGGTGGTGATGTTCGGGATCCCGGTGGAGCGGTACGCCGACGCGAGGTCGCCCCACCGGATCGCGGCAACGCCCGCCGCACCGGTCGGAAACTCGACTGTCCGGGTCGGGCGCCCCGGCGGCGCCGGCACCAGCCGCCCGTCGACGCGGCGCAGGCCACCGCGCGACATGCCGTCCAGGGCGCTGCGCAGCGTTCCGCGCGAGGCGCGGCCGCCGCGCAGCACGAACGCCAGGTCGAGCGCCGTCGCGCCGGGCAGCGCCGCGGCCAGCCGGGCCGCGATGCAATCGGTGGGGACGACGTCGAAGCCGCCGCCCGGCAGCAGCACCACCCCGGCGGCGACGGCCTCGTCGTGCCGGCCGTAGATCTCCTCGAACACCTCCACCTCGCCGGTGACGTCGAGGTAGTGGGTGCCGGTGGCCAGGCACGCGTCGACCATCGGGCGCGCCGTCGCGGCGAACGGGCCGGCGCAGTGCGCCACCACGTCGACGTCGGAGAGGGCGGCCCGCAGCGCGTCGCCGTCGGAGAGTGCGACCACGCGGGGCTCGAGGCCGAGGTCGCCCGCGAGCGCCTCGATGGACGGCCCGGCGCGCCCCGCCAGCACGGGCCGCTCGCCCGTGGCGAGCGCCCGGCGGGCAACCAGCTCACCGGTGTATCCGTTCGCGCCATAGATCAGCCAGCGCATTGGACTAATCTAGGTGGTCGCGTCCAACGGCGAGGGCCCGCGGGACGGGCCTGGTGGCTGAAGCCGAGTACCTTTCTGTGCCTTGGAGGTGATGACCACCATGGGATGGATCGACGGCTGGCTCCACACGCTGCCGCCGCTTGCGGTCGCCGGCGTGGTGTGCCTGATCATCGGGCTGGAGAGCATGGGCATCCCGCTGCCTGGAGAGCTCACCCTGGTCACGGCCTCGGTGATGGCCTCGACCGGCTCGATCAGCCCCTGGCTCGTCGCCTCCGCGGCCGCCCTTGGCGCGATCATCGGCGACTCCATCGGCTACGCGATCGGCCGCAGGGGCGGGCGGCGGATGCTCGAACGCCTCGGCAAGCGCTTCCCGAAGCACCTGGGGCCGCCGCATCTGAACCGGGCCGAGCGCACGTTCGCCAGGTGGGGCGTGTGGGCCGTGTTCTTCGGCCGGTTCATCGCGCTGCTGCGCATCCTGGCCGGCCCGCTCGCCGGCGCGTTGAAGGTGCCGTACCCGAAGTTCCTGCTGGCCAACGCCGCCGGCGGCATCGTGTGGTCGTTCGGCACCGTGTTCGCGATCTACTTCATCGGCCAGGCGGTCGAGGAGTACCTGAAGGACTTCTCCTGGGCGGCGCTGGCCCTCGCGGTCGTCGCCGGGCTGGCCAGCACCTGGTACTTCAAGCGTCGGGCGGCGGCCCGGGCGCACCAGACCGAGGCGGACCTCGCCGCCGACGAGGCCGAGATCGACACCGTCGGCGAGGGCACGATCGAGGCCGGCACCGTGGCGGCGGCCGTCGTCAGCGCCGGGACGCACGCCGCCGCCGACAAGATCACCCATCACCACCACGAAGACGAGCACTGACTGCGTGACCAGCGACAGCACCACCACGAACGGCCGGACCGGGACAGTCCCGGCCGAACTCACCGCTGAGCTCGCCGCCGAGCAGCAGTACGTCGACCGGGTCTACTCCCGGCTCGCGGAGCTGCGCCGCTCGGCCGCCGAGGTCGAGAAGGCCGGCTACAGCATCGCCAAGGTGGGCAACTTCGGCGCCTACGTCGAGCGCGACGCGATGGTCTACCACGCGGCGCGGCGCCGGATCGCCCTGGATGCCGAGTACGAGGGCCTCGTGTTCGGCCGGCTCGACATGGGTCCGGACGCCCGGCCGCCGGAGGGCGAGCCGGCCTCCGCGCCGGTCGAGCCGGCGGTGCCGGGCGGCGAGGTGCGCTACATCGGCCGGCTCGGGCTCCGCGACGAGGGCTACGAGCCGCTCGTGGTCGACTGGCGCGCCCCCGCGGCGGCGCCGTTCTACCGGGCCACCCCCACCGACCGGATGGACGTCGTGCGCCGGCGGACGATCCGCAGCAGCGGCGACAAGGTGGTCGGCGTCGAGGACGACCTGCTCGACCCCGACGCCGCGCCGGCCTCGATGGCGGTCATCGGCGACGGCGCCCTGCTCGCGGCGCTGACCCGGGCCACCGGGCACGGCATGCGCGACATCGTCGCCACGATCCAGCGGGAGCAGGACGACGCGATCCGCTCTCCCGCGTCCGGCGTCACCGTGGTGCGGGGCGGGCCGGGCACCGGCAAGACCGCGGTGGCCCTGCACCGGGCGGCGTACCTGCTCTACAACGACCGCAACCGGTTCGAGTCGGGCGGCGTGCTGGTGGTGGGGCCGTCGGAGGTGTTCGTCGGGTACGTGGCGCGGGTGCTCCCGTCGCTCGGCGAAGACGCGGTGACGCTGCGGTCGCTGGGCCAGCTCCTCCCCGGCGTGGCGGCCGGGCGGCACGACCCGCCCGAGCTCGCCGCCGCCAAGGGCTCGGTGCGCATGGTGCGGGTGCTCACCCGGGCGGCCCGCGACAACGCGCCGGACGCGCCGGGCCGGCTGCGGCTGCTGTACAAGGGCCAGCTCCTGGTCCTCGACCGGCGCGTGATGGACGAGGCGCGCCGCGAGGTGCTCAGCGGCGGCGCGCGGCGCAACGCCGTCCGCCCGAAGGCGGCCGGCTGGATCCTCGACGCCCTGTGGCGGCAGACGGAGGAGCTGTTCAGCAAGGCGTCGCGGCCGGGGCGCATCGAGTTCGCCCAGGAGATCGCCGAGCGGCCCGAGTTCCGCGCTTTCATGACCGCCTGGTGGCCGCGGCTGCGCCCGCTCGACGTGCTGGGCTGGCTGCGCGACCCGGCCCGGCTGCGCCGCTACGCCGAGGGCGTCTACGGGGCCGCCCAGATCGACGTGCTGCTGCGCGGCTTCGCCGCCTTCGACCCCGAAGAGCTGCGGGTCGAGGACATCGCGCTGCTCGACGAGCTGAACGAGCTGCTCGGCGAGCCGCCCGTGAAGGCCCGCCCGCGCACGGATCCGTTCCATGTCATGGACGGCGTGCACGAGCTGTCGACCCGCGCGGAGCGGGAGGCCGCGGCGCGCCGGGTGGCCACCGAGCGGCCCGCGGATTACCGCGAGTACGCCCACATCGTCGTCGACGAGGCGCAGGACGTCTCGCCGATGCAGTGGCGCATGATCGGGCGGCGGGGCGAGTTCGCGAGCTGGACGGTCGTCGGCGACCCGGCCCAGGCGGCCTGGCCCGACCAGGCCGAGGCCGCGCGGGCGATGACCGAGGCGGTCGGCCGCCGCCGTCGGGAATTCGAGCTGACGACCAACTACCGCAACGCGGCCGAGATCTTCGACGTGGCCGCGGCGGTGATCCGGCGGGCCGAGCCGGACATCGCGCTGCCGAGCGCGGTGCGGCGGGCGGGCGTGGCGCCGCGGCACGTGACGGTGCCGTCGTCAGCCCTGGCGGCCGCCACCAGCGAGGCCGTCGCGGAGGTGCTGGCCGAGGTGGAGGGCACCGTCGGGGTGATCGCGACCACGGCGTCGCGCGACCGGGTGGCCGGCTGGCTCGACGGCGTCGGCGAGCCGCGGCTGCAGGTGGTGACCGGCCTGGACGCCAAGGGCATGGAGTACGACGGCGTCGTGGTGGTGGAGCCGGCCGCGTTGGCCGCCGAGGGCACCTCCGGCGTGCGGACGCTGTACGTGGCGCTCTCCCGGGCCACCCAGCGCCTGACGACGGTCGGCACCGACGACTCCTGGCGCCCGTAGCGCGCTCGGGCCACCCGCTGGCCGGAGCGCCGGTAGCACGCTCGGGCCACCCGCTGGCCGGCCGGTGCCGCTCCGCTCGCGGGCATCCGTCGATCTTGCAGTTCCGAGCCCGATCAAATCGGTACATGGTGTGGCAAACGGGCGCCGATCAACTGCAAGATCGACGCGACGTGGAAGCCGCGACCCCCGGACCACAGGCATGCATTTGGCGTCGATCTTGCACTGCAAGCCGACCTGTCTGGGATGTTATACCCCGCTTTGGCATGGGCCACCGCTGCAAGATCGACGGATACTCCGAACCACATGCCGCCCCTCCCCGGGCGCACCACCGGCACCGGCATCGGGCGG
>Ga0111538_10001800_pt1 | contig 30051 bp, 15 predicted proteins | sample SoiMethybrSBSTD1_FD_79669 | JGI IMG/M metagenome (GOLD analysis project Ga0111538, IMG submission 79669) | Bulk soil microbial communities from a Populus tree surrounding site in Tennessee, USA - Soil MetaG P. TD hybrid SBSTD1 (version 2)... | ecosystem: Environmental > Terrestrial > Soil >... | reverse complement strand
CTCGAAGCGGATGCCCGGGCTGACGGTGAGGCGCTTCATCGTCCACGTGTCCTGCACGTAGATCCCGAGGTCGCGGTTGACGTACTCGAAGTACCGCGTCGGCGTGTTGTAAACGGCGACGGTATTTGGTACGCACGACGACCGGTCGGCTTCATTACAGCTCTTGCCGGCGGCGTCGTTGTAGTTCTGAACGAGATCGCCGGTGCGGAGCTGCGAGTTGCCGTCCACGCCGAACGACCACTGGGCGCCGGCCTTCAACGAATGCGAACCGGTGACGTAGGACAACGCGCCCGAGAACACCTTGCGGTCCGGATACGTGCCTGTCGATCCGCCTGGCGCCGCGCCCCACACGTTGCCGTTCGAGGCGTTGTGCGTCACCGTGCTGTACCACTGTGGCGTGAATGGGTTGTCGGCGATGTCCTGAATGAACGGCTGGTACCGCTGGCTGAGTCGCTCCAGATTCGTCGAGTAGCCGACTTCAAGCAGGACTTTGTTGGTCAGCGTCGACGTGATCTTGGCCTGGCCGACGTAGTAGAGCGCGTGCTTCGGATCGCGGATGTCCGACGCTGTGATCGGGTTGTACCCGGACAGCAGCTCCGGATCCTTGTGCTTCCAGATGCGCTCGAGGTACGAGCTCACCTTGGTCTTCGAGTTCATCTGATAGGTCAGGCGGGCGAGCACATCGCGGACGTACTGGTGTTGGATCGACGGGTCGCCCGTTTTGTGGTCGATGCCCTGCGAATCGGAGTAGTCGGCCGGGTAGAACGAATTGCCGACACCCTCGTCCACCGACACGTGGCGCGCGGTGCTGAAGAACCACAGCCGGTCCTTCATGATCGGGCCGCCGATGTTGAAGTTGAAGTCCTGCACGTGATCCACGAAGTTGCGGAATCTGAAACCTTTCGCGCGCAACTCGTCGTCGAGGTTGTTGGCCTGCCAGCCCGACGCGGTGCCGCCGAAGAAACCGCCGCCACGCACCTGGTTGCCACCATCCTTCGGGATCATGTTCACGCGAACGCCACCAGCCGAAACCTCCGCCGGCAGGGCGCTGGTCTGAAAGACCACCTGCTGCGCCAACGCGTCGTCGTTGTACGCCTGGATGTTGCCGTCACCCATCGAGCTGTTCACGCTCATGCCGTCGACCTGCATGCTGGTGTGGCGATCGTCGGCGCCATGCGTACGCATGTAGGTCTGCTCCATGCCCTGCGAGCCGCCGACATCCGGTCGACTCAACTTGACGCCTGGAACGATCGATCCGACCGACTGCATATTGCGTGTCGTCGGCAAGGCGTCGATGACATCTCGCTCGAGCACTTGCGTGCGCTGGGCGTTCTGGACGTCGACGAGCGGCGTCTGCCCCGACACCGTCAGGCTCTCTTCGAGCGCACCGACGCGAAGCTCGACGTTGATCGGCACCGTGGTGTTGCCCGGAAGTTCCACCGCGTCACGAACCAGAGTCGAGAAGCCCTCCAACGAGAACGTTATCTTGTAGACTCCCGGCCGGAGATCGACGATGGTATAGCGCCCTTCACCGTCGCTCACGACCCCGCGGACCTTCTCAATCAGGACGTCGCTCGAGGCTTCGACGGTGACGCCTGGAAGAACGGCGCCGCTGGTATCCCGGATGATCCCTGAGAAAGCGCTCTGACCGAACGCCACCGCCGGAAACAGCACGGCGCATGCAACGACTACCTGGAGTACGAACCCCACTCTCCGCAACATAGACGGCCTCCTGAACAACCCGGTTAGCAACGCCATCACTCGCCCGTCCGAACGAAGAACGCGCGACTGTAACGCCAGAGATGACCGACGGATGACGCGCGCGGAGTCCGACCGGTTCGCGCACGAGATCGCGGGAGTGTAGATGTGACGCCCCCGTCACTCAAGACAAATGGCGATAGATTCGCCAAATCGCATCAACTAATTCGGAAAACCGGATCTTCGACCAGTCTGCGCAGATGCCGTGATTGCACATGCGTCGCCGAAATGACGAACAATAAGCGGGCGTATACCTGGAATCAGGTAACTTCGTCGAGGAAGCTGTCCTATTTAGGGTGCGCGCTTGCAGAACCTTGATGCGCCTTATTTGACAGCAGAGCGCTCCAGGGCGACCTCGAGATTCCTCCGAGCCATCTCGTTGCGTGGGTCAATCTGCAACGCCTGACGGAGGTGGCCAACGGCGTCGTCGAGACGGCCCGTTGCGCCGAGCGCCGCGCCGAGATTGGCGTGGGCTGTCGCCGACGCGGGATCGAGCCTCACGGCTTCGATGAAGTGTTCGAGTGCCTGGTCCATCTGGCCGCGAGCTGCGGCGATCTCGCCGAGGTTGTTGTGCGCGGTCGCCAGATCGGGTTCAAGTCGAAGCGCTTCACGATAGTGCTCGATCGCGTCGGCGATTTGCCCGCGGGCACGGAGGGCGTTGGCGAGGTTGAAGTGCGCCTGCACGAAGTCTGGCTCTGCGCGTAGCGCCTCACGGTAGTGGGCGACCGCATCGGCGAGCAGCCCGTCTTGCTGCAGCAGCACGCCAAGATTCGTGTGCGCGGCAGCATGGCGAGGGTCGAGATTGAGCGCGGCGCGATACTCGAGCGCCGCCTCATGTCGACGCTGACCGTCACGATAGAGATTCGCGAGTTCGTAGTGAGCCCACGGATCCTTTGGCGCTTTCTTCACAAGCTCGAGATAGAAGGCGGTCCTCAGCGTCGCGATGTCTTCAGCGTGTACTGGTCGAACCTGAAGCTGCAGGTGCGCCATCTCGTCGATGGATCGCATGCCGGCGACGACGCGCGTCGGGGGGCGATTGGGATTCCGCGGATTCTCGGCCGAGTTGTCGTAGGTGTACCGAAACGAAATCGTGGACCCCTTGGGGAGCCGCATGGGTTCCGCGTAGCGATACACGTCCTGCCACTTGAAATCCCACGAGTCGATCCGGATCAGCACTCGCTGGCTTCCGTCCGGCAGCGTCGCGCGAACGTCCATTGTCCGCGCCAGCCAGTGCGCATGCGGGTAGACGGCCAGCAGCTGCACGTCAACTGGCAGCTCGAATCGATCGGTCGCGACGAAATCGCGTGCGCCCGCGGGGATGTCGAGCTGCTGGTCTGCATCCAGCCGCAGCAGAAGCAGGGGAGAGCCCTCCGGCGGCGTCTGCGCGAAATAGAGCCCGACCTGCGGTTGCACAGATTCCTCTTTGCCGGAAGGTGTCATGTGCAGCTGGAGGACCAGGTTGTCGCCCGGTCCGACGCGCCATGGCGAACCCTCGACTGCGGGAACGGCCGTCATCCCCGGTGTCCAGCCGAGCAAATGTCCGTCGGGCGATAACGCGTCACCGAGCTCCATCCCCTCGAAGCCCGGCTCAGCGTCCTGGGCGTCTCGCCGCGCCGACGAGCGCGTCCCGTCCACTCCCATGATCGCGTGATGGACGAAGCGTGAGCTTCCCGGCCGCAGCTCGACGGCTCGTACGAAGTGCGCGGACGACAGCGGCACCGGCATCACGAAATTGCGCCAGACCTCCGGCCCGTTCGCTCGCAGCACGTAGCGGTTCGCGAGGGTTATGACAAGGTCAGGCTGGCCCAACTGCCAGCCGTCGGCGAATGCCGGCGCGGACGGCAAGTCCGCGGGGTCACCTTCGAGCGCCCCCTGCTCGTACCACTGCCGCAGTCTGGCGACGTCGTCATCAGCAAGACGACGCTCACCAGCAAACGCGATGGACCCAGAAGCCGGTAGCCATGGCGGCATCTGGCGGTTCTCGGTCACTTCGGCGATCAGACGGGCGCGCCGCTTCACGTCGTCATAGGTCAGTAGCGAGAACGGTGCGGATTCGCCCGGACGATGACACGACGCGCAATGACGAAACATGATCGGAGCGACGTCGCGGGTGTAGGTGATGCTTGGCGTGGCAACGGGCGGCGGCGGATCTGCCGCTCGACACGCGGGCCCGATCATGCCGATCATGATTGCCGCTGCGAACCGGATTGCTCGCCACATGAGTTTGCCGCCGAGCCTGTGCAACGCCGGGCTAATGAGGGATGGGGTCACCAATTGAAAATGGCACCACGCGGCGCACGGCCGCGTGAGCCACTTTGTCGGTGACGGTTATTTCGAGCCGGTAGACGTCTGGAGGAAGAGTCTCGAGCGGAATCTGCCGTCCCGCCAGGATGAGATCGCCGCCGGCCAGGCTGAACGTGGGTGGCAGTGTGGCGGCGCTGAAGATCTCGGGCCGAATGCTCGCGAGCGGACGGTCGGTCGTCCCGATCGAACTGCGGTACACGGCATAGGCCACTTCCACGTCAGGTTTGTCATCGGCGCCGGCCTGCGCCTGATACACGACAAAGAGCACCTTGAGCGTCTCGCTGGCGCGGAACGTCCGCCGGGTCGCGGGCGTGATGCGCATCCCCCACAGCCTGTGCGGATCGTCCAGTTGCTGTTCGTAGGTCGCGTGTTCAGGGATCGGATCAGGCTCGACATGCTCGGCGACGATGATGCTGCTCGTCGTCAAGCTGGCTTTGAGATCGGGGATGTCCACCGCCTGTTTCACGACGACGGTCTTGGCGGGGACTGTGCTCGAGAGCGCTCGCTCGGTCAACGCCACATACACGTCGTACGCGCCGGGCGGCGCCGTGAACGCGCGGCTGATCCGGCCGCTGATCGGTCCCTCCACGATGGCGGCGTCTTCGAATGGATATTGCGCGAGCGCGTCGCGGGGGCCGGGGCGCGGAGCCGGCGCGCCCCGGCGAACGACTCTCACGTACATCGCGAGCGGAAAGGCGGTAAACGCTCCCGACCGGATGTCGAGCGTGAACGGCACCAGCACGACGCCGGCATCGGCGTCGACGAAGTGGCACTGCCAGGCTAATTCGACATCCGCTGGAGCCGGGGCGCCGGCGGCAACGTTTTCCACCAGGGCGAAGAGTGGTCTGACCTGGTTCCACTCTTCCCCTGTTGGGCGTCGAGACTGCCCCCAGCTCGACGCGGGCGCCGCGAAGAGCGATACGAGGAGCGCCGCAACGAGCCGGATCACGGGGCATCCGACAAACTGCGTCAATGACGCGTGAGGCCTACCATCTGACCTGCGTCACCAGACGGAGCAGCCTTCCCTGGAGAATCGTGTTCGGGCGTCCCAATTCCGGACCGAGTGTCTGCGTTTCCGTCGTAACGTTCGACCCGTTCAGGGCGTTGTAGACGTCCGCCTGGGCCGTGAACTGATAGCCGCCCAAGCGGAAGCTCTTCTTAACTGCGACGTCGAGCTGATTCCACCGCGGATAGTAGAGGGTCCCCGGCTCGTTCAGCCTGACGAGTGTGACCGCCGTACGTTGGTTATTCGGGAACGCCGAGGCGGGCACGTTCCACACGACCTGGCTCTCGTTGCCCGCGAAGCTCACAAAGGTGCCGCTGAGTTCGACGTCCCATTTCAGCGGTAGCGTGCCGGCAAACTTGAAGTCGTGCCGGAATGGAATATCGAAGTTCCGCTCGTCGCAGAACCGGCCGCCACGCTGCATGCTGATGTCGAAATAGAGGTCGTTCGCCGCCGACCCGTTCGGGTTCTCCTGGTCGCAAGTCACCTCGACGTTCTTCTGAGCGGTCCAGCCGCCGAACACGACGGACCCGTTCGGCAGCCGGCTGTTGAAGCTCACCTCGAGGTCGTTGGAGATGTGCGTGTTGTTGTCGGAGTTGTACTCCAGGAATTCGACCGCTGAGCGCTTGGCCGGATCCAGGTTGTACATCGTGAACGTTTCCGAGGGATTGTAAGGGTTGACCACCTGGAATGCCCTGTAGTCCGACGGACTGAGAGCGACGTTGTCTTCAGCGATGAGCGAGTAGTACTGACGGCGGTACCATCCTGCGGTGACGGAGAGATTGTTCAGGAGTTGGTGCTGGACGCTGGCCGAATATTCGACGTTGTACTCGCGCTGAATGTTGTCGATGGCGGTCCGGCCTGACGCCTTTCCGAAGTTCGCGTTGTTGCTCGGCCCGATCTCATTGTTCTGCACGATGCCGTCACGGTCGGTTGGTCGGGGCGTGCCCGACCGCGTTGCCGTGCCCGGCACGAGGTCGACGTCGAACCAGTCGCGAATGTCCGTCGCCAGGCCGCGAACCGGGTTGTATCGCTTGGCGAAGCTTCCGGCCATTGGCCGCATGTAGCGGTTGGCTCCGCCCTTCAGGGCGGTCCGGCCGTCGCCGAAGACGTCATACGCCACACCGAGACGGGGCGCGATGTCCTTCCAGATCGGCACGTCCTTGATCTCGGGGAAGATGGCGCCCGGCACGAACCGCGCTTCCTGCCTCCACTGCTCCTTGATCTTCGAGTTGAAGTACTCGTAGCGCACGCCAGGTGTGATGGTGAGGCGCTGAATCTTCCAGGAATCCTGAGCGTAGATGCCCATGTCGGCGGCAACGTATTCCTCAGTGCCGAACGGATTGATCGTGACGACCACTGACTCAGGTGCCGTTCCGCGATAACGGACTTCCTGAAGGTCGCCGTGCGACGCCGCGTCATTTCGGTCCTGGCCCCTCGAGATCTGGAAGCCGGTCTTGAAGTTGTGCGATCCGGTCACGTACGAGAGCGCCGTCGTCAAGTGGTTCCGATCGGGAAGCGTGCCCGAGTATCCCGTCGTGGCCACCGTGCGCTGGTTCGTCAGAATCTCGAGACGGGAGACGTCGCGGTACCACGGATCCCCCTGCGTTGCGACGAAACTTGGGTCGTACGCACAAGGCGTGGCGAAGCAGGGGGTCACGCTCGATGGCCGGGGCCAGCCGAGCGTCGTGCCGCCAAACTGCGCATTCCCGTTGAAGTCTTGCGGCTGATAACCGGAATGGAGGCGTTCGACAATCTGCGTGACGCCCAACTCGTAGAGGAACCGGTTGCTCACCGCGGCGGTCATCTTCATCCCAAGATTGTGGTAATTCGCTTCGCCCCAGTTGCGGCGACGGGACGCGCTGACCGGCTCGACACCGAAGACGAACTCGCGGCCTTTGTACTTGAAGGGGCGATCGTAGAACGCGCTCACTTTGATCTTCGAGGTGGCCTGCGCCGTCAGGCGAACCAAGGGAATGTTGATGTACTGATCGACGATGGCCGGGCTCCCGTCAGGGAAGAACGCGTCGACCACCTTCTCATCCACCGACATCCAGCGCATGGCCCCGAAGAACCACAGCTTGTTCTGCATGATCGGCCCGCCCGCCGAGGGGTTGACATCGTAGATGTTCGTGATACCCGTGGCCGACTTCGCACCTTTCGCGCGCAGCTCATCATTCAGGTTGTTGCTCTGCCATGAACCATCGGTCACACCGGCATAGAGCGACCCGTGAAACTGATTGCCGCCGTCACGAGGAATCATGTTCACGCGAATGCCACCGCCCGAAACCTCGGCTCCTTGAGAGCTCGTCGTAAAGGCGGTCTCGGCGAATGCCGCCTGATTGATGTAGTTCTGAATCAGCCCGTCACTGAAGGCGGGACTCACCAGCATGCCGTCGATTTGCATCGTCGTGTGCAGCGGACTGGCGCCGTGCACGCGCATGTTGACCTGCTCCATCATCTGTGCGCCGCCGACATCGGGCTTGCTCAGCCGAACGCCTTGTGCGAGATAGCCGAACGACTGCGTATTCCGCGGCGTTGGCAGTGCGTCGAGCAGGTCGCGCGTGATGACCTCCGTCCGCGCGGAGGATGACACGTCCACCAGCGGGCTCTGCCCGGTGACCGTGATTGATTCCTCGAGTGCGCCGACGCTCAGCTGAATGTTGACGGTGGCCGTGAAGTCGGCGGGCAGGAAGAGGCCCTCGCGTTTGGCCGTCGTGAAGCCTTCCAGCGTGTACGAGAGGTTGTAGGTGCCCGGCCGCAGATCGATGATCGTGTAGCGGCCCTGGCCGTCAGTGACGACCGACCTCACCTTCTCGATGAGCACCGGGCTCGATGCCTCGACCGTCACACCGGGCATCACCGCCCCGCTGTTGTCAGTGACGGTTCCGGCGATGGCGCTCTGCGCGAACGTCGTGGCTGGGAGGGACAGGAGGGAAGCGAGAAGACATCCGCACCGGATCATCGCCTGTGCTCGCATGACATTCTCCTTAGGGGCAAGAGAATCGACATCGACGCCGACGACGAGATGGGACCTACAAAGAAGTGGTAACGACCGCGGCGTAGGCTAGCACATCTTCGATGGTCCGAAGCGCTGAAAGTCGCTCGGCAAGGCGGATCCTCGCCTGAACAATAAAACCGATCCAATTGTCAGGAGTGGCCTCGATTACGGCCTTCGTGCCGCGTCGTACGCCGCTCGCAGTGCGGGATCGTTGTAGCCAAGCGCGAACGCGCGTTCGAGGGCGACCAGGCCTTCGGCTGTCCGGCCGGCGGTGAGAAGCGTCGAGCCGAGCATCGCCTGCTTGCGGTCGTCCTGAGGCGCAAGGGCCACGGCTCGCTGGAGCGGGGCGACAGCCTCCGCGGCGCGTCGTTCGCCAAGCAACGCCAGGCCGAGGCTCTGGTAGGCGTCGGCGTCGTCTGGCGTGAGCGTCACGAGCCGTTCGAACACGCGAACGGCTTCGCTCAGCCGTCCCGACTCGGCCAGCGCGTGGCCGTATGCCCCGACGGCGTCGGGGTCATTCGGCGCCAGGCGGACCGCTGCCTCGAGCGACGTCGCGGCCTCCGGCAACCGCCCGATTTGCATCAGGGTGACACCGAGGCGGATTCGCGCCGGCAACACCCGCCGGCCATCCGACTGGCGCTCGAGATACCGGGCATACTCAGCCGCGGCCTCATTAAGCCTGCCGCGCTTCTCGAGTTCAAAGCCGAGCGCGTAGCTCGCTTCTGGCTCTTCGTCGACCGCGGCGCGATAGTGCTCGAGCGCGTCGTCGACGCGGCCAGATTCGGACAGAGGAGCGGCGATGTTGTAGTGCGCGCGTGGATGAGGCCGCCGATCGAGGACTGTCTGCCAGATCGCGAGCTCGGACCGGTATTCCAGGTTACGTCTGACGGTGAGCCCGACGCAGGCGATGCAGGTCACCGCGACCGCGATCACGCGTGCGCGACGACCGACGAGGCCGTCGGGCAGCGCGCGGCGGATGGCCCAGCGCGCCCCAAGGGACAAGAGGACGATGACGGCGGCGAGTGGCAAGTACATCCGGCGTTCGGCGCCGACCTCAGACGCGATCGGCACGATGCTGGACGAGGGCGAGAGCGTGATCCAGAACCAGGCGCCGAGGTAGCCGACGAGCGGACGCCGCCACAGCCCTACCGCGGTTGCAGCGATGAGGGCGAGCACGACGGCGAGCGCCAGTGCTGCGTCGACGAACGTGATTGGGTTGGTACGGCCGTAATCGAACACCAGTGGAGACGGCCAGACGACGAGCTTCAGATAGGTCACGATCATGCCGGGTTGATGGAGCAGGTACGTCCAGGGCGACACACCGGCGGAAAAGCCGGCAGTTCGCCACCTCGGACCATCGGCGACGAGCCACCCAAGCACCCCCCACGTCAGTGCGAGCCCTCCGTACAGTCGCCAGCGATCGCGGACCGCCTTCGAAGGCGAGCCTGCCGCAAACACGACGTCGTACAGAAAAACGGCGACCGGCGCCGTGGCCATGGTTTCCTTGCTGGCCATCCCCAGCCCGCAGGCCAGCACCGAAGCGACGATCCACCGCGAAGCGGCCTGTGACAGCGGCTCGCTCATCGCACGGATCGCCGTGTAGAGCGTCAACAGATAAAAGAGGCTCACCGTCGACTCGGTGCGTTGGGTCAGGTAGTTGACGACTTCGGTCTGCAGTGGGTGCACCAGCCAGAGCAGCGCGACGACAAACGCCAACTGATCGGCCTCGAGACGAATCGGTTCGGGCACTCGGGGCAGCAAACATGTACGCCGGACGATCCCGAACAGCACCAGCGCCGCGAGGATGTGAACGCCAAGGTTCCAAAGGTGATAACCCCACGGGTCCAGACCACCGAGCGCATAACTGATCGCGAAACTGAGAGCGGGAACGGGACGACCGGCCAGAGGGGTCTGGGCTGGCGCGGCCATCGAGGCTGAGAGCGGCCACACGGCCCGGACGTGCGGATTGTTCAGCACGGCCCACTCGTCGTCGAATAGAAAGGGTCCGTTGAGTGCGCTGGCGAAGACGACGAGACCGGCCGCAGCCAGGCCCGCGGGAAACAGCAGGGGCGCGTGTGCGGGCCGTTCGGGGGCCCGAGTCTTTCCTTGGGTGGGCCGCGACGGCCGTTTCTTCACCGGGCTGATCCTAATGTAGCCTTTGACGACTCGCGAGCCCTCTCAATCGCCACGCCGCTGAGCACGATGTGAAAAGCGGATGGCGCGGGAGTGTGCTACCGATCACGGGAACGAGGATGAGAGTCACGATCGTCGGCCTGCTCATCATCGGCCTGATGGCCTCGCCCGCAACGGCCGCCTCCAGGTGGCTGCGCCTCCGCTCGGCGCACTTCGTGGTCGTCGGCGAAGTCGGGGAGCGCGATCTGCGAAGGGTGGCTGAACGGCTCGAGGGCTTCCGCGAAGCGTTGCGCCGCGCCCTGCCCAACGCGACCGTCGCCACGCCCGTCCCGACGACAATCATCGTGTTTGCTTCAGACAGGACGTTCACGCCCTACAAGCTGCTGGTCGGCGGACGGCCGATGGAACGCCTCGGAGGGTTCTTCCAGGAGGGCGAAGACGCCAACTTCATCGCGCTCTCGTTCGAGTGGGGCACGCGCGCGTATCCAATCGTCTTTCACGAGTACACCCACGCCCTCTTGAGTGCAACGGTTCGCCCGGTCCCAGCCTGGCTCGAAGAAGGGCTCGCCGAGGTCTACAGCACGTTTCGAGAGCAGGACGGCGGACGGACCGCCGTGATCGGCGTGCCACCGGCGGAGCACCTCGCGGAAATGCGCAACGCCCCGTTGCTGCCGTTCGACGAGCTCATGGCCGTCGACCACACGTCTCGGCTCTACAACGAGGGCACGCGGCGAGGCATGTTCTACGCACAGTCGTGGGCGCTGACGCACTACCTGATCTTTGGCAGCGCCGAGCGCTTCGAGCAGTTGTCGGTGTATCTCACGTTGCTCGGTGACGGTGTCGCTCAGCCGGAGGCATTCCGCCGGGCCTTCAAGACCGAGCCCCGCACGCTCGAAACCGAGTTGTGGGCGTATCTGAAGCGCTTCGTGCTCGACGAGGTCCGACTTCAATTCGATCAGCCGTTCACCACGGCCGAGCCGATCGAGGTGGCCCCGATCAGCGACGCCGACGGTCTGGCCTACACGGCCGAGCTCCTGGCGCGCCAGATGCGGACCGACGCCGCGCTGGCCCAGATCCGTCGCGCGCTGGACGCCGAGCCGCGCTCCGCCCGCGCCCTGGCGGCACTCGGGCGGCTTCATTTGCGCGCGAACCGGCTCGATGACGCGCTGCCGTTGCTGGAGCAGGCAGCCCTCGCGATGCCGAGAGATTCGGCGATCGTGGCGACGTATGCCCGGGCGCTCGTCGACCAAATCCGCCGATTCGGACCGCTCAATCCGGACGAAGAGAGTCTGGCCCGGACCCGCGCCGTCCTCGCCCAGGCCGCGTCGCTCGACTCCGAAGACGCCTACGTCATCGCGATGCAGGGGTACATCGAGCTGATGGACGGATCGCGCCTCGACCAGGCGCAAGCCTTCCTCGAGCAGGCAACGACGCGAGCGCCGATGCGCGGGGAGTATCGCCTGTTGCTCGCTCAGGTCGTCATCGAACGGAAGGACCTCGAACGCGGCCAGACGTTGCTCACCCCACTCGCGGCGCGCGGCAGCACCCCGGAGATTCGGCGCTCGGCAGAGGAGATGCTGGAGCGGCTCGACGGGCTCGCCGCGCCGGCCGAGCCCGATCCGCCGCGGTGAAACGTTCCTACCCCTGACGACACCAGTACCCTGACGGAGGGCGGTGTGATGGGTGTGTGCGAGCGGCATCGACGTCGGTTGGCAACGGCAGCGCTGCTGCTGGCGATGGCGGTGCCCGCCCGAACCGCCCGGGCGCAGCAGGACCCACTGCGCGAAGTAGGCCGTCTCTTTGCGAGCGCCAACTACGTAGAGGCCCTAGCGGCGCTGTCGCGAGTGGATGACCCGGCGTTACTCGACAGGACGGACGAATATCGCGCCCTCTGTCTGCTGGCGCTGAATCGCGACGCTGAGGCGGAACGAGCCATGGAGTTGCTCGTGCTCCGCAATCCGCTGCCGATTCCCGGCCTGGCCGATCGCGCGCCGAAGTTCGCGACGATGTACCGAACCGTCCGTGGCCGCGTCGTGCCGCGTCTGGCCAACGGCGCGTACAACGCCGCCCGCGACAGCTTCGTCGCGCAGGACTATGCGGCGGCCACGCGGCAGTTCGACGAAGCGCTGCAGCTTGCGCGAAGCGCCGAGAATCCGGCGGCGCTGCGTGACCTCGAGCTTCTGGCTACGGGATTTCGAACCCTGGCCGTGGCGCGCATCGAATCGTCGCGGCTGCCGGCCATCCCCGTACTGGCCGTCACGCCGTCGCTCGGCGAACCGGTGCTCGATGCGCCGCCGATTGTCGCGGTGCCGGCGCCCGCCATGCTGGCGACGCCGTCGCCACCGTTCGCCCCGATCGCCCGCATCTACGGTCCGGACGATCGGGACGTGACGCCACCGGTCGTCATCGATCAGAGGATGCCGGCGTGGTCACCGCCGCACAAGATGTTCCAGCAACGGAGCTTCACGGGACAGATTCGCGTGCTCGTCGGTGAGGATGGCCGCGTGCTGGACGCGGAAATCACACATCCGTCGTTCCCCGTCTATGACGATCAGTTGCTGCGATCGGTGAAGCAATGGCGCTACGTGCCGGCCGTAAAGGCCGATCGCGCGGTCCAGTACCGGCGGGTCATCGAGTACGTCCTGAACGGAACCAATCAGACAGCCGCGTCGCGCTGAGTCGGACGGCCGGCGATTTTTCCCGCCTGCCGATACCGCATCAGGACTCGCAGCGCCTGCACGCCATCGCGCCAGCGAATTTTCTTGCCAGCCGCCTTCGAGCGGGGCGCGAAGCTGACCGGGCGCTCGACCACTCGATATCCCGCGACCAGGAGCTTGGCGGTGATCTCGGGCTCGATGTCGAAGCGGTTCGACTCGAGCTTCAAACCGCGGGCGATGTCGCCCCGCATGACCTTGTAGCAGGTCTCCATGTCGGTCAACGACGATCCGTACAAAACGTTGGTCGCCCACGTGAGCAACCGGTTCCCGACGAGCGCCATCCCTGAGGCCGCCCCTGCGCCGTTCAGGAAGCGCGAGCCGTACACCACGTCCGCTTCGTCGGAGAGAATCGGCGCGACGAGACCGGCGATTTGCGCCGGATCGAGCTCGAGGTCCGCGTCCTGAATCGTCGCGACGGTGCCAGTCGCCCGGGAGAGGCCCACCCGCAGCGCGTGTCCTTTGCCGCGGTTCTCCGCCAGATTCACGATGCTGATTTCGGCGTGCCGACCATCGATGCGGTCGAGCGCCGCGCGCGTGCCGTCACGCGACCCGTCGTTCACGACGATGATCTCCCGCGGCGCCGGCAGCGGCACCGTCCGCAGCCGCTCGAGCACGGCGGCAATCGTCGATTCCTCGTTGTAGACGGGGACGATGATGGAAATGAGGTCGGCCACGCGAACGGTCGGCATCATACGACAGAGTCACGGAATTTAGGATTGAGGATTGAGGGATTGAGGGATTGAGAGATTGAGTTCAGCACCCCGACGAGAACCTCGCACCCGGAACCTAGAACCGCGGAACTGACAAGACTGCCCGCTTAAGGCGGCGGTGGGAGGTTGGCGTCCGCGCACGCGGAGGGTCCCTTTCGCTTGACGACGGCGGCCGTGTCGAACTGAGCGAGCACGTTCAGATCCTCCCTGACGTCGCGGTTCAAGGCGGGCAGGTCCGCGATCGCGTAGGGCAGGCCGCCCGGCTCATACCAGCGGACGATGGTTTCGCCGAGGTTGTAGGTGTTATTGTCACCAGTTCGCGACGACATCCGCCGGTTTCTGAGCATGGCCAGGTGCAGCCAGTACGACGTGTCGTCGTCCGCAACCATGTACGCGACGCAGCCCGTCGGTACGTGGTCGCGCGCCCATCGGCTGGCGAGGAACAGCGGCTCGGAGATGGCCGGCGTCTCGCGCGGCGACGTCAAGATCGGCCGCAGCACCTTGTAGGAAACGAACGCGCACAGCATCCACGCGACGAGGCGCGCTGCCGCGAGGGTCGCCGGAATCCGTGCCGCGCGCCAAAGGGCGGCAGCGGGCAACACGGCGAGGACCGCCAGCGGATACGGAGCCAGGTAGAACGTCTTGAACGCGAGATACGGCGACGTGTTGCCGTGGGCGCGGGCCAATAGGTAGAGAGCGGCCGCCTGTAGAAGGATGCCAGCCAGGAGGAACAACGTCGCACGCGTGCGCGGCAGGAACGGCGCAATCAACAGCCCGACGCCTGCCGAGGCGAGAAACCACCGTCCGTATTTGTCGACGAGAGGTGGAAGCACCGCGCCTTCGGTGGTTGTCATTTGCAGCCAGCCAGTCCGTCCCATGATGTAAAGGACAGCCACCAGCGCGATTGGGAGGGCTGCGACCAGACCATGTGCGGCGCGCGCCCGGAGTGACGGCTCGCGCCGCAGGAGCAGCGTCAGCCCGAGGGCGACACCCGGAGGGCCGATCCACACCGGCCACGTCAGGAAGGCCGCGGTGCCCGCCAGCGCGAACACCGCGAGGATGCTCGCCCACGGTGTCTCGTCCCACACGACGAGCGTCCACCACATGACGATGGCAAAGCTCTCTGACACCGCCTGTGCCAGAAACGAGTCGTGCATGAACGAGTCGAGCACGTAGGCGTGTGCCAGCAGAACCAGCACGGCGCTCGCCGTCGCCAGCGGCAGGCGGGGCATGCGATCCGGGATCAGGCGGAGCGCGATGAGATAAACGAATCCGAGCTTGAGCGCGACGAGCGCCGAAACAGTGCCGTGCAGCGCGTGCAATCCATCCGAACGCAGCCAGGCGCCGACCATAGTCGTAAGGATGTGCACGCCAGGCGTGTAGTGAACCATCTCGCCGAGATACGGCTCGACGGCGGGATCGTGCACGAGGTGCCAGTGGCGTTCGATGTAATCGACGAGCAGCAGGTGATGGGTGATATCCGGTCCACCGCCGAGCGGCAGGTACCAGGGGCGCGATCGCCAGAGGAGCCAGGCCCACGACGTCAGCACGACGGCGGTGAATCCAAGCAGATCGTCCCGCCGCCTCCAGTCCGTGCGCGGCCGCAGCGCGAGCCATAGGACGGCCGATGCAGACAGCGCAACCGCGAGTACCGCGAGCGGGGCGAGGCGCACGCCGGCCCGATCGAAGAGGTAGGCGGCGATGATCGTGCTGGCGGCAAACGACAGCGCCGTCACGCCCACGGTCTCGGGTCCCGTGAGTCGCGGCGTCTGTCTCACCTCGTGATCATCCGGAACGCGGCGATTATACTGAGTTCCGCTCGTGCCGACTGCTTCCGACCGGCCGCCACGCGTCGTCGTGCTCACGACGTATTTCAAGCCAATCATCGGCGGCGTCGAGTCGACCGCTGAACGCCTGGCGCGATTCCTCGTCCGATCGGGCGCCGAAGCCCGGGTCCTCACCAAGCGGATCTCCCGCGATCTGCCCGACCGCGAGATCGTCACCGGCACGCCGGGCGCGACGGGATTTTCGGTCGAGCGCGTCGGTCCCTATGGCGATCGCAGTCCAGCTGGCAAGTGGCGGCTCATACCCGCAGCGACGCGCTGGTTGATCAGCCAGCGCCGTGCACACGACGTCGTATGCTGCGTGGATTATCGCGGTGTCGGCTGCGCGGCGCTGCTGGCGCGACGCATGACCGGCCGTCCTGTCGTCTTTCAGGCTCAGACCACAGGTGTGCTATCGGCTGGCAATGCCGACGCCACGCTGCGGCGAGTGGGGATCGACGCCGGCACGCGTAGCGGGGTTCTCGTGAAGTCCGCCGTGACGCGGCTCTACTCCGGCGCGGACGCGTTTGCCTGCATCTCGCGCGACATCGAACGCGAAACGCGCGATGCGGGCATCGAGGCCGGGCGCGTGCACTTCCTGCCGAATCCCGTGGACACCGCGCATTTCCGACCGTTGGACGGCGCCGACCGTCGCGTACGGCGTGCCGGTCAGGGCGTCACCGACGATCGCGTGATCGTCGCCTTTGCCGGCCGCCTCAGTCGGGAGAAAGGGCTGTCCGAACTGCTCGACGCGTGGCATCGTCTTGCGTCGTCCGGCGTGCTGGCCCGAGCTGCCGGCGGACCGCCGCTGCTCCTGGTGGCCGGACCCGACATGCCCGGACACGCCTGGAATCTCGGCGAGTCGGCACGAGCGTTCGTGACCGATCGGGGGCTCGGCGACTCGGTCCGGTTTTGCGGCCCGTTGACGGATGTCGCCCCGCTCTACCAGGCCGCCGATATCGCGATCGTCCCGTCGCACTTCGAGGCGCTCGGCCTGTCAGCGCTCGAGGCGCTCGCTTGCGGGATACCGGTGGTTGCCTCGGCTGTCGGCGGACTGCTCGATTTCATCGTCGATGACGGCAACGGCCTGCTGTTTCCGCCCCGCGATGTCGCCGTCCTCGCCGACCGGTTGGGCGCGCTCATCTCCGATCCAGAACATCGAGCGAGATTGGCGGCGAGTGCAAGAGCGTCGATTGTCGAGTCCTACGACGAGCGACGCGTCCTGACGCGGTTCACGGCGCTGCTCACCAGATTGGCCGCGTCGTCGTTAGGGACACGGGTTTAAAATTCGGTCGACGCCGTAGGTCATCGACCGATCGCGGAACGTGGTCTGGAGGTGCAGGATGGGGCGGCTCAGGCTCGTGGCGGGAGCGTCCGGCATAGTGTTGGCGGGCGCGGTAACGGTCTTGTCGCAGACCGCCGCCACCGGCCGTGCGGTGCTGTACGAGGGCGCCCGGCTGGTATTCGGCGACGACCGGCCGCCCCTCGAGAACGGCGCGTTCGTAGTCCAGGGCGGCCGCTTCACGGCGGTGGGCCAGAAGGGCGCCGTCACGGCGCCTGCGGCGTCGGCGCGGGTCGATCTCGCCGGCAAGACCGTGATGCCGGCTCTGATCAACGCCCACGTGCACATCGGCTACGAGGGCTACACGAGCTGGGGGCCGGAGAACTACACGGCGAAGAACGTGCTCGATCACTTACAGCGTGAGGCGTTCTACGGAGTGGCGGCGACACAAAGCGTCGGCAGCAGTCCCACGGACGCGTCGCTGCAGTTCGTGCGAGACCAGCAGGCCGGCGTCTATCCGCCAGCGTCGCGCTTCCTCTTCATGCCCGGCATGGCGCCGCCCAACGGCGGACCCGACGCCATCCTCATCAAGGGGACCAAAGCGCTCAAAGCCGTCTACGAGGTCTCCACTCCCGAGGAGGCGCGGGCCGCGGTTCGCGGCATGGCCGGCCAGCAGCTGAAAAGCGTCAAGATCTGGGTGGACGATCGTCGCGGCACGTATCCCAAGATGCCGCCGGCCGTGTACGACGCGATCATTGCCGAGGCGCATGCCCACGGCATGCTGGTCCACGCCCACGCCATCCAGATGGCCGATCAAAAGGCGGTCATCCGCGCCGGAGCGGACGTCGTCGTCCACACGGTTGCGGCGGAGAAGCTCGATGACGAGCTGCTCTCGCTCGTCCGGGAAAAGCGGCCGTACTGGACGACCGTGATCGGCCTGGGCGATCGCAGTGAGGCCTGCAATCACGACGCGTTCATCGACCAGTCGTATCCGGCACGCGGGCTCGAGCACATCCGCGAGGAGAGTTGCGGCCCGCGGCCGGCCACGGCGGCCGCGCGCGAGGAGATGCTCACCAACAACGTTCCAAAAATGGTTGCTGCGGGCGCTCGTCTCGTGCTGGGTACTGACGCCGGCATCGACGCGCGGCATGCGTTCGGGTGGGCGGATCACCACGAGATGGCGCGCTGGGTCGAGTTTGGATTGACGCCCGCTCAGGCGATCGTCGCGGCGACCTCACGTCCGGCGGCGCTGCTCGGTCTGGCCGACATGGGGACGCTTGGTGTCGGCAAGAGCGCTGACTTCCTCGTGCTCAACGCCAACCCGCTCGACGACATCCGCAACACCCGTCAGATTGCCAGTGTCTTTCTGCGCGGCTCGGCGTTGAATCGAGATGCGCTGGCCTCAAAGTGGAAGTAAAGGTCACATTTCGTAACCGCCATGTGGCCGGGCTCTTGCTTCGACGCGAATGGTCGACACAGTAGGGTGGAATCGCCAGCCTCAAATGTGTGTCGCTGAATCGATAGCAGGGTAAGCGGGAGGGCAAGGACCATGACCACGTCAACCATTCGGCGGCTGCTGAGCGCGGCTGTGGCGACAAGCCTGACGACTGCTGTGCTGAGCGCCGCTTTATCGTCGGCACAAGCCAAGCGCGTGCAGCAGGCGGCCGAGGTACTGACCGAGATTCACAAAGTGCCGGACAAGGACATCCCGCAGGATCTGTGGACCAAAGCCGCGTGCGTGATAGTCGTGCCGGATATGAAGAAAGCCGCGTTCGTGTTTGGCGGCGAGTACGGCAAAGGGCTGATGAGCTGTCGTAACGGCGGTACCTGGAGCGCACCAGTGTTCATGCGTGTCGAGAAAGGCAGCTGGGGTCTGCAGATCGGCGCGCAGGAGATTGATCTCGTGCTGCTCGTCATGAATGACGGCGGCGTCCAGAAGCTCCTGAACAACAAGGTCACACTCGGCGCCGAGATCTCGGCCGCCGCCGGGCCGGTCGGGCGGGATGCGCGCGCGGCGACCGACGGGCAGCTGAACGCTGAAATCTTGTCTTACTCTCGCACGCAGGGGCTCTTTGCCGGGATAAACCTCTCGGGCGGCGCCGTCCGCCCTGACGACGATGACAACGTCGCGTTGTACGGCCGGAACGTCCCTCCCAAGCAGATCGTGGCCGGGGAGAACATCAAGGTGCCGGCCGAAGCGCAGCCCTTCATGACAGCCCTCCACCGTTGACCCGAGCGGGCCCCCGGGGCCCGCGATATTCAAAAAACTGTAGCGATCCCGTCTATTTACGACGACACGCTCAATTTCTTTACAAGCGCTATTGATCGCCCTCCGCCCCGGGCGTAGCATCCCGCCCATATCGCGCCGCTATCGGGCATGCGGTCTCGCCCGACGCTTCCTGCGGCTGCGCCCAGTCCCGTTCGCCGTCGTGGGTAACCGGAGATTGGAAGAGGCACTCGGACCCTGACCCGGAATCTCTGGGGCCCCCCGGCGGCGGCGTCGTTCGGTGGTCGTTCTTCTGGAGGGAATCAGGATGACGAGATATCGCTTGACGGGGATCACATGCGCCGTCGCCGCGCTGGTGTGCCTGCTGCCGCTGGCCGCCAGCGCTCAGAGCGCGTTCACCGGTGTCGTCAAGGACACCTCCGGGGCAGTCCTGCCGGGGGTCACGGTCGAAGCCTCGAGCCCGGCGCTCATCGAAAAATCGAGATCGACGGTCACCGACGGCAACGGCGCCTACCGCCTGGTCGACCTCAGGCCGGGGGTCTATGCCATCACCTTTTCACTTGAGGGATTCTCCACGGTGAAACGCGAGGGCGTCGAGCTGTCCTCGGACTTCACCATGACGCTGAACAGCGAACTCAAGGTCGGCGCCCTCGAAGAGACGCTCACGGTATCTGGTGCGGCCCCGATGGTGGACGTTCAGAGCACCACCAAATCCCAAGTCTTGTCGCGCGACGTCCTGGACGCTGTCCCGACCGGTCGGACGATTCAGGGCATGGGGCAGCTCATCACCGGCGTGTCCCTGAACATTCCTGACACCGGCGGATCGCGCGCGATGCAGCAGACCTACATGTCGGCCCACGGCATGGGCGCGTCCCAGACATCGGTCCTGGTGGACGGTCTGATGGTCAATGGGCTGGACGGCGACGGCGCGGTGCAGAACTACTTCAACAGCTCGATGAGCCAGGAGATGGTCTACACGACCAGCGGCGCGTCGGCTGACGTCTCCGGCGGCGGCGTGCGGCTCAACATGATTCCGAAGGACGGCGGCAACACGCTCAATGGCAGCTTCTTCGCCGGCTATCAGAACCAGGATTTCCAGTCCAACAACCTGAACGAGGATCTCCAGGCCCGTGGCCTGAAGTCGGCTGACGGCATCGAGAAGCTGTCGAACTTCGAGGCCTCGCTCGGCGGACCCATCAAGAAAGACAAGATGTGGTTCTTCATGTCAGCCCGCACCTTCCACCTGAACACGCTGCCGGCCGACGTGTTCAATCACGACGGGTCACCGGGGGTCGATCCGCAGAACATCAACAGCGCCCAGGCGCGGATCATCTGGCAGATCACCCCGAAGTACAAGTTCGCGGCGTATAACGACCGCATCGGCAAGAACCGCGGCGCAGCCATGACCGCCGGCATCGATCCCGAGACAGCCTCACAAGTCTGGAACTCGCCGATCTACACGACCGGCTCGGCGAAGCTCGCCGCGACACTGACCAACCGCATCCTGGTCGAGGGCGGGTTCTCGACCAACTACGAGCGCTACAACATCATGTATCAGCCGGGCATCGCCAAGGAGCGCGGAACGCCGGAGTGGTACAGCACGATGCAGCGGCGAGATGAAATACTGGGGACGCAAGACACGGCAGCCCTGTACGAGCTCGGTCAGTATCCTGACCGCTACGCGCTCGCGGCGTCGGCCTCGTACGTGACCGGCACGCACAACATCAAGGTCGGCATTCAGGACACCTGGGGCAAGTATCGCCGGACGCGCACGGCCAATGCCGATCTGCGCGCGCAGTTCCAGAACGGCCGCGCGTACCAGGCGCAGATCCTGAACACGCCGCTGGATCTGATGGACAAGCTGAAGGCCGATCTGGGCGTCTACGCCCAGGACGCGTGGACGATGAACCGCCTGACGATGAACTACGGCGTGCGCTTCGAGCACTTCGCGCACGAAGTTCCGCTCGAGTCCTCGCCGGCGGGCCGCTTCACCGCCGCGCGCACGTTCGGTCCGATCCCGATGCCGACGTGGAACAGCGTCGCGCCGCGGTTTGGCGCCATCTACGACCTCTTCGGCAACCAGCGAACGGCGTTAAAGTTCAGCATCGGAAAGTACATGCAGGCCGGCACGACCGGCTTCGCGGAGACGTTCAATCCGCTCGCATTGACCACGGCCACGGTCGCGTGGACCGACCTCAACGGTGACCGCGTGCCTCAGGGCGAGCTCGGCTGCAACTACGGTACGGCAGGCACGCCGGGGTGCGAATTGAACCTCGCACAGTTGCCCGTGGGCTTCGGCGTCGCCAACATCACCCAGTTCGATCCCGACATCAAGCGGATGTACAACATCGAGGAAACCGTCGGTGTGCAGCACGAGCTGATGCAGCGCGTCTCAGTGACCGCCGGCTGGTTTCATCGCGATTTCAAGAACCTGCGGCGCCGCGACAACGATCTGCAGACCTTCGCCGATTACACGCCGTTTACGCTGTACAGCCCGATCGACGGCAGCCCGATCACCTACTACAACGTCAGCACCGCCGCCCGCTCGAGAGTGCTGACGGTCGATCGGACCGCTGGCAGCGACCGCAAGATGTCGTACAACGGCTTCGAGTACAGCTTCAACGCCCGCCTGCCGCGCGGCATGACGGTCTTCGGCGGCGGCACGAGCGAACGCACGATTGCGCAGCTGTGCGACGAGAAGTGGAATCCGAACCTCCTGCTCTATTGCGATCAGCGGGACAGCGGGATTCCGTTCCGGACGCAGTTCAAGATCGCCGGCTCCGTGCCACTGAAGTACGGGATTCAGACCAGCTTCTCATTCCAGACCCTGCCCGGGTACCGTTTCGGGATTGCGGCGCTGTCAGGGGCTGACGGCGTCTCGGGACCGAGCGGCCAGCCGTCGCTCACGTCGCTCCAGACACCCAACGGAGCAGGCACGGTATGGTTGATCTCGCCGACCACTACGTACTCGGCGAGTGACCCCTGCGTCGCGCAGGGCAAGTGCCAGGTCGGCGCCCTGGTGGATCCGGGCATGACCGTGTCGTCGCTGTCGGTGCCGCTCGTGGCGCCGCAGACCGAATACGGCGATCGCATCAACCAGCTCGATCTGAACATCTCGAAGACGTTCCGGTGGGGACGCGGATCGTTCCAGCCGAAGTTCGATCTGTTCAACGTCTTCAACAGTTCCGCGGTCTACGCGGTGCGCCCGGGGCAAAACCTGGCGATCAACTACAGCCGGACGACGTCGTACATGCAGCCGCAGTCGATCGTCATCGGCCGCGTGTTCCAGTTGGGCGGCTTGATCCGCTTCTAATCGCTTGCTTGGACGGCCGGGATGGGTTGTCCGCCCATCCCGGCCGTCCTTGTCTTCTTCCTTACAAACGGCGTCTACAACCCTCGGCCTGCAGATTTCTCACGTCCCCTGCATCCAAAAAGGCGAAGGTATCGTAGCCTCGCGCGAGGTTGCGGGTCACTTATGCGGGTTCTTTGGTTGATCGCGTTTCCGTCCGGACGCTAGTATCACGGGCCCGCAATGTCCAGGCTCCGTACAGAGCGGGCAATCCCCGTCGTGCGTTGGCGTCCTCGATGAGGCCGAGGCATCCGTTCGGGCTCTTCATCGCGTCGCGCGCGGCTCACACGTGTCACGAGTCGTTCACTTCGGGAGGGACGGGATGAAGAACGGTCGTATCACGGGTACCCTACTCATGCTGCTGGCCTGTCTGATGCTGCCGGCAGCCGCCCACGCGCAAAGCGTGTTTACCGGCGTCGTGAAGGACACTTCAGGCGCGGTCCTGCCAGGCGTCACGGTTGAAGCCGCCAGCCCCGCGCTCATCGAGAAATCGAAATCCACGGTCACGGACGGCAACGGCGCATATCGCCTCGTCGATTTGCGGCCGGGCATCTACTCGGTGACGTTCTCGCTGGAGGGTTTTTCGACCGTCAAGCGAGACGGCATCGAACTCTCATCGGACTTCACGATGACGCTGAACGCCGACCTGCGGGTCGGCGCCCTTGAAGAGACGCTGACGGTTTCCGGCACTGCGCCGGTCGTCGACGTGCAGAGCACGACCAAGTCGCAGGTACTGTCCCGCGACGTGCTCGACGCCGTGCCCACCGGCCGGACGATTCAGGGCATGGGTCAGCTCATCACGGGCGTTTCGCTCAACATTCCGGACGTAGGCGGATCGCGCGCGATGCAGCAGACGTATATGTCCGCGCACGGCCTCGGCTCCTCGCAGACCTCGGTCCTCGTCGACGGCCTGCTCGTCAACGGGCTGGACGGCGATGGCGCCGTGCAGAACTACTTCAACAGCTCGATGAGCCAGGAGATGGTCTACACGACCAGCGGCGCATCGGCTGACGTCTCCGGCGGTGGCGTGCGGCTCAACATGATTCCGAAGGATGGGGGCAATGTCCTGAACGGCAGCTTCTTCGCCGGTTTCCAGGACAAGAGCTTCCAGACCGACAACCTGACCGACGAGCTCAAGGCTCGCGGCCTGAAATCGGCTGACGGCATCGACCGGCTGTCGAACTTCGAAGCGTCGATCGGCGGACCGCTCAGGAAGGACAAGCTCTGGTTCTTCATGTCGGCCCGCACGTTCCATCTAAATACGATCCCGGCCGACACCTTTGTCGGGCTCCCGAACACTGCCACGCCGACGTCGGCGCCTCTGGCGAGCAGCGAGCTCGGCATCGACCCGCAGAACATCAACAGCGCGCAGGCGCGTCTCACCTGGCAGATCAGCGAGAAGCACAAGCTGTCGATCTACAACGATCGCATTGGCAAGAATCGTGGCGCGGCGATGACCGCCGGCTTCGATCCCGACACGGCCTCCATCGTCTGGAACTCGCCCATTTACTCGACCGGGTCGGCGAAGCTGACCTCGACGTTGACCAGCAAGATTCTGCTCGAGGGCGGCTTCTCGACCAACTACGAGCGCTACAACCAGAACTATCAGGAGGGCATCTACAAAGAGCGTGGCACGCCCGAGTGGTACACACAGGTCAACAAGCAGGACACCTCGCTCGTCACGAACTGGAACGCCGGCGTGTCGCAGAACGGTCAGTATCCTGACCGCTACTCGCTGGGCGCGTCCGTCTCGTATGTTACGGGCGCTCATAACGTCAAAGTGGGCATTCAGGACACGTGGGGACAATACCGCCGCACCCGCGTCGCCAACGGTGATTTGCGAGCGCTCTTCCTCAACGGCCGGCCGTCGCAGGCCCAGATCCTCAACACGCCGCTCGAATGGCTCGACCAGCTGAACGCCGATCTGGGTGTGTACGCGCAGGACAGCTGGACGATGAATCGCCTGACGATCAACTACGGCGCCCGCTTCGAGCACTTCGCGCACGAGACGCCCGAAGAGACCGCTCCGGCTGGACGGTTCACGTCAGTGCGCCACTTCGCGGCCACAAAGCTGCCGACGTGGAACAGCGTCTCACCGCGGTTCGGCGCGGTGTACGACCTCTTCGGCAACCAGAAGACCGCGCTGAAGTTCAGCCTCGGGAAGTACATGATGGCCGGGTCCACCGGATTCTCCGAGACCTACAACCCGCTGGCCTTGACCACCGCCAACGTCACCTGGAACGACATCAACGGCGACGGCATTCCGCAGGGCGAGCTCGGGTGCAACTACGGCACGGCCGGGACCGTCGGCTGCGAGATGAACCTGGCGCAGCTGCCGGTCGGCTTCGGATCGCAGACCAATCTCTCGACGTTCGATCCCGATATCAAGCGCACCTGGAACCTGGAGCGCAGCATCAGCGTCCAGCACGAGCTTCTGCCGCGCGTTTCTGTTTCCGGTGGCTGGTTCCATCGCGACTTCTACAACCTGCGTCGTCGCGACAACGTGCTGCAGTCGTTCGCCGACTACACGCCGTTCACGCTGTACAGCCCGATTGACGGCAGCCCGATCACGTTCTACAACGTGAGCCAGGCCGCTCGAAGCCTCGTCAAGAACGTCGACCTCACCGCGGGGGACGACCGGAAGATGTGGTTCGACGGCTTCGAGTACAGCTACAACGCGCGCCTGACGCACGGCATCACGATCTTCGGCGGCGGCATCAGCGAGCGCACCATCACTCAGACCTGCGACGAGAAGTGGAATCCGAACCTGCTCTTGTACTGCGACCAGACCGACAGCGGCATTCCGTTCAGGACGCAGTTCAAGCTCGCGGGAACAGTCCCGCTGAAGTACGGGATCCAGACGAGCATTTCGTTCCAGAGCCTGCCTGGATACCGTCTCGGCGTCGCCTCGCTGGGGGCGGCCGATGGCGTGTCCGGCCCGACCGGCCAACCGTCCGCGGCGCAGCTGGCGAATCCGTCGGGCGCCGGCACCGTCTGGATGATCACGCAGACGACGACTTACGGCCAGTTGCTCAATGGTCAGCCGCATCCTTGTCTCGCACAGGGTAAATGCACGGCCAATCAGCTGGTGGACCCCGGGATGACCGTCTCGTCTCTCGCCGTTCCCCTCATCGCGCCGAACACCGAGTACGCCGATCGCATCAACCAGCTCGATCTGAACTTCTCGAAGACGTTCCGGTGGGGCCGCGGCTCGTTCCAGCCGAAGATTGACTTCTTCAACCTGCTGAACGTGTCGCCGGTGTACGCAGTGCGGACCAGCAACAGCGTGATGAACTACGGCACTGCCTCCTACATGCAGCCGCAGTCGATTCTCGTCGGCCGCGTCTTCCAGTTGGGCGGCGTGATCAAGTTCTAGCTCGACAACGTGTGGGACGGGCATGGGGTCGCTGGCCCATGCCCGTCCGGTTCGCTCTTACCTCTGACTGCACCTCAGCTGACAGGTCGCCATCCAAGAATCCGAATCTTCTGATTTCTTGAAGTCTCGACAGGAGCTCGGCTGTCGATCCAGTAATTGACCGAGGCTCAAAAGGGAAAGTACCATCGTCAGCTGTCGCCTGTGGATCGGTCTAGCCACGCAAGGCGACGTTTTCAGGGCCTCGTCGCGCAATAGCTTCCTCGTCGTTGGGATTCCGACGTTTCCCCACAACCGGCTGGAGCGTAGCGCAGCGGAGCTCTGAGTCCGCGCATCACGGAGGGAATCGGGGATCGGCGTCGCTATTTTTGGGAGGTTATCGGAATGAGAAGAGCTCGTTTGACAGGAGCCGCACTCCTCGCGGGGGCAGTCCTCTGTCTCCTGCCGGGAACGGCACTGGCCCAGAGCGCCTTTACCGGCGTCGTCAAGGACGACACGGGTGCGGTGCTTCCGGGAGTGACAGTCGAAGCGTCGAGTCCGGCGCTCATCGAGAAGTCCAAATCCACGGTCACGGACGGCAGCGGGGCGTACCGCCTCGTGGATCTGCGTCCCGGCGTCTACACCGTAACTTTTTCGCTCGAAGGGTTTTCCACGGTCAAACGCGAGGGGATCGAACTCTCCTCGGACTTCACGATGACCATGAACTCGGAGATGAAGATCGGCGCGCTCGAAGAGACGCTGACCGTCTCAGGTGCAGCGCCGGTCGTCGACGTGCAGAGCACCACCAAGTCTCAGGTCCTCTCGCGTGAGGTCCTGGACGCAGTGCCAACAGGGCGCACGATTCAGGGCATGGGTCAGCTCATCACCGGCGTCTCGCTGAACGCGCCGGACGTCGGCGGCTCGCGCGCGATGCAGCAGACCTATATGTCCGCTCACGGCGCCGGCGCCTCGCAGACGACGGTGGCGGTCGACGGCCTCATGGTCAACGGCCTCGACGTCGACGGCGCGGTGCAGAACTACTTCAACAGCTCGATGAGCCAGGAAATGGTGTACACGACCAGCGGCGCCGCCGCGGACGTGTCGGGTGGCGGCGTCCGGTTGAACATGATCCCGAAAGATGGCGGGAACATCATGAGCGGCAGCCTCTTCGCCGGCTTTCAGGACAAGAGCTTCCAGAGCGATAACCTGACCGACGACCTGCAGCAGCGCGGGCTGCGCTCCACCGACGGCATCGACCGGTTGTACAACGTCGAAGGATCGTTCGGCGGTCCGATCAAGAAGGACAAGGTCTGGTTCTTCGGGTCAGCCCGGACGTTTCATCTCGACACCTTGCCGGCGGATACGTTCATCGGCATCCCCGGCACCGAGACGCCGAACTCCGCTCCGGTTCCCGGCAGCGAGCCGGGCGTCGACGCGCAGAAGATCAACAGCTTCCAGGCGCGCGTCACCTGGCAGATCAGCCCGAAGAACAAGCTCGCGATATACAACGACCGTCTGCTGAAGGATCGCGGTGCGGCCATGACCGCCGGTCTGGATCCGGCGACGGCGTCGATTGTCTGGAACTCGCCGATCTACACGACGGGCTCCATCAAGTACACGTCGACGGTGAGCAGCAAGATCTTCGTAGAAGGTGGTTTCTCGACCAACTACGAGCGCTACAACACCATCTACCAGCCGGGCATCGAGAAGCAGCGTGGGACGCCCGAGTGGTATTCGACGATCAACAAGCAGGATACGGCACTTGGAACGTCATGGAACGCCGGGGAGGCGCAGCGCGGCATGGCGCCCGATCGCTTCGCGGCCGCTGGCTCAGTGGCGTACGTCACCGGCGCGCACAACGTGAAGGTCGGCATCCAGGACAGCTGGGGCAAGTACGCGCGCTGGCGCAACGCGAACGGCGACCTCCGGGCGCAGTTCACGAGCGGCCGCGCGTTTCAGGCGCAGATCCTCAACACGCCGGTGAACTTCGAAGACGATCTCCGGGCCGATCTGGGCATCTACGGCCAGGACTCGAGGACGCTGAACCGGCTCACGCTGAACTACGGCGCGCGCTGGGAGTACTTCGCGTCGGGCGTACCGGCCGAGGTCTCGGAGGGCGGGCGCTTCACCGCGGCCCGGTCGTTCGGACCGATTGACATGCCGACGTGGAAAAGCTTTTCGCCGCGGTTCGGAGCCGTCTACGACGTCTTCGGCAACCAGAAAACCGCTGTGAAGTTCAGCCTCGGCAAGTACATGCAGCAGGGGACGACGGGCTTCTCGGAAGCCTATAACCCGCTGGCGCTGACGACTGCCACTGTGGCCTGGACCGATGCGAACAACGACGGCATCCCGCAGGGTGAACTTGGCTGCGTCTACCAGACGGCGGGCTGCGAGCTGAACCTCGCTCAGCTGCCGACGGGCTTCGGCGTCGCCAACCTCTCGACGTTCGATCCGGACATCAAGCGGATGTACAACATCGAGCGCAGCATCAACGTGCAGCAGGAGTTGTTCCGGGGCATATCGGTCACCGGCGGCTGGTTCCATCGTGACTTCAAGAACTTGTACCGCCGCACGCTCACGCAGCAGACGTTTGCCGATTACACGCCCTTCACCCTGTACAGCCCGATCGACGGCAGCGCGATCACGTACTACAACGTGAGCAACGCCGCACGGACACGTACGGCGACGAGGGACGAGACGGCGTCCGACGATCGCAAGATGTGGTACAACGGCATGGAGTACAGCTTCAACGCCCGCCTGCCGCGTGGTATCACTGTGTTCGGCGGCGGCGCCAGCGAGCGCGTCACCGCGCAGGTCTGCGACGAGCAGTCGAATCCGAACCTGCTGCTGTACTGCGATCAGACCGAGAGCGGGATCCCCTGGCGCACACAGTTCAAGCTCGCCGGTTCCGTACCGGTGGCCTACGGCGTCCAGGCCAGCTTCTCGTTCCAGAGCCTGCCGGGGTATCGCCTGGGCATCCCGGCACAATATGCCCTGACCGGCAACTCTGGTCCGAGCGGCATCACCACCGCCAATCCGCCCAACGGTGCCGGCACGGTGTGGCAGATCACGCCGAACACCACCTACGCTGCCAGCCACCCGTGCGTGGCCCAGGGCAAGTGCCAGGTCGGTCAGCTTGTCGACCCCGGCATGACGGTGTCGTCGCTGAATGTTCCGATCATTGCGCCGAACACCGAGTACGCGGACCGGATCAACCAGCTGGATCTCAGCATCACGAAGACGTTCAAGTACGGCCGGGCCAGCTTCCAGCCGAAGCTTGACTTCTTCAACCTGCTGAACGTCTCGCCGGTCATCGACGTCCGCACGAGCAGCAATGTGATGCTCTACGGGACGCAGTCGTATATGCAACCCTCGTCGGTGCTGGTCGGCCGCGTGTTCCAGCTCGGCGGAATTGTTCGCTTCTAGCGGGCTTAAGTCTTAGGTCCTAAGTCTTAGGCCTAAGACATAAGACTTCAGACGTAAGGACAAAGGGGGCGGGCTCCCGAAAGGGAGCCCGCCCCCTTTCTTTTCCCACTAGAATCGGAACGCATCGCTCAACCGAGGAGGCGTTCTCATGTCCCGTGTCGTTCTTGCAGCGTTGTTCTCGCTCGCGTCGGCGAGCCTCGCGTTCACGCAGACGCCACCAGCCGGTGGACAGCCGGCGGCGCCGGCTGCGCGGCCGATGACGCTCACGACGCCGGCGTGGCCGGACGGCGATCCGATTCCGGCGAAGTACACGCAGGCTGGCGAGCAGGTGTCTCCCGAGTTGCGCTGGACGAACACGCCATCCGGTACGCAAAGCTTCGTTCTGCATTTCCACGATCCCGACGTCGCCCGCAACAAGACGACCGACGATCAGGTCCACTGGGTCGTCTGGAACATCCCCGCGACCGCGACCAGCCTCCCGGAGGGCGTGCCCCAGGGTGCCGACCGCCCCGACGGCAGCCGCCAGATCAGTGCCAGCGGTCCCGTCTATCGTGGACCGGGTGCGCCAGCGACGGGACCCGTGCATCACTACACCTTCGAAATCTACGCGCTGGACACCAAGCTCGATGTGCCGGCGGGAACGGACGCCTTCGAGACCCGGGCCGCGGTGATGAAAGCCATGCAGGGACACATCTTGGGTAAGGCCGTCTACGTGGGGTTGTTCCGGCGGCCGCAGTAGGCTTCTGGCTCCAGCAGGCTTCAGGCTCCAGGCTCCGGACTCCGGCCGTACCTGAAGCCTGAAGCCTGGAGTCTGAAGCCCGAAGCCTACAACGCTCTATACGCCAGTATCGCAATCAACGTCGGAATCAGGGCCCCTGCGAGCAGGCCCGCCGGACGGATCGCGCCGCCGAAGAAGCGCGCGAGCAACGCCTGGCCGGCCGGATTCGGCGCGTTCGCGATCACCGT
>Ga0111538_10001799_pt1 | contig 30056 bp, 29 predicted proteins | sample SoiMethybrSBSTD1_FD_79669 | JGI IMG/M metagenome (GOLD analysis project Ga0111538, IMG submission 79669) | Bulk soil microbial communities from a Populus tree surrounding site in Tennessee, USA - Soil MetaG P. TD hybrid SBSTD1 (version 2)... | ecosystem: Environmental > Terrestrial > Soil >... | reverse complement strand
GTCACCGGCCGCCGCGTCTCGAGCGAGTACTGGTCGATCGCATCGAGCGCGGACATGAGCGAGCCCATGTCGCGGCGGGCATGGGTGAGCAGGTACGAGGCGACCTCGCCGGAGAGCTCGAATCCGCGCGCGCGGGCGTGGGCCGCCAGGGCGGCGCGCTTCTCGTCGTCGCTCAACGCCAGCACCCGGTAGGTCAGCCCGCTCGCCAGGCGCGTGGCGAGGTCGCGGCGCAGCGGCAGGTCACGCGGGGCCGAGCGCGCCGTGGCGAGCAGGAAGGAGAACTGGCGGTCCACGAAGGCGTTAAAGAGCTCGGCCTGGGCGGCCTCGTCCAGCGCCTCGACGCCGTCGACGACGCGCACGCCGCGCCGGCCCTCCACCTGGCGGGCGAAGGCGCGCGCGAGGTGGCTCTTGCCCGCGGCGGTTTCGCCCCACAGATAGATCACGCGCTCGGCCGGCCGCCCGGCCGAAGCGGCGCCGAGCGCGTCGAGCAGCTCGCCGTTGCCGCCGGCCACGAAGTTGTCGAAGGTGGGCTCGGGGGCCCGGGTAAAGTCGAGGAGGAGCTGCCTCATTTGGGATATTCCCAGGGCCGGCGCCGCCTCGGAGGATTCCGTCGGCCGGCTTGGCCCGGGCGCGCCGCCTGCGGCGACGCTTGCGGCATGAATTTTAACAGGTGTCAGACGCCAATGACCGGGCGGTAAAATGAAACATGGCCGTCGCTAAACCCATCCAGATCCGCTTCGAGCGCGTCACCGGCGACATCGGGCTCGCGCCGGCGAAGCCCCCGCGCATCGTCGACCCCGCGGAGAAGGCCGCGCTCATCGAGCGCGCCGGGCGGCTGCTCGAGGAGCGCGACGCCGTCCTGGTCGCGCACTACTACGTCCACCCCGACCTGCAGGACCTCGCCCAGGCCACCGGCGGCACGGTGTCGGACTCGCTCGAGATGGCGCGCTTCGCCCACGAGCACACCGCCTCCACGATCGTCGTGGCGGGCGTGCGCTTCATGGGCGAGACCTCGAAGATCCTGAACCCCGAGAAGCGCGTGCTGATGCCGGATCTGCTGGCCGAGTGCTCGCTCGACCTGGCCACGCCGATCGACGAGTTCTCGGCCTTCTGCGACGCGCATCCCGACCGCACCGTGGTGGTCTACGCCAACACCAGCGCGGCTGTGAAGGCGCGCGCCGACTGGATGGTGACCTCCTCGATCGCGGAAAAGATCGTGGGGCACCTGCACCGCCAGGGAAAGAAGATCCTCTGGGCGCCCGACAAGCACCTGGGCGACTACGTGCAGCGCATGACCGGCGCCGACATGCTGATGTGGAACGCCTCGTGCGTGGTGCACGACGAGTTCAAGGCGCAGCAGCTGGAGGAGCTCAAGATCAAGCACCCGAAGGCCAAGGTGCTGGTGCACCCGGAGTCCCCGCGCGGCGTGATCCACCTGGCCGACGCGGTGGGCTCGACGACCGGCATCATCCAGGCCGCCGAGCGCCTGGGCGCGAGCGAGTACATCGTCGCCACCGACGGCGGCATCATCCACCAGATGAGGAAGCGCCTGCCGGGCGTGACTTTCATCGAGGCCCCCACCGCGGGCAAGGGCGCCACCTGCCAGAGCTGCGCGCACTGCCCTTGGATGGCGATGAACGGGCTGCACAACCTGCTCGAGACGCTCGAGGGCGCGCCCGGCCACGAGGTCTTCGTCGATCCCGCGATCGGGCGGCGCGCCAAGGTGCCGATCGAACGCATGCTCGACTTCGCGAAGAAGAACCTGCCCACGATGCAGGGCAGCGGGGATGCCTAGGGCTCTCGCCGCGGCGCTCCTTGGGTTCGTCGCGTGGCCCGCTTGCGCCCAGGACAAGGAACGCGACATCGAACCCATGCGCGTGGAGGGGACCGCGCGATGGGGCACGATCAAGGAGCTCACGGAGCCCGAGTACCCCCAGGCTCTCAAGGACAGCCGGGCCAAGGTATACATCGATGTCTCGGGGCGCGTCGCCTATTCCGGCGAGCTGCTCGAGGCCGAATTCACGCCGGGCTCGGACGACGCGAAGGCATTGGTCGCCCCGATGCGCGCCGCCCTGAAACACTGGCGCTTCGTACCCCCTCTCGATCGCCAGTGCCAGCCGTCGGGCATCCCGGTCCGGACTCGCGTGTCGTTCGACTTCGCCACCGAGCCGCCGACGATGGGCACGCGCACGCCCGATGAGGTGAGGCGGTCGCGCATGATCAAGACAGTCAGTCGCGTCGACCCCGTGTTTCCCCGCCACATGACCTGGACGTTCGGGGCCTACGTCTTCGCCCGGCTCACGATCAACCCGGACGGCGACGTCACCGACGTCGTCGCCGTCGCCTATCCCAAGCGCGAAGACGTCAATCGCACCCCGTTTGCCGACTCGACTATCCAGGCAATGCGCCAGTGGAAGTTCAACCCGGACGCCGAGGGAAAGGGCGACCGGCAGGCGTGCTACGAATTCTTCTACCGGCTCGCGCCAAAGGAACGTGTCCGGCGATAGCCGAGCCGTGTTGCCGAGATTACGCATGTCACGCTTCCCTGATCGGGTTGGAAGGGGCAAGCACCGATCTCTCGCCTTTCCCCGGACGCCCTTACAGGCTAAAATTTCGGTCCTAAGAACCGCAGGGGATCCCCCGTGAGCGGGAAGCACCTCACCTATCGCGAAGCCGGCGTCGACATCGACGCGGGTGAAGCCCTCGTCGAACGCATCAAGCCGATGGCGCAGCGCACGATGCGCCCCGAGGTCCTGGGCGGCATCGGCGGGTTCGGCGCGCTCTTCGAGATCTCGAAGAAGTACAAGCAGCCGGTGATGGTTTCCGGTACCGACGGGGTGGGCACCAAGCTCAAGCTCGCCTTCCGCCTGAAGAAGCACGACACCATCGGCATCGACCTGGTGGCGATGAGCGTCAACGACATCCTGGTGTCGGGCGCGGAGCCGGCCTTCTTCCTCGACTACTTCGCCTGCGGCAAGCTCGACGTGGGCGTGGCCACCGACGTCGTGAAGGGCGTGGCGGAAGGCTGCTTCCAGGCCGGCTGCGCGCTGATCGGCGGCGAGACCGCCGAGATGCCGGGCATGTACGACCCGAACGAATACGACCTTGCGGGCTTCGCCGTGGGCCTGGTGGAGAAGGCGAAGATCATCGACGGCTCGCGCATCGCCGCGGGCGACGCCGTGATCGGGCTTGCGTCCAGCGGGTGCCACTCGAACGGCTACACGCTCGTGCGCACGGTCGTGGCCAAGAGCAGCACCGACCTCTACGAGGAGTTCGACGGCCGCACGCTCGGCGAGGCGTTGCTGGAACCCACGCGCATCTACGTGAAGCCGGTCCTCGCGACGCTCGACAAGGTTGACGTGAAGGGCATCGCCCACATCACCGGCGGCGGGCTCACGGAGAACATCCCGCGCATCCTGCCCGAGGGCGTGTACGCGAACCTCGAGTCGGCGCGCTGGCCGCGGCCGGAGATCTTCAAGTGGCTGCAGAAGATGGGCAACATCGAGGACGCGGAGATGCACCGCACGTTCAACTGCGGCATCGGCATGGTGATGGTGGTGCCGAAGGCCGAGGCCAAGGCGGCGATCGACTCGCTGGGTGGCCACGGCGTCGAGGCCTTCGAGATCGGCGCCATCGCGCCGCGACAACCGGGCGCGTATCAGACGGTCGTCGTTTGAAGTCCGGGGTCATCCTGATCTCGGGCGGCGGCAGCAACATGCGGTCGATCGTGGAGGCCCGCACCGGCCTGGAGGTCAAGGCAGTGATCTCCAACCGGCCCGAGGCGAAAGGGCTCGAATGGGCGCGCTCGCAGGGCATCGGCACCGTCGCGCTGGACCACAGGGCGCATCCGACACGCGAGGCCTTCGACGAGCGCCTGGCCGCGGAGATCGCGCGGCTCGAACCCGACCTCGTCCTGCTGGCGGGCTTCATGCGCATCCTCAGTCCGGCGTTCATCGCGCGCTTTCCGCGGCGCATCCTCAACATCCACCCGTCGCTGCTGCCGTCGTTTCCGGGCCTGCACACGCACCGGCGCGCGCTCGAGGCCGGAGTGAAACTGCACGGATGCACGGTGCACGTGGTGACGCCGGTGCTGGACAGCGGGCCCATCGTGATCCAGGCCGCCGTGCCGGTGATGCCGACCGATAGCGAGGAGTCCCTGGCCACGCGCGTGCTCGCGGCCGAGCATCGCATCTATCCGCAGGCCGTGCGCTGGTTCGTGGAGGACCGTGTCGAATTCTCGGGCGCAGATGTTGTCCGGGTACGGGGCTCGGGCGTTTTTGACGAGAGCCTCACGTCCCCGCGCGACCCTCCATGAAACGCCTCGCCCTGATCCTCCTCGCCGCCGCGGCCCCGGCCCTTGCCGCGGCGATCCCCGGCCGCATCACGGCCGAGTTCGAGCTCGTCAACAACGGGGTCACGATCGGACGGGTGCACGAATCCTTCGTGCGCAGCGGCGACAACTACGAGATCCAGAGCGTGTCGCGCTCCGAGGGCATTCTCAAGGCGCTCTACGACGAGCAGATCACGCTCACCAGCACCGGCAAGGTGGTCGAGCAGGGCCTGAAGCCGCTGCAATTCGACGAGCGGCGTTCGCGCGAATCCAGGCGCGACGTGAGCGCGACCTTCGACTGGGAGCGAGGCGTGATGCAGTCGCGCTACCGCGGCGAGGTGAAGAGCTACACGCTTCCGCCCGCCACGCAGGACCGAATCTCGATGATGTACCAGTTCATGCACGTGAAGCCCCGCCAGGGGAACATGACGCTGGCGATGTCCAACGGCCGCAAGGTCGAGCGCTATACCTACCGGATGGTCGACGAGGTGCGCGTGGGGACGCCCGCGGGCGAGTACGAGACGGTGCACTTCCAGCGCGTGACCTCCGAGCCCAACGACCGCCACGTCGAGGTGTGGCTCGCCAAGGAACACCACTTCTTCCCCGTGCGCGTGGTGTTCGATGACCCGCGCGGCTTCCGGGTGGAGCAGCGCCTGGTGACGCTGAGGACCGAGTGACGCATCCTCTCGACTTCATCAGGCGCTACCGGCTGGCGGCCATGGCGCTGCTCGCGTCGGCGAGCCTGCACGCCGCGGTGATGTTCGGCATGCCGTGGCGCATTGCCGCGTTGGAGCCCGCCGCGCCGGCCCACTACGAGGTGAGCCTCTGGGCCGCCCCATTGCCGGCCGCCCTGCCGCCGCCGGCCGCCCCCAAGCCGCGACCGCGCACCCGGCCGCCGGTGGTGCTGCCGAATGACGCGCTGGCCGCCCTGCCCGCTTCCACCCTGAGCGATGCGGGGGAAGCACTGTCGCCGCAGCTGCAAGCGCCGCCGGACATCCTCGCCCTCGCCCAGCCTGCGGCACCGGTCAAGGCGCTGGAGCCGGTCCCCTTCCCGGTCCAGGCGCTGCCAGCCGCCATCTCCATCGAATACCAGCTCACATCTGCCTTCGCCGACGGGAAGGCCACCTATCGTTGGGAGCGGGAGGGCGACCACTACCGCATCCGCGGTGAGGCCCAGGCCGAGGGGTTCTTCACCCTGTTCCTCGAAGGGCAGATCCTGCAGGAGAGCCGCGGCACCGTGGGTCCCGCGGGCCTGCGCCCCGAGCGCTTCTCGGAGCAGAAGCCCAACACGAGTGAGGAAGGGCTCACCTTCGACTGGTCGGGGCGAACCGTCACCTTCGAGCGCCGAGGCGAAAAGCACACCGGTCCGCTGGAGGACAACACGGTGGACTGGCTCTCGATGATCTTCCAGCTCGCGCACGTGCCCCCCCAATCGGGTGTCCAGGAGCTGCAGGTCTTCACACAGCGCAAGATGTACCGCTTCCGGCTCGAGGTGCTCGGGGTCGAGGAGATCCAGATCCCCCTGGGGCGCGTCCGCGCCCTGCACCTGCGGCACGAGGATCCGGCCAAGTCCGCCGAGGCGGTCGACGTGTGGCTGGGCGTCGACCAGCACTACCTGCCGGTCAAGCTGCGCTATCCGGTCGCACGCAACCGGCTGGTGGTGGAACAGGTGGCGACGCGCGTCGACCTCCCCGGCCGATGAACCTCAGCCGGGGACAACTCCAGGCGATCGTCGACGCCCTCACCGTCCTGCTTCCGGCGCGCTCGCCCGCCGACGTGGAGCTGAGCCGTTTCTTCCGCGAGCACCGGGAGCTCGGCCCGCGCGACCGCGCCCTTCTCGCAGACACCGTCTACGCGGCACTGCGCCGCCGGCGCCTGCTCGAGCACGTCACCCCGAACGCGACGCCCCGGGAAATCGCGCTCGCGTCGCTGGTGAAGCTCCAGGGCGTGGGCATCAGCCAGATCGAGTCGACCCTGAACGCCGAGGAGAAGGCCTGGCTCGCCGAGCTGAAGGCCCTCGACCTCGATTCCCTGCCCTTCCCGATCCGCGCCGACCTGCCCGACTGGGTGCTCGAGCGGCTACGCAGCCGCATGGGCGAGGACGAGGTGCTCGACCTCGCGCGCGGCCTGCAGCGCGGCGCTCCGCTCGACCTGCGCGTGAACAGCCTCAAGGCCCCGCGCGAGGCCGTCCTGGATCGCCTCGCCTACGACAACATCGAGGCCTCGCCGGCGCGCCTCTCGCCGCTGGGCGTGCGCCTGAAGGAAAAGCCGGCGCTCAACCAGCACCCCATGTTCCTGGACGGCGCGGTCGAGGTGCAGGACGAGGGCAGCCAGGTGCTGGGCCTGCTGGTCGAGCCCCGCCGTGGCGAGATGGTGGTCGACTTCTGCGCCGGCGCGGGCGGCAAGACGCTGCAGATGGGCGCCGCCATGGGGTCCAGCGGGCGCCTCTATGCCTTCGACGTCTCCGACAAGCGCCTCGCCAACCTCGCGCCGCGGCTCAAGCGCTCGGGCCTGTCGAACGTCTTCCCGCAGCGCATCGCGAGCGAGAACGATCCCAAGGTGAAGCGCCTGCGCGGCAAGATCGACCGCGTGCTCGTGGACGCGCCCTGCACGGGCCTGGGGACGCTGCGGCGCAATCCCGACCTCAAGACACGCCAGACGCCCGAGGGCCTGGTCGAGCTCAATGCCAAGCAGCGCGCCATCCTCGACGCGGCCGCCACGCTGCTCAAGCCCGGCGGGCGCCTCGTCTACGGCACCTGCAGCCTGCTCGCCGAGGAGAACGAGGAGATCGTGATGGACTTCCTCGCGCGCCATCCGGAGTTCTCGCTGGTGCCGGCGAAGCAGGTGCTCGAGCGCCAGGGCGTGAAGGTGGCCGGCAGCGAGGACTACCTGCACCTCTATCCGCACGTGCACGACACCGACGGCTTCTTCGCCGCCGTGCTGGAGCGCAAGAAGGGGAAGTGACGCCATGGCGCTGAACATCGACACTTCGCCGCTCTTCCGCTTCATCGACACCCTCACGGCCGACACGACGCCGGCGATCTGGCTCTGGCAGCTCGCCGTGGTCGCGATGGCCGCCACGATCGCCTGGTGCCTCTCGCATTTCCTCCTGCGGCGCGTGCAGCCGAGTGCACCCTGGAAGTTCGGCGAGGGGGAGTTTGCGCGCGTGGGCCTGCCTGTCTTCGCGTACCTGCTGCTCGTCATCGGGCGCGCTTTCCTTGCGCGGCACCAGCCGGTCACGCTGCTCGACATCCTCGCGGCGATCCTGGTCGCGGCCATGGCGCTGCGCATCGCCGTACATGTCCTCGCTCACGTTCTCCCGCGCGGCGAGACACTGCGCAAGCTCCTTCGCACGCTCGCCTGGATCGTGTGGATCTGCGTGATCCTGCACGTGACGGGCCTGCTCCCCGAGGTGATCCAGGCCCTCGACGAGGTCGGCTTCAGCAGTGGCACGGGCAAGCAGCGCTACTCGTTGTGGCTGCTGATCCAGGGCGCGGCGGCGCTCGCCCTCACGCTCGCCATCGCCCTGTACGTCGCGCGCGTCACCGAGGGGCGCGTGATGGCCGAGCAGGCGTTGGACATGTCCACCCGGGTGGTCCTCTCCAAGCTCGTGCGCATCGCGGCGGTGTTCATCGCGGTCCTGGTCGCGCTGCCGCTCGTGGGCATCGACATCACGGCGCTCTCGATCTTCGGCGGCGCGCTCGGCGTGGGCCTGGGCTTCGGGCTGCAGAAGATCGCGGCCAACTACGTGAGCGGTTTCATCGTGCTGATCGACCGGAGCCTGCGCATCGGCGACACGATCCAGATCGGCGACCGCAAGGGCGAGGTGAAGGAGATCGCCTCGCGCTACACAGTGATCCGTGGCGGCGACGGCATCGAGTCGATCGTGCCGAACGAACGGCTGATCACCGAGATCGTCCAGCACCACACTTACAGCGACCCGAAGGCTTCGCTCGTGCTCGCGGTGACCGTGGCCTACGAGAGCGACGTCGAGCGCGCCTGCGCGCTGCTGCTCGAGATGGCCCGGCGGCAATCGCGCGCCCTCGCCGATCCGCCGTCGACCGCGCGCGTGAAAAGCCTCGGCGACCACGGCATCCAGCTCGAGCTCACCGTCTGGGTCGCGGACCCCTCGGCGGGCGAGGGCGACCTCAGGAGCGAGCTCTACAAGGACCTGCTGCGAACCTTCCGCGAGGGTGGAATCGTGATCGCCTACCCGCGCCGCGACGTGCACCTGATTCCTACGGTTGAAACCGAAGAAGGGGGCATCAAAACAGCGACTTAGCCATCCGTACTCCAACAGACAGACAATGCCCTTGGCGCGCGGGGTACAATTCATGGCTAACCGCTGGTCAAGCGGACTCCTAGAGGTGCACAGCGAATGTTCAGCGGACTGATCGACCTTCCCTGGTGGGGCTATTTCCTGGTCGGCCTCGTGCTGGTCCAGATCACCATCGCCGGCGTCACGCTCTACCTGCATCGCTGCCAGGCGCACCGCGCGCTGGACGTGCACCCGATCGTGAGCCACTTCTTCCGCTTCTGGCTCTGGCTCACCACCGGCATGATCACCAAGGAGTGGGCGGCGATCCATCGCAAGCACCACGCCAAGTGCGAGACCGAGGAAGATCCCCACAGCCCGCGCATCCACGGCATCAACAAGATCCTGTGGACCGGCGTGGTGCTGTACGTGAAGGAATCGCACAAGACGGACGTGATGGACCGCTACGGCCACAGCACGCCCACCGACTGGGTGGAGCGCAACGTCTACACGCCGCTCAACAAGTACGGCGTCGTGCTCACCGCGGCCATCGACCTGTTGCTCTTCGGCCCGATCGCCGGGACGCTCATCTACATCGCGCAAATCGGCTGGATCCCGTTCTGGGCCGCCGGCGTGATCAACGGCGTCGGCCACTTCTGGGGCTACCGCAACTTCCAGACCGAGGACGACAGCACCAACATCGTCCCGTGGGCGGCGTGGATCGGCGGCGAGGAGCTGCACAACAACCACCATGCCTATCCGACGTCGGCCAAGTTCTCGCTGCGCTGGTACGAGTTCGACCTTGGCTGGATGTACATCCGCATCCTGCAGAGCCTCGGCCTCGCCACGGTGCGCAAGCAGGCGCCGACGGTGAAGCTCGACCCGTCGAAATGGGAAGTCGACGCCGCCACGCTGCAGGCCGTGATCGCGCACCGCTTCGACGTGATGGCGAACTACGCCAAGTCGATGAAGCGCACCAGCCGCCTCGAGATCGAGCGCCTGCGCGCGAAGGGTCACGACTACGCGCCGGTCCAGGCGATCCGCAAGTGGTGGCATCGCGACCAGGCCGCCGTGCCCGCGCCGCTGCGCGCGCGCATCGCGCAGGTCCTGGAGACCAGCCCCGACCTCAAGACCGCCTGGTCGATGCGCGAAGAGCTCCAGCGCATCTGGGAGCGCTCGACACTTTCGACCGAGCAGCTCGTCACCCAGCTCAAGGACTGGTGCGAGCGCGCGGAGAAGACCAACATCCTGCCGCTGGTGGAGTTCTCGCACCGCCTGCGCAGCTACGCCTAGGACAACGGCGGCCAGCCCCGCAACCAGGCAACGGCAACGCCGGGGCCTGACACCAAAAAGCCCCGCTCCGGCGGGGCTTTTCATTCTGGCGTCAACGGTTAAACTAGTCCGCCCGTTGAACGACGGCTGCTACCCCAACTAGACCTTTTTGGAGGAACTGCACCATGCGGAGAATCATGCAGGGATTGATCGTTGCGCTTGCCGCGTTCGGCCTTGCGGCCGGCTCGGCGCTGGCCCAGAAAACCGAACCGGCCAAGCCGGCTGCGAAGGCTGCCACACCCGCTGCGGCGCCCGCCCCGGCGGCAGCGCCCAAGGCCGAGTTGATGGACATCAACAGCGCCTCGGAGAAGGAGCTCGCCAGCCTCAAGGGCATCGGCGAGGTGCGCTCCAAGGCGATCGTGAAGGGCCGCCCGTACAAGGGCAAGGACGAACTGGTGCAGAAGAAGATCATTCCCCAGAACGTCTACGACGACATCAAGGACCAGATCATCGCCAAGCAGGCCCCGGCCGCGGAGAAGAAGGCCGAAGCTGCGCCCAAGAAAGACGAAAAGAAGAAGTAACGAGCTTGCCCGCAAGGGCAGCGGGGCGGTCGTCGGAGCGGACGGAACGCCGCTCGACGACGCGAGACAAACCCCCGGTAACGAGCTTGCCCGCAAGGGCAGCGGGGCGGTCGTCGGAGCGGACGGAACGCCGCTCAACGACGCGAGATAAACCCCCGGAAACAAGAAAAAGCCCGCTTCGGCGGGCTTTTTCTTGGTGCCGTGGCAACCGCTACTTCAGTTTCGTTTCTTTGTAGGCCACATGCTTGCGGGCGACGGGATCGTATTTCTTGATCTCCATCTTGTCCGGCATGGTCCGCTTGTTCTTGGTCGTCGTGTAGAAGTGGCCGGTGCCGGCCGACGACTCGAGCTTGATCTTTTCGCGCATGGGGGCTCCTTAGACCTTCTCGCCGCGGGCGCGCATCTCGGCGAGCACGACGTCCAGGCCCTTCTTGTCGATGAGGCGCAGGCCCGCGTTGGTGAGGCGCATCTTCACCCAGCGGTTCTCGCCCTCGACCCAGAACTTGCGGTACTGCAGGTTCGGCAGGTAACGCCGCTTGGTCTTGTTGTTGGCGTGGGACACGTGGTGTCCGACTCGGGGGGCCTTCCCCGTGACTTGGCAAACGCGGGCCATCGTGAATCTCCGAATTCGGGGTGCTGAGTTGAACGAAAGACAGCGATTATAGCGTGCCGGACGACCTCCCTTCAAGCTGATTTGATTGGGGTTTTTGGGTCCCGGAGGGTGTGCACCGGCAGGCAGGGCGGGCCGTTTGGAGTATCAGCAGCCCAGCCGAGGGAGGCTACACTGCAGATCATAACCCACTGATTTTACAATAAATGTTTCAAAACATTGCAACAGCCCTGGCAACAACGAGGTCTATGGCGACGGCGAGATCGGCCTGCGCATCTCGCTCTCGCTCAGCCTGATGCGGCGCTAGCGACGTGCCCACGCTCCCCGTGAAGATTCTTCGTTTCGTCGCGGCGGTGTGCCTGTCGACCAGCACGGGCGTGTTCGCGTTCGGGTTGTCGCATCTCGTCCCCATGGTGTCGGTGGTCGAGTTCCACAATCGTTTCCTCGACCATTACTTTCTCACCGCCGATCCCGCTGAAATTGCCGCGATCGAGGCCGGCGCCGCCGGTCCCGGATGGCAGCGCACCGGGTTCGGGTTCTCCGCCTGGGGGCTCAACGACCTGGGCCAGTCCTGCGCCGGCTGTGTGCCGGCAGCGCGCTTCTACGGGACGCCGGGCCTGGGGCCGAACTCGCACTTCTATACCGCGCAAGCCGACGAGGCCGCGGGCCTGCGCAACGCCGGCAGCGGCTGGACCTACGAGAAGGACGCCTTCCACACCTGGGTGCCTTCGGCGGACGGCACCTGCGCCTACGACCTCGTGCCCGTCTACCGGCTCTACAACGGCCGCTTGACGTTCAACGACAGCAACCATCGCTACGTGACGAGCCAGCGGGTCCGTGACGAGATGCGCGCGCGGGGATGGGCCGACGAGGGGGCGAGGTTCTGCGTGGCGTCGAAGGAAGAAATCCCGTTGAAGGCCTTCAGGGTCGAGATCCCCGTCACGAACCGCATCCTGCCGTCGGCCGAATGCGAGGACGAGTCGCGGGGGCTCGGAGCGTGCCTCGCGGTGAACAACCTGCCCGTGCCGGCGTTGCGGGCGGGGCCGTTCGACCAGATCGACAGCGGGAGCTTTGGCGCCGTGACCGGCGTGTACTCGACCGAGGTCTATTGGGCGGGCGGGGGCTACGGCACCACGCCCGAGATGCTTGCACAGGGCCTCTTCATGAACACGATCACCGGTCCCAACGGGCTGGCGAGCTGGTTCGGCATCCACATCGACACGCTCGGCCGCGAAGGGTCGAGCTACGCGAGCCTCAATCCGCTCTACCAGATGCGGACCTCGCACGGCTCCGGCCCCGACGAGCGTTTCTTCCCGTTCGCGCCGACCGGCTCGCCCTCGGAGACGGAGCTCTCGATCCAGTTCACCCTGTACGTGCGCCGCATCACCGTGCACGACGGCCAGAGCCACGCCTATGGGCATCCGACGCTCGAGTTCATCGACGCGCGCTCCGGCGAGCACCTCTACTTCACGGCGCTCGCCTACGGCAAGCCCAACGGGTCCGACTACCTGGCCCCGGACGTGGGGTCCGGGAAGGTGATCGTGGGCACCGAGTTCCGCAGCTCCACGCCCTTCGGCCGCAGCTTGCGGGCGAGCGCGCTGTCCACGCCTCCGGGCTTCGCGGGCGCGGCCAACGGCATCTTCGACTTCCGCATGGCGCGCGAGGAATTCCAGCGGGTCATCGACGCCGCGCGGACCGTGAACCCTCGCCTTTCTCCGGATCCGGCCGATTACCTCGTGGACAACTTCCATTTCAACAACGAGGTGGTCGGCAACGCCGAGATCGGGATGGGTCTCGGCCAGTTCAGCCTGCGGCTGGTCGCGCGGTCCTAGGGAATCTCGCGCCGCGCGCCTACGCCATTGGGCATGGCCGGGGGACGAACCCGCCCCGCGCGCGGCTGTCCCTCCCAGATGAAGCGAGGAAGCCTCGTACTCCCCTTTGCCACGCTCGCCTCGGCAGGTGTGCTGGCGGCGATCGAGCCGTCGGTCTCCGCCGACGCGGACACCATCCCGGCGAACGGATGCTGGGCCCGCCTCTACGAGCTTCCCGAGTTCAACGGCGACAAGCTCTCGGTCGTTGGACCCGTGGATCTATCCGCGGTGGGGCGGGCGGCCGGCCGCGAGTGGTCGGGCCCGCGCAGCCTGGAGCTCGGCCCTGGCGCGCGCCTCGAGGCGAAGGATGCTTCCGGCCGGAAGATCAGCCTGGCTCCCGGGCAGGATGTTCCGGACTTCCGCAATGCGGAGCCGCCGAACCTGCTGGAATCGCTGCGCGACCTGCGGATCTCCTGCTGAGCGTCAGATCAGCCCGCGCTCGGCGAACGAGAGGCACGCGCCGGGCGCCACGATGAAGTGGTCCAGCACCTTCACGTCCACCAGGGCCAGGGCCTCGGCGAGCGTGCGCGTGAGCGCCTGGTCCTGCAGGCTCGGCTCCGCCACGCCCGAGGGATGGTTGTGCGCCAGGATGACGGCGGCCGCGTTGTGCGCGAGCGCGTGCTTGACCACCTCGCGCGGATAGACGCTCGTCTGGGTGAGCGTGCCGCGGAAGAGTTGCTCGGCCACGATCACGCGATTCTGCGCATCCAGGAACACGCAGTAGAAGCACTCGTGCCCGAGATCCTGCATGCGCAGCCGCAGGTAGCCGCGCACCGCGGCGGGCGAGGTGAGGCTGTCGCGCGCGCGCATCTCCTCCGACAATGCTCGGCGCGCGAGCTCGGTTACCGCCGCGATCTGCGCGCTGCGGGCCACGCCTACGCCGTGCACCTCGCCGAGTTCGCCCTGCGCCGCGGAAAGCACGCGCGAAACCCGGCCGAAGCGGGCCAGCAGGTCGCGCGCGACATCCAGCGCGCTCTTGCCTCGCACGCCAGTGCCGAGGAAGAGCGCGATGAGCTCCGCATCGGAGAGCGCACCCGCCCCCTGCGCCAGCAATCGTTCGCGCGGCCGCTCGCCGGCCGGCCATCGGGCCATCGACATGCCACCCTCATAGGCGCGTAAAATGCGTTCATGGACAAGGTCTTAACTCGCCGATTGCTGCTGGGCGTCACGGGCGGCGTCGCCGCCTACAAAGTGGCCGAGCTTGCGCGGCTCCTACAGAGGAATAACGTGGACGTGCGCGTCGCGATGACCGACGCGGCCACGAAATTCGTCACGCCCGTGACCTTCCAGGCGCTCACCGGCAAGCCCGTGGCCACGGACCTGTGGGATGCATCGGTGCCGAACAACATGGCGCACATCGAGCTTTCGCGCGGCGTGGATGCGATCGTCGTGGCGCCCGCCACCGCCGACTTCCTCGCCAAGCTCGCGCACGGGCTCGCCGACGACCTGCTCTCCACGGTTTGCGTCGCGCGCAACTGCCCGCTGCTGGTCGCCCCCGCGATGAACGTCGAGATGTGGGAGAGCCCCGCGACGCAACGCAACGTGGCGCAGCTGCGCGCCGACGGGGTCTTGATCCTGGGACCGGCCTCCGGCGACCAGGCCTGCGGCGAGGTCGGCATGGGTCGCATGAGCGAACCCGACGAGCTGCTGCAGGGCATCCTCGCGTTCCTCGCGCCCAAGCGCCTTGCCGGCCGCAAGGTGGTCGTCACCGCCGGGCCCACCTTCGAAGCGATCGACACGGTGCGCGGCATCACCAACCTGTCCTCCGGGAAGATGGGCTACGCCATCGCGGAGGTCGCCGCGACTCTCGGCGCCGACGTCACGCTGGTGAGCGGCCCCACCGCGCTGCCGCGGCCCACGAACGTGCACTTCGTCTACGTGACCAGCGCCGCCGAGATGGCCAACGCCGTGAAGGCGCACGTCGGCGGGACGGATTTCTTCTTCAGCGTCGCGGCCGTGGCCGACTACACGCCGGTCACGCGCTCCAGCCGCAAGCTCAAGAAGTCCTCGGAAGAGATGCAGATCCAGTTGAAGCCCACCGAGGACATCCTCGCGCACGTCGCCGCCCTGCCCGACGCGCCCTTCTGCGTCGGCTTCGCCGCCGAAAGCGAGGACCTCGCGCAGTACGCGCAGGCCAAGCGCGTGCGCAAGAAGATCCCCATGATCGTCGCGAACCTCGTGCAGCACGCCATCGGCAAGGAGGAGAACGAGGTCACCATCTATGACGACGGCGGCGCGCACCATCTCGCGCGCGCGCCGAAATCGAAGATCGCGCACAGCATCGTCGACCACGCGATCGCGCTCGCCGAATCGCGCTCGCCGGACGCAACCGTCACCCCGCTCAAGCAGGTCTCCTGAAAACACTCGACATCAGGGTCCTGGATCCGCGGATCCGGGACCAGCTCCCCGCTTACGCCACCGGCGGCTCCGCCGGCCTCGACCTGCGCGCCTGCATCGAGGCGCCGATCACGTTGAAGCCCGGCGATACCTCGCTCGTGCCCACCGGCATCGCCATCCACCTCGACGACCCCGGCCTGGCGGCGGTGATCATTCCGCGCTCGGGCCTGGGCCACAAGCACGGCATCGTGCTCGGCAACCTCGTGGGCCTGATCGATTCCGACTACCAGGGACAGCTCATGGTGTCGTGCTGGAACCGCGGGCGCGAGCCCTTCGAGGTGAAGCCGCTCGAGCGCATCGCGCAGCTCGTGATCGTGCCCGTCGTGCAGGTCGAGCTGAACGTCGTCGAGTCGTTCGAGGAAAGCACCCGCGGCGCCGGCGGCTTCGGCTCCACCGGCAAGCACTAGATGCCTCCGAACCCTGACGTGGAAGCCATCGGCTGACATGCGCGGCATCGTCCTTTTCGCCCACGGCGCGCGCGACCCCGAGTGGGCGCGGCCGTTCGAGGCGATGCGCGACCACATCCGCCGGGCGCGGCCCGAGTGTCCCATCCGCCTCGCCTACCTCGAGATCATGGAGCCGCCGCTCGGCCAGGCCGTGCGCGAGCTGGTCGAGGAAGGCGCGGCCGCGATCACCGTGTTCCCGCTGTTCATGGCGCAGGGCGGGCACCTGAAGCAGGACCTGCCGCGCCTGGTGGAGGCGGTCCGGCAGCAGCACCCGCACGTCCCGCTCACGCTCGAGCGCGCGCTGGGCGACGTGCCCGAGGTCGTCGAGGCGATCGCGGGCTGGATCCTGGGGCGGGTCGACTAGCTACTTCTTGCCGCAGATCCCGAAGCCGTCGTTCCAGCCCATCTGGTATTGCGCGTCGGCGGCGAATCGCCCGGTGTCCTTGCGGCCGTACTTCGTGCCCTTCGCGGTCTCGCAGCCGTCGATGTAGCCCTCACGCACCGCGGGCGGATAGCCGGCGAGGTTGTACGTGGGGCGCGAGGCCTGCTGCCGCCGCTCCTGCGCCTGCGTGGGCGTCTCGGGGACAGGGGTGCTGGTGACGGGCGGCGGGGCGACGGAGCGCGCGGCGCATCCGGCGAGGATCAGCGCGATGACTACGAGCGCCAGTCGGCGAAAAGTGGGGATCATGCGTTAGGATTCCACGAAATGAAGACCTTTGCCTTGGACCGGGGACGCGGCGCCTGGTTTCTGCTGCTCGCAGCCGCCATGTTGCTCGCCTCCCACGCATGGGCGGACCCGCGCACGCGCAGCGCCACCGTCAAGGTCGGCCCGCACGCGCTGCGTGTCGAGGTCGTGGCAAACGACGAGGATCGCGCGCGCGGCCTCATGCACCGCAAGTCGCTGGGCGCCAACGACGGCATGCTCTTCATCTTCGACGAGCCGGGCTACCACAGCATGTGGATGAAGAACACGCTCATCCCGCTGTCGGTCGCGTTCCTGGATCGCAACGGCACGATCCTCAGCATCCACGACATGGAACCCGAGACGCTCGACCCGCACATCTCGGCCGGGCCGTCGATCTACGCGATCGAGACCAACAAGGGCTGGTTCGCGCGCAAGAAGGTCAAGGCCGGCGACAAGGTCACCGGCCTGCCGAAGAAATAGGCGCCAGCGAAAGCGGCCGGGCGCCAGATCCCCATCCTCAGCCGATCAGGGAGCGGTGGAACGTCGCCGAGAAGGACATGAAGAACAGCATCGGCATCGACAGCATCACGTTCGTGCGCGATGCAAGGAACGCCACGCGGCGCGCCTTGGCCTTCTCCTCGTCGGTCGCGGGCACGATCCCCAGGATCTTCTTCTGGTTGGGCCAGATGAGCACCCAGACGTTGAACAACATGATGAGGCCGAGCCAGCCGCCGATCCCGATGGGCACGTAGGCGCGATCCTTGAAGAAGAGCGCATCGTCGACGCGCCCGCCCAGGATCATCAGGCCCGCGAGCACGGTCACGACCGCGGCCCAGCGGAAGAAGAAGAGCGCCCGCGGCGCCACGTGCTTGGTGATGCCCGCGCCCGTGGGCGGCTGGTCGGCCGCGGCGGCCTTCAGCGCGTCCACCTGCACGAAGTTGAAGTAGTAGAGCAGGCCGATCCACATGACGCCCGCCATGATGTGCAGCCAACGACCGAGCCCGTAAACGATGAAGTCGCCCATGTCAGCCTCCCATCATCGTCTTGGCGAGAAAGAACAGCACCACGGTCAGGACGAGTCCCGAGATCACGGTGCCCCAGAGGGAATCGAGCGGATTTTTCATCGTCGTGGCTCCTCGCGTGAGATTGGCGGCGATCTTAACATGCGAGGAAAACCCCTATGGATGAAGGGGTTATGGGAGCGCGGCAGGTATCATGCGGGATGACAGACCTGCATCCGTACTCCCGCCTCACGCCCGACGTGGTCCTGAACGCGATCGAATCGACAGGCCTGCGCTGCGACGGGCGCCTGCTTGCGCTCAACAGCTACGAGAATCGCGTCTACCAGGTCGGCATCGAGGATGCGGACGGCGCGGCAAGCCTGGTGGTGGCCAAGTTCTACCGGCCGGAGCGATGGAGCGACGCCCAGATCCTCGAGGAGCACGCCTTTGCGCGCGAGCTGGCCGATGCCGAGATTCCGATCGTGGCGCCGAGCGAGTTCGGCGGCCGCACGCTGCTGCAGGCCGAGGGCTTCCGCCTCGCGGTGTTCCCGCGCCGCGGCGGGCGCGCTCCCGAGCTCGAGGATCGCGAAACGCTCGAGTGGCTGGGACGCTTCATCGGACGCATCCATGCCGTGGGCCGCGTGCGCCCCTTCGCCCATCGCCCGACCATCGACATCGCGTCGTTCGGCGAGGAGCCGCGCGACTTCCTGCTGGCAAGCGGCCTCATCCCGCCCGAGCTCGACGAGCCGTGGCGCCAGGCGGCCAGGCTCGCCCTGGAGGGCGTCTGGCACTGCTACGCGCGCGCGGGCAAGGTCGGCGCGCTGCGCCTTCACGGCGACTGCCACGCGGGCAACGTGTTGTGGACTCCGTCAACGGGAAACAGCGTGGGCGGTCCGCACTTCGTCGACCTCGACGACGCGCGCATGGGCCCGGCGGTGCAGGACCTGTGGATGCTGATCTCCGGAGACCGCGCCACCATGGGCCGCCAGCTCGGCCGCATCCTCGCCGGCTACGAGGACTTCACCGAGTTCGACGACCGCGAGCTGCACCTGGTCGAGGCGTTGCGCACGCTGCGCCTGCTGCATTATTCCGCCTGGCTCGCCCGCCGTTGGGACGACCCGGCATTCCCGATCAACTTCCCCTTCTTCGGCACCGCCCGCTACTGGCAGGATCGGGTGCTGGAGCTGCGGGAGCAGATCGCCGCGATGCAGGAGCCGCCGCTCGTTCCGCTGTAACAATTGGACGCAACTGGCAGGGAAACCGGCGGCCCAACCCTGCTCAAATGTAACGAACTCGAAAAATAACCGTCTCCATGAGCGCGCTCCCACCTCCCAATCCACCTTCCCGCCCGCGCTGGGTCATCCCGGCCGTCATCGTCGCCCTCGTCGCCCTCGTGGCCGGGGGTTATTGGTACTTCAGCTCGCGCGGCGACCCGTCGCCGGCCGGCGATACCTCGGCCAAGGACGGCAAGGCAGGCAAGGGCGGAAAGGCGGGCAAGGGCGGGCGCTTCGGCGGCGGGGGCGGAGGTCCCCAGCCCGTAGCAGTGGTGAGCGCGCGCCGCGGCGACATCAACATCGTGCAAACCGCGCTCGGAACCGTCACGGCATTGCGCACCGTCACGGTGAAGCCCCGCGTGGACGGGCAACTGAAAGACGTCCTTTTCAGCGAGGGCCAGCTGGTGCGCCAGGGCGAGACGATCGCGCAGATCGACCCGGTGCCGCTGCAGGTCGCGCTCGCCCAGGCCGAGGGCACGCTCGCGCGCGACGCCGCGCAGTTGAACAACGCGCGCCTCGACCTCGAGCGCTACCAGAAGCTGCTGGCACAGGACTCGATCGCGCAGCAGCAAGTCGACCAGCAGGCCTCGCTCGTGCGCCAGCTCGAGGGCACGGTCAAGGTGGGCCAGGCGCAGGTCGACAACGCCAAGCTGCAGCTCTCCTACGCCTCGATCTCGGCGCCCATCGGCGGGCGACTGGGCCTGCGGCTGGTGGACGCCGGCAACATGGTGCGCGGCTCGGATGCCGCGGGCGTTGCCGTGATCACCCAGGTCGACCCGATCTCCGTCATGTTCACCATCCCCCAGGACACGCTGCCGCGCATCCTGGAGCGCCTCAAGGCCGGCGACAAACCCGCCGTCGAGGCATGGGACCGCGAGCAGAAGAACGTGCTCGCGCGCGGCACCCTCATCACGACCGACAACCAGATCGACATCACGACCGGGACGGTCAAGCTGAAGGCGCAGTTCCCCAACGGCGAGGGCAAGCTCTTCCCCAACCAGTTCGTGAACGTGCGCATGGTGGTCGACGTGCTCAAGGGCGCGGTCGTGGTGCCGTCGGCGGCGATCCAGCGGGGTGCACAAGGAACGGTCGTCTACCTCGTACGCGACGACAGCACCGTGGCGTTGCGCCCGGTGACGAGCGGCCCTACCGAGGGCCTGCTCACCGCGGTGGAAACGGGGCTGCAGCCGGGTGAGCGCGTGGTGGTGGACGGCGTCGACCGCATCCGCGAGGGCGCGAAGGTCGAGGTGACCGAGGCCGGCGCCGGCCTGCGCGCGCCCTCCGGCGGCGGCGGCAAGGGCATGGACCCGGCCAAGCGCGAGGAGATGCGCAAGAAGATGGAGGGCATGACGCCCGAGCAGCGCCAGGAGTTCATCCGCAAGATGCGCGAGGAACGCGAGAAGGCCGGCCCGGCCAAGGGCGAGGCGCCGAAGGGCGAGGCGCCAAAGGGCGAGACCAAGGCGGCGGCACCGGCGAGAGCCGAGGCGCCGAAGGCCGAGACAAGAACGACGGAACCGGCGAAGGTCGAGGTGGCGAAGCCCGACGGTGACCGGGACGCCTTCCGCAAGAGCCTCGAAGGCATGACGCCCGACGAGCGCAAGGAGGCGATCCGCAAGCGCCTCGAGAGCATGACGCCCGAAGAGCGCGAGGCGTGGAAGAAGCGCCGTGCCGAGCGCGAAGGCGCAGCCCCCAAGTAGGCCCGCGCGGTGAACCCTTCCCGGCTCTTCATCGTCCGGCCCGTCGCCACCGCGCTGCTGATGGTGGCGATCCTGCTCGCCGGCTGGGTGGCGTGGCGGCAGCTGCCGCTCTCGGCGCTGCCGCAGGTCGACTACCCGACCATTCAAGTCGTCACGCTCTACCCGGGCGCCAGCCCCGACGTCGTCACCTCGTCGATTACCGCCCCGCTCGAGCGCCAGTTCGGCCAGATGCCGGGATTGAAGCAGATGTCGTCCACGAGCTCGGGCGGCGCCTCGGTCCTCACGCTGCAGTTCGACCTCAAGGTCTCCCTCGACTCCGCCGAGCAGGAAGTCCAGGCGGCCATCAACGCGGGTGCCAACCTGCTGCCCTCGGACCTGCCGGGCCCGCCGATCTACAGCAAGGTGAACCCGGCGGACGCGCCCATCCTCACGCTCGGCATCACGTCGAAGACGATGAAGATGACCCAGGTGCAGAACCTGGTCGACACGCGCCTCGCGCAGAAGATCTCGCAGGTGCCCGGGGTAGGCCTGGTCACGCTCTCGGGTGGGCAGAGGAGCGCGGTGCGCGTGCAGGTGAATCCGCGCGCGGCCGCCTCGGCGGGGCTCTCGCTCGAGGACGTGCGCGCCGCGATCAACGCCGCCAACGTGAACCAGGCCAAGGGCAGCTTCGACGGCCCTGCGCGCTCCTACACCATCGACGCCAACGACCAGCTGAGGAGCCCCGAGGAGTACCGCCAGATCGTGGTGGCGTACAAGAACGGCGCTCCCATCTACCTCACCGACATCGCCGACGTGGTCGAGGATGCCGAGAATGCCAAGCTCGCCGCATGGATGAACGACACGCCCGCGATCGTCGTCAGCATCCAGCGCCAGCCGGGGGCCAATGTGATCGAGGTGGTCGACCGCGTGAAGGGCCTGCTGCCGACGCTCACGGCGGCGCTGCCGGCGTCGATCGAGACCACGCTGCTGACCGACCGCACCGTCACCATCCGCGCCTCGGTGCACGACACCCAGTTCGAGCTGCTGCTCGCCATCGGGCTCGTGGTCGCGGTGATCTTCGTGTTCCTGCGAAGCGCCACCGCCACGCTCATTCCCGCCGCCGCGGTGCCGCTGTCGATCATCGGCACCTTCGGGGTCATGTACCTGGCCGGCTTCAGCGTGAACAACCTGACGTTGATGGCGCTCACCATCGCCACCGGATTCGTGGTCGACGATGCCATCGTCGTGATCGAGAACATCGCGCGCTACGTCGAGGAAGGCGAGGACCCGCTCGCGGCCGCGCTCAAGGGCTCGAAGCAGATCGCCTTCACCATCATCTCGCTCACGTTCTCGCTGGTCGCCGTGCTGATCCCGCTGCTCTTCATGGGCGAGGTCGTGGGGCGCCTCTTCCGCGAGTTCGCCATCACGCTCGCGGTGGCGATCCTGATCTCGGCCTTCGTGTCGCTCACGCTCACGCCGATGATGGCCGCGCGATTGTTGAAGCACGTCCCGCCCGAGAAGCAGGGCAGGTTCGCGCGCGCCACCGGCGCGTACTTCGACCGCGTGATCGAGCGCTACGGCCGCGGGCTGCAATGGGTGCTCGCCCACCAGCCGCTCACGATGATCGTCTTCCTGGTGACGGTGGCGCTCACGGCGATCCTCTATCTCGTGATCCCCAAGGGCTTCTTCCCGCTGCAGGACACCGGGCTCATCCAGGGCATTTCCGAGGGGCCGCAGTCCGCGTCGTTCGAAGCCATGTCGCAGAGGAGCCGCACGCTCGCGCGCATCATCCTCGAGGACCCGGCGGTCGCCAGCGTCTCCTCGTTCATCGGCGTGGACGGCACCAACATCACGCCCAACGCCGGCCGCCTGCTGATCGCGCTCAAGCCCCACGGGGAGCGCCCGCGCGGCTCGGTCGTCATGGAGCGGATCAAGCGGCGGGTCGCGCGCCAGGACGGCATCGCGCTCTACATGCAGCCGGTCCAGGACCTCACGATCGAGGACCGGGTGAGCCGCACGCAGTTCCAGTACACCCTCGAGAGCGCGAACCTCGACGTCCTGAACGAGTGGACCTCGAGGGTGGTCGAGCGGCTGCGCGCGCTGCCGCAGCTCGCCGACGTGGCGAGCGACCTGCAGGACCAGGGGCTGCAGGCCTACGTCACCATCGACCGCGACACCGCGGGGCGCCTCGGCGTCACGCCCGCGGCAATCGACAACGCGCTCTACAACGCCTTCGGCCAGCGGCTCGTCTCGACGATCTTCACCCAGGCGAGCCAGTACCGCGTGGTGCTCGAGGTGAAGCCCGAATTCCGCGGCGACCCGCGGTCGATGAACGACATCTTCGTGCCCGGCACCGGCGGCGTGCAGGTGCCGCTCTCGGCGGTGGCGACGCTCTCCGAGCGCACCGGCCCGCTCGCCGTGAGCCACATCGGACAGTTCCCGGCGCAGACCATCTCCTTCAACCTCGCGCCCGGCTACGCCCTGGGCGAGGCGGTGAACGCGATCGAGCGCGCCGAGAAGGAGATGGCGCTGCCCGCCTCGGTGCGCACGAACTTCCAGGGCGCGGCGAGCGCCTTCCGGGCGTCGCTGCTCAACACGCTGCTGCTGATCCTGGCCGCGATCGTCACGATGTACATCGTGCTGGGCGTGCTCTACGAGAGCTACATCCACCCGGTCACGATCCTGTCGACGCTGCCTTCCGCCGGCGTGGGCGCGCTGCTCTCGCTCCTCATCGCCGGCCAGGACCTCGGCATCATCGCGATCATCGGCATCATCCTGCTGATCGGCATCGTGAAGAAGAACGCGATCCTGATGGTGGACTTCGCCCTCGATGCCGAGCGCGAGCAGGGGCTGCCGGCGCATGAGGCGATCTACCAGGCCGCGCTGCTGCGTTTCCGCCCGATCCTGATGACGACGCTGGCGGCGCTGCTGGGCGCTCTGCCGCTGATGCTCTCGTGGGGCGTGGGCGCGGAGCTGCGCCGGCCGCTCGGCATCGCGATGGTGGGCGGGCTCATCTTCTCGCAGCTGCTCACGATCTTCACCACGCCGGTGATCTATCTCTACTTCGACCGCGGCGCGGCGCGGTGGAGGAACCGCAACAAACCCTCTCCCCAACCCTCTCCCAACGGAGAGGGTGCAAGCGATGGACGAGGTCTCGCGAAAGGTGACGCAAGTCGATGAACGTCATCGCGCCCTTCGTCCACCGCCCCGTCGCGACGACGCTCCTGTCGATCGGCGTGGCGCTCGCGGGCGCGGTGAGCTTCTTCCTGCTGCCGGTATCGCCGCTGCCGCAGGTCGACTTTCCCACCGTGTCGGTGAGCGCCTCGGTCGCCGGGGCGAGCCCCGAGGTGATGGCGGCGACGGTGGCCACGCCGCTCGAGCGCTCGCTCGGCCGCATCGCGGGCGTGACCGAGCTCACCTCGCAGTCCTCGCTCGGCAACACGCGCATCACGCTCCAGTTCGAGCTCTCGCGCGACATCAACGGCGCCGCGCGCGAGGTGCAGGCCGCGATCCAGGCGGCGAGGAGCCAGCTGCCCTCGAGCCTCACCAACAACCCCAGCTACCGCAAGGTGAACCCCGCCGACGCCCCGGTGATGATCCTCGCGATGACTTCGGAACGGCACACGCGCGGGCAGATGTACGACATCGCCTCGACCATCCTGGCGCAGCGCATCTCCCAGGTCGCGGGCGTGGGCCAGGTGACCGTCGGCGGCGGGTCGCTGCCCGCGGTGCGCGTGGAGCTGAACCCGAGCGTCATGAACAACCTCGGCGTGAGCTTCGAGCAGGTGCGCGGGGCGATCCAGTCGACCAACGTGAACCGGCCCAAGGGCTTCATCGACGGGCCGGACACCCAGTGGAGCGTGCGCGCCAACGACCAGGCGCGCACCGCCGCCGAGTACCTCCCGATCATCGTCTCCTATCGCAACGGGGCGCCGATCCGCCTGGGCGACCTGGGGCGGGTCGAGGACGGCGTCCAGGACAGCCGCAACTACGGCGTGGCCAACGGCAAGCCCGCGGTGATGCTGATCATCAACCGCCAGCCCAACGCCAACATCATCGAGGTGGTCGACCGGGTGACGGAGCTGCTGCCCGAGTTCCGCGCCTCCATCCCCGCCGACGTCAACCTCGAGCTGATGATGGAGCGCACCAGCACCATCCGCGCGAGCCTGCGCGAGGTCGAGCGCACGCTGCTCATCGCCGTGGGCCTGGTGATCCTGGTGGTGTTCCTGTTCCTGAGGAACGGCCGCGCGACGTTGATCCCCGCGGTGGCGATCCCGATCTCGCTGATCGGCACCTTCGCCGCGATGTACCTCCTCGGCTACTCGCTCAACAACCTGTCGTTGATGGCGCTCATCATCGCCACCGGCTTCGTCGTGGACGACGCGATCGTGGTGCTGGAGAACGTCTCGCGCCACATCGAGCGTGGCATGGCGCCCTTCGAGGCGGCGCTCCAGGGCTCGCGCGAGGTCGCCTTCACCGTGGTGTCGATGAGCGTGTCGCTGGTGGCGGTGTTCATCCCGATCCTCTTCATGGGCGGAATCGTCGGGCGCCTCTTCCGCGAGTTCGCGGTGACCCTGTCGGTGGCGATCGGCATCTCCCTCGTGGTCTCGCTCACGACCACGCCGATGATGTGCTCCCTGCTGCTCAGGCCTGTCGGGGAGAGGAAGCCCGGGCGCCTCGCGCGCTGGTCCGAGCGCGCCTTCGACCGGCTGGTCGCGGGCTACGGGCGCTCGCTCGGCTGGGCGCTGCGCTGGCCGTTGCTGATGGTGCTCGTGCTCCTCGCCACCGTGGCGCTGAACGTCTGGCTCTACACCATCGTGCCCAAGGGCTTCTTCCCGCAGCAGGACACCGGGCGCCTCATCGGCTTCGTGCGCGCCGACCAGTCGATCTCGTTCCAGGCGATGCGGGAGAAGCTCGACACCTTCGTGCAGATCGTGATGAAGGATCCCGCGGTGGAAAGCGTCACCGCGTTCACCGGCGGGGGCCAGCGCAACCGCGCGCAGATGTTCGTGGCGCTCAAGCCCATCAAGGAGGGCCGTGAGCCCATCGCGCAGGTGATGACGCGCATCCGCGCCGCGACCGCGATGGAGCCGGGCGCCAGCCTCTTCCTCAACCCGATCCAGGACCTGCGTGGCGGCGGGCGCCAGGCCGATGCCTCGACCCAGTTCACGCTGCGCGGGGACGACCTGAACGAGCTGCGCACGTGGGCCGATCGCCTCACCGTCGCGCTGCGCGACGTGCCCGAGCTCGCCGACGTGAACTCCGACCAGGAGAACCGCGGCCTGCAGATGACGCTGGTGATCGACCGGGCTACCGCCGCGCGCCTGGGCGTGACGACCCGTGCCATCGACGCGACCCTCGGCCTTGCCTTCGGCCAGTCGATCGCCTCCACGATCTACCAGGACCGCAACCAGTACCGCGTGATCATGGAAGCGGCGCCCGAGTTCGCGCAGAGTCCCGAGACCCTCGCCACGATCTACGTCCTGTCGCCCACCCGCGGCCAGGTCCCGCTGTCGCAGATCGCGCGCTACGAGCCCACGCTGGCGCCGCTCTCGGTTTCGCACCAGGGAACGTTCGCGGCGACGACGATCTCGTTCAACCTCGCCGAGGGCGTGGCGATGTCGGAAGCCGCCGACCTCGTGCGCGACACCATGGCGCGCATCGGCACGCCGACCTCGATCTACGCGTCCTTCGAGGGGACCGCGCGCCTCTTCCAGCAGGGCCAGGAGAACCAGCCGTACCTGATCCTGGCTGCGCTCCTCACGGTCTACATCGTGCTGGGCATCCTCTACGAGAGCACGATCCACCCGATCACGATCCTGTCGACGCTGCCCTCGGCGGGCGTGGGCGCGCTGCTGGCGCTGCTCGCCTTCAAGACCGAGTTCTCGCTGATCGCGCTGATCGGCGTGATCCTGCTGATCGGCATCGTGAAGAAGAACGCGATCCTCATGATCGACTTCGCGCTCGACGCCGAGCGCAGCCGCGACCTCTCCCCCCGCGATGCGATCCACGAGGCCGCGGTGCTGCGCTTCCGCCCGATCATGATGACCACGATGGCGGCGCTGCTGGGCGCCATTCCGCTCGCGATCGGCGTAGGCGACGGGGCCGAGCTGCGCCAGCCGCTCGGCATTTCCATCGTCGGCGGGCTGATCGTCTCGCAACTCCTGACCCTTTACACCACGCCGGTTGTCTATCTGTACCTCGACCGCTTCCGCCTCTGGACGCGCCGGCGGCTCGGCCTGCCCGACCACCAGCCGGCCCCCGCCCCGCTATGAGCCCGTTCAAGGCCCTGCCCATCGCCGCCGTCCTGCTGCTCGCCGCCTGCGCGGTGGGCCCGAACTACGAACGCCCGCCCGTCGAGACGCCGGCCGCCTACAAGGAATCGAAGGACTGGGTGCTCGCGCGCCCCGCCGATGCGTCGCCGAAGGGCAAGTGGTGGGAGGTATTCGATGACCCGGTGCTGAGCGGGCTCATGGAGCAGGTCGAGGTCTCCAACCAGACGCTCGCCGGCGCCGAGGCGCGCTACCGCCAGGCGACCGCCGCGGTGGGCGCCGCGCGTGCGGGCCTCTTCCCCACGGTCGGCGCGAGCGCCGGCGCCTCGCGCGCCGGACGCGGCCGCGGCAGCGGCACCACCACCTACGACGCCTCGCTCGACGCGCGCTGGGAGATCGACCTCTGGGGCCGCGTGCGCCGCCAGGTCGAGGCCGCGCGCGCCGGCGAGCAGGCGAGCGCCGCGGACCTGGAGAACGTGCGCCTGTCGCTGCAGGCGCAGCTCGCCACGGCCTACTTCGCGCTGCGCGTTTCCGACGCGGGGCGCGAGCTGCTGCTGGAGAACATCAAGGCCATCGACACCTCCTTCCGCATCGCGCAGAACCGCTATGCCGCGGGCGTCGCGGCCAAGGTCGACGTGGTCACGGCCGAGGCGCAGCTGAAGAGCGTGCAGGCCCAGGAGATCGACCTGCGGGCCACGCGGGCGCAGCTCGAGCACGCCATCGCGGTGCTGGCCGGCAAGGCGCCGGCGTCCTTCACGCTCGAGCCGGTCAAGTACACGCTTCGACTGCCCGAGATCCCGCCGGGCATGCCCACGCGCCTGCTCGAGCGCCGGCCCGACGTCGCCTCCGCCGAGCGCCAGATGGCCGCCGCCAACGAACGCATCGGCATCGCGCAGGCGGCGTATTTTCCGTCCCTCTCGCTGACGGGCAGCGGCGGCGTCGCCAGCACGTCCCTCTCCACCCTCTTCAACTCGTCCTCGCTCGCCTGGTCGGTGGGCGCGGGGCTGGGCCTCACGCTGCTCGATTTCGGCGCCCGCGAGGCCGGCGTCAGGATCGCCCAGGCCGGCTACGACGCGGCGGTCGCAGACTACCGCCAGTCGGTGCTCGACGCCTTCCAGGAGGTGGAGAACAACCTGTCGACGCTACGCTGGCTCTCGGAGGAGGACCAGGTGCAACGCGACGCCGTGCGACTGGCGCGCGAGAGCGTGGCGCTCACGATCAACCAGTACAAGGCGGGGACGGTCGGATACCTCAACGTGGTGCTGGTGCAGGCCGCGCAGTTGAACGAGGAGCGCCAGGCGGTGACGCTGGTGGGGCGGCAGCTCGCTGCGACCGTTGCGCTGATCCGAGCCCTCGGAGGTTCGTGGGACGCGCCGGCCGGGAAGTCGTGATGGAGCCCGGGCTCGTGACGCAGGATGCCGAGATCGAAAGCTGCCGCGGGTGGGTGGGCCGGGAGGAGGAGCGGCGCGACACCGTGACCGCAGCCCCGCTCGCCGCGCTCTCCGCCCTGCTCGACCGCGACGACCCGCCGCCGCGCGCCGGCGACCCGGCGCCCCCGCTCGCCCATTGGCTGTATTTCCTGCCGTCCTATCGCCAGTCGGCCGCGGGCGCCGACGGCCATGCGGCGCGCGGTGAGTTCCTGCCCCCGGTGCCGCTGCCGCGACGGATGTGGGCCGGCAGCCGCCTCGAGTTCCTGCGGCCGTTCACGGTCGGCAGCGACGTGCTGCGCCGCTCGCGCATCGTCTCGGTCACGCCCAAGAAGGGCCGCAGCGGCACGCTCGTCTTCGTCACCGTCCGGCACGAGGTGAGCGACGCGGGCGGCGTGGTGCTCACCGACGAGCACGACATCGTCTATCGCGGCGAGGGCGGCGGTGTCGCGGTGCCTGTGCCCGCGCCCACGGGAGAGGCGTGGCATCGCGACATCCGTCCCGATCCCCTGCTGCTCTTCCGCTACTCCGCGGTCACCTTCAACGGCCATCGTATCCACTACGACCATCCGTACACCACGCGCGTCGAGGGCTACCCGGGCCTGGTCGTCCATGGCCCGCTCATCGCCACGCTGCTCGTGGACCTGCTGCGGCGCGAGCGCCCTGGGGTCGTGCTGCGCAGCTACGCCTTCCGCGCGCTGCGCCCGCTCTTCGACACGGCGAACTTTTCCACCTGCGGCATGCCCGACCCATCGGGGCGCTCGGCGCGGCTGTGGACGCGCGACTTCGAGGGCGCCGTGACCATGGAAGCCACCGCGAGCTGGTAGATGCTGATCAACTGCGTCGCCTACGAGAACGGCAAGCGCCTCGGCGACATCCCCAAGGCCGACGTAAGCGAGTACGTGAAGCGCCCCGAGTGCTTCGTGTGGGTGGCGCTGAAGGATCCGGAGCCCGCCGAGCTCGCCGAGATGCAGGAGGAGTTCGGGCTGCACCCCCTCGCGGTCGAGGACGCGACGCGGGGCCACCAGCGTCCCAAGATCGAGGAGTACGGCGACACGATCTTCGCGGTGCTGCACGTGCCGCAGCTGCGCGGCGCCGACGTGGACGTGGGCGAGCTGGACATCTTCGTGGGGCGCAACTACGTGCTTTCCGTCCGCCACCGCTTCGAAGCGGGCTTCCAGGCGGTGCGCGATCGCGTCGAGACCGAGCCCGACCTGCTGCGCGTGGGCTCGGGCTTCGTCCTGTACGCGCTGATGGACAACGTCGTGGACCGCTACTTCCCGCTGGTCGATGCGCTCGAGGTACAGCTCGAGGCAATCGAGCAACGCATCTTCACCGAGGACCTGGCGCGCGCCAACCTGCGCGAGCTCTACGACCTCAAGTACAAGCTGATGGTCGTGCGCCACGCGATCGAGCCGCTCATCGACGTGCTGCACAAGCTCTACGGCGGCCGCGTGCCCCCGGTGTGCGTCGGCGTGCAGGACTACTTCCGCGACGTCTACGACCACCTGCTGCGCGTGAGCCAGCAGGTCGACGGCCTGCGCGACATGGTGGTGACCGCCATGCAGGTGAACCTCTCGACGGTCAACATGGCCACCACCGAGGTCACCAAGCGGCTGGCCGCATACGCCGCGCTCGTCGCGGTGCCCACGCTGATCGCGGGCATCTACGGGATGAACTTCAAGTTCATGCCGGAGTTGCAGCACGTCTGGGGCTACCCGGTCGCGCTCGCCACCATGGCCGGCATCGACGCCTTCCTGTGGTGGCGCTTCCGCAAGGCGGGGTGGTTATAGCCACGTGGGTGGGGACGGGGTGGTTCCTTTTTTTGAGTTTCTTCGAAAAACTAATCCAGTGGATCAGGGTACGCGACGCCAACGCGGTTGGGCCCATCCCCAACCCTGATCCACTGGATTAGTTTTTCGAAGAAACTCAAAAAAAGGAACCACCCCGTCCCCACCC
>Ga0111538_10001798_pt1 | contig 30084 bp, 35 predicted proteins | sample SoiMethybrSBSTD1_FD_79669 | JGI IMG/M metagenome (GOLD analysis project Ga0111538, IMG submission 79669) | Bulk soil microbial communities from a Populus tree surrounding site in Tennessee, USA - Soil MetaG P. TD hybrid SBSTD1 (version 2)... | ecosystem: Environmental > Terrestrial > Soil >... | reverse complement strand
TCACGCGCCGCGCCCTGACGACGTGCCTCGGGGGCGACGTAGATGTCGCTCAGATGTCCGATCCCTGGATGATCCATCTTCGCGAGCGCGAATCCGAGGACACGGCCGCCGTCGTCCTCGGCGACGAGTGCGACGTTCTGGTCGCCGAGGTATTCGTCGAGCTCACCGAGCTCGTGCTCGATGTCGACCGGAATCCCGGGCGGCGCCGGAATCTCGCGGACGAAGTCCTCGTAGAGCTCGCGCAGCCGCTCGCGGTCCTGCGGCGTCGCTTCGCGGATCGTCATGCCGGCGGGGCCATCCGCAGGCCGGTCAACAGGTAGTGCGCCGACAGGTTCTGGAACGGTTCGAAGCGCTCGCCGGCCCCCTGCACCTCGGCGATCGTCAGCTTGCGCCCGCCGAAGTAGAACGCCGAGACCGCCTTGACCAGGCCAAGGTCGCCGGCCGGCCACGCGCGCGGGCGCGCGAGGTGGCGCGCCAGGAACCAGTCGGCCGTCCACTCGCCGAGCCCACGCAGTGCAGTCAGCATCGCCTTCACCTCGTCGTCGGGAAGCGTACGCAGCGCGTCGAAGTCGAGGTCGGCACCGGCGACGCCGATCACGTACTCGGCCTTGCGCCGGGAGAAGCCGAGAGCGGTCAGCTCCTCCTCGCTCGCGCGCGCCATCCGCTCCCGCGTCGGGAATTCGTAGGCGTGCACGCCGCGCACCCCGAATCGCTCGACCATCCGGTTCCGGATCGCGAAGGCGGCGAACAGCGATACCTGCTGCGCGGTGATGGCGCTGACGATCGCCTCGTACGGATCGGGCGCGAGCGGCGGCCGCAGGCCGGCGAGTCGTTGCACCAACGTGCCGAGCACCTCGTCCTGTTCCGCCCAGGCGTAGAACGGGTCGAGGTCGAAGTCGGCCCCGACCACCGCCCGCGCGACGGGCTCTATCTCGGCGTCGAACGGCGCGACGTCGACGCCGCCCGGCGCGGATTCGATCCGGAACTCCCGCCCGTCGACGACTCGGTGGACGCCGCCCTCGTGCCAGAGGTTCGCAACGTCGGGCCCGAACGCTCGGAAGCGCTCCGTCGAGAGCTCGAAGTCGTACGGCTCAGGAAGCGGAAGCAGCAAGCGCCCTGCCAACGTCGTCGAAATCCTCGAACGGCTCGAACGGAACGCCGTGCTCGGCCAGGTAGCGGGCGAGCGAATCCCGCGCGAAGACGCGATCGGCCGCGCGGGCTGCGCAGCGGTCCGAGTAGCCGTCGCCGACGTAGATCACCGGCTCGTCGCTGGGCAGGTCGGCCCGCTTACAGGGCTCGCCGCACGTGCCGCAGGCATCGCCGTTGCGAAACGTCCCGCGCCACCCGTCCCGATGCCACTCGACCTCGTTCGCGCGCACCTCGAGCTCGAGGCCCTCCGCGGCGAGGACCGGCTCGATCAGCTGCCGGAAGTTGCTCGAGACGATCACCGGCCGGAGCCGCTCGGCGAACTCGCGGAAGCCGGGACGCAGATCGGTGTTCTCGACGAGCCACGCTTGCACCTCCTCGAGCGGCGCTTTGATCCCTTCGGCATCCCGGCGGATCTCCTCGTGCAGCGTGATCTCACCGCGCTTGAGCGCCGCCGACGCTTCGAGGTAGACTTGCCAGTCGCCGAACTCGGCCATCGCCTCGATCAGCGTGTCCTGCATCGCGGCCGTGCCGTCCCAGTCGACGACGATCACGTGGTCGTCCCGACGTGGTACTGGATTAGGCGGTCGAGCTCCGCGGCCTCCTTCGGGTAGTCCCGGATCGATGCGTAGATCGCGTCGTAAATGCGCGCAGAGCGGCTGAACAAGCTAGAAGTGCGACGTCAGCCCCGCGCCGGTTGCATCGCCGTCCACGCCCGCGGGCTGCCCGCCCTCTTCGGCGTTCTCGTACCAGGAGTAGGCGTACTTGCCGTCGTCGAGGTCGCGGGCGAACTTGGTCAGCTTGAGCGGGTGGAAGGTGTCGCACATGACGGCGAGCTCGTGCGTTTCGCGCACCCCGATCGACTTCTCGGCCAGCCCCGGCTGCGGCCCGTGGGGCAGCCCGGACGGGTGCAGCGTGATCGAGCCGACGTTGACGCCCTTGCGGGAGCCGAAGTTCCCGCTGACGTAATAGATCATCTCCTCCGACTGCAGGTTCGAGTGGTGGTAGGGGATCGGCACTGCAAGCTCGTCGAAGTCGAGCTTGCGCGGGCAGAACGAGCAGATCACGAAGTTCCGGCCCTGGAAGGTCTGATGCGAGGGCGGCGGCTGATGGATCCGACCGGTGATCGGCTCGAAGTCGTGGACCGAGAACGTCCACGGATACAGGTAGCCGTCCCAACCGACCACGTCGAAGGGGTGATAGTCGAGGACGTAGGTCTGGTAGCCGTCGCGCACGCGGACGCGAACCGGGAACTCGCCCTTGTCGCGGTGCGTGTGCAGCTCTGTCGGGGGGTGGATGTCGCGGTGGTAGTAGGGCGCGCCCTCGAGGAGCTGCCCGTCCTGGTTCCGGTAGCGGCGCGGGATCTCGATCAATCCCGGCGTCTCGAAGACCAGATAGCGCTGTGGCCCTTCGGCGCGGAACCTGTACGTCGTCCCGCGCGGAATGACGACGTAGTCGCCGTCCTTGTAGGGCACGTCGCCGAAGATCGTCTCGACGGTGCCCGAGCCCTCGTGGACGAAGATCACCTCGTCGCCCTCGCCGTTGCGGAAGAAGTAGTCCATCTGCCCGTCCGGGCGGCAGAGCGAGATCTCGACGTCGTCGTTCCACATCAGCAGCCGCCGACCGGTGATCTCGTCGCCTTCCGCGTCGACGTCGTAGGTGTTGAAGAGCCGGTGCGCGTGGGCGTCCGGCACCCACTCGTCGCGCTTGATCTCGTGGAAGTCGCCCAGCTTCATCACGCGGCACGGCGACTGGAGGTGGTAGAGGATCGACTCGTTCCCGACGAAGCCCTCGAGGCCCATGACCTCCTCCGTGAGGAGCGAGCCGTTGTCGCGGAACTGAATATGCCGCTTGCGCGGAACGGTCCCGAGTCGCTGGTAGAACGGCATCGCGCGAAGGATACGCGCTCGATCCGGCCCAGCTACGAGCCGAACGCGCGCTCGACGGCGGCGAACGGGATGAAGCCAAGGACCCCGGCGCGTCGGGAGTTGTAGACGTAAACGGCGCCGATGTCGTCGACCTGTGCGCGGACACGCGCGGGCGCGGCTAGCAGCACCCGGCGCTGCCCGTTCGAGAGCCGGACCGCGACGACCTCCTTGCCGACGGTGAGCAACGCGAAGCCGTAGTGAACATCCACGGCGGGGTCGGTCGCAGGTGGAACCGTCCAGCCGTGGAGCAGCCAGCCGTCCGCCACCGAGTAGACATCGAGTTTCCGCCGCGTCAAGACGACGAGCTCGTCGTGGCGGAGCGCAACGGCACGTGCTCCGGGCGCCACGATCGTCTGCACCACCTGGTCGTCCTGGAGGACGTCGATCTCGCCGCCGGGGCGGAGCACTGCGACACGGCCGCTGTCGACGCTCAGCCGCGATGCCGACGTCAGGTTCGCGGACCCGACAACGCTCTGCCCGTGAATGCGTGAAATGCGCACAGCGCCGCTCTTGGCCTTGAGCGCATAGGCGAGCGTGTCGCCCTCGGCGGCGACCGCCGAGACCGAAGCCGCGGACAGACGCGTCCGTGTGACGACCTTCTCGATGCATCGGACAAAAGTGCTGGAAACGAGCGTCTGGACCTTGCCGTAGGTGGTGACGACTTCGAGGTACTGACCGCCGAGCGCTAGCGCCGTGACGCCGCCGGGCGCGTGGTGCTCGGGGCAGATGGGCGGCTCGTCCATGAGGTTGGTGGCGTAATGCCACGGGACCAGCCAGAGGCCGATACGGTCGCACTCGCCGCTCGGGTCCTTTTTGACGAAGATCACACTCCGACCGTCGAGCGAGAAATCGCCGATCCTGAAGGGGACGCGGAGTGGGCCGAGCGGCCGTAGAGAGTGCCTGATGGTTGCGAAGGGCATGAACTTGAGCAACGACCGGCTCCTACTGCGGCGCTTGAACTGGTCGTCCTGGAAGACGAGCCCGGCGCGCGCGATCTCGGGCCTGTCGCCGGGCCGCTTCACGCCGACCATGGCGAAGCGACCGTCGCGGAGACGAAGGAGGTAGACGCCGTTGGAGGTCGAGAGGACGGCGACGCCGCGGGCGACGTCCACCGATGAGGCGGGCGCGGGGAGCGGCCACTCGTGCAGCGCTCGGCCGCTGCGGGCGTCGTAGACAGCGAGCCGGTCGGGCTGGTCGAGCAGTTGGCTGCCGGACACGACCTTTGCACGAAAGTGCCCGTCGGTAGCGCTGCGCCCAGTGCTTGCCGGCCGAGGCGGCGCCGTGCAGCCGCTCTCCCTGCGCGACGCGGCAAGCGGGCGCCACACGATGCGGCGCTCGCATCCCTTGACCCACGCTTCGACGGAAACGCGGCCGCCGCTCAGCGCGTAGCCGTCGACGCGACCGGCCACGGCGAGCGTCCGGGTGCCGGGCGGGTCGGGATGGCAGACATACGCCACCGCCGATCCACAGAAGACGAGCGCAACAGCTCCCACGACCCCGAGTCGGCGAAAGCCGCGGGAGGTCACGTCGACCATGCGCTGCCGACTTTACGCCTCGTGAGAATCCCGGTCAATGTTGCGTTCGTCACAAATTGCCCTCCGGGCGGGCCGTTCGTCGAGCTTGTACTCCCAGCCCGGCCGCCAGTCGAATTGCTCCTCGACCAGCCGGGCAAGTGGATCGCCTCGCAGGAGATGGTCGAGCGCCAGCCGGTTCGCGCCGTGTGAGACGACGAGGACGCGCTCGCCATGGTGGTCGCGGAGCAAATCGCCCAGGAAATCCTGGGTCCGGTGGACGACATCCATGTAGCTCTCGCCGCCGGGGAACGGACGCTCGATGCAATCGACGCGGATCGCTTCGATCTCTGCGACCGGCGCTCCGTTCAACTCCCCGTAGTCGCACTCGCGCAGGCGTGCGTCCTGATGGATCGGCAACGCGGAACCTGCGAACGCGATCTCCACCGTCTCGACTGCGCGGCGGAGGTCAGACGTCAAGACGGCGGCGATGCCGTCGTTGCGGCGCCGCTCGCCTAGCTCGCGGGCGAGCTCTCGCCCCTGCGGTGACAGCTCGCCGGGCAGCCACCCGGTCGCGAACCCGCGCTCGTTGTCGAGGGTGAGGGAATGCGTTTCGTAGACGAGCTCGATCACGACTGCACCGCCAGGTCCGCGAGCCGCTCACCGATCGCGGGCGCGAACTTGAAACCGTGGCCCGAGCACGGTGAGCCGACGACGAGGCGTCCGCGGCGCTCGAGGATGAACGTCTCGTCCGCCGTGGTCGTGTACATGCAGGTCTGCGCAGCGGCCGCTTCGGGCTCGGCGAGACGGTAGGTGTCGCTCGCCCAGGCGGCGATTCGCTCGATCAGCTCGGGCTCGGGGTCGCCCGGCACGTTCGGATCGGCCTCCGGCCCCGCGTGGTGGGCGCCGACCTTGAGCCCGTACTTCGGGTCGGCCAGCGAATACATGTCGTGCGTATGGCGGTCCGGCTTGAAGGAGACGACAGACGGGATCGGCCGGCCGCCGGCGTCCGGGTGGAAGTAACAGAGGGTCTCGCGCGTCGTCTTCACGGGCAGCGGCTCGTCGAGCAGCTCGTTGACCCACGGCCCCGCGGTGACGACGACGACGTCCGCGTCGAGCTCGTCCGGTGTCACGCGCGCGTTCTCGCGCACGTCGAGGGCACGTGCAAACGCGCTGAGAGCCAGGTCTGCGCGCACGATGCCGGCTTCCGGCTGGACGACCACGAAGGACCCTTTGGGCACGTGGATCGGGTAGCGGCGCTCCGCCTCGTCGCGATCGAGCCGCTCCCAGGCCACGCCGCACGCCTCGAGCGTGTGCGCCGTGCTCTCCTCGAGCGTCCGCACGACCTCGACCAGCCCGTGCAGCTCGAGCAGCGTCTCGCCGCTCTCCGCTTCCAGCTCGCGCCACAGCGTCAGCGCGTCCTGCGCGAGCCGGACGTACTCGGGCTCGGCGTAGGCGAGCCGGAAGATCCGCGAGCGCCCGTGGCTCGAGCCGTGATCGTGGCCGATCCGGAATTGCTCGTGGACGGTGACGTCTACGCCACGCCGCTTCAGCGCCCAGCCCGTGGCCAGGCCCATGACGCCGGCTCCGATGACGGCGACACGCATGGCCGACCGACGGCTAGGAGGGTTCGTCGGGCAGGAACGAGGTCGCCCGCGCGAGCGCGTAAAACAGCAGGTAGCTCGCGCCCAGGAACGCGGTGAAGAGAATCGTGATCGCGATCGGCCGCGGGTGAGCGAGCGGATCCAGGAGAGCGCCCGAGATGTCCGCAGCGAGCGTTCCCGGCCGCACGAAGACGTCCCATGAGTTCCAGCGCAGGACGCGGCCGAGATAGACGCCGAACGAGCTCAGCCCGAGGACGCCGAAGACGAAGAACCAGGCAGGGCGGGCGCCGACGCCGCGCCGGACGATGGCGTGGAGGAGGTAGAGCGAGACGAAGCCGAGGAGGAGCCCGGTCGTCGCGGCCGTGCCGATCATCAAGCCGTCGTACCAGAACTCGCGGCCGGTGCTCCCGGCGAGATACCGCGAGTCGGTGACGATGTACGGCGCGTTCGGGAAGAACAGCAGCCACAGCAGTCCGAGGCTCGCCAGCGTTGCCAGCCGCGCCCGGTGGGCATGCCGGTCGTAAAGGAGTAGCGCGAGCCAGAGCGGGATCCACGCGAGGAAGAGGTTCCACACGAGGTTCGTGCCGTCGCTGCTGTGCGTGTACGCGACCCGGAAGGCGACTAGACCCAGGACGGCGGCCGAAAGCGCGCCGAGGCCCGTGAGGACCGCGATCCGGCGGTCGCTGAACGAGCTTCGCAGCCGCGCCAGCATGCTTCGAGGTTACCGCCCCGGGGTCGGCCGCGCCCCGATCACGTTTCTGAGGATGCCGATTCCCTCGACCTCGAGCTCGACGACGTCGCCGGGTTGCAGCCAGCGGCCGTCGCCGTGCTCGAGAATGCAGCCGGTGCCGACGGTGCCGGAGCCGATCACGTCGCCTGGGACGAGCTGCGTGGTCGCCGCGGTGCGCGCGAGGATCGCGTCCCACGAGTGGTACATGTCGCCGAGGTTTCCGCGTGAGCGCTCCTCGCCGTTCACCCGCGCGACCATCTCCAGGCGCAGGTCGCCGAGCTCGTCGGGCGTGACGACGACCGGTCCCAGCGAGGTCGCGAAGTCCTTGCCCTTCGCGGGGCCCAGGCCGACCTTCATCTCTCGGCGCTGGAGGTCGCGCGCCGACCAGTCGTTCATGATCGTGAACCCACCGATTGCGCCCTCCGCGCCGATGACCACCGCGACCTCGAGCTCGTAGTCGAGCTCCTCGGTGCCGTCCGGGTACGGGATCTCATCGTCTGGCCCGTAGATCGCGGCCGGGTTCGAGAAGTAGAAGACCGGAATCTCGTACCACTCCGGCGGCACGTCGCCGCGGCCCGTGACCGACCGCGCGTTGCGGACGTGCGCCTCGAACGCGTAGGCGTCGCGAACGGACGGCGGCCGCGGCACCGGCGCGAGCAGGCGCACGTCTTCGAGCGCGTACTCGTCATGCTCGCGCGCCGAGCCCCCTCCGGTGAAGAAGGAAGCGAGCGACTGCGCGGCGAGGTGGACGACCCGGTCGCCCTCGATCGCGCCGACCCAGCCGCGAAGCTCGCGGCCAAGCGGTGAAAAGAGGCAGAGCCTCATATGCGCGAGGCTATCGAGCGGCATACCGCCGTTTACCGAGGAGGTTGGTTGGACGGGCGCACGGGCAAAGCCCGCACGGCCTTCCTGGTCGGCGCCGCCGAGTCGGCGCCTTAGGGCTCGGTGTGCACGATCACGTCGGCGATCTCGGGAAGCTCGCGGCGGATTCGCTCCTCGACCTCGCTGGCACGGTGATGCGCCTCGGCGAGCGGGGTGTCCGGGTCCAGGCCGAGCGTCAGGAAAGCGATCAGTCCTTCGTCGGTGTCGAGCAAGCGCAGCTCGCGCGGCTCGCCGCCGGTCGCCGCACGCACGATCTCGGCGACCAGATTCTCGTCGCGGTGGACGCTGCGGCCGGTGCCGGTCTCGGCCAGCGGCTCGAGGTGCGTCTGGACGGACGTCACCTCCGAGATAGAGCTCCCGATCTCGCGCTCGACCTCGTTGGCGACGGCATGGGCCTCCTCGAGCGCGAGATCGCCGGGCAGCTTGAGATGAAGGGACACCTCTGTGCCGTTGTCCGTTCTCAGCACCGACAAGTTGTGGATCTCGCGCACCCGCGGGACACGCTGCGCCGCAGCAAGGACGCGCTCGCGGAGAACGGCCTCGCCGCCCTCGGGCTCGACGTGGACGACGACGTCGCTCTCCGGGAGCGCCTCGTGCACGGCCTCCTCGACCGCGTCGGCGGCGGCGTGGCCTTGCGCAACCGCGGCTCCCGGCGGCACGCCGATCACGACGTCCGCAAATTGCCGCCCCGCCGCCTGGCGCATCCGGAGGCGGCGCAGCTGGACGGGCGGTTCGACGCGCGAGATCGCGGCCCGTGCGGCCTCCTGCGCCTCGGACGGGACGCGGTCCATGAGGACGTCGACGTTGTGGCGCATCAGTCGCGCGGCGGCCGCGAGCACCAGCACGGCCACGAACAGCGCCGCCACCGAGTCCGCTTCCTTCCAGCCGGCCTTGACGCCGACGAGCCCGAGCAGCACCGCGGTCGAGCCGGCGAGGTCGCTCGCGAAATGAAGCGCGTTCGCGCCGAGCGCGGCGCTCTGGTAGCGGCGCGCTGCCCGGAACGACACGAGCAGGCGACTGGAGTCGACGAGCATCACGAAGACGATCACCACGAACGCGTACCACTCCGCGTGGACTGTCGCGGTCGTGAACCCCGCGAGGTGCGAGATTGCGCGCCAGGCGATCAGCAGGCTCGCGCCGACCAGGATCGCGGCCTCCGCCAGCGCGCCGAGGTTCTCGGCCTTACCGTGACCGTAAGCGTGGCCGGGATCGGCCGGCCTAGCGGCCACCCCGACGGCGAAGAACGTGAGCAGGGCCGCGACGAGGTCGGTGCCCGAGTGGATCGCCTCCGAGAGAAGGCCGAGGCTGTGCGTCGCGATGCCGACGATCAGCTTGACTGCGATCAGGACGCACGCCGCTACCACGGAGACGAGGGCGGTTCGCCGCTGGGGGCTCACGGGCGAAGCATCGCGTTTTTCGCGGCTACTACGAGCCCAGCGGGCGCAGCGGCCAGATAAGCACGTCCTGCCGCCGCGAGAAGCGGCTCGGGCCGGACGGGCCGAGCGACAAGTCCGGCGGGGGCATCGCGTTCTCCTCGACCGCGGGTTCGGCCTCCTGCAGCGGCCAGAGTGGATGGTGGATCTCGGCGCGATGGAGGCGACCGCGATCGGCGGTGTAAAGGCAGTAGCGCTCGGCGAGGAACCAGTCCAGCGAGCCCGGCTCGGCGTTGAAGATGCCCCCGGCCGGGCGATAGCGACCCTCGAAGCGCCGGTCAGGAGCACCGGCCCGCGAACACGAGTAGGCGATGTCCGCGCCACCTCGCCCGATAGACATCTGCGCATGGAAATACGGCAGCTTGTAGTTCCGACGGGCGGCCTCGACGGCCAAGCGGCTCGACGCATCCAGGCTGAAGAACCAGATGCCGGGCCGCTCCTCCGCCGTCACGTACGTACGGACGTTCAGCTCGGCGAAGCTGGAAAAGAACGGGATCGGAAACGCGCCCCGCAGCCGGAAGCCCGTGATCACGAACGGCGTCACGCTCACCCACGCGCTGCCCTCGTGCTGGTCGACTTCGAGCCCTTGCGGGACGAACCGGGCGACTTCCTCGGGGTCGATGCGGTAGTGGAGGAAGAGCAGATCGTCCCAGGTCTGCGCGAGCAGCCACGGCTCCTCCGGAAGCGGCCAGGGGCGATGCTCGGCTTCGCGCTCGACGGCCGCCTGCCGCGCCGGCGTGGTCAGGAGCTCGGTGATGGGTCCCGCGTCAGGAATTCCAGTCGATTGCCCGCAGGATCGAACGAGTAAAACCGGCGGGCGCCCGGGAGCCGCTCGTCCCAGCGCACCTCGGCGCCGGCGGCTTCGAGGCGGCCGGCCAAGGCGTCGAGCCCGGCGCCGTCGAGCTCGAATGCCGGGTGCGCCCGCGTCGCGGGCACGAAGCCTTCCTCCTCGGAAATGTGCAGTTGCTGTTCGCCCGCCGCGAACCAGGCTCCGACTCCGCCCATCGTCGAGGGTCGCTCGATCGGCTCGAGCCCGACGACGTCTCGGTAGAAGCGATGCGCCTCCTCGACGCCGCCCGGCGGCGTCAGCACCTGGGCGTGGTCGAGCGAGAAGTTCAGAGGTTGCCGCGCAGGGCCTGCTCGCGCTCGATCGAGGGTGAGTACGCCGAAGCCAGGCTGAAGCCGGGCACCGGATTGCGTTGCTCTTCGAGTCGATTCAAAGGTTTCCGCGCAGGGCCTGCTCGCGCTCGATCGAGGTCGAGTACGCCGAAGCCAGGCTGAAGCCTGGCACCGGATTGCGTTGCTGTTCGAATCGACTAGAGATTGCCCCGCAGTGCCTGCTCGCGTTCGATCGATTCGAACAGGGCCTTGAAGTTGCCCTCGCCGAACGTCGTCGCGCCGTGGCGCTCGATCACCTCGAAGAAGACGGTCGGCCGGTCCTGCGCGGTCTTCGTGAAGATCTGCAGGAGGTACCCGTCCTCGTCGCGATCGGCCAGGATCTTCAGCCTTCGCAGGTCTGCGTAGTCCTCTGAGATCTCGCCGACGCGCGCCTCGACTTCCTCGTAGTAGGTGTCGGGCGTGTCCAGGAAGAGGACGCCCCGCTCCTTCAGCGCGCTGACGGTGCGGACGATGTCGTCGGTCTGCATCGCGATGTGCTGGACGCCGGGGCCGTGGTTGAACTCGAGGTACTCCTCGATCTGGCTCTTGCGCTTGCCCTCGGCCGGCTCGTTGATCGGGAACTTGATCTTGCCGCTCCCGTCCGCCATCACCTTCGACATCAGGGCGGAGTACTCGGTCTGGATCTGGTCGTCGCCGAAGTGGACGATGTTCGTCATCCCGAAGACGCGCTCGTAGAAGCCGACCCAGTGGTCCATCCGGCCGAGCTCGACGTTGCCGACAACGTGGTCGAGCGCCTGGAGGCCGACGCCGGAGTCGGGGAGCCCGTTCTCGACCGTCGAGCGGTAACCCGGCAGGTACGGGCCGGCGTAGTCCTTGCGGTTCACGAACGTGTGGATGACGTCTCCGTAGGTCCCGATCGAGGCGAGCTCGACGCGGCCGAACTTGTCCTCCAGCCACTGCGGCTCCGCGGTGCCGCGCGCGCCGCGCTGAACGGCCTGGCGATACGCCTCCTCGGCGCTCGGGACGCCCAGGCCGATGCAGTGGCCGCCGTCGCCGTGCCGGCAGGCGAACCGTGCGATCTCGCTGTCTTCGCGCAGCCCGCTCGTCAGGACTAGCCGGATGTCGCCCTGCTCGAGGACGTACGACGCGCGGTCGCGGACTCCGGTCTCCGGTCCGGCGTAGGCGGTCCGGGTGAACCCGAACGCGTGCTCGTAGTAGTAGGCGGCCTGCTTGGCGTTGCCGACCCAGAGCTCGACGTGATCCCAGCCTTCGAGCGGCATGAAGTCGGTCGAGCCCATCTCCGGCTAACTCTAACGCGCTGCCGCGCGTGTTCCCGGCTGGGGGGAAGCCTCGTCGCCGACCGGAAGATCTTCGAGCTCTGTGCGCAGCGGCGCCTCGCGGACCCAGAGCAGCGAGATCACGAACACGGCGGCGCAGAGCACCACTCCGAAGAGGAAGGCCGGTCGAATCGCATGTGCGAGCACGATCCGCCCGGCAAGCGGCAGGCGGTGAATCGCGACGCTGCTCGTGCTCACGGTCGGCGGCAGGTTCTGGTTGATGATCACGCCCATGATCGTGACGCCGAGCGTCGCGCCGATCGAGCGCGCGAACTGGGTCAGCGCCGTCGCCGTGCCCATCGCACGGCGCGACACCGAGTTCTGGACCGACAGGACGAAGATCTGCATCATCATCCCGAGCCCGATCCCGGCGACGACCATGTTCCGCGCCGCCTCTCCATTCGTCGTGTGGACGTCCATGCGCCAGAGCAGGAACATCCCTGCGCCGAGCAACAAGGGGCCGATGAGCGTGTTCGGCCGGTAGCGGCCGGTGCGGGAGACGATCTGGCCGGAGATGAAGCTCGTCGTCACCGCCCCCAGGATCAACGGCGTCAGCACGATGCCGGACGAAGTGGCCGAGGTGCCGATCACGCCCTGGACGAAGAGCGGCACGTAGCTGATCGTCCCGAACATCGCCGCTCCGACCAGGGCCATGCAGGCGACGCTCGAGGCCACGGTCTGGTTGCGGAGGATGTCGAACGGCAGGATCGGCTCCTTGACTTGCCGCTCGACAACGGCAAAGACGGCCAGAAAGAACGCGGCGCCCCCGAGCGCGACCACGACCTCGGGCGAGCCCCATGGGTACTCGTTCCCGCCCCAGACGAGCCCCAGCAGCAGGGCCGTCGTGCCGGCCGCGAGGATGCCCGCGCCCAGCCAGTCGATCGAGTGGTCCTGCCGGTAGGGCCTTCGCGGCATCGTCACGAGGATCACGATCAGCGCGAGGGCTCCCACCGGCAGGTTCACGTAGAAGATCCAGCGCCAGCTCGCGTTGTCGACGATGAACCCGCCGATCAGCGGCCCGATGATGGACGCGCCCGCGAAGACCGAGCCGATCAGTCCCTGGTAGCGGCCGCGGTCGCGCGGCGGCACGATCATCCCGACCATCGCGAGCGTCAGCGGAAAGAGCCCGCCGGCTCCCACACCCTGAACGGCGCGGAAGACGACGAGCTGCCACATGTTCTGCGACAGGCCGCAGAGCGCCGATCCGACGAGGAAGATCACGATCGCGACGATGAAGAGCGGCTTCCGGCCGTGAGCGTCGCCGAGCTTCCCGTACAGCGGGACCGTCACGGTCGAGCCGAGCATGTAGGCGGTGAAGACCCAGGAGTACTGCGTGATCCCACCGAGGTCGGACACGACCTTCGGCAGGGCAGTGGCGACGATCGTCTGGTCGAGCGCCGCCAGCAGCAAAGCGACCATCAGCCCTGAGTAGATCGCCAGGACCCGGCCGATCGTCAACTGATAGCCCGGCGGTTTTCGGGCGAGCCGCTCTCTCAGGGTCATCGCGCGCGTGTCGCCTGCGCGATCGCCACGGGCTCGCGGCGGCTCGAGAGGACGATGCCGGCGGCGATCAGCAGGCCCCCCGCCACCTGAATCGCCGTCATGGATTCGGACAGGATCAGCAGCGCGAAGACCGCGCCGAGAAACGGCTGGAGGTTCGTGTACAGCGCCGCACGCGAGGGGCCGACGCGGTCGATCGCGTTGAACCAGAGCAGGTTCGTCACGAACAGCGGCGCGACGACGGCGAAGACGTACGCGAGCCAGACAGTGTCCGGCAGCGCTCCGTAGTCCTGGCTCGCGAGCTGCGGGGCGCCAGCGGCGAGCAGCATGCCGCCGCCGATCGCGAGCGCCCACGCACTCAGGCGCGAGGCCGTGTAACGGCGCATCAGAGGCGCGATCGCGACCGAGTAGGCGGCCCAGGTGGCCGCACCGCCGAGAACCAGGAGGTAGCCCCACACGTTCCCGGAGATGCCGCCCTCGGCGCCGAGCGCGACGAGGATGACGCCGCCGAAGCAGGTCGCGGCGGCGAGCCAGAACCGGCTGTGCAGCTGCTCGATCCGGCCCGCACGCGCGAACAGGGCCGTCAGGATCGGCATCGTCCCGAAGATCAGCGCCACCGTCGCGGCCGTCGTCAGCTTCGTCCCGTACACGAAGGTGACCTGGTTCAGGAAGATCCCGACGACCGCGGCCCCGGCCAGGTAGACAGCGTCGCGGCGGCGCAGCCGAAACGAGTGCTCGCGCCCGTAGGTCACGCCCGCGAAGAGGGCCGCCGCGGCCGCGAACCGCAGGCCGCCGTACGCAAGCGGCTTGAAGCCCTGGTTGAGAACGTACTTCGTGACGGTGAAGTTGAGCGACCAGATCACGACCGTGGCGAGCAGCATCAGGTCGGCGGTCTCTGGTCGACGCATCAGTGCCCCGTCCAGTAATGGTCTCGCCTTTCCGGCGAGTGACTGGGGTCGCCAGGCAAGGACGCAGGGAGCGTCCATATCCGTAGATATGGGCGCGACTGAGGACGCCGCCTGACGGCGCCAGGCGCCGCCAGAGGCGCACTGACTATTGCTGGACGGGGCACTCTTCCGAACGTACCCATTAGGGTGCGGCCGATGCCGCAGCCAACGAAGGAAGCGATCGACGCCCTCGTCGGGCCGGCTTCCCCGCACTTCGCGTACCAGCTCCGAGCGCGGGTGGAGGAGCTCGTCAAGGACCTTCCGAGCGACGATCCGGTCCGGCGCTACGGCGAGGAGAAGATGGAGCTGCTCGATCGACTCGGACACGCCTCCTCGAAGGCCGAGACCGGCGGGCGGGTCCGGCGCGACGTACCCGGCTGGGAGGAGCTGCCGAGCTCGGCGCCGGCCGACGAGCCGCTGCCGGGCCGCCCATGAACGGTCGTCTGTTTCGGACTCGTCCGGGGTCAGACCCCGGCCTTGTCCCGCCGGGACAGCCGCGCCCGCATAAAAAGAGGCCCCGGCGCGGTCGGACCACGATGCCGCTGTCCGTTTCGGACTCGTCTGGGGTCAGACCCCGGCCTGGGCCGTTCGGGCCGTGACCTTCGAAGGCGCCTCGGTCTTCGTGACCGGCGGCTCGCGGGGGATCGGCAAGGCGATCGCGCTGCGGTTCGCGGGGCTCGGCGCGGCGCGGGTCGCGATCGGGTACCTCCGCAACGACAGCGCGGCGGAGGCGACGGCCGAGGAGCTCCGCGGCGTCGGCGCCGAGCCGGTGCTGGTGCGCGGCAACGTCTCGTCGGAGCGCGTCGTGCGCGAGGTCGCCGAGCTCGGACCGCTCAGCGCTCTCATCCACAACGCCGCGACCGGCGTGATCCGGCCCGCACTCGAGATCGAGAAGAAGCACTGGGACTGGACACTGGACGCGAACGCGTACGCTCTGCTCGGCCTGGCCAAGGCTGCCGCACCGCAGATGCAAGCCGGCTCGTCGATCGTGGGCATCTCGAGCCTCGGCTCGGTGCGTGTGCTCGAGAACTACGTCGCGGTCGGCACCTCGAAGGCGGCCCTCGAATCGTTGGTGCGCTACCTGGCGGTCGAGCTCGCGCCGCGCGGGATCCGCGTCAACGCGGTCTCGGCAGGCGTGGTCGAGACCGAGGCGCTCGAGCACTTCCCGAACCGCGACGAGATGGTGCGGATCGCCCGCGAACGGACGCCCGCCGGCCGCCTCGTCGAGCCTGCCGACGTCGCGGACGCCGTTACCTGGCTCTGCTCGCCCGGGGCCGAGATGGTCTGCGGCCACACGCTCGTCGTGGACGGCGGGTTCTCGCTGCTGGCTCAATAGGCGCCGTGGAACCGACGGATTACAACCGGCGAGCCTGGGACGAGATACACCGCCGCCGCGCCGACGCCATGGCGGGTCAGCTGGGGATCCCACCCGCAATTCGGGAGCGGTTACCGAAGCTCGAGCGCAAGCACGTGCTTCACCTGCAGTGTGCGACCGGAGAGTCGACCGCGGAGCTGGTCGAGCTCGGCGCCCTCGTCACCGGCGTCGACATCTCCGCGGAGGCGACGACGGTGGCTCGCGAGCGTGCGCCGAACGCGGTCTTCTTCGAGGCCGACGTCCAGGAGCTGCCGCTCCAGCTCGAGCGGGCACGCTTCGACCTCGTCTACACCGGCGGCGGAATCTTCCACTGGCTGCACGATCTCGACGCCTGGGCGAAGGGAGTCGCGGGCGCGCTCAAGCCGGGCGGCATGCTGCTCGCGTACGACGACCACCCGGTGTCGGCCTGCGTCGACCAGGCGTCCCACTGGCGCGAGGACTACTTCAACGAGGAGGAGCTGGTCGGGGTCGGCTGGCGCCACTTCGAGCTCCCGGGGGCGGTCGCGACCGAGGAGAAGCGCGAGCGCTTCTGGCGGCTCGGCCAGATCGTCACCGCGGTTGCCGGCGCCGGGCTCACGATCCGCTCGCTCGAAGAGTTTTCGTCGATCTACAAGACGTATTGGCGGAAGAAGGATCCACGCGTCCCGGGCCAGTTCGTGCTGATCGCGGACAAGCCCCGTGTCAGCCGGGCCCGATCCGCTCGAGCGCCTCGTCGATCTGCCCGTCGCTGATCGTCAGCGGCGGCGTCGCCGAGATCAGCCGGCCGCCAGGGCCGGCGGGGAGGACGATCACGCCGCGCCGCAGAGCATCTTCGGCGCTGCCTTCACGGGCGCGCAACAGCCCACGGCCGTGCCAGCCGGCGCGCTCGAACCGCTCGCCGGCCTCGCCCACGCGCTCGAGCAGCTCCGGAACCTCGTCGAGCACGACGTGGGCGGCCGCCGCAGCCAGCGGGTTGCCGACGTGTGTATGCGTATAGGCGTCCTCTTCGCCGAGCGACCAGACCTCCGCGAGGTCCTCGCGATAGAAGAGCGCCGCCGAGATCGGCAGCCCGTGCCCCAGCGCCTTGCCGATCACCAGCACATCCGCGTATTCGGCGCCGGGCCAGAGCTCGCCCGTCCGGCCTAATCCGGCGTAGACGGCGTCGACGATCAGCAGCGCGCCGCGGGCCGTGCAGCGGCGCCGGAGGATTCGGAGGAAGTCCGGCGGCGGCACGTTTGCGCCGCCCCGCGCCTGCACCGGCTCGACGATCACGCAGCCGCAGCGTGCCGGCAGCGGCCCGGGGTCGTCGCCGAAACGGCGCCGGTAGACGGGCCCGGGTAGCCATGTCCGAAAGGGCAGGCGAAAGGCGTCGATGGACGTCGGGGCGAGCGCGAGCAGGCCGGTGCCGTGGTAGGCGCCCTCGAAGGCGAGGATCCCCGGCTTGCCGGTTGCGAGGAGCGCCGTCCGCAGCGCGATCTCGACCGCGTCTTCCCCCGTGACCCCGAGCTTCGCCGGCCGAGGCAGCCGGGTGCGGAGCGTCGCGGTCACCTCGGCCTCGGCGAGGTCGCCGAGCGCATGGACGACCCGCTGCTCGCGCCACGCCTGCAGGATCTTCGGGTTTCGGTGGCCGAGCACGGAAACGCCGAAGCCCGCCGAGAGGTCGAGGTACTCGCGGCCGTCGGTGTCGACGACCCGGCAGCCCTCCGCTTCCGCCCAGATCAAGCCTCGCGCACCTGGCCGGCGACCTCTCCGGGCCGGCGAACCCGACCTCCGGGGCCGCCTGACGATCCTCGCGGCCCGCCGCTCTCCGGGGCCGTCCTACTTGCACTGTCCCCTCCGGCGGCGAACCGCGAGGGACGTCCCAGGAGCGCGAGCCTCACGGGGAACCGTTGCGGCGCGGCACCAGCCGACCGAGGGTGTCTGCAGCGATGTAGCCGGCGATGCTCGGGTTCTCCTGCAACCGCCGGATCGAGTACGCGTACCAATGCTCGCCGAACGGGACGTAGATGCGGAGCCGGTGGCCCTCGCGAACGAGCTCGTCGCCGAGCGGCTCGGCTACGCCGAACAGCATCTGGAACTCGTACTCGTCACGCCTGAGCCCGCGGCGGGCGACGACCCGTCGCCCTTCGGAAACGAGCCACTCGTCGTGCGTCGCGATCCCGACGTAGCACCCGGCGTCGAGCAGCGCTTCCAACGAGCGCAGGAAGCTGGTCCGCACCTCCTCGTAGCCCTGGTAGGCCCTCTCCGGCGGCTCGATGTAGATGCCCTTGCAGATCCGCACGCTCGGCTGCAGGTCGGCGAGCCCTCGAATGTCGTCGAGCGTCCGCCGCAGGCGCGCTTGCAGGACGACGCCGACATTGTCGTGGCCTGCACCCCTCAGCTCGCGGTAGAGCCTCAGCGTCTCGTCGGTGGTCGAAGAGTCCTCCATGTCGATGCGGACGAAGTTGCCGCGCCTTGCCGCCGCCTCGACGACCGACTCGAGATTCGCACGGCAGAGGCCGTAGTCGAGCTTGAGGCCGAGAGCCGTCGGCTTCACGCTGACGCCCGAATCGAGCCCCTGGCGCTCGATCGTCTCGAAGACGTCGCGGTAGGCCTGCGCGATCGCCCGCGCCTCGCCGGCGCGCGTGATCTCCTCGCCGAGCACGTCGATCGTCGCCAGCTTCCCCTGACTGTTCAGCGTCGCGACGACGTGGCAGGCGTCCTCGAGCGTCGGCCCTGCGATGTAGCGCGACGCCAGCCGGTGGACGAGAGGCTTGGGCACCGCCGGCAGCATCCGGACGATCGCGCGATCGAAGATCACGGGCGGGGAATTGTAGTTTCCGGACGATGGACGTCCGCCGCCTCGACGATCCTGTCGCCTTCCTCGAAGCCGCGGGGCCGCTGCTGCTCGAGGACGAGGCTCGCCACAATCTGATCCTCGGGATCGCGGTAACGCTTCGCGATCACCCGTCCTTCTACCCGGCGCATTTCCTCTGGCTGGCCGAGGAGGAGGGTGTCCAGGGGGCCGCCGTGCGGACGCCACCGTACAACCTCGTCCTCGCCCGGCCACGAAGCACGGAAGCGCTCGAGGCCCTTGCGGCCAGACTCGACCACCACCTGCCTGGCATCGTAGGCGCGCAGCCGGAGGTGGAGGTTTTCGCGGGAGCCTGGGCGGCACGGACCGGCGCGAGGCTGAGCACCATCCGCAGCCAAGGCATTTTCCGGCTCGACCGCGTCAAGCCCGTCTCACGCGTGCCGGGTCGGATGCGCGACGCCACCTCTGAGGACCGGCCACTGCTGATCGCGTGGTGGGACGCCTTTGTGGAAGAGGCGCTCGGCGAAGGCGCGGTCGGGCTCGGGTCGGAGACCGCGGTCGACCACCGGCTCGAGGCGGAGTCGGCAGGCATCGTCCTCTGGAACGATGGCGAGGAACCGGTTTCGCTCGCCGCCTACGGCAACCCAACCCCGAACGGCGTCCGGATCGGCCCGGTCTACACGCCGCCGGACCGAAGACGGAACGGCTACGCGTCGACGCTGACGGCGGCGCTCTCGGAGCGGCTCTTGGGCGCCTACCGCTTCTGCTTCCTCTTCACCGACCTGGCGAACCCGACCGCGAACAGGATCTACGAGCAGATCGGCTACCGGCGTGTCTGCGAAGCCGCAGAGATCGCGTTCGGCTAGCCCTCGCGCATGAACCCTTGGCGCGCGGCCGAAACAAGAGCCACGGCCTCGGGGAAGAGGACGCGCATAGCGTCGCGGATCTGGAGTGCCTGCTCGTCCGGCGCGCCCTGCGCCGTCACCTGCTGGAGCGCCGCCGCGGTGAGCTCGACGGCAGTGTTAAGTGTCAGCGTCGCGAACTGCTCCCGCTGAGCCTCCTGGACGGTCTCGGCCTGCTGCTCCGCGAACTCGCGCAGGCCACGCAGCAGATCCTCGGGATCTCCACCGAACGGGAAGCCTTCGCCGCCTTCCATGACGCCACTCTAGCCAGCAAGAATCAGTCGAGCGGGACCTTGTAAGCGCCGAACACGTCCCGCGTCAGCTTCTCCACGGTCGTCCGGGCCTGGTCCATCGCGACGGTGAACGGTGAGCCGCTTCCGCCGCCGAGGACGCGCTCGAGCCTCACCGTCGCCGCCCCGATCGCGTCAAGCCGGTCGGGCGTCGCGACCCGGGGCGTACCGCCGATCGTGGCTTCGAGCGCGAGGGCGGCTTCCTCGGCCTCGTCGATCCCGGGTGGGTTCTCGGTGAGGCGAAGGGCGACGAGCTGCGAGCGGAGCTCGTCAAGGTCGCCCCCGCCCGCCGTCTCCTCGGCGACCTCGACCAGCGCGGCGATCGAGACGACCTCGCGGACGCGCGCACGGTCGGTGACCGGCTTTCCCTCGCCGTCCAGCACGAGCCAGCTCTGCTCGCCGTCCTCGCCGCGGTAGGCGCAGAGGTAGGCACGCGCGCCCCGCGATGGCTCGGCCGGGACGATCCCCACGACCTCCTCGCCAGCCGCGGCGTAGCGCACCGCCGCTTCCGCGATCCGCCGCAGGTCCTCGCTGAGCCCCACGGGGCGAGCATAGGGTTCACGCGATGGCCGACGCCGCCGCAGCGCGAACCCAACGTGCCCTGGAGCTCTTCGCTCCGCTCGGCCCGACGTACGACCGCTACGCGCGCGTGCTCTCGCTCGGCCAGGATCCCCGCTGGCGCCGTTTCCTCGTCTCCCGCATCGAGGCTGGGCCCGGCGACCGCGTCCTCGACGTCGCAACCGGAACCGGCCTGGTCTCTGCCGAGCTGATCCGGCAGAAGAGCTGCACCGTGGTCGGCCTCGACCAGAGCCCCGAGATGCTGGCCGTCGCGCGCAAGCGGCTGCCGGATCTCGAGCTCGTGGAGGCGAGCGCCGAGAGCCTGCCCTTCGCGGACGAGTCCTTCGACGCGCTCAGCTTCACCTACCTGCTCCGGTACGTCGACGACCCGGGCGCGACGCTTGCCGAGCTCGCCCGCGTCGTCCGCCCCGGGGGCACGATCGCCGGCCTCGAGTTCGGCGTTCCGCAGGGGATCTGGCGGCCGCTCTGGCGCGCCTACGTTGGTGTCTTCCTCCCTGCCGCCGGCCGCACGATCGACGCCGGCTGGCACGAGGTCGGGGGCTTCCTGGGAGGCAGCATCCGGGAGTTCTGGCGCCGCTACCCGCTCGAGCTCCAGCTCGAGCTCTGGCGGGGCGCGGGCGTCGAAAACGTGACGTACCGCCGTCTCAGCCTCGGCGGCGGGATCGTGATCTGGGGGCGGCGTGGAAGCGGAAACTAGGACACCGGCCGCGCGGCCCGCGTTCTACGCGCTCGCTCCGGGCGGCTGGCGCGACTACGTGACGCTCCTCCACCTTCCCTACACGCTCTGGCATCTGAGCTACGTCGTGATCGGCGGCTGCCTCGCTCCGCACCCGAACGGCGGCCGGCTCGCCCTGACCGTGCTCGCCTTCTTCCTCGGCCTGGGCGTCGCGGCACATGCGCTCGACGAGCTGAACGGTCGGCCGCTGCAGACGCAGATCCCGACCGGCATGCTCGTCGCGCTCGCAGTCGTCTCCCTCGCAAGCGCGTGCGCGATCGGGATCGCGGTCGCGTTCGCGCACGACCTTTGGCTGCTCGCCTTCGTCGCCTTCGGCGGCTTCATCGCCCCCGCCTACAATCTCGAGCTCTTCGGCGGGCGCTTCCACAACTGGTTCTGGCTCGCGACCGCCTGGGGCGCCTTCCCGATCCTGACCGCCTACTTCGCCATGGCCGACCGGATCACCGGCGAGGCTGTCCTCGCGGCGCTCTTCGGTGCGCTGCTGATCCGCGCGCAACAGACGCTCTCGACGCCGGTCCGCGACGTCAGACGCAGGACCGTGTCGGTGACGGGGACGCTCGAGCGGACCGACGGCGCGCGCGTGTCGATCGGTCCGGAGACGTTGACGCAGCCCATGGAGACGGCGCTCCGCTTCATGGCCCTGGCGACGATGGCGCTGGCGGCGGCTCTGCTGGTGCTCCGGTTCGCCTGAGCGGCGGCTCCGATCTACGATCACGGCCATGAGCTCCGAGACCGCCGTCCAGATCGCCTTCGCCGCCGCCGCCGTCGTCGCCGGAGCGGCCGTTGCGGCGACGCTGGCGGGACGGGCCCCCCGACGCGTGCTCGCCGGAGTGACCGCCCTGCTCGGCATCGGCGCGGCCGCCGGCTGGGTCGTCTTCGCCCTCGACACCGACGGCGGCACCGCAGTCGCCGCGGGAGGCCTCACCCTGTGCGCGGCCGTGGTGCTGCTGACGATTCCGCTTGGCGAGGCGATCGAGCGAAGCCGCCGAGTGGACGAAGAGCTCGAGGCTGCCGAGACCAGGCTTCGAGAGGTCGCCGAGCGTGAGACGAAGATGCGGACCGAGGAGCTCGAACGGACGCTCGCGCGCGCCCGCGCCGACTCGTCCTCGCAATTCGCCGAAGAGGAGCGACGGCTCGCCGAGGCGCGGCGCAACGAGCTCGTCGAGCGGGAAAGGCGGATCTCGAGCGAGCTGGGGGAAACCGTCGCGCTCGTCGAACGCCGCGTCGAGCAGCGGCTCGCGGACTGGGCCGGCGATCTCGACCGGATCCAGCAGGGAATGACCAGCCGGCTGGCCGAGCTGGCGCAGAGACAGCACGACGCAGTCGCGCAGGCGCACGCCCGTCTCGAGGCCGACATGGAGCAACTGAAGACCGCGAGCGAGGAGCAGCGCACGATCCTCGCCAAGTTCCGCGAGGAATTCGAGCGCGCCGCCCAGGAAGCCGGGGCCGCCGCGCGCCGCGAGGTCGAGGTCCACGAGAGCGAGCGCAGGCGCTCGCTGCACGAAGTATCCGAGCGGCTTCGCCAGCGCGAGCGTGAGCTCCGCGACCGGATCGCCGCGGAGGAGACGGATGCCGTCGGCCGGATCCAATCCGGCTTCGCCGACGTGGAACGGCGCCAGATCGAGCAGCTGACGAGAATCGTGGACCGAACCGCTAACCGGCTCTCCGAGGCCGCCGTGGAGCAGTTCTCCACCACTGTCAAAGCGGCCCGCGACGACGCGGCCAAGCGGCTCTCCCGTGAGCTCGACCGGGCAGTCGCTCAATTCGCCCATGACGCTCAGTCGGTGCTGGCCGGGCGGCTCGCGCAGGTCTCGGACGCAGGAGCGGCCCGCGTCGACCGGAAGCTGAACGACATCCTCCGCCGCATCGAGCAGCGCCGCGACGAGTTCCTCGGCGACTTTCAGAAGCGCTTCTCGGACGTCGAGAGCGACCTGCGCTCGCAGATCCGCACCCTCGCCGCCGATGCCGAGGCCGAGCGCGCCGTACTCGAGGCCCGCGTGCTCGAGCTCACCCGCAGGCTCGAGACCGCGGTCACGACTGCGGAGTCGAGCCTCGAGGGCGCGTTTCGCGGCGAGTAAGCGGCGGAACAAACATTCACACGGCAGGGTTCGTCTACGAAAGGGCGAAAGCAATCGCGCTCATGGCCCAGATCACCGAGACACCACAGGACGAACGAGCGAAGGTGGAAAGCTGGCGGCTCCACGTGCTGTTGGAGGCCGGTTTTTCACTGCCGCTCGCGGAGAAGCTCGCCCACAGCGAGGCGGACCTGCACCGCGCAGTCGAAATGGTCGGGAGCGGCTGCGACCACGAGACCGCGGCGAAGATCCTGCTTTAGCGGCTTCACCCGAGCGGAGCGAAGGGTCTAGCTAGGCTCGCGGAAAATGCGTGAGCATTTTTCGCGATGATGAAGGTCGAGGCGACTGCGTACGGCGACCGGAAGGTCTTCAGCGTCTCTGCCTTCAACCGCGGGGTCGCCACCTGGCTGCAGCGGCTGCCGACCGTCTGGGTCGAGGGCGAGGTGACCGAGCTGAAACGGCACCCCCGCTGGCAGAGCGTGTTCTTCACGCTCAAGGATCCGGGCGACGGCGCCTGCCTGGGCGTCTCGATGCCGCGCGGGCAGTACGACGGGCTCCGGCTCGATCTCGCCGACGGTGACCGCGTCCACGCCTACGGACGGCCCGAGCTCTACGCAGTGCGTGGAGAGTTCCGGCTCCGCGCGCTGTCGCTCGAGCGCTTCGGGTTGGGCGACCACCTCGCCGCGCTCGAGCGGCTGAAGCGCAAGCTCGCCGCCGAGGGCCTGTTCGCGGCCGAGCGCAAGCGGCGACTGCCGGTCTGGCCCCGCGCGATCGGGCTGGTGACGGGAAACGACGCCGCTGCGAAACGCGACGTGCTCACCGGCATCCAGGCCCGCTTCCCGCCGGCGAACGTGATCGTTGCCGAGACGTACGTCCAGGGCCCGCGCGCCGCGTCTGCGGTGGTCGAGACGATCCGCCGTCTCGCCGAGCTCACGGACGTGATCGTCGTCGCCAGAGGCGGCGGCAGCTTCGAGGACCTCCTGCCGTTCAGCGATGAGCGGCTCGTCCGCGCGATCGCTGCCTGTCCAGTGCCCGTCGTCTCGGCGGTCGGCCATGAACAGGACATGCCGCTCTGCGACCTCGCCGCCGACGTGCGCGCCTCCACGCCGACGGCGGCCGCGCGGCTCGTCGTTCCCGACCTCGGTGAGCTGCACGACCGTCTCGACCGGTCGCGGGCCGCCCTCGGTGCGGGAGCGCGACGCTCGCTCGACCGCCATGCGCAGCGGTTGGCCGAGGCACACGACCGGTTGCGCCGCGCGCCGGCGCTCCTGCTCGAGCGGCGCCGGGCCACGCTGGAGCAGACGGCCGGCCGGCTCCGTGCCCTCTCGCCGCAGGCGACGCTGAACCGGGGCTACGCGATCGTGCGGGCCGGCGAGTCGATCGTCCGTTCGGCCGAGGCCGTCGAGCCCGGCGAGCGGATCGACGTCGAAGTCGGCGACGGGAGGTTCGGCGCCCGTGTCGAGTGAGCCGACGTTCGAGTCCGCGCAGCGCGAGCTCGAGCACATCGTGCAGCGGCTCGAGAGCGGCGACGCCGCGCTCGACGAGGCGATCGCGCTCTGGGAGCGCGGCGAGGAGCTGTACCGCTTCTGCCTCGGCAAGCTCGACTCGGCGCAGGGCAAGATCGAGGACCTCGCGAACCGAGTAGAGGCGGCGAAACCCTAGAGCCCTAGAGACTGGCGTAGGCGGTCCCTAGAATCCGGCCATGGCCCACGCGCCGATCGGGCTGCTCGAACAGATCCCTCTCTTCGAGGGGCTGCCCCGCGACGAGCTCGAACTTCTCGCGAGCTCCTTCAAGGAGCGTCATTTCAGCGCCGGCGATTCGGTGGCCGTCGAGGGCGAAGGCGGCGTCGGTTTCTTCGTGATCAGCGACGGGACGGCGAGCGTCGAGGTTCACGGCGAGAAACGGGGACAGCTCGCGCCCGGCGATTACTTCGGCGAGGTTGCCTTGATCGACGAACACGCCCGCCGCACCGCAACGATCACGGCCGAGACCGATCTGACCTGCTACGGCCTCACCGCCTGGCAGTTCCGCCCCATTGTCGAGACGAACGCGCAGGTCGCCTGGAGGCTCCTCCAGGTGATGGCCAAGCGCCTCCGCGAGGCGGAGCAACAACAGATCTCCATCTAGGTCGTCGATGGCCCAGCCGGTTCCGGCCGCTCAGCTAGTCGCCCGTTGCCGCGCCGGGGACGAAGACGCCTGGGCGGAGCTCGTCGAGCGCTTCTCGCGCTACGTGTACGCAATCGCGACGCAGGGGTTCCGGCTACGCGACCACGACGCCGAGGACGTCTTTCAGGAGGTCTTCGCCAAGGTCTACGAGCGGCTCGACTCCCTCCGCAACGACGACGCGATCCAGCCCTGGATCGCGCAGCTGACCCGGCGCGTCTGCGTCGACAAGCTGCGCTCGGGCTCACGGGAGGAGGTGACCGACGAGAGCGAGCTCGCGGTGGACCCCGACGAGGATGCGATCGGGCGGATCGACGAGGCACTCGATGTGCACGAGGCGATGAGTGGGCTGTCCGACAACTGCCGCGAGATTCTCGACCGCTTCTTCGCCCGCGACGAGACGTACCGGACGATCGGCGAGCAGCTCGAGCTCCCCGCGGGAACGATCGCGAGCCGCATTTCCCGCTGTTTGGTGAAGCTTCGCGACGAGCTTGAGGGAAGAAATCCCCTCCCTGCACAGTCTGGTGAGCAGGTGAACGTATGAGCGCGTATGACGAAGACAGACTTTCCGAGCTGATTGCGGCGCTGCCGCCCGCCCCCGAGGCATGGGTGCGCGCCGCTCAGGAGCTCCCCTTCGCCCGGCGGGGACTCGACGCGATCGTCGCCCGAGCCGAAGCCGACATGGAGTTTCGACGAGCGCTCATCGCCGATCTCGAGTCGACGCTCGCGCAGGAGGGCTACGAGCCGGACCGCCCGCTGGTCGACGCGCTGCGTCGCCGCTTCGTCCAGTAGCAGCAGCTTAGGATCCGGGCATGGCCGAGCCTGAGCCGAAGCCCGAGCGGTACACCGGCGAGACGCTGCCGGCCTGGAGTCTGCCCGCGGCCGCGTCGGCCGAGATCGGGATCGGCGTCGAATGGCCGGAGCGCGTCACGCGCGAGTGGGCACTCGGCGGATCGACCGGCGACGGTATTCGGGTCTGCATCCTCGACAGCGGCGTCCAGCCGGACCACCGCCTCATCGGCGAGCTTGAAGGGGCGGTCGCCCTGCGGAAGACGGACGAGGGCGAGATCGTGGTCGAGGAGGACACGGAAGGCGATCTCGCCGGCCACGGAACGGCGTGCGCCGGAATCGTCCGCTCGCTGGCACCGGACTGCCGGCTCTTCAGCGTCCGCGTGCTGGGCGCCGGGTTCAAGGGCAGCGGCGCCATCCTGCTCGAGGGCCTGCGCTGGGCGATCGGACAGGGCTTCGACGTCATCAACATGAGCCTCTCGACGACAAAGAAACAGTTCTCCGGGCTCCTCCACGAGCTCGCCGACAGCGCGTACTTCCGGCGGAGCGTCCTCGTCGCTTCGGCTCACAACATGCCGGTCGAGAGCTACCCGTGGCGGTTCTCGTCGGTGATCTCGGTGGGCAGCCACGAAGAGCACGATCCGCTCACCTTCTTCTACAACCCGTCGCCGCCGGTCGAATTCTTCGCGCGCGGCGTCAACGTCGAGGTCGCCTGGATCGGCAATGCGACGGTCCGCTCGTCAGGAAACAGCTTCGCAACTCCGCACATGAGCGGGATCTGCGCGCTGATCCTCGCCAAGCACCCGGAGCTCACGCCGTTCCAGCTCAAGAGCGTCCTCTATCTGATCGCTTCGAACGTGGGAGGCGCCGCATGACAGAGAATCTTCAGGCCGCAGTCTCAGCGGGCGTCATGTCCGCCGAGGCCGAGCATCGCGCCCTGCTGCAATCGATCGTCGAGGTCGCGCGCGCGATCTTCTCCGCCAAGGCGTCGTCGATCTTCCTGCACGACGAGGAGGCCGACGAGCTCGTCTTCGAGGCGGTCGCGGGCGAAGGCTCCGACAGCCTCATCGGGATGCGATTTCCCTCCAGCAAGGGGATCGCAGGCTGGACGCTCGTCACCCGGCAACCACTCGTGATCGAGGACCTCAAGGAGGACCCACGCTTCTCGCGCGAGCAAGCCGAGAGCACGGGCTACGTCCCCGAAGCGATGATGTCCGTGCCGCTGCTGCATGACGAGCGGTCGCTCGGCGTGCTCCAGGTGCTCGACCGTTCGCTCGAGATCGAGTTCTCGCTCAGCCAGATGGAGCTGCTCGGGCTCTTCGCGAACCAGGCCGCGATCGCGCTCGACCTGCTCCAGCGCGCCCGCCACGCACGTGCCGTGCTCGCCGAGAGCGGCAGCGACGCCGGCGTGGTCGCCCGGGTCGCCTCGGCGCTCGAGGACCTCGACGAGGAGCAGCGCGAGCCGGTCCTGCGGCTGCTCGCCGCGCTCGACGACGTCCTGCGGGCCGACGTCTCGTTCTAGGAAAGAAGTCCAGAAACGCGTCGGGCCGGGAGATCCCGGCCCACGCGGTGCAAACTGCCTGAGATTGTTTCTTCAGGGACCGATCGGAGGCTGAAGCGGAGGCGCGAGCGGGGGCGCGTGGGCCTCTACGTCATCGTCGTCGTCGCTGGCGAACTTCTCGAGCGGCGGCGCGAGCGGGGGCGCGTGACCCTCGACGTCCTCCTCCTCTGGCTGCAGATCCTCACGTGGCTCGTCAGTCATTTCTCCTCCTTCCGAAACTTTGCTGACGTTCAACTAGACGTGCTTTCCGACCCGGATCTTCCCTCGTCTGCTTCAAAAACTCAATCGGCGCTGCGATCCTAGGCCGATGCAGGCTTTGCGGCGCCAATTGCTGGACTCCTTCCGGGCCTTTCAGGGCATCTATCGGAACCCTAGCCTCAGGCGCCTCCAGGTTGCTTGGATCGGTTCGCAAATCGGCACGTGGGGCTACGTCGTCGCGCTCATGGTCTACGCGTACGGCCACGGAGGGCCGGGCGCGGTCGGGCTCGTCGGGCTGATCCGCTGGTTCCCCGCCGCGATCGCGGCGCCGTTCGGCGGCATGGTCGGCGACCGTTTTCCGCGGCTGCGCGTGATGGTCGCGTCGGACCTGCTGCGGATGACCGCGCTCGCACTCGCGGCCGTCGCGATCGCGCTCGACGCCCCGGTGGTGACCGTCTACCTGCTCGCAACCGTCGTCACCCTCGTCTCGCAGGTCTACCAGCCGGCGCAGGCGGCATTGCTGCCGACCCTTGCGGAGTCGCCGGAGGAGCTCGCGGCAGCGAATGTCGCGGCGAGCACGATCGAGTCGGTCGGCTACTTCGTCGGCCCAGCCCTCGGCGGCGTCATCCTCGCCGTCTCGAACGTCGAGACGGTCTTCGCGTTGACGGCGGTTGCGTTCCTGTGGTCTGCCTTCATGCTCGCCCTGATCCGCAAGCACGCGGTCGAGCCCCCCCGCGCGACGGTGCGCGGGAACCGTTGGAAAGAGGCGCTTGCGGGTTTTCGGACGATCGGCGGCGACTGGCGCTTGCGCCTGATCGTTGGGCTCTTCGCCTGCCAGACGTTCGTGTACGGCGCCTTCGTCGTGCTGACGGCCGTGGCGTCAATCCGCCTGCTGGGGCTCGGTTCGCCTGGGATCGGCTACCTCAATGCCGCGCTCGGCGTCGGCGGACTGATCGGCGGCGTCGTAGCCGTCGTGCTCGTCGGGGCGCGTCGGCTCGCGCTCATTTTCGGCGTCGCCCTGATCTTCTGGGGCGCACCGATCCTCGGCGTAGGGGTCTGGGCCGAAGCGGGCCCCGCATTCGTCCTGATCGGGATCGCGGGTCTCGCGTTGACGCTCGTCGACGTGGCGGGCTTCACGCTCTTGCAGCGCGCCGTCCCCGACGAGGTTCTCGGGCGGGTCTTCGGCGTGCTCCACAGCGCGTTCTACGCGACCAGCGGCATCGGCGCCATCGTCGCGCCTGCGTTGGTCAGCTGGCTCGGCATCCAGGCGGCTCTGATCGTCACGGGCGCCTTCATCCCGGTCGTGACGATCCCACTTCTCGGCATGCTCGCGCGCGTCGACGACACGATCACGGTGCCACGGGCCCAGCTGGCCCGGCTGCGCGCGATCGAGATGTTCGAGGCGTTGCCCGCACCGACTTTGGAGCTGCTCGCGTCGAGCCTTCAGCCGGTCGTCCTGTCGGCCGGCGAGACCCTCTTCCGCCAGGGCGACCACGGTGACCGCTTCTACATCGTCGACGCCGGCGAGATCGAGATCGAGATCGACGGGCGGGTAGCGAACGTGCTCGAGCCCGGCGACCACTTCGGCGAGATCGCGCTGCTGCGCGACATCCCGCGCACGGCAACCGCCCGGGCGCGGCGCGAGAGTCAGCTCTACGCGCTCGAGCGCGACACGTTCCTCAGCGCGGTCACCGGGCACGCCGCGAGCGTCGAGGCGGCAGAGACGGTCGTGGTCGCGCGGCTAGGCCTGACCTAGTCAAGTCCTCCAAGCCGGCGGCCGAGCTCGCGCAGGTCCTCGGCAGCCAGCGCCGGATCGCCGCTGAGCGCGACGACCTCCGCGTCCGCGAGGTCGATCTCAACGCGGCCGCCGAAGACGACGCAGCGCACGCCTTCCTCGCGACAGGCACGCAGCGCCTCGCCCGGCGCCTTGCCGGTCTCTGTCGTCTCGTCGACCTTTCCCTCCCCGGTGATGACCAGGTCGGCCCGGCGAACGCTGGCTCGGAAATCGACGCGGCGCAGGACTTCCCGCGCGCCCGGAACCAGCTCCGCGCCGAGCGAGGCGAGCGCGGCGCCGAGCCCGCCCGCGGCGCCGGAGCCCGGGAGCACGGCGAAAGGTGCGAGCTCGTCCATTGCGGCGAAGCGGCGCTCGAACAGCTCGACGTGCTCCGGCGTCGCGCCCTTCTGCGGAGCGAAGAGCCGCGGCGCGTCGAGAAGCGTCGCCAGCGTGTCGCAGAGCACGGTCGTCGCGGCCGGCAGCTCGTGCAACACCTCGCGCAGGCCGGCGCCGCCGTCCATCGTCGCTGTACCGCCGAGACAGACGACCAGCCGGTCGGCCTCGACCTGTGCGATCAATTCGCCGAGCCCGCGGCTGGAGGCGGTCAGCGGATCGAGCCGCGCCGGGTCGAGCGGGATCACCTCAGCCGCTTCGACAAGTGCCGTCCCGTCGGCGACCGCGCGGATCGGCGCATCGCGGGCGCGGCCGAAGGCGTCCGGCACCGAAAAGCG
>Ga0111538_10001796_pt1 | contig 30096 bp, 6 predicted proteins | sample SoiMethybrSBSTD1_FD_79669 | JGI IMG/M metagenome (GOLD analysis project Ga0111538, IMG submission 79669) | Bulk soil microbial communities from a Populus tree surrounding site in Tennessee, USA - Soil MetaG P. TD hybrid SBSTD1 (version 2)... | ecosystem: Environmental > Terrestrial > Soil > Tree... | reverse complement strand
TTAATTATTGGGCGTCGCGGTTATCGGGCGACATTCCTCTCCTTCAGCTTCCCACGGATTGGCCTCGTCCTGCAGTCCAGACCTTCAAGGGCGCGCGCCATCCATTCCGTTTAAGTGTGGAACTGCGGGAGTCGCTCATCTCGCTCAGCCGCCAGTCAGAAGCCACATTGTTTATGACCCTTCTGGCCGCCTTCGCCGTGTTGCTCCATCGTTATTCTGGGCAAACGGATATTGTTATTGGGGCTCCGGTCGCCAATCGAAACAGGGTTGAACTCGAATCGTTGATCGGATTCTTTGTGAACACGCTGCCGTTGCGGCTCGACCTTTCCGGCAATCCGAAGTTCCGCTCGCTGTTAGAAGAAGTTCGTCAGGTAACAATGGGAGCTTACTCTCACCAGGACCTTCCGTTCGAGAAACTAGTCGATCTCATACATCCTGAGCGAAGCCTCAGCCATGGCCCTTTATTGCAGGCAGTCTTCGTTTTGCAGAACGAGCCGGCGGCGGTTTTTGAACTGCCAGGGCTTGCCGTAACTCTCACGGAGGTGGAAAACGGCGCATCGAAATTCGATCTGACCATCAGCCTGACCGATACGGAGAACGGGTTATCCGGATGGTTGGAGTACAACACGGACCTGTTTATGAGCGGCGCCGTAACCGGGCTGTTAGACCACTATACGCGCTTACTGCAGAGCATCGTAGCGAATCCTGATCGGCCTGTCTCAGACCTTCCGATGTTAAGTCCGGCTGAGTCACATCGAATCGTCCGGCAGTGGAACGAGACCCTGGCGGAGTATCCGTCGGAATCCACGATCGCAGAGTTGTTCGAGCAGCAAGTCGAGCGCAGGCCCGATGCGATAGCCGCCGTCGCGGCGGGAGAACAATGCAGTTATGGGGAGTTAAACCGGCGCGCCAACCGGTTGGCTCACCTTCTGCTGGCTAATGGCGTGGGCCCGGAAGGGCGAGTCGGCTGCCAGATTGAGAGGTCGATCGAAGCGCTGGTGGTAATGCTCGCAGTGAGCAAAGCCGGGGGAGCTTATCTGCCGATCGATCGAGCAAATCCCTGGCGCAGAACCTCATTGATGCTCAAACAAGCGGGAGTTCGGCTGGTGATAGGGCTGAAAGAGGAAGAGTCGGCGGAGTCGGAAATGGCGCGAGAAGGCGTCCGGCGCCTGGACCTGGGAGGAATTGCAGAGGCTCTGGCCGCGCAGCTTTCGGACAATCCGCGAACGAGCGTCTGTGGGGAGAATCTGGCTTATGTGATGTACACGTCTGGCTCAACAGGCGAGCCGAAGGGAGTGGAGATTCCGCACAAGGGAGTGGCGCGACTGGTGAAGGGGGCCGACTATGCGAGCCTGGGAGAAGAGGAAGTGATGCTGCACTTGTCGCCGCTGGCGTTCGACGCCTCGACCTTCGAGGTTTGGGGAGCGCTGTTGAACGGAGGGCGGCTGGTGGTAGTTGAGGAGGGGCCGGTTGGGCTGGAAGAGATCGAGCTGGTCATCGAGCGGGAAGCCGTGACGACCATGTGGCTGACGGCGGGCTTGTTCGATGTGTTCGTCGATGAGCGGATAGAAGGATTGAAAGGAGTGAGGCAATTGCTGGCGGGAGGGGATGTGCTTTCGGCGAGGCGGGCTAAAAAGGTGAAGCGGGAGGTCGCAGGATGTGAAGTAATCAACGGCTATGGGCCGACCGAGAGCACGACCTTTGCGTGCAGCTACAAGGTGAAAGGAGATGAGGGAGAAAGGATACCGATCGGTCGTCCGATTTCGAATACGAGGGTTTACCTGTTGGATGGAGAGCTGCAAGTGGTGGGTGTGGGGATGGAAGGCGAGTTGTACATCGCGGGAGCGGGGCTGGCCCGAGGTTATCTGAGAGAGGGCGGGCTGACGGCGGAGAGTTTTTTACCAAACCCGTATAGCCTGGAGGCGGGTGAGAGGCTCTACCGCACGGGGGACGTTGGGAAGTACCTGCAAAGTGGAGCGATCGAGTTTCGGAGGAGAAGAGACCGCCAGGTTAAGTTGAGAGGGTATCGGATAGAGCCGGGCGAAATCGATAGTGCGCTGAGGAGGTGTGAAGGGGTTCAAGAGAGTGTGACGGTGGTGAGTGAAGCCGCTCCTGGCGAGAAGGAACTGGTTACCTATGTGTTGCTTAAGAACGGGGGCGATCGGAGTGAGCAGGAGCTGGAGAGCGAGCTGCGGGAGCGGTTGCCGGAATACATGGCGCCGAGAAGTGTGAAGCGGATAGAGCGATTGCCGCTGACTGCGAACGGCAAGATCGACTATGCCGCGCTCTCGCGGCCGGATCAAGTGAAGATCGTTTCCAGCCAGTCTCCGTCGCGGTTTCGGACGCCGACGGAAGAAAAACTTGTGGATCTTTGGGCTGATACTCTGGGCATCCCGGCTCCGGGAATTCACGATAACTTTTTTGCGCTTGGAGGAAATTCTCTGCTGGCCGCGCGATTGGTCTCGCGGACGCGAATAAGGTTTCAAGTGAGTTTGCCGCTGCGAAGACTTTTCGAAAAGCCGACCGTCTCAGGCATTGCCGAAATCATCGACGGTGAGCGCCGCTTCAATCAACCCGGCGATGAAAAAATTGATTCTCTCCTGAAGGTCGATAGCAATGAATTGTCGATACCGCCTCGCGACAGTTCCATAACCGAAGCCGCGCTCTCGCCCGGACAACAGAGATTGTGGATTTTGTACCGGATGGATCCGACGAGCCCGGCTTACAACGTGCCTGCGGCCATTCGGTGGGAAGGACCCTTAAATCAGGCTGCGCTTGAAGACGCTTTTGAAGAAATAACGCGCCGCCATGAGATTTTGCGGACGAGCTTTCTCAACAGGGACGGGCAGCCGCGCCAACTCATAGGCGCTGTCCGCCCGGTTCGCGCCCGGGTTGTGGATCTCACATCGGCAGGGAGAAATGAGGCTGAGCGTCTGGCGCCTTCGGTAGTAAAAACAGAGATCGGTGAAGGGTTCAAGCTGGAGGAAGGGGAGTGTTGGCGGCTCGCGCTGGTGAAGCTGGGTGAAGACAGCTACGTCGTTATACTGACCATGAGCCATATTGTCTGCGATGGATGGTCGATGATGCTTCTGGTCAAAGAACTGGCTGCTCTGTACGAAGCATATGCAAATAGGCGGCCATCGCCCCTGGCCATGCCCCCTGTGCAGTATGCTGATTACGCGATCTGGAGCCAGGAGTGGCTGGCAGGCGAGAGACTGCAAAACTTATTGAGTTACTGGACGAAGAGGCTCGAAGGAATCAGAAAGTTGGAGTTTCCGACCGATCATGCGAGGTCCAGATCGGCAAAGATGCGCGGAAGGCGGTATACACGGCTCATCCCAGAAGGATTGAAGGAGGATTTGAAGAAGCTGAGCCGGCAGGCGGAAGCGACGCTGTTTATGACACTGACAGCGGCCTTTAACCTGCTGCTCATGGATTACACACAAGAGCAGGACATCTGCATCGGGACGCCGGTGGCGAACAGGCCGGGAGCCGAGTTAGGGGAACTGATAGGTTTTTTTGCGAATATGGTTTTGCTGCGGGTGGATCTGCGCGGAGACCCGACATTCCATGAACTGATAGGGCGTGTGAAGGAGGCGGTTTTAGAAGCCTACGAGCATCAGGCATTGCCATTTGAAAGGTTAGTCGAAGAGTTGCAACCTGAAAGAGACGGCGCGAGATCGCCGCTGCTCGGCGTGGTGCTGGCATATCAGGAAGATCTTCCGTCTGAGATGGATCTGGCCGGGGCGAAATGCGCATTGCTGGACGCGGACACAGGCGCGGCGAAGTTTGAATTGATGCTGACTGTCGTCGAGAGAAATCGCGAGCTGGCGTGTGTGTGGGAGTACGACAGCGATCTCTTTGAGGACGAAACGATCGAACGGTTGCACCGGCATTGGGAAAATGTGTTGAGGCAAGTGGCGGCGGACGCCGGCCGGACTCTCAGCAGTATAAATGCGCCGGGCGCAGGGGAGAGGCCGGGCGTTGTCCGGCGATGGAACGAGACCGAAGCAAAGTATCCGTTAGAAGCCACGGTCGCCGAAACGGCTATTGATCAGGCTTTGCTGGAAGAATCTTATAAACCGCCTCAAACCGAAATCGAGCGTAAGCTGCAGGCGCTATTCGCGGACGCTCTCCGCCTCGACCGCATCGGCGTAGACGATGATTTTTTCTCTTCTGGAGGCCACTCGCTCAAGGCCATGCAGCTTGTCGCCAGGATTGAGAAAGAGCTTAATGTAAAGGTTCCGCTCAAAGTCTTTTTTGAAAATCCTGCCATCAGGCCGATCGCGCGATTTATCGACTCGTCCGCTGAAACCGGCTACCAACGAATTCAGCCGCTTCCTTCGGCGGAGTTTTATGAGCTTTCCCATGCGCAAACGCGGCTTTGGCTCGCGCACCAGCTAAATCCTAACAGTTCGGCATATCACATGCCGTTTGTCATCGATCTCGACGACGATCTTGATCCGGAGATGCTTCAAAAGGCGCTGGCGACCGTAGTCAAGAGGCATGAATCTTTGCGGACGGTCTTCGCGGTGAAAGACGGAAGACCCGTCCAGATTGTCAAGGATCAAGTTCGAGTTGAAATCACAATCCGGCCCGTCTCCGGCCCGGATGAGTTTGCAAGAATATGCCTGGAGAATGCGGCCAGCCCCTTCGACTTGGAGAACGGACCGTTATTCCACGCTCTCATACTGGCCTCGGAAAACAAGAGGAAATCTCTTTTCTGGAACATAAGCCATATCGTCTCCGACGGATGGTCAATGGAGATTTTGAAGAGGGAAATCACCTCGCTCCTCAATGCGTATAAAACTGGCGAAGCTCCGGCCCTGCCTCCGCTTCCGATTCAGTACAAGGATTTCGCCGCCTGGCAGAATCAACGAGGATCCTCGCCGGAGATGGAGGCCGATGGACGGTTTTGGCGGGAAATCCTGGGCGGTGATCTGCCGGAGCTCGAATTGCCGTTCGACTTTCCTTACTGCGGCGCCTCCTCTTTGAAAGGAGCAGCCTATCGATTCAGATCCTCGCGCTCCGCAAAAGAAGAACTTGGCCGGTTAGCAAGGCAAAATCATACAAGCGTCTTCCCGATCCTGCTCTCCTGTCTTTATGTCCTGCTCAACCGGATGTCCGGCCAGACCGACCTCATAATCGGGGCGCCGGTGGCGGGCCGCGATCACGAGGATGTACGGAACATCATCGGCTTTTTCCTCAATACGGTGATGTTGCGGATGCAGATCGAGCCGGAAGAAAGATTCATCGACCTGCTCCGGAAAGTGAAAGAGCTGACGATCAAGACGCTCATCCATCAAAACTATCCTTTTGAGAAGCTCATCGGTGAATTGAATATCAGGCGCGACCCGGTACGCTTTCCGATAAGTTCGGTATTCATAAATATGCTGAATTACCCGGAGCACGAATCCTTCAGCGGGACGAAGGAGGACGGACACTGCCCGTTAAATCTCGATCTTAAGTTCGAGTTTGAAATTTATGTTCGAGAGCTGGAAGAAGGATTGTCCTTTAGTTGTCATTACCGGAGAGATCTTTTCAGGCCGGAAACGATCGAATATCTCATGGCGGAATACCTGCGATTGATCGAATCGATCGCAACCTGGGCGCCGCGACGGATTGAGGAGATCGACCTTTTCGACAAGAAGCGCCTCGACGTCAAGCCGCGCCTCGTCAGGCCAGACGTCCCTTTCACCGCATTCCGGAAAGCCGAGCCGGAGCAATCGATCAGCTCACGGTTTGAGCAAATAGCGCAGGTTTATTCAGACCTCCCTGCGGTCAGGACCAGGACTTCCGACTGGAGTTACTCTTTCCTTAATCAATATGCGAACCGGCTCGCATCGGTCATTCTCAAGGCCGGCTCAGCTCAGCGGCCGGTGGTGGCGCTGTTGCTGGATCATGACGAGCAGATGATTGCCGCCGTCCTCGCTACCTTGAAGGCGGGGGGATGTTATGTCCCGTTGAGCCCCTCATACCCTGAGGCGCGTCTGGCTTTCATGCTCGCAGACTCAGGCGCCGGCCTGATTGTGACGAACGACAGAAACTTGAACCAGGCCGGCGAACTCGCCAAAGCGGGTCTCGGCCTGGTGAATCTCGACCGGATTGATCTGGAAGCCGGTTGTGAAAATCTCTCTCTGAGCGTTTCACCTGACGCTCCAGCCTATTTGTTATATACCTCCGGGTCTACTGGCCGGCCGAAGGGAGTGGTTCAAACACATCGAAACGTTTTGCACTTTATACGGAGTTATACGAACCGCCTGCAGATCAGCGCCAGTGACAGGCTGACGTTGTTATCGCCTTACACCTTCGACGCTTCGATCGTCGACATCTTCGCCGCGCTCCTGAATGGGGCGACCCTTTATCCATTTGACCTCAGAGGTCATCGAGCCGAAGAACTGGCTGGATGGCTGTTGACAAGCGAGATCACGGTTTACCACTCGACTCCTACGGTTTATAGGCATTGGGTCGCTTCCTTCAGTGGGCTGGAATCGTTTCCAAGCTTACGGTTGATCGTCCTCGGAGGAGAGACTGTTCACAATCGGGATGTCGATCTCTACAAAACGCGCTTTTCATCGAAGACGTTGTTGGCGAACTTATACGGATCGACGGAGTCGACCATCACCTCACTTGATTTAATCGATCATCAAACCCCGGTGAACAGAAACGTCGCCCCCTTCTACGATCCGGTCGATGACACCGAAATGGAGTTGTTCGACGAGGCGGGTTCGATCAACCGGGTTTTTGGCGTCGGAGAGATTGTTGTAAAAAGCCGCCACGTCGCGCCCGGCTATTGGCATGACGCTCAGCAGACTGGCGGCGTATTTGCGCCTGACTTCTCGGACGCGAGCCGAATAATCTATCGGACAGGAGACCTCGGACGCCTGGCCCCGGACGGAGGGATCGAATTTGTCGGACGAGCCGATTTTCAATTGAAAGTCAGGGGCCACAGAATCGAAGTGGCTGAGATCGAGACTGCCCTGCGGACGATTGACGGGGTGAAGGACGTGGTGGTCGTCGCCCGCCCTGCCAGGCGCATGGGAGAGGAATATTTGTGCGCATATTTGGTTTGGCGCGCGGAGGCGCGAAGCGACCTCGGAAAACCAATGTCGCCGCGCGAGCTGTCGGCGTATCTGGCCAGACAACTGCCCGATTACATGATCCCTTCTCACTATGTCAGTCTGGATGAGCTGCCTTTGACCACCAGCGGGAAGATCGATCGCCGAGGGCTTCCTGACCCTGATCAGGAGCCTCCTGAAGATCAACTATTTGAATCGCCACGTACGCCGACCGAAGGGATCATTGCGCAAACCTGGCGAGAGGTCTTGAATCTTGAGCGTGTCGGCGTGAATGAGAACTTCTTTGACCTCGGCGGACATTCATTACTCGCGATAGAGCTGCTCACACGGCTACGGGAGAGATTGGGTGTCGAGACGCCACTGCGAATTTTGTATGAATCTCCGACTGTGGCCGATCTCGCCGCCGCCGTCAGCCAGGCGAGAGATCCGAAGACCGGGCCGGATCACTCTTCTTTCTTGGAGACAATCGTCCCATGCGAGGATCAGCGACACCTGCCATTTCCGCTGACTGACATTCAGCAGGCTTACTGGATTGGGCGCAGCGCGGCTTTCGAACTGGGCAATGTCGCGACCCACAGTTACCTGGAAGTCGAAGGCGAGGGGCTCGACCTGGAGCGGATGAATGCGGCGCTGGGCCGATTGATTGCGCGTCACGATATGCTGCGAGCCGTCGTGCTAGAGGACGGCCGGCAGCGCATTATTGCTCAAGTCCCTCCTTATAGGATTCAGGTTTTGGATTTGCGAGAGGGAGACCGCGAGGAGGCCGAAGCCAAGCTTCTCGCGATCCGCGACGAGATGTCACACCAGGTGCTGCCTGTCGACCGATGGCCCCTCTTCGAGATCAGAGCTTCCCTGTTGATCGACCGCCTCTTCAGATTACACATCAGCACGGACGCCCTGATTCGTGACGCGTCGAGCTGGAGAATTTTGATCAGAGAGGCCGCCATGTTCTATCAGAACCCTGATCTGGACCTGGGCCGGCTAGACCTGTCTTTTCGCGACTACGTACTGGCCGAGCGCGCGCTGGAAAGCACTGATTTATATCGCCGGTCAGAAGAGTATTGGTCGAATCGTCTCGCCTCGCTGCCTCCTGCGCCTGAGGCGCCACTGGCAAAGAATCCTGCCTCAATCACCAACCCGCGATTCAAGCGCAGGAGCGGCAAGCTTGAGGAGGAGTCCTGGCTTCGTTTGAAAACTCGGGCCGCCAGCGCCAAATTGACTCCATCGGCCCTCTTGCTCGCCGCTTACGCTCAGGTTCTCGCGGCATGGTGTAAAAGTCCTCGCTTCACCCTCAACCTGACCCTGTTCCAGCGGCTTCCCCTTCACCCCGAGGTCAATCAAATCGTGGGGGATTTTACTTCTCTGACATTGCTGGCGGTGGATTACTCCGAACCTGTTCCCTTTGAGTCACAGGCGCGACGGATTCAGGAACAACTCTGGAGTGATCTGGATCATCGCTATTTTGGGGGCGTCAAGGCGCTGCGAGGGTTGGCGCGGGCGAGGGGCGATTCCTCAAAAGCCGCCATGCCGCTGGTCTTCACCAGCGCCTTAAATCTGGATTCCTCGCATCGAACGCGGTTCGATGCGTCGTCCTTAGGCAAGCTCGTCTACAGCATCACCCAGACTCCGCAAGTTTGGATTGATCATCAGGTTCTCGAACAGGCGGGGGCGCTGGTTTTTCACTGGGATGCGGTCGAGGAACTTTTTCCAGAGGGGCTGCTACAGGATTTGTTCGACTCTTATTGCCGTTTTCTAAACCGTCTGGTTGAAGAGAAGGAGTCGTGGACGGAGAAAAGGCCTTTGTTGATCCCGCCATCTCAACTTGAACAACGGGCCGTCTTGAACGCTGTGGCATCGCCTCCATCCGATCAGTTACTCCACACACTATTTTTGAAACAGGCCGGCCTGCAACCTGACGCCGTGGCTGTCTTCAGTCCCGGGCGCAAACTGACCTACGGGGAACTGGCGCAACGATCGATTGACCTGGCTCATCGATTGCGGGAAAAGGGCGCTCGGCCAAACTCGTTGGTGGCGGTTGTGATGGAGAAGGGCTGGGAGCAAGTTGTGGCGGCTCTCGGAATCCTTCAATCAGGCGCCGCTTATCTCCCGATAGACCCGGCGCTGCCCCTGGAGCGCATCGGGTATTTGATCGAGCAAGGCGAAGTCGAGATTGTCGTTACGCAGCCCTGGCTGGAGGAGTCCCTTGATTGGCTTGGGCAAGTAAATAAGCTTTCGATCGATGGGGACCGAAAGATTGAGATCGACCGGCCTGTTCTCGAACCGATTCAAACGCCAGACGATCTGGCTTACGTAATTTACACCTCTGGATCAACCGGATTGCCGAAAGGCGTGATGATTGATCATCGGGGCGCGGTCAACACCATTCTCGACGTCAACCGCCGGATGAATGTCGGGACCGAGGACCGGGTTTTTGCGCTTTCATCGTTAAGCTTCGATCTTTCGGTTTATGACATCTTCGGCGCATTAGCCGCCGGCGGGGCCATCATCATGCCCAGCGCGTCGGCTCTAAAAGATCCGCGCCACTGGGCGGACCTGATGGTTGAAACGAAAGCCACCATCTGGAACTCGGTCCCGGCTTTGATGAAGATGTTTGTCGAATTCCTCGCCCACAACCCGGAGAATGCGCCGGCGACGCTTCGGTTGGCGATGATGAGCGGCGATTGGATCCCGGTGACGTTGCCTGCTCAGATCCGGACCTTGTTCAAAGAGATCGATCTCTTCAGCCTCGGCGGCGCGACCGAAGCTTCGATCTGGTCAATCATCTTTCCCATTACTGAGGTCGATGCGGGATGGACAAGCATCCCTTACGGTCGCCCGATGACGAACCAGAAATGGTATGTGTTTGACGACGCCATGCGGCATCGGCCCGTCTGGGTTCCCGGGCAGCTTTACATCAGCGGCGTTGGATTGGCGAAAGGCTACTGGCGTGATGAAGACAAGACGCGTCACAGTTTCATTATCCATCCCCAAACGGGCGACCGTTTATACCGCACCGGAGATTTCGGACGTTACCTGCCAGACGGGAATATAGAATTTCTCGGAAGAGAGGATTTCCAGGTAAAGATTCAAGGCTACCGGGTCGAACTGGGCGAGATCGAAGCGGCGCTGATGGAGCATCCGCTGGTGAAATCGGTCGTAGTCTCCGCAGTAGGCGACGTTATGCAGTCCCGCCGTCTTGCGGCTTATCTCGTCCTCAATGAAGAAACGCAGGCAGTTCCTATCTCCTCGCATAGGCGGGGGATTGAGCCCGTGAGCCCGGAAACCGCATTCGCTTCAGCCCCGCAGAGGGGTCTCGAAAAACTGCAATTCAAGATCGACCGGATGGGATTACGGCAGGAGAGTGGCGAACCGAAGGTGCAACTCACGAAGCCGGAGAAAGGCCAGCCGCTCATCGCCGCCTACTTGAAACGGCGAAGCTATCGAAGCTTCAATCCAAGATCGATTTCGTTCCAGCAATACAGCGGGCTCCTGAGCTGTCTGCTGCAAATGGAGATCGAGCCATACCCGCTGCCGAAATTCCGTTACCCCTCGGCAGGGAGTCTCTACCCGGTGCAAACCTATCTTTATATCAAGCCTGATTCCATAGAGGGGATTCGCGAAGGAGTTTATTACTATCACCCTGAAACTCACAGCTTGCTGGCAACCGCTTCCGGCGCGCATATCGATCGCAGCGTACACGCGCAGGTGAACCAGTCCATCTTTGATGAGTCGGGCTTCTCAATCTTTCTCATCGGGAAATTAGGCGCCGTCGAACCCGTCTACGGCCGGCTTGCCAGGGACTTCTGTTTGCTGGAAGCAGGCTATATGAGCCAGCTTTTGATGACCTGCGCGCCCGATTATCAAATCGGCTTGTGTCCGGTAGGAGAGCTGGATTTCGAAAGGGTTCGGGGCCTGTTCGCGTTGAACGATGATCATATTTTCCTTCATGCGCTACTCGGAGGCCGCATCGAACAGGAACCGGATGAAGTTCTTCCCGCGCGGAATGGAATGCCGTCAGTCGTATCTCTGGACGGCTTATCCCCAATCCCTCGCAACAATGGGGACTCCCGGTCCGCGCAATTCAGGAAATTCCTGAGCGGCAAATTGCCCGAGTACATGATCCCATCCTCCTTCGTCTTTCTGCGCGAACTGCCTTTAACCGCTAATGGAAAGATAGACCGAAAAGCGCTCCCCGATCCGGACATCCTGGCTGAAGAGAGCGCGGCGCCATCCGCAACGCCTTCGAATGATGTGGAGCGGACACTGGCCGAAGTCTGGCAGGAAGTACTCGAAGTCGAGAGGGTCGGCGTCACCGACAATTTCTTCGACCTCGGCGGCAATTCTTTGCTGATGGTCCGGATTTATAACAAGTTGCGGTCAATTTTCGGGGAGAGAGTTTCAATTGTGAAGATGTTCGAGTACCCGACCGTCAGCGCCTTTGCCCGTTACTTGAGCCAGGAATCCGTGGAGCCGCAAGAAAACTCCGACCATCAGGCAGAGAAGAGAAAAGCTTTGCGCAGACGACGAGGAACCAAACCGAGCGACGCCGAATAGACGGAGCGGAATTCAATGACAGAAAGAAACGATTTAACCAATGAAATTGGGGTTATCGGAATGTCAGGACGATTTCCCGGTTCAAGAACCTTGGATCAGTTCTGGCGGCGTCTGAGAGAAGGGGTCGAATCCATTTCTTTCTTTACCGACGAGGAATTGCTGGCTTCCGGCGTCAAACCGGAAGATTTGACTGACCCTCGCTATGTTAAGGCCGGGGCGAGTCTGGACGATGTCGCTCGCTTCGACGCAGACTTCTTCGGATTTAGCCCCCGAGAGGCGGAAATTACCGACCCACAGCATCGCCTTTTCCTGGAATGCGCCTGGGAAAGTCTGGAAGACGCCGGATACAACCCGGAAACTCACCAAGGCCGCATCGGCGTTTATGCCGGCGTGAGCGTCAGCGCTTATCTGCTTGCGAATCTGTTGCCCAATAAAGGCGTTTTCCGCTCCTCAAGTGACTTCCAGATTCTCACCGGGAACGAGAAGGATTACCTTTCCACGCGGGTTTCTTACAAATTGAACCTCAGAGGGCCGAGCATCACGGTCCAGACTGCCTGTTCCAGCTCACTGGTCGCCGTTCATCTGGCTTGCGAAAGCCTGTTGCGCGGTGAATGCGATATGGCGCTCGCAGGCGGGGTGAAAATCCTGGTCCCCCAAAAATCAGGGTATTTTTTTCAGGAAGGCGGAATCTGGTCTCCGGACGGGCATTGCAGGCCCTTTGACGCAAATGGACGTGGCACGATTTTCGGGAGCGGCGTCGGAGTCGTAGTTCTGAAGCGACTCAGTGACGCCCTGGATGACGGAGATTGTTTGCACGCGGTGATCAAAGGCTCCGCAGTGAACAATGACGGCTCGATGAAAGTTGGATTCACGGCGCCGAGCGTCGAGGGGCAGGCCGCAGTGATCAAGGAAGCCCTCGAGATCGCTGAAGTCGAGCCGGAATCAATCGCTTACATCGAAGCTCATGGGACCGGAACGCCCCTCGGCGACCCGATCGAAATTGCGGCGCTGACGCGGGCTTTTCAGCGTTGCGCATCGATGAGAGGCTCATGCGCGATTGGCTCGGTCAAAAGCAATATCGGCCATCTTGAAGTTGCAGCCGGAATCGCAGGCCTGATCAAGACGATCCTGGCCTTGAAACATAAACAGATTCCGCCGAGCCTGCACTTCCGCGAGGCAAATCCCGAAATCGATTTTGACCGAACCCCTTTTTATGTCAACACCGCCCTGGCGGAATGGAAGCGGGGAAAGGCTCCTCGCAGAGCGGGCGTCAGTTCTTTTGGAATCGGCGGAACCAACGCCCACGTCATTCTCGAAGAAGCCCCGCCTACGGCCGAATCAAGCGCTTCCAGACCAGGGCGCCTGCTGCTGCTTTCCGCCCGGACCGGCGCGGCGCTTGAAGACGCTACTGCAAACCTTCGAGCCTATCTGGAACGCAATCCCCAGGTGAATCTGGCCGATGTCAGCTACACATTGCAGAAGGGGCGCAAGCAGTTCAACCATCGACGGGTTGCGATCTGCCGCGGTCTTACCGAGGCTTTGGAAACTCTTGCGGGCCGGAATTCGAAGAATCTGTTGACCCGGGTCCAGGAACAAACGAAAAGGCCAGTGGTCTTTATGTTTTCCGGTCAGGGATCGCAGTACGTAAATATGGCCGCCGGAATCTACCGGACTGAGCCGTTTTTTCGTGAACAGATCGATCGATGCTCGAGCCGGCTTCTGCCACACCTGGGATTCGACCTGCGAGAGATATTATTCCCAGGAAGGGAGCCGGAAAGCGAACGGTCAGAAAAGCTCAGCCAGACAATAGTCGCACAGCCTGCTCTTCTGATCGTCGAATACGCATTGGCTCAGCAATGGATGGCTTGGGGAGTGCGCCCTGAATCAATGATCGGTCATAGCATCGGGGAGTATGTTGCGGCTTGTCTGGCCGGTGTTTTCACATTGGAGGACGCAATTGCCGTCGTCGCCGCTCGTGGCAGGATCATACAGAATCTACCGCGCGGAGGGATGCTCGCTGTTCAAATGACCGAGCGACAAGCTCAGCCGTTGCTCGGCGCCGGCGTCTCGCTGGCGGCGATTAACGGGCCTTCGCAGTCCGTGCTTTCAGGGCCGGTAGAAGCGATCGAGCAGCTCGCTCAACACCTCAGGGACCAGGGCGTCGGATGTCGCCGCCTGCAGACTTCTCATGCATTTCATTCCGAGATGATGGAAGCGGCAGTCGAGCCTTTCCTGGAAGTTTTGAGAAAAGTACCGCTGAAGCCTCCCAGGGCGCCGTATTTGTCAAACCTGACGGGCAAGTGGATCACAGCCGCTGAAGCAGTCGATCCTAAGTATTGGGCCATACATCTGCGCCAAACCGTGCGCTTTGCCGAGGGCCTTGATGAGTTGATGAGGAAGCCCGATCGCATCTATCTGGAGGTCGGACCGGGCCAGGCTTTGAGCCGAATTGCCAGGAAACAACTGCCTGCGGGCGATGCGCGCGCGGTTTTTTCTTCTCTGCGCCAGGCCGAGGAAGATCTCGATGACCACGAGTTTTTACTCAATACAATCGGCAATCTCTGGCTGGAGGGGACGCAATTCGATTGGGACTCGTTTTACTCCGCCGAGCGCCGGCATCGAATCTTTTTGCCGACCTATCCTTTTGAGCGGCGGCGGTATTGGATTGAGCCGGCGCCCGATGAGGAAGGCAGATCTCCCAGGCGAGAACCTGCCGGGGAAAAGACGAAGATTGAAGAATGGTTTCAGATCCCTGTCTGGAAGCCCTCGCTAAGACCTGTAGATTCGCATCTGGAGATTTTAGCCGGAGATAAACGCTCATGGATCATCTTCTGCGACGACTCTGGTCTGGGAGACAGCCTGGCCGGGCGTCTCGAACAATTCGATCAGCGAGTGATCCGGGTTGCCGCGGGAAACCGGTTTTCGCAGATCTCGAATGCGGATTTTGTTATTGACCCTCAACAGTCTGAACACTACCAGAATCTGATTGACAAGTTGAGCGCTTCAGGAAGCTTTCCGCATATGATTCTCCATTTGTGGAGCGTGACCAAGGGAGCGCAAACAGCGGCTAGTTGTCTGACCGCGGGTTTTTACAGCCTCTTCTTCCTGGCCCAGGCGATCGGCAAACAAGCGATCGCCGCCCCCGTCCAAATCGTCGCTATTTCCAATCAAATGCAGAAAGTCGGCGGCGAAGAATCGTTGGTTCCGGAGAAAGCCGCTTTGCTCGGCCCCTGTAAAGTCATTCCCCAGGAATATCCCCGCATTAAGTGCCGAAGCGTCGATATCGCTTTTCCCCTTGCCCAAAGCCGGCTGGAGGAAGGGTTGATCGATCAACTCCTGGTGGAAGTTCTGAGCGAGTCATCAGATTCTCTTGTCGTCTATCGTGGGGTCGAACGGTGGATCCAAAGCTTTGAGTCTATCCGGTTGCCGCTACCGGACGCCAATTTCAGCCTGCTTAGACAAAACGGCGTCTACCTCATCACGGGCGGGTTGGGCGGTATCGGACTGGCCCTGGCGGAGGAACTGGCGCGAGATGCGAACGCAAAACTGATTCTGACAGGGCGCGCGATATTCCCGGATAAAAGTGAATGGGAGAAATGGCTGGCTACCCACAGCGCGCAGGACGCCTTGAGCGCGAAAATCAGAAAACTAAAAGCTCTGGAAGAAATCGGAGCCTCCATTTTAATTGGCCGGGCAGATGTTACTGACCGTGAGCAGATGAAAACTGTCATCGACAGAGCGCGGAGTGAGTTCGGCGAGATCAACGGCGTTATTCATGCCGCCGGCGCTCCCGGCGGCGGTTTGATTCAACAGAGGTCTCAGGAGCAAGCCTGGGATGTGCTTGCCCCCAAGGTCCAGGGCGCCCGAGCGCTGGAAGAGTTATTTGATGGCGCCAAGCTTGATTTTATGGCGTTTTGCTCCTCGACCATTGCGATTACCGGCGGCCCGGGCCAGGTCGATTATTGCGCCGCCAACGCTTTCCTCGACTCATTTGCCGAATACTACCGCAGGCGCCGAGGGGGAATCGCTTTTTCTATCAACTGGGACGCCTGGAAGGGAGTTGGAATGGCGGCCAGCCGTCCTCTCGGGCCTGCGGATCGCCGGCCCGCCTCCGTGGAAAATCAGATCGCCCATCCTTTATTTGCGTCTTACCGGCAGGAAACGCCGGCCAGGCATGTTTACGTGGCTGAACTCGCGGCCTCCACATACTGGGTATTAGACGAGCATCGGATTCTGGGAAAACCGGCGGCGCCCGGCTCGATGTATCTTGAGTTTGCCGCCGCCGCGTTCCAAAACCTTTTTCCCGAAAAGACGTTTGAGTTGAGAGACGTCTTGTTCCTCGCCCCGCTTGCTCTCGAAGAGGGCGAACGGAAAGAGGTTCATACAATTCTCGAGAAAAATAACGAGACTTATTCCTTCAGCGTTGTAAGCAGATCTGGGCTGAACGATGCGGGGGCCGCCGCTTTCATCGAGCATGCCGTCGGGAAAGTAAAAGCTCTGGAGACGCCGCCGCCCCGCGCTGTCGCGATTGAAGAAGTCATGGCCGGCTTTGAAGAAGTGGCGCTTCCAGGCAGGCCAGGCTCGGATGCCGGCCCCTCGCAGGCCGTTGTGCAGGCGGGGCCGAGATGGAAGAGCGTCAAAACTCTGCTGCGCGGAACGAATGAAGCGCTCGCCTTCCTGGAATTGCCTGACGCTTTCGTCGGCGATCTTGAACGCCACGATCTGCATCCTGCCTTATTTGACGTCGCCACAAGCTTTGCCATCCAGTTCATCGGATCGGGCAGCTACGTGCCGATCTCTTACGAAAGAATTGTCGGCGCCAACCCTTTGCCCAAGGCGATTTACTCTCATGCCTGCTGGAAAGATGAATCCGGATTGCAGAAGGAAAGCCTGACGATAGATATCGACCTGTACGATAGCAATGGAAACGAGTTGTTGCGGGTGAGCGGGTTTAACTTGAAGCGAGTCACCGCTTCTGACTTTGATCCGGACAAAGCCGCGACCAGAAATTCCATCTCTGTCAGAGGTCGAGCGCGCACGAGCGATACGAACGGTGATGAGAATTATATCTCGCCCGAAGAGGGACAGGAGGTATTTAGAAAATTACTGATCAAAAACATCTTGCCGCAAATTGTGGTTACCAGGCGGAACCTTCATTCCCTGATCGAAAGGGCGAACGACTTCGGGCGGTCGCGCATTTTGCTCGATCTTGAGAGTGGCCCGGCTCTCAATCCATCACATCGGCGTCCTGACCTCGGCACGCCATATGTCGCCCCACGAACGGAGCTGGAGAAGCTTTTTGCGGGAATTTGGCAGGACATGCTCGGATTCGAACAGATCGGCGTCAACGACAATTTTTTCGAGCTTGGTGGAGACTCCATTCTGGCCATCCAGGCGCTCGCGAAAATCAATAAGGCCGGATTTGAGTTCACACCCAATCAACTTTTCCAATATCAAACCATTGCCGAGATTGCGAGCCTCGCGGCCGGCGCCGTAGTTCCGGCTGAGGAAGACGAGCGCGTTGATTTGACTCCTTCGAAGTTTTCTCTGGCGAGACTCGATCAGAGCGAACTGGCGGGCGTTTTGACTTCTCTGAATAAGAGCGAGGGATAAGAATAGTGAATAACCCGGAACAAGTTGAAGACATTTATCCGCTCTCGCCCATGCAGCAGGGCATGCTTTTTCACACTTTGTATGCGCCTGAATCGGGAGTTTATTTCGAGCAAATCGGATGCGCGTTGCGGGGCGAGATCGATGCGGAAGCGTTTCGGAAGGCCTGGACGCGGATTTTGGAAAGACACCCGATTCTGCGCACAAGCTTCGTTTGGGAAAACATCTCGGAACCTCACCAGGTTGTATTTCGAAGCGTCGGTTTGCAGCTGAAGCAGATGGACTGGCGTGGAATGTCCCGGGAAGTTCAGGACGAGCTCCTTGCGTCGTCTTTGAAGGACGACCGGGTCGGCGGCTTCGATCTCTCCAGGCCGCCTCTCATGCGCTGGATGTTAATTCGAATCGCCGATCGCGAATACCATTTTGTATGGAGCTTCCATCATATCCTGCTGGACGCCTGGTCGGGCAATTTGTTGCTCAACGAATTCTTTTCATTTTATCGGACGTTTTGTGAAGGAGCAGACTTGCATCCGGCGCCCAGCCGTCCCTACCGCGATTACATCGCCTGGTTACAACGACAGGATCAGTCGCGGGCGGAGGAATATTGGCGGACTGTCTTCAAGGGGTTTGAAGCGTCTACTTTTATGGGCTCTTTGGGCTCTTTGGGCAAGGACCATTTCAACCGGGCTCGGTCCGACGACGATCAGGATTATGACAAACAGCGCCTCAGCCTCACGGCTTCCGCCAGCGACAATCTGCGCCATTTCGCGCGGAAAAACCAATTGACCCTCAATACGCTCTTGCAGGGCGCCTGGGCTCTGATCCTGGCTCGCTACAGCGGCGCAAAGGATGTTGTTTTCGGATCGACGTCATCCGGCCGCCCTCCGGGATTGCGGGGCGCCGAGCGGATGATCGGACTGTTCATCAATTCGCTGCCGGTTCGGGCCGGCGTCTTGCCGAATTCCCACATCGTGGACTGGCTCAAGGGCCTGCAAACGAGACAAGCTGAATCGCGCCAGTATGAATATAGCTCCTTGATCCAGATCCAGAGGTGGAGCGGGATTCCGGCTGGCCAGCCCCTCTTTGAGAGCGTGCAGGGCCTGGAAAATCACCCGGTTGACTCCTGGACCGAACGCGTCGGAAGTCTCGCGATTACAAATCACTGGAGTTTCGAAAGAACAAACTATCCGCTAACTGTGCTCGCCGCCCCGGGGGCGGAATTGAAACTGGAAATCTGGTACGAATGCGCCCGTTTCGATTTCGCATCCATTGAGCGAATGCTCGGGCATTATCGGAATCTGCTGGAAGAGATTTCGGCCGCGGACCGCGATCGCCGGCTTGCGGAGTTGAGGCTCTTAACAGCGGCCGAGCGGCGGCAGTTCCTTACCGAGTGGAGCGGATCGGCCGCGCCATCCCGGCTGAACGCCCCTTGTGTGCATGCGCTTTTTGAAGAACAGGCCGAGAGGACTCCCGACGCCGTCGCCGTCATTTTCGCTGATGAAATGATCAGTTATTCAGGGCTGAATCGACGCGCGAATCAATTAGCCCATTATTTGAAGGGTGTGGGATGCGGGCCCGAGAGTCTGGTGGCGATTTTCATGGATCCTTCGGTCGATCTGGTCACGGCGGTCCTGGGCGCTCTGAAATCCGGAGCGGGTTACCTGCCATTGGACACGTCATCCCCTAAAGACCGGCTCGCGTTTATTCTGCGGGAGGCTGAAACCTCCGTCGTAATGACCCGGGAAAGATTGGCGGACGCTCTTCCCATCGGCCAGGGCCCAAATCGGGCTCAAGTTATTTGCCTCGACGCCGACCGCGAGAAGTTGGAATCGCAGCCCGCTGATAATCCGGTTACAGAGATAGTCCCTGAGAATCTCGCCTATGCGATTTATACCTCCGGCTCGACTGGTCTACCAAAGGGGGTCATGAACACCCAAGGAGCTTTGGCAAGCCATATGATGGCTCTGGCCGACTATTATCAGTTGAGCGCTGAAGACAGGGTGCTGCAGATGATCGCTTTGAGCTTCGACGCTTCCGCTGAAGAAATATTTCCGCCGCTCATTCGCGGAGGCGCGCTGGTGTTGGCGGGGATGACGGCGGAACTAACCGGCGCAGACCTGCTGGAGATATGTCGACGTCAGGCCATGACAATTTTGCACTTGGCGGCGCCTCAATGGCATCAGTGGGTTGATTATCTGGCAGAGCGCGGCGCGACCGCGCCGGCGTCGATCAGAATCTTGCATGTGGGAGGGGATGTCGCATCGCCCGTCAAACTACGGACCTTCGCGCGATTGACAGGGGCCGACGTGAAGTTCGTTAATGCGTATGGCCCCACGGAATCCACAATCCTCACCACGCTTTTCGAGGTCATGACTGGCGAGGCCCAGTCGCTCGAATTGCTCAGCCTTCCGATCGGCCGCCCGTTTGTCAATCGAATGACCTATATTCTCGATTCCACTTTCGAACCTGTCCCCATCGGTGTGGCCGGAGAGTTGTGTATCAGCGGGCCGGGGCTGGCGCGCGGCTATTTGGCCAGGCCGGATTTGACGGCCGAAAAGTTTTCTCCCAATCCATTCAGCGATCAGGAGGCCGCGCGCTTGTACCGGACGGGAGACCTGGCCAGGCATCTCCCCGGCGGAGACATCGAATTTCTGGGGCGTATCGATCAACAGGTGAAGCTTCGCGGATTTCGAATCGAACTCGGCGAGATCGAAGCGGCCTTACAGCAGCACCCGGCTGTGCAAGAGAGCGCAGTCCTGGTCCGTGAAGACGCCCCACAGGAGAAACGGATTGTCGCCTATGTGGTTCCTGGGAATTCGAGCCAGTGGCCGGACAGCGCGTCTGTCGTCAGCGAATTGGGCGATGAGCTTGTCCTGCGGTGGGAGAGCCTTTTCGAGGAGATTTACAGAACCCCGCCTTCGCGGCAGGATCCCTGCTTTAACACCGTCGGCTGGAACAGCAGTTACACGGGTGAACCGATTCCTGATGAGCAGATGCGGGAGTGGGTTGACCAGACTGTCGATCGAATACTTTCGTTAAATCCGCGCCGCGTTCTTGAGATTGGTTGTGGGGCCGGGCTCTTGCTTTTCCGACTGGCCCCCTGTTGCGAGGAATATTGGGCGACAGATTTTTCCCCTTCAGCCCTCCGGTATGTGCGGCGCCAATGCGAAAGCCTCGAGGACGCGAATTTGCGGGTCACGCTTTTGCAGAGAAACGCGGACGATTTCCGCGACATCGAACCGGACTCATTCGACCTGCTCGTAATCAACTCCGTTCTGCAATACCTCCCGAGCGTTGAACGCCTGGCGCGGCTTTTTGATAGTGCGGTAGAGGTGGTGAAACCTGGCGGGGCGATCTTCGTCGGCGATGTACGCGCGCTGCATCTGCAGGAAGCGTTCCACGCCTCGGTGCTGCTTTCGCAATCTCCGCCGTCGCTCTCGATTGAGCAATTCAGGTTTTTACTCGACCGGCAAGTTGAGCGCGATCGCGAGTTGCTGATCGCACCCGGCTTTTTCAAGGCTCTCGTTCGGCATTCGCCGAAGCTGAGCGCCGCCGAGGCGCTGCTCAAGCGCGGACAATATCATAATGAACTCAATAAATTCCGTTTCGACGCAATATTGCATGTCGGGCCCACAGCGCAGCCTGCCGACCCTCCGAACCCTCTCGCCTGGCGCGCCCAGGAGTTAAATGTCCAAACCGTGCGAGAGATTCTTCAGACGCAGGCGCCAGATCAATTGTCGATCGAGGGGGTGCCCAATGCGCGCGTGTCGAACGAAGTCGGCATCTTGAAGCTGATGACCGAGCAGAGAATCCGGAACACCGAACAACTCCGGCAAGAACTCCTCAACGCCGAGGTCAGCGCCGAGGACCCGGAAGAATTCTGGAGGCTCGGCGAGGAGCTCGGATATTCCGTCAAGATTACCTGGATGGACGCCGCCGATGGCTCCTACAAGGTGACATTTACGCGATCATCGAATCGAACGGCGAGCGTCCGGAACGGCTCTTTTGCCGTTGTGCGGGAACACGCGCCGGATTTCCGTGGGTGGAACGAGTTCGCAAACCAACCGCTGAGGCAGGCGGTCGCAGGCAAATTGATTCCGCAACTGCGTGATTTTTTGCGACAGAAGCTGCCGGAATACATGCTTCCTTCCGCTTACGTCTTACTGGGGGCAATGCCGCTCACTTCGCATGGCAAAATCGATCGGCGTTCGCTTCCCGCGCCGAACGCCGATGGCCCGGATGCCGCCGGAGACCTGATCGCGCCGCGCAACCCGATCGAAGAGATGTTATGTGGGTTGGCAGCCCATGTGCTCGGAATCAATCGCATCGGCGTTGAGGATAACTTCTTCGAAATGGGAGGCCATTCGCTTCTGGCGACGCAACTCGTTTCAAGAGCGCGTGACGCGTTTCAAATCGAATTCCCGCTGAAAGACCTTTTCGCGGCGCCGACTGTGGCTCAAATGGCCGCCCGAATCAGGGAACTGCGCCAGGGAAACGTCGACGCCCCGGCGCCGGCGATCAAACCCGTTCCCCGTGAGGGCCCCCTTCCGCTTTCTTGCGGGCAGAAGCGATTGTGGTTCCTGAGCCGGCTTGACGAGGCGGCCGTCGCTTACTCTGTTCCGCTCGCCGCGCGTCTCTCGGGACAGCTCGACATCGATATCCTCGAACAGAGCCTCAATCAAGTGATCGAGCGGCATGAGGCGTTGCGCGCGAACTTCATCTCAGTTGATGGCTCTCCCGCGCAGGTGATCGCCCCCGAGAGAAAGTCCGCGCCCAAGTTAATTGACTTGCGACCAATGCCGGGGCCGGAACGAGAATCAGAACTCAACCGCCTCATCCTGAATGAAGTACACACGCCTTTCGACCTTGCCTGTAGCTCGCTCTTGCGCTTAACGCTGTTCGTTCTGGATGAGGAAGAGTATGTGATGGTATTGACGCTCCATCATATTATTTCGGACGGATGGTCCATGGGGATTTTCATTCGCGAGCTATGCGAGTCCTACGAGGCCCTTTTGGCTAACCGGCCCTCTCGTCTCGAGAAATTGGAGGTTCAGTACGGAGACTATTGCCATTGGGAACAGGAATGGCTGGAATCAGACGCGCTCGAGACCCAGCTTGATTACTGGAAGCGCCAATTGAGCGAGGCTCCGCAGATCTTGAATCTTCCGACCGACCGTCCGAGGCCGTCCGTCCAGAGCTACCGGGGGGCGGCTTTGCCGCTGGCTCTCCCGCAACGCGACATGGAGAGTTTGCGCTCCCTGGCCCGGCGTGAAGGCGCGACGCTTTTCATGACACTGCTGGCAGCCTTCAAGGTGTTGTTGTTCCGGTACACGAGTCAGCGCGACCTCATCGTGGGGGCGCCCATTGCGGGGCGGAACCGCGCCGAAATAGAGCCGTTGATCGGCCTTTTCGTCAACACTTTGGCGCTTCGAACACGCCTCGCGGCAAACTTGAACTTTAAGCAGGCTCTGACAAGGGTCAGAGAGGTCGCCCTTGACGCTTATGCGCATCAGGACGTTCCCTTTGAGAAGATCGTAGAGGCTCTGCAACCGAGCCGGGACCTCAGTCGCACCCCCTTATTCCAAGTGATGTTCGCGCTGGAAAATAATCCACTGCCATCGATCGAACTTCAAAAGCTGAGCCTTCGTCCCGTAGAAACTGATATCGGAATCGCGAAATTCGACCTGACCTTGTCTTTGCAAGTTGTCGGCGAACGAATCATCGGGGCTATCGAGTACAGCGCTGAATTGTTCGACGCGGCTTCCATCTCCTCTCTGTCCGCGCATTTTCAGAACCTCGTCGCGAGCCTCGCGCGCGATCCGTCTATACCGATCGCAGAGGTCAGGCTTCTCTCGGATTCCGAGCTTTCTCAACTGCTGGTCGGTTGGAATCGAAATCAGTATGAAAATCGGGATGATCGCTGCCTGCATGAGCGGTTTGCGGAGCAGTCCTTCAGGACTCCTGATGCGATCGCGGTCACATTTGATGGACAGGCATTGTCGTACGGCGAACTGAACTCAAGAGCCGATCAGCTCGGGCATCACCTTCAAACTCTGCATATTGGTCCGGAAAGGATTGTTGGAATAGGACTGGAACGGTCGCTCGAAATGCTGATCGCTATTCTTGGCGTCTTGAAATCAGGCGCCGCTTACTTGCCGCTGGATATCTCCTCTCCTGTCGACCGCTTGCGGTTTATGCTGGAGGATTCCAGGGCGTTGGCGCTGATCACCGCGCAGGCGCGACTCGACTCCTTTTCCGCATCCGGTCTGGAAACAGTCTTGATTGACGGCGATTGGCCTGCGATCTCGAAGCGAAGCGCCGCCGACGTCCGATCCGTAGCGATGGTCGATAACCTCGCTTATGTAATTTACACGTCCGGTTCGACTGGGCAACCCCGCGGCGTGATGGTCAGCCACCGGTCAGTTCTGAACCACGCGGAGGATTTCAAGGTACGTTATCAAGTGGAAGCCGGCGATCGGATGTTACAGTTCGCTTCGATCGGTTTTGATGTCGCTGTGGAAGAGATCTTTCCCGCGCTCTTGAGCGGAGCTGGTCTTGTCCTTCTTCCCTCGCATCAAGCGATGTCGCCGAACGAGTTCAGCAAATTTGTCGGGTCCGAAGAGTTGACGGTTCTAAACCTGCCCACTCCCTACTGGGGCGAATGGGTTTCTCATCTGGAATTCGAGGGCTCGAATCGCGCGCTGTCTCCGAGCCTCCGCCTAATGATAGTCGGCAGCGATCGATGTTTGCCGAGTTGCCTTGAGTCCTGGCGAAAACTCGCGCCTGCGGCTCTTCGATGGGTCAACGCGTATGGACCCACGGAAGCCACAGTTACCGCCACGACTTATGAACCGTCGGCCGGCGATTTCGCGGGTTTGCAATACTCGGTTCCAACCGGACGGCCCATCACCAATGTACAGGCTTATCCGCTGGAAAATTGTCTGCAGCCGGCGCCTGTAGGGGTATCGGGGGAGCTTTTCATAGCGGGCGACGGTCTTGCCCGGGGGTACTTCGGCTCTCCTGCGCAGACGGCTGAAAAGTTTCTTCCCAATCCTTTCGGCAATAGACAAGGGGATCGCATGTGCCGAACGGGAGACGTCGTTCGCTACCGGCGTGACGGCCAGTTCGAATTTCTGGGCCGAATTGACAGCCAATTGAAAGTCAGGGGTTTTAGGGTTGAACCCGGTGAGATAGAAGTGGCGCTTTGCCAGCATCCTGCGCTGCGAGAAGCGGCGGTTGTCGTCGCGGAAAATTCTTCAATCCGGCGTCTGGTCGCTTATCTGGTCGCACAGCCTGACCCACCCTCTGTGGCCGAGTTACAAAGGTTTCTCAAAGGCAAGTTGCCGGAGTTTATGCTTCCTTCGACTTATGTTTTGTTAGACGAATTGCCAAGAACACCGAATGGAAAGATCGACCGAAAGGCGCTTAGTCGCCGGGAACCTGGGATCACACTCACCGGCTCCATCGAGTGGCCGCGCGACCTCTGGGAAACTCGGTTGAAAGAAATCTTCGAAGAGGTTCTCGATCGATGGCCAGTTGGTATTAGGGATGACTTCTTCGCGCTCGGCGGGCACTCGCTCTTGGCGTTGCGGTTGGCGGCTCGCATCCACAAGCAGTTCGGCGTTCAGATTCCGATCCACAGCCTCTTCCAGGAAGCGACCGTCGAGCGTTTAGCCGAGTTGCTGCGTGATAATAATCAGCCGCCGTTACCATCCCCCCTGATCGGGATTCGTTCTCGGGGCTCGATGCCTCCTTTCTTTTGCGTTCATCCGATCGGAGGAAGCGGCGTTAGCTACCTGAACCTGGCGCGAAATCTCGATCCGAATCAACCCTTCTATAGCTTGGAAGCGAAGGGATTGTACCGAGAGGAAGAACCTGCTCAAAGCATCGAAGAGATGGCGGCGTCCTACGTCGAAGCCGTTAAGGAGGTCCAGTCAACCGGCCCTTATTACATCGGGGGCTGGTCTTTCGGCGGCCTGGTGGCGTTCGAGATGTGCCGGCAGCTGAAAACAAACAACCACGAAATCGGTATGCTGGCGTTGATCGATAGTTATGCTTTTCCGGCGCAGATAGATCAAGCTGATGATAAGCAGAGCCTCCCGGCGCAATACGCTCCTGACTTCAGGCATCGAATCCCTTCCGACTTCATCGAGCCCGACCGATTACAAAATATGTTCCGCGTTTATCGCGCCAATTTGACGGCGTGGCGGCAGTATGAATTACGGCCGTTCGAAGGAAAGATCACACTCATTCGCGCCCGGGAATCAGTCGCGCTGGACGCTCGAAACTCGGAATCGGATTGGCGAGAGTTAGCCCGATGCGGATTGGATGTTCATATCGTAAGCGGCAACCATTACAGCATCATTGTCGGAGCCGACAGCAAAGGGCTGGCGGAAACATTGCAGGCTTGTCTGATTCGGGCTTTCAACGCTCAACCGCAAATCCTCGGCCCAACCGGTTCAGCCCGCTTTTCCGGCCCCTGACCGGAAGGCCAATTCCCGAGGCGCAGAACTCTGATGGCTGCTATTCATTGAACGAACGAAAACGGACACGGTGAGAATTATGAACGATTTTTTGCATGCAATAAAAGCTTGGCGAGAAACGATCGGGTCTCAAAACGTGATTACGGAGGGGGCGGCTCTGGAATCCGCGCAAACGGCGACGTTTTCTACGACGCAGCGCATCCCGGCCATCATTCGACCCGGCAGCTCCGAAGAGGTTCAACAATGCGTAAGGATCGCGAATGAATTCAAAATCCCTATCTATCCCGTAAGCCTGGGGAAGAATTGGGGGTTTGGCTCACGCGTTCCCGTTCAAACTTGCTGTGTCGTAATGGAACTGCGCCGATTGAATAGAATCCTGGATTACAGTGAAGACCTGGCTTACGTAACAATCGAACCTGGAGTTACTTTCCAACAGCTCTATGAATATTTGTGCGGCAAAGGGTCAAATCTTTTCATGAGCCTGACGGGAAGTTCTTCCAATACGAGTCTAATCGGCAACGCTCTTGAGCGCGGCGTCGGAAGCGGGCCTTACGGAGACCGCTTTAATCACGTCTGCGGGTTGGAGGTCGTCTTGCCGACAGGCGAATGTATTCATTCGGGAATGGAACGATTCCCGAACGCAAAGACGGGGAAGTTGTTTCGTTGGGGCGTCGGTCCGTCGATCGACGGTTTATTCGCCCAGTCCAACTTCGGCATTGTTACCAAAATGTCCCTCTGGCTTCTCCCACGTCCCCGGCATTTCCAAACCTTCTTCTTTCACCTTCGTGACGCCTCGCGCCTTCCGGCTTTGGTCAATGCGCTTCGAAGCCTCAAGCTTGGAGAGCCGCTAAAGGTTCAACTAGGACTGATGAATGACTACAGAGTGATCTCTTTCACCGGGCAGTACCCTTGGCAGGAAGCCGGGGGAAAGACGCCGCTTCCACTCGCAATCAAGGAGCGAGTGAAGAAGGAGAAAAGAATTCCTGCCTGGCACGGCACAGGGGCGTTGTATTCCGCCAACTCACGGCTGGGGCGCGCGGGGCGAGAGTTGATCAAAGAGATACTTCAGCCGCAAGTCGACCGGCTTATTTTTATCGACGCCTTCAAAGCGCGGGTATCACGCTATATCAACGTACCATACCGGCTTCTAACCGGGATCAACCTGAAGAAGTTCATGGAGTTCGCATACAACAACACACCCTTTCTCGGAGTTCCGCTTGGGGAGGCAGGCGGCGTCACGATGACCTATTGGAGAAAAAAGAATCCCCCGCCGGAAGACGTAGATCCAGACAGAGACAGGTGCGGAATAATTTGGCTAAATCCAACAGTTCCTCTTGAGGGCAGGGAAGTTCAGGAAGCGGTCCGGATCATCGAGGACGTCTCTCTGTCTCATGGCTTTGAGCCGAATCTCGGGATTCGACTGGTTAGAGAACGAACCGCCGATATCAATGCGGCGATAGTTTTTGATCGGGAGGCGCCGGGGGAAGACGAACGGGCGATGGCCTGCCACGATCTCATGCTCGACCGTCTCATCAAAGCCGGCTACTACCCTTGCCGTCTCGGAATCCAATCTATGAACGCCCTTCCGCAACCCCAAGACGATTTTTCCTGTTTTCACAGGGCCCTCAAGCAGGCGCTCGATCCGAACGAAATACTCGCGCCGGAGCGCTACCAGTTTGGAGAGACGGCGCAATCCGGGCTAAACACCGCCAGCCCTCTGGCCGGCATCATCGAATAGGTCGCTATGCTTACGTTTTCAAAAGATCCGACTTGTTATCTTGTTACCGAAAAAGACCTGGCCGTGGGTAACCCTCTACCTCTTCCTCAAGAAGATATAACTGCGCTTCGCCAAATAACAAACTGGGCGCGGGAGTATCTATGTAAGCCTAACCCGTCACTCGGCCGAGACGGACCAGTCTGTCCATTCGTCGAACGCGCCCTGGATCTGAATCTCTTCTTCTTGACGGCGCTTCGCCGCCAGGCAATAACTCAAGGAGAAGTGTTCGGAATAGTGCAAAAATATCGAGAGTGGTACAACGAGATTGACCCGCGGGAAGGGTGGAGGACCCAGTATAAAACTATACTGATTCTACTTCCGGGAATTTCCTCCGAAGAGGCGACTTTATTGATTGACGGCACTCAGCGGATGCTAAAACCGGAGTTTGTCGAGCACGGGCTGATGATCGGACAATTCCATGCCGGGCCGCCTCAGGAGCCGGGCTTGTGGAATCCTGATTTTCGCCCCTTCAATAGTCCGATCCCTATGCTCGTGATTCGTCAGATGGTGCCAACCGACTTGCCCTTTCTGAATAAAGAAGAGCATTTCGTGGTTTCTTATCTCAAGAGGTTCGGCGATCATCTTCCAGAGACGCTCAAATGTATGGCGAATGAAGCGATCAAGACCTGTCGACATAAGAAAACAGAGTGATCAGCAACCGAGAAAGCCCGGATTTCGCTTGTCCAACCCGAAGGCTTGACTCTATATTGCGGCATATCTCAATTACAAACAGGAGGCCAATTTATGATAGTTAGAAAATGTAGTGTTAAGGACGTTACGAACGTCAGTTCCCACTTTTTCGGCAAGGCTACTGTCCAATGTTTGTCCCCGCTAGTAGCCCTAATGATGGTTTGGTTCTCCTTGCCGGTCAGCCAGGGCCTCAAGGAGCGTTTCGAGGCCTACCGCCGCGCATATAATCAACATGACTCGAAAGCTGTACTATCCTTCCTGGCCCCTGACTATGAATTCAAGGTCGCGAAATCAACTTATAAAGTGGCCAAGAAGGACCTCTCCGGACTTCTCGAATGGGATTTCGCTACGAACGCGCATACCACCTATAGCGATGTCGAAGAAAAGGGGAATGCGATTTCAGCCGTCCTGACGGAACAGAATGATTTTTATAAGTCCATTGGGATCTCTGAGCGAAAGTATAGATTTACCTTTATCTACAGCGAAGCAGGGTTAATCAAGGAAGCGATACTTGAACAGGCTCTTTCCGATGCGGCGTCCTTCGAAGCGGCCTTGAAACCCGCCCTCGATTGGGCCCGAAAGGAACGCCCTCAAGAATTGTCCGAGATCTATCCGGAAGGTAGATTCATTTATAACAGGCAAATGGCAAAGCGATGGTTAGCATTGTTGCAGGACTGGCGTAAAGCCGCCCGATAAAACAGTAACCCCGGCCGGCCCCGTTTCGCCGGGCAAATTGAGCAGTCCCTATGGCGCTACGAGCAGAACCACTAAGCAGCAACTTTGGTTATGTGATACATAACCAGGCAGATGAAGATTTATTGCGTCTTCACGAAAGCGATATCAGCCGATTATTCAAAGCGGCCGGCGCCCTGGTCTTCCGCGGGTTCCGCATGGATCTGGACCGGTTCAAATCTTTTACAGAAAAGTTCGGCGCCGGTTTTCTGGTCAACGGCAACAGCACGCGGGAGCCGGTCTCCGACGAAGGAAAAACACAAACGGTGAATCCGGGTAAAAACTTCATTCCGCCTCATGCGGAGATGGGGTATAACCCTCTACGCCCGGAGATCGTCTGGTTTTACTATGCCAGGCCTGCGCAGAAGAATGGGGAAACCTTTCTCTGCGACGGGATTCAGGTCCTGTCTGAAATGAAGCCGGCTACGAGAGAGTTGTTTCTCAATAAGCGAATAAAATTTACCTACAGGAACATACCGAGTGACTTCTGGATGCGATTCGGTTGCAATACGCAGGACGAAATTTCCGGCCTGCTATCCGGCCTGCCGACCACAACCTATCGATTCAACGAAGATCGTTCGATGTACCTCGAGTATGTTGTGTCCGCGGTACGGACGCTGAAACACGACGACAAACTTGCGTTCTGTCACAGTATTCATAATCAAGCCGACCTTCTCCATTTTGAGGACGGCTCGGAAATACCGGAGCCCCTTAGGCAAGAGATTCTCTTCAGCGCCCTAAGCGTAGCCGTTATCCCGAAGTGGCAGGTGGACGACGTAATCATGATAGATAACAATCGGGTCATGCATGGACGCAAAGCGTTTGACGATCCTGAACGCCGGGTGTACGTAAGGATTGCCAGAAATGTGAACTCCGTAACGGAATAGATGAAAGAGAGGTAGATATATGGATGCGCTTTGGCAAGACATTCGCTTCGCAGCCAGAATGCTGCTTAAACACCGAAGCTTTTCAATTATCGCCATCATTACGTTGGCCCTGGGGAGCGGGGTAAATACCGCCGTTTTCAGTATTGTGAATACGGTTCTGCTGCAAGAGCTGCCTTATCAGAATCCTGATCGCCTCGCGCAAGTTTGGGAAACAAATCCGCAAAAAGGCATAATTTTCCAGCCGGTTTCAGCCCCTGATTTTATCGATTGGCGCGACGGGAGCC